>R11__coassemble_87_pt1 | contig 67988 bp, 52 predicted proteins | sample R11__metabat2_high_PE_057 | metagenome-assembled genome bin R11 | reverse complement strand
GTGATTACTCTCTTTTATTTTTTTATTTGACCAACTAAATCTTTACTCTATTTCTAGAGGCCTTTTAGCGGCATTTGACAGCCCGGTTTATTTGCCGAAAGATGAAAATGCTTGCGAATGGTATGGAAAAATGATAGGGTAAGGATAATTTCGAAAATCAGATAAAAATCCAATAGAAAACATGCAAATAGGAAATGAGGAGATGCCATGAAAACAAAGCTGCTTTTGCTGGTAAGATATCAGGTGAAACCCGGTATGCGGGATGAATTTTTTAATAAGATCAAAGAGGGAGGCATTGTTGAGGCATCCCGCAGGGAAGATGGCAACGAGCGCTACGATTATTACATTCCCGTGGATGATGAGAATGCCCTCAGCCTGCTTGAAATCTGGCGTGATCAGGCGGCACAGACGGCTCACGGAACGCAGGAACATTACCAGCGCCTCACCGCTCTTAAAAACCAGTATGTGGAAGAGACACAGGTGACGAAATATATCATTGAGGTATAAGGGCTTCTTTCATATATGAAAAAAATTGACAAGACCCATCGGCAGAATCCATCTCAGATCAGGAAGCCGGTATTTTATGATGAATTTATCTGTACGGCAGGCGAATGTCCTTTTACCTGCTGTCAGGAGTGGCATATCGGCGTGGATCCGAAGACCGTCAGAAAATGGGCATGCATGCCGGATCTCAGGAAAGGCATTGCCAAAGACCGGGGCCAGACTGTCATGGCCTTGCGGCAGGACCGTAAGTGTATCTTCTTGAATGCGCAGGGCCTGTGTGGGGTTCAGCGCAGACTGGGAGAGCAGATGATCCCCGAAACATGTCGGGTCTTTCCGCGGGAAACGCACGATTTTGGCAGTGTCAAAGAAACTTCTCTGATGCCTGCTTGTCCGGCAGTGCTGGATATTCTGCGGGCTTTTGGTGAAAAGAAAAAGAATGGTAAACTTGTACATTTTGCAGAGCTTTTTCCGCCGTGCGGCGACGATCGTTTTGCAATCAGGAACTTCTTTATCGAACTTTTGGATGAGCAGGATCATACCCTGAATGAAAAACTGCTGGCGATCTTTTTTATCATGAAAGAGATCCTGGAGGCAGAAGGATCCGGCGGGGATCCCATGGAACGTTTCCGGGATGCTTCTTCGACCGGGACCCGGACCGCTTTTTTTAGCTCACTGGATGCCATGACATTTCATATTGCCGACACCCTTTGGGAACGTAACGAGCTGCTTCTGGATCTGGCTGACAATTACAGAAAAGAAGGTCTCTATCAGAACAGGCTCGAACCGCTTGCAGAGCTGGCTGAACAGTTTGAAGAAGCGGATTCGGAGGAAGAAGAGCAGAAGAATCTGAAACTCCTCGGAGCTTTTCAGGAAGAGATGAAGCAATGGGATCCTTTTTTTACATTGCTGCTCTCCGAAGAATTTTTTGCGGATCTGCTCCTGCCGGATGGAACTCTCACTGAGATGGCGCAACATCTGGAGTGGATCGGCATGATCTATGCGGCGATCCGCCACAGCCTTTATCTCATCTTCCGAAAACGGGCAGGATCGGACAGACGTTTGACTTACGAGGAGATGCGAGATATCATCGTGCTGATCTTCCGTATGACCGGATACGAAGAAGCAGACCTGCAGGAATATCTGGAAAACAGTTTTGAGAGCAGTATTTGGGACTGGGGTTATTTTGCACTGATCATCGGGCGGTAAGTTCATCCGGACAGTTGCCGGAACAGATAAAACAAGATTAATTAAGCCGGACAGATCAATAAGACAGACAAAACAAGATAGATTAACTGGATACAGGAGCATGGACATGGAAGAAAACGAGATCCGTATTCCGATATACCTGATCACGGGTTTTCTGGAGAGCGGAAAAACAACATTTATCAATTTTACGGTAGCACAGGATTATTTTCAGATCGACGAGCCGACTCTGCTGATCACCTGCGAAGAAGGTGAAGTGGAGTATGATGAAGCGGAACTGAAGAAATATAATACCTATCTTGAGGTGATCGAGAACCCGGAAGACCTTACCAAAGAACGTTTTGCGGCTATGGAGCAGGTTTACCATCCGGACAGGATCATTCTGGAATACAATCCCCTGTGGAGTGTGCAAAAACTCGAGGAGATGGACATGCCGGACGGCTGGGGCATCGTACAGGAGATCGTCACGGTGGATGCGTCCACTTTCCAGATCTATATGAATAACATGAAGTCTCTTTTTGTGGAGATGGTGAAAAATGCGGATATGATCATGTTCAACCGCAGCAACATGGATCTGCCGCTGGCCTCCTTCCGGAGGAGCGTAAAGGTCGTCAATCCGGGCGGGGAGATCCTTTTTGAGGATTCCGAGCGCGAGATCGTCGATATCTTTGACGATTCCATGCCCTACGATCTGGATGCGGATATCATAGAGATCGATGATGTGGATTATGGGATCTTCTATGTGGATCTTGAGGATCATCCCGAGCGTTACGTGGGAAAAACGGTATGTTTTAAGGGCATGGTGCTGAAGAGCAAAAACGTAGGTGCCGGCTATTTTGTTCCGGGACGTATGGCTATGACCTGCTGCGCCGACGATACCACATTTATCGGTTATGTATGCAAAAGCAAGAATGCGGATAAACTGCCCATGGGCAGCTGGGTCGAGGTGACTGCTTCTGTGAGCTGGGGGTATCTGGATGTTTATCATCGGGAAGGCCCCATCTTCCAGGCAAAGAAGATCAAAAAGACAGCCGCACCGGAGAGCGAACTGGTTTATTTCAGCTAAGAGGAGCAGAATATGTTTTTAATCGCAGGACTTGGCAATCCGGACCGTAAGTATCAGGGAACCAAGCACAATGTGGGTTTCGATGTGATCGATCAGGTCGCGGCACAAAACAATATTTCCGTCAGCAGTCTTTCGATGAAGGGCATGTGCGGAAAAGGATATATCGCGGGGCAGAAGGTCATTCTTCTGAAACCGATGACTTATATGAACCTGAGCGGCGAAGCCATCCGGGCTTATGTGGACTATTATAAACTGGATCCGGCGCAGGACCTGATCGTCATTTACGATGATATCAGCCTGGATCCCGGCAATATCCGTATCCGGGAAAAGGGGAGTGCCGGCGGACACAACGGCATGAAAAGTATCCTGCAGCATCTTGGGTCCGATCAGTTTGCAAGGATCCGCGTGGGGATCGGTGAGAAGCCGGATGCATGGGATCTTGCGGATTATGTGCTGGCTCCTTTTTCAGCTGAGAACCGCGCAAAAATAAATGATGCGGTGCGGGATGCAGCCAACGCACTGGAAAAGATCCTTTCCGGAGATGTCGGTGGGGCTATGACATTATATAATAAGAAAAAAGATAAAAAACCATGAAAGCATTCTTACAGCCACTTTCAGGTTTTACCGATCTGAAATGGGATCTTCAGAAGAACAGGGGCATCCTGGAGGTGTCCGGCACGCTGGATTCCCAGAAGGCAAACCTGATTGCTGCGCTGGCAGAGGATTTTTCTGCGGTGCTGATCATCACTGCGGAAGAGACAGGCGCAAGAGAACTGCATGAGGACTACAGGCTTTATGACAGGGATGTCATATATTATCCAGCCAGGGACCTCATCTTTTATCAGGCGGACCTGTCCGGAAACCTGCTGACCAGACAGCGAATGAAAGGAATACAGGCACTCGCAGAGCGGGAGAAGACTACCATCATCACCAGTACAGGGGGGTGTATGGAATATCTCCTGCCTTTTCGTGTGCTGAAAAATCATATTTTAACGATTGAAAACGAGGGGGAACTGGATCTGCAGGAGATCAGCCGTAAGCTCTCCGGCATGGGGTATGAACGCTGCGGTCAGGTGGAAGCTGCCGGTCAGTTTGCCATCCGCGGCGGAATTCTGGATATCTATTCGCTGACGGAGGAGGTCCCTTTCCGCGTGGAACTCTGGGGAGATGAGATCGATTCGATCCGTAGTTTCGATCCGGAGAGCCAGCGGTCTATAGAAAATCTACAGAAGATCACGATCTATCCGGCATCTGAGGAGATCGGCAGGGATCCTTCCGGGGATCGGGATGATGCTGACTTCTGGAAACATCTGACCGATACCATCCTGGATTATCTGCCGGAGAATAGTCTGGTGGTCTTAGATGAGCCATCCCGTATTCTGGAGAGCGCTAAAACACTGTCCGATGAATTTGAGGAGTGTATGGAACGGCGGCTGGAGGCAGGACAGGTGCGGGAAATAGAGACCCACCGTTTTATGAATGCCACTCAGTTGCAATATCTCCTGAACCGATGCAATACTCTGTCAGTGAATCTGATGGATCTGCGCCGGGAAGGCTGGGAACTTACTAAGAAATATTCCATGACCGTAAAACAGGTCAGCTCTTATAACAATCAATTCCCGCTCCTGTTAAAAGATCTGAAAAACTGGAAAAAGAACGGATCTATGGTCGTTCTGCTTTCTGCTTCCCGGACACGGGGACGACGCCTGGCATCGGATCTTGCCGCAGAAGGTATGAATGCCTTTTACAGCGAAGAGGAGGAACGTCTCCTGCAGCCGGGAGAGATCCTGGTGACTGTGGGCAGCCTCCGAAAGGGATTTGAATATCCTCTTCAGAAGTTTGTCATGATCACCGAGTCCGATATTTTCGGACGGGAACAGAAAAAGAAGAAAAAACAGAAGACGAAATATTCCGGTCAGAAGATCCAGACCTTTGCGGAACTCTCTCCCGGGGATTATGTGGTACATGAAAATCATGGACTCGGTATTTACCGGGGAATCGAAAAAGTCGAGATGGACCATGTGATCAAGGACTATATCAAAATAGAATATACAGGAGGCAGCAGCCTTTACATTCCGGCAACCGGACTGGAGTCCCTTCAGAAGTATGCAGGATCCGACGCGGCAAAGAAGCCAAAGCTCAACCGGCTGGGCGGACAGGAGTGGAAGAAGACAAAATCCCGTGTGCGGGGAGCAGTTGCGGATATCGCAAAGAATCTGGTCTCTCTGTATGCCATCCGCCAATCGAAGGAAGGATATGCCTATAATGCGGATACTTTGTGGCAGCGGGAGTTCGAAGAGATGTTTCCTTTTGAGGAGACCGAGGACCAGCTTGCGGCCATCGAAGCAACCAAAAAAGATATGGAAAGCCATAAGATCATGGACAGGCTGATCTGCGGCGATGTCGGCTACGGCAAAACAGAGATCGCGATCCGTGCAGCCTTTAAGGCCGTTCAGGAGAATAAACAGGTCGTGCTGCTGGCACCGACCACTATTCTGGCCCAGCAGCATTACAACACTTTTGTCCAGCGTATGCAGGATTTTCCGGTAAGGATCGACCTCTTATGCAGATTCCGGAGTCCGGCCCAGCAGAAAAAGACCCTGGAAGACCTCAGAAAGGGAATGGTTGATATTGTCATTGGTACGCACAGAGTTCTCTCTAAAGATGTTGTTTTTAAAGACCTTGGGCTGCTGATCGTCGATGAGGAACAGCGTTTTGGCGTGGCGCACAAGGAACGCATCAAGGAAATGAAGAAGGATGTCGATGTCCTCACGCTGACGGCAACGCCAATCCCGCGAACCCTGCATATGAGCCTGATCGGGATCCGGGATATGAGTGTACTGGAGGAACCGCCTCTGGACCGTCTGCCGATCCAGACTTATGTGATGGAATATGATGAAGAACTTGTCCGCGAGGCGATCAGCCGGGAACTGGCCAGGGACGGCCAGGTCTATTATGTCTACAATCGTGTCAACAATATCGCCGATGTGGCAGGCCGCATAGCCAGACTGGTGCCCCAGGCCAACGTTGCCTTTGCACATGGCCAGATGAAGGAGCGGGAACTGGAGCAGATCATGTACAGCTTTATTGCCGGTGAGATCGATGTTCTGGTTTCGACTACGATCATAGAGACGGGAATGGATATTTCGAATGTCAATACCATGATCGTGCATGATGCGGATAAGATGGGACTCTCTCAGCTTTATCAGCTCCGGGGACGTGTCGGCAGGACAAACAGGACTGCCTATGCTTTTCTGATGTACCGGAAGGATAAGATCCTCAAAGAAGTTGCGGAGAAGCGTCTTCATGCGATCCGCGAGTTTACGGATCTGGGCAGCGGCGTAAAGATCGCCATGCGGGATCTGGAGATCCGCGGCGCCGGAAATCTTCTGGGTGCGGAACAGCACGGACATATGGAAGCTGTGGGATACGATCTTTACTGCAAAATGCTCAGTGAGGCTGTGCAGGAAGAGAAAGGGATCCACAGCATCGGCGATTTGTCAACCTCTCTGGATCTTTCAATCGATGCTTTTATCCCGCCGGATTATATCCCGGGAGAAAGTCAGAAGCTGGAAATCTACAAGAGGATCGCGTCTGTTGAAAATCGGGAAGAAGGGGACGACATGCTGGATGAGCTGACAGATCGTTTCGGAGATCCCCCGAGATCGGTGCGCAATCTGGTAGCTGCAGCAGAGTTAAAATCCCTTGCCCATACAGCATATGTGACAGAACTCAAACAGCATGGGACCGATGTGCAGATCACGCTATATGAGAATGCCAGACTGGATGTCAGCAGGATCCCCGCTTTGCTGGATCAATATGGCAGAAAACTGAATTTTAAGATCGATGCGAATCCTTATTTCCTCTTTCATCCTGAGGCACCGGGGAAGAAGAAGGGAACCATCCTGGAACAGGTGCGCTCTTTTATCATGGACCTTCGGGGAATCGTACTGCAAGGTGATACCGAAGCGGAAGGGCAGGAATAAAAAACCGCAGAACAGGCAGCTGAGGATGTGAAAAAACTTTGAAATCTTTAAAAATCGTTGCCCTGCAGGCGAAAAGGGCATATAATGTAGTCTGATTATCACAAAGCAATGGAGGCAATTATGAGAAAGATCAGAAATACCGCAGTCTGCGGAATCATCGCTCTGTCACTTTCCGCACTGGGACTGACAGGCTGCGGAAATACAGTAGACGGAACTGCAACAGCAGTAACAGTCAACGGAGAAACACTGAATATGGGTACCGCAAACTATATCCTGCGTTACTCGGAAGCAACTATGAATTATATGATGACATCCTACGGTTTTGCAGAGGCAGGTTCTCTCTGGAGCCAGGAGGTAGAGGATGGCGTTACGTACGGCGAAAATTATAAGAGCGAGATCGAAACATCCATCGAGGATATGATGCTTTTAAGCCAGAATGCGGACGAGTATGGCGTGGTCATTTCCGATGAGGATACAGCAGATATGCAGGAGGTTGGTCAGGAAGTTTATGATACAAACCAGGAAGTCATGGACCAGATCGGTGTGACAGCGGACGACATTGCAAACGCGGCGCGCCTCTATGTGATCAAATCCCGCATCTACGATCCTATGGTAGCAGATACCGATCAGGACGTTTCCGACGAAGAAGCTGCCCAGTCCACGATCACATATTGCAGGATCAGAATCGCTACAGAGGATGATGACGAAGGCAATACAGCGGATGAACTGAATGCCCTTTACCAGGAGCAGATCCAGGAAGTGCTCGATGAGGCACTCGCGTCCGACAATCCGTCTACCTTCGATATCGAAACCGCAGCGGAGGAGATCAACGAAGATTTCTATACAAGTGAGTACAGCTTCGGTGATGATGATACGGCAATGCCGGATGAGATGAAGGAAGATATGGCTTCCATGGAAGACGGCGAAGTAAGCAGTAAAATCTATGAGAACGATTCCTTCTATTATATCTTCCGTCTGGAGAAAGCATTTGACCGGGAAGCAACAGATAACAACAAGCTTTCCATCATCTCAGACAGAGAGCAGGAAAATTACGAAAGTAAACTGGCTGCACTGGAAGATGCGGCAGAGGTTACCTGGTCAGATGAATGGAACGCCCTGACTCTGACAGATGCCAACACCTATACATCGGTTGCTGCGGATACAGAATCAACAGAAGGTTAATGCAAGAAACAAATAGATAAACAGGACGGCTCCGGATATGTTCAGAATTTCGGAGCCGTTTTAACTCAGTCGCGATACAAGACGCGCTGGCAGGTTTTGACACCGGATTTGTCCGGTAAGAGGGTAGATATGACGAGAGCAGAATTTTCAAAACTGGCGGAAAGCAGGATCTTATTCCTGGATGGCGCCACCGGATCCAACCTGTTTCGGATGGGCATGCCCCGTAATGTCTGTACAGAACAATGGATCCTGGAACACCCGGAATATGCCATGAAACTGCAGAAGGCCTATGCGGATGCAGGCAGCGATATCATTTATGCACCGACGTTCGGTGCCAATTCTATCAGTCTGGCCCGGCATGGACTGGAAAAAGAGGTAAAGCGTCTGAATACGGGCCTTGTTCAGATGACCCGCAAGGCTGTCGGAAATCAGGTTCTGGTCGCCGGAGATCTGACGACGACCGGGGAACCGCTCGAACCGATCGGAGAACTGGAAGAGTCGGAACTCTCCGAAGTGTATGCAGAACAGCTGGAGGCGCTCATAGAAGCAGGAGTGGACCTGCTGGTCTTTGAGACCATGCTGAGTGTTCAGGAAACCGCGGTCGGTCTGCGGACCGCACGCAGCATGTGCGATCTTCCGGTTTTATGTACCCTTACAGTAGGGGAGGACGGAAAAGGACTGTTCGGCGGCAGCTGTGTGGAAGCGGTTTGGAAACTGCGGGAAATCGGTGCATCGGCGGTGGGCATCAACTGTTCTTTCGGACCGGAAAACATGCTGCATCTTGTGCAGGAGATGAAAGCGAAGGCCAAAGTGCCTGTTATCGTAAAACCGAATGCCGGCCAGCCGGAGATCGGTGCAGACGGGCTGGCACAATATAAAATGCAGCCGGAGGAATTTGCATCTCATATGAAACATATTGTGGCCGCCGGGGCGGGAATTATCGGCGGATGCTGTGGAACAACACCGGAATTTATCAGCCGTATTGTAGCTGAGATTGGAAAATAAACTATGTATAATGATCTGTTCACGATAGGAAATATCACACTTCATACCTATGGGCTGATGACGGCCATCGGTATTCTCGCAGCGTATTTCAGTGCCGAATATCGCGCAAAGAAAAAAGGACTTCCTTATGAGAAGGTATTCGGTCTGGTTATCAGCTGCTGTATCGTCGGTTACCTGTGCTCCAAGATTTTGTATATGATCACGATTCTGCCGGATCTGATCCAGAGTCCCGGCATTTTCTGGAGTTCCCTGGCAGGCGGCTGGGTTGTGATCGGTGGCATTCTCGGCGGGATCCTTGGCGGATTTCTGTATTGTAAATGGCAGAAGCTGGCCATCTGGAAATTTTTTGATCTTGGTATGGCCAGCGTCGCTCTGGCGCAGGGCTTTGGTCGGATCGGCTGCTTTTTTGCAGGCTGCTGCTATGGAGCAGAAACCGACAGCTGGTTCTCTGTTACGTTTAAAAATTCATCCTTTGCGCCCAACAATGTGCCGCTCATACCGACACAGCTGATCTCCAGCGCTCTGGATTTTCTGCTGTTTTTCTTCCTGATCCTCTACGACAAAAAATGGAAGAAACGGGACGGTGAAGTTCTATCCTGGTATCTGATCCTTTACAGCATCGGACGCTTCATCCTTGAATTTTTCCGCGGCGATGCGGCAAGAGGTGCGATCGGTCCTCTGTCCACTTCTCAGTTTTTGGGAATCTTTACGCTGATCGCCGGAATCCTTATTCTGATGATCCGCAGAAGGGGGCGGGATCGGGACGAAGATGTTTCGGAAGAAACAAAAACAGAAGATCAAAAGGAGATCTGAAGAGAGTCTTGAATAGGGCTGTCGCAAAAGCGGCAGCCTTTTAATTGTGCGTAAATTGCACAAAAACTGAAAAATATTCAGAAATTAGCACTCGACACTTGACAGTGCTAATAGCAAGTGATATATTCAGCTTAGATTCAGAAATTCGTAACAATATCACGGAGGTGGTTTTATGAATATCAGTAAATTTACAAAAAATTCCCTGCAGGCGGTGCAGGATCTGGAAAAGACCGCTTACGATTTCGGCCATCAGGAGATCGAGCAGGAGCATCTGCTTTACAATCTGCTTCACCAGGAGGAGAGCCTGATCCTGAAACTGATCGAGAAAATGGAGATTGACAGAGAACATTTTCTCAGGCAGGTCGAAGCACTTTTAAAGGAGCGGGTCAAAGTTTCCGGTGGGCAGCCTTATATCGGCAAATATCTGAACGAAGTACTGGTAAAGGCGGAAGATGAGGCGAAAGCGCTTGGAGATGAATATGTATCCGTGGAACATCTTGTTCTGGCGATGCTCCATCATCCCAGCCCTTCCCTGAAAAAAATCTGGAACGAATATGGCATTACCCGGGAACGCTTTCTGCAGGCTTTGAGTACAGTCCGCGGAAATCAAAGAGTTACGACAGACAACCCGGAAGCAACTTACGATACCCTGAATAAATATGGAGAGGATCTTGTCGAGAAAGCAAAAAAACAGAAACTGGACCCTGTCATCGGCAGAGATGGTGAGATCCGCAATGTGATCCGCATCCTTTCAAGAAAGACCAAGAACAATCCTGTCCTGATCGGTGAGCCGGGTGTCGGAAAAACTGCGGTGGTTGAGGGCCTTGCCCGCAGGATCGCAAGGGGAGACGTCCCGGAAAGCCTTAAGGAAAAAACAATCTTCTCATTGGATATGGGGGCATTGGTCGCAGGTGCAAAATACAGAGGCGAATTTGAAGAACGTCTGAAGGCGGTACTGGAAGAAGTTCGAAGCAGCGAAGGAAGGGTCCTCCTGTTTGTCGATGAACTTCATCTGATCGTAGGAGCGGGTAAGACCGAGGGCGCAATGGATGCCGGAAATATGCTAAAGCCTATGCTGGCCAGAGGCGAACTGCACTGTATCGGTGCGACGACACTGGATGAATATCGCAAATACATTGAAAAAGATCCGGCATTGGAGCGCCGCTTCCAGCCGGTCATGGTGGATGAACCTTCTGTGGAGGATACGATCTCGATCCTGAGAGGCATCAAAAACAGGTACGAAAGCTTCCATAGTGTCAAGATCTCTGACAGCGCCCTGGTGGCTGCGGCAGTTCTCTCGGATCGTTATATTTCTGACCGTTTTCTGCCGGACAAGGCAATCGATCTGATGGATGAGGCCTGTGCCCAGATCCGTACAGAGATGGACTCTCTGCCGGTTGAACTGGATGAACTGCAGCGGAGGATCCTTCAGCTGGAAATCGAGGAAGAGGCTCTGAAAAAAGAAACGGATCACCTGAGCGTGGACCGTCTTCAGACGCTTCAAAAAGAACTGGCTGAACTGAAAGATGCATTCAATATTCAGAAGATACAGTGGGAAAATGAGAAGAGCAGTGTGGAAAAACTTGCTTCCATCCGGGAGCGGATAGAAGAAGTCAACGCACAGATCGAGACAGCAGAGCAGGGTTCCGACCTGACTCGGGCGGCGGAACTTAAATACGGTGAATTGCCCAGACTGCAGCAGCAGCTTGCCGAAGAAGAAGGCAAAGTGAAAGAAAGGGAACTCTCTCTGGTGCATGAAAGCGTGGATGAGGATGAGATCGCCCGTATCGTGTCCAGATGGACCGGCATTCCGGTTGCCAAACTGACAGAGGGCGAGCGGAGCAAGATCCTGAATCTGGAGCAGGAACTGGAGAAAAGAGTTGTCGGTCAGGACGATGCGGTTTCCCGCGTGACCGATGCGATCCTGCGGTCCCGTGCAGGCATCAAGGATCCCACAAAGCCGATCGGTTCCTTCCTTTTTCTCGGGCCGACCGGTGTCGGTAAGACAGAATTGGCAAAAACACTTGCCGAGCAGCTGTTCGATGATGAAAACAATATTGTCCGCATCGACATGAGTGAATATATGGAGAAATATTCCGTATCCCGCCTGATCGGAGCGCCTCCGGGATATGTCGGTTACGAGGAGGGCGGTCAGCTGACAGAGGCAGTTCGCAGAAAGCCCTATTCTGTTGTCCTCTTTGATGAGATCGAGAAAGCCCATCCGGATGTCTTTAACGTTCTCCTTCAGGTACTGGACGATGGCCGGATCACCGATTCGCAGGGCAGGACTGTTGATTTTAAGAATACGATCCTGATCATGACCTCCAATATCGGCTCCTCTTATCTTTTGGAAGGGATCCGGGAAGACGGAAGCATTGCAGAGACTGCAGCCGAGATGGTACAGAACGAGCTTCGCACGCATTTCCGTCCGGAGTTTCTGAACCGGCTGGATGAGGTCATCCTCTTCCGTCCGCTTGGCAGGGAGCAGATCTCGAAGATCGTCGATCTGCTGATCCGGGATCTGAATCGACGGCTCGCAGGTCAGGAACTTTCCGTAGAGCTGACAGATGCGGCCAAAGATTTTGTCGCTGAAAACGGATATGATCCGGTTTATGGCGCACGTCCCCTGAAACGATATGTACAGAAACATATTGAAACACTTTCTGCACGAAAGATCCTGGAAGGAGCTGTTCGCGCCGGAGATGTGCTGATGCTGGATGCAAAAGATGGAAAACTGGTCATCGACATCAAACGATAAGAAAACACTAATTGGCAAAATGCACAAAGCACACACTGAGATTTTGGATAGGGATAACAATTTTCAAAAAAATAACAAACTGATATAATGAATTTTATACAGAATGATTAAGGTTCGTGCAAAGTTCGAGATAAGATCAACCTGGGCGAGTTTTAGATGCCGCTAAAACCCGCTCAGGTTCGTCTTATATATGCAGATGCGAAGAAATCACAATTTGGAGGAGTGACATGAGCAGACTGAGTATTGTAACGAAGAACAAAGCACAGACCACAGTGGAGGAATTGTATAGAGATCTTGAGCGGAGGATCGTTGCCAGCCCACCCGGATTGTGTCCGGTGGATTTGGCAACCTCTTTTTTAAGGATCTGTCATGCCCAATCCTGTGGAAAGTGTGTGCCGTGCCGTGTGGGACTCGGACAGCTGGAAAAGCTGATGGAGTCTGTGCTGGATGGCAAAGCATCATTGAAAACCATTAACTTGATAGAGGAAACGGCCAAAAGCATTTCTCTATCAGCCGATTGTGCGATCGGTTTTGAAGCGGCCAATATGGTCCTGAAGGGAATTCAGGGATTCCGGGACGACTTCGAGGAGCATATCCTGCATGGAAGATGCACCTGCAGGCAGAATCAGCCGGTGCCATGCGTATCTCTTTGTCCCGCGGGTGTGGATATTCCGGGCTATATTGCCCTGATCCACGAGGGCCGCTACGACGACGCGGTCCGTCTCATCCGAAAAGACAATCCGCTTCCGGCAACCTGCGGTCTGATCTGCGAACATCCCTGCGAAGCAAGGTGCCGCCGGTCTATGGTGGACAACCCAATCAATATAAGGGGGCTGAAACGCTTTGCTGTGGAGAACGCTTCTGAGATCATGGCACCTCCCCGCATGAAGGATACCGGAAAAAAAGTGGCTGTGATCGGCGGTGGTCCCGGTGGTCTCAGTGCAGCTTATTATCTGTCCTTGCAGGGACACGATGTCACCGTATATGAACAGAGAAAACAGCTCGGCGGCATGCTCCGCTACGGCATTCCAAGCTATCGTCTGCCAAGAGAGATCCTGGACCGTGAGATCAGGAGCCTTTTAAGTGCCGGTATTAAGGTTAAGACAGAGGTCAGCATCGGCAAAGATATCTCCATCCATGAGATCCGTGAGAACTGCGATGCCATGTACGTATCGATCGGTGCCCATACAGACCGTAAGATCGGCATTGAGGGAGAGGATGCGGAAGGCGTAATCTCTGCAGTTGAGATGCTCCGCAGGATCGGCGATAATGATCTGCCCGATTACAGCGGCAAACGCGTTGTGGTCGTAGGTGGCGGAAATGTTGCCATGGATGTTGCGAGGTCTGCTGTTCGTCTGGGCGCGGAGAGCGTTAAGATCGCATATCGTCGCCGCAAAGAAGATATGACAGCGCTGCCGGAAGAGGTGGAAGGCGCAATAGCAGAAGGCTGTGAAGTGGTGGAAATGCATGCACCCATCCGGATCGAGAAAGACGAAGACGGAAAGGTGAAGGCGCTGTGGGTAAAACCGCAGCTGGTTGGACCGATCAAAGGAGGAAGACCGACACCTGTCAACTCTTCAGAATCCGAGCTTGCGCTTCCCTGCGATCTGGTGCTTGTCGCAATCGGTCAGGGGATTGAATCTTCACCTTTTGAGGAGGCCGGCATACCGATCAAAAGAGGTGCGATCGAGACCCTTGACTGGAGTGGTGTAAAAAATATGGACGGTGTATTTGCCGGTGGAGACTGTGTAACAGGTCCTGCCACTGTGATCCGCGCCATCGCTGCCGGTAAAGTCGCGGCGGCGAATATCGATGAATATCTCGGCTTCAGACATATGATGAAAAATGACGTGGAGATTCCCAAACCCAGATTTGATGATCACATGAGCTGCGGCCGGGTTACCATGAAAGAGAGACCGGCGGAAGAACGGAAAAAAGACTTTGCTTTGATGGAATGCGGCATGACGCTTGAAGAGGCGCAGCAGGAATCCGGAAGATGCTTAAGATGCGATCATTTTGGTTATGGAGTGTTCAAAGGAGGCAGAGTGACGAAATGGTAAATTGTGTGATTGACGGAAAACAGATACAGGTATCAGAACATACAACCATCCTTGACGCTGCAGCCGGTGCGGGAATTAAGATCCCGACACTCTGTTATTTTAAAAATCTCAACGAGATCGGGGCCTGCCGTGTCTGTGTAGTCGAAGTCGAGGGCTACGAAAAACTCTTCACGGCCTGCAACAATTTTGTGACAGAAGGTATGGTGATCCATACAAACAGCAAAAAGGCCAGAAGTGTCAGAAAGACCAATGTTCAGCTGCTCTTGTCCCAGCACAATGTAGAGTGTGCGATCTGCAACAGGAACGGAAACTGTACGCTGCAGGATGTGGCCAAGGAGCTGAATATTTATAAAATGCCCTTTGAAAAAGATATTCCCTTCCAAAAGGGAAGCAAAAAGTTCCCGCTGATCAGAGAATACGATAAATGCATTAAGTGTATGCGCTGCGTTCAGGTCTGCGATAAGATACAGAAGTGCGGCATCTGGGATGTGGTCAATACCGGGTCCCGCGTTACCGTCGACGTTGCGGACGGCAGTGCCCTGAAGGATTCAGATTGTGCACTTTGCGGTCAGTGCATCACGCATTGTCCGGTCAATGCCCTCCGCGCAAGGGACGACACAGAGAAAATGATGGATGCGATGGAAGATCCGGATAAGATCGTGGTTGTTCAGATCGCACCGGCTGTGCGTGCAGCCTGGGGGGAACCCCTTGGTCTGTCCCACGAATTTGCGACGGTTGAGCGCCTTTGCGGTGCTCTGAAGCAGATGGGTGCAGATTATGTATTTGATACAAACTTTGCAGCCGATCTGACGATCATGGAAGAGGGCTCTGAATTCCTGGAACGGTTGAAAAAGAAAGATAAAGAAAAATTCCCCATGTTTACATCATGCTGCCCGGGCTGGGTGCGCTATGCAAAAGCACATTTTCCGGAGTACGTGGATCAGCTTTCAACGGCAAAATCTCCACAGCAGATGTTTGGGGCGATCACAAAATCCTATTATGCGAAGCTGCTTGATGTGGATCCTGAACGCATTTTCTCGGTTTCTATCATGCCCTGCGTGGCAAAGAAACACGAGTGTGCGCTTCCTGTCATGAATGATGCGGGCGCGGGAATGGACGTGGATCTGTCTCTGACAACAAGAGAGGCAGCCCGCCTGGTCATGATGAATCGTCTGATCCCCGAGAATATTCCGGAAGTGCCGCTGGACATGCCGCTGGGAATCGGAACCGGCGCGGGCGTTATCTTCGGTGCGACAGGCGGCGTTATGGAGGCGGCGCTTCGAAGTGCCTATTATCTTGTGACAGGTAAAAATCCGGATCCGGATGCCTTTCGCAAGGTTCGCGGTATGGAAGGCTGGAAGGAGGCAGAATTTGATCTTGCCGGCACACCCTTGAAGGTCGCGGTCGTATCCGGGCTTGGGAATACCAGAAAATTGCTGAAACGTCTCTCGGAAGGACGTGTATCTTACGACTTTGTGGAAGTCATGGCCTGTCCGGGCGGATGTTCCGGTGGCGGAGGTCAGCCCTTTGAAGACGGTATGGAAAAGGCGGCAGAGAGAGCAGATATCCTCTATGGTCTGGATCGGATCAGCAATCTGCGCTTCTCCCATGAAAATCCCTCCGTGATCAAGTGCTACGAGGATTTTCTGGAAAAACCCTTGTCCGAAAAAGCGCATCATCTGCTTCACACGGATCACCATGCATGGAAGATGCCGAACGAAGCGTGATCGCTTGTCTGTTGTGCCTTTGTAACTTTGAAATAAATGAAATCCCCTGAGAGGAGGGAAAGTATGTTAGATGTGTCCTATTACACGAAGACAGATGAGATCATCGCTTTCTACGGAAAGAAGCCTGCTTCTCTGATCCCTATCATGCAGGATATTCAGAGTGCCTTCCGGTATTTGCCGGGAGAACTGCTGACCTATGTTGCTAAGGAGATCGGGATCACAGAAGCCAAGGCTTACAGTGTCGCTACATTTTATGAAAATTTTTCTTTTGAGCCGAAAGGAAAATTTGTGATCAAAGTCTGTGATGGTACGGCCTGCCATGTGAGAAGGTCTGCACCGATCCTGGAAGCCTTCCAGAGAGAACTTGGACTCAGCAAGAAAAAACACACGACGGACGATATGCTCTTCACTGTGGAGACGGTTTCCTGTCTCGGAGCATGTGGTCTGGCGCCCACTGTTATGGTAAATGAAGACGTTTATCCGAAGATGACACCTGAAAAGGCGCTTGCGCTGATCGAGGAATTGAGGGGGAAGGCATATGATTAATACAAGAGAAGAACTTGGCAGGGCGATCGATGCTGCAAAAGATGCCATCCGTGCCTGTAATTGCAGTGTCCTTGTCTGTTCCGGAACCGGATGCGTTGCATCAGGCTCCATGAAAGTATACGAAGAATTGAAACGTATTGCAGATGAGACCCCGGGAATCACCATAGAATTCGGACCTCATTCTGCAGATGCGCATCCGCAGACATCATCCGCAGGGGAGACAGACGCGAAACCGGTCGCCATGAAAAAGACCGGCTGTCAGGGCGTCTGCGAGCTGGGCCCACTGGTGCGTATTCAGAAAAATGACCGTGTGATCCAGTATATCAAGGTGCAGCCATCAGATTGCGAGGAGGTTTTCCGGGAGAGTGTCCTGCAGGATCATGTCATCGAAAGACTGCTTTACACACAGGGAGACCGGGTCTATGAAAGTCCCGAAGAGATTCCCTTTATTGCAAAGCAGACCAGGATCGTTCTGGAAAACTGCGGCAAATATGATGCAGAGTCCTTTGACGATTATCTGGCTTCCGGTGGATTTACTGCCCTGCAGAAAGCCTTGTATGAGATGTCGCCGGAAGAAGTAGTGGATATGGTTGACCGCTCCGGCCTGCGCGGTAGAGGCGGCGGCGGATTTCCGGCCGGTCGTAAATGGAAACAGGTTTTGCGCCAGAGCGAGAAGATTCGTTATGTTGTCTGCAACGGTGATGAAGGTGATCCGGGTGCATTTATGGATGGTTCCGTCATGGAAGGCGATCCCTATAAACTGATAGAAGGTATGATGATCGCCGCATATGCAGTCAGCTCTCAGGATGGCTATATCTATGTGCGTGCGGAATATCCGCAGTCGGTAGCCCGTCTGCGCCATGCCATCAGTGAGCTGGAAAAACGCGGACTTTTGGGAGACAACATTCTGGGTACGGATTTTTCTTTCCGTTTGCATATCAATCGCGGTGCAGGTGCCTTTGTCTGCGGCGAAGGTTCCGCATTGACGGCATCGATCGAAGGCAATCGAGGCATGCCTCGTGTCAAACCGCCCAGAACAGTAGAAAAGGGTCTGTGGGAGAAACCTACGGTTCTCAATAATGTTGAAACATATGCCAATGTTCCCAAGATCATCCTGAACGGCTGGGAGTGGTATCGCAGTATCGGTACAGAAGGAACACCCGGAACAAAGACATTTTCCCTGACAGGTTCGATCCAGAATACAGGTCTTATAGAGGTTCCTATGGGTACCACTCTGCGGGAGATCATTTTTGATATCGGCGGAGGCCTGAAAAACGGCGGAACTTTCAAGGCTGTACAGATCGGCGGTCCTTCCGGCGGCTGTCTTACAGAAGAGCATCTGGACGTGCCGCTGGATTTTGAATCCGTAAAGAAATACGGAGCGATCGTGGGTTCCGGCGGACTTGTAGTCATGGATAATCATACTTGTATGGTTGAAGTGGCACGCTTCTTCATGAGCTTTACCCAGCGGGAATCCTGCGGTAAATGTGTACCGTGCCGTGAGGGCACAAAGCGTATGCTGGAGATCCTGGAACGTATCGTAGCAGGACAGGGAGAGATGGAGGATCTGGATCGCCTGGAAGAACTTGCGGAAATGGTGAAAAATATGGCACTCTGCGGTCTGGGCAAGAGTGCACCGCTTCCTGTACTCAGCACACTGAAGATGTTCCGGGAAGAATATGTGGAGCATATCGTGAATCAGAAATGCCGCGCACGTGTTTGTACGGCTATGAAGAAATATGTGATCAATCCGGATCGCTGTAAGGGCTGCAGTAAGTGTGCGAAGAACTGTCCGGTCAATGCAATTTCCGGCGTGGTTAAGAAACCGTTTACGATCGACGCAAAAGTATGCATCCGCTGCGGTGCCTGCAAGGACAATTGTGCGTTTAATGCGATTTATATCGAGGAATAGGAGGTGACAGTATGGGATATATGACCATTGATGGAAGAAGAATCGAATTCAAAAATGAGAAAAATGTGCTTGCTGTCATTCGCAAAGCCGGCATTAATGTGCCGACACTCTGTTATAAGACAGAGCTGAGCACATTCGGTGACTGCCGTTTGTGTACAGTAGAGGATGAACACGGCAAAATGTTTGCTTCCTGTTCAGAAGAGCCAAGAGATGGCATGGTGATCTTTACCAACACCGAACGTCTGCGCAAATACCGGAAGCTGATCATAGAGCTTTTATTGGCGGCCCATAAGAGAGACTGCACGACCTGCCAGAAGAGCGGACAGTGCAACCTGCAGACGCTGGCCCGCAGATATGGCGTGCTGGATGTACGTTTTGAAAATTATAAAGAGGAGATGCCACAGGACTTCAGCTCTCCCTCCATCGTGCGCGATCCCAATAAATGTATTCTCTGCGGCAACTGCGTGAGGGTATGTTCTGAGCTGCAGGGCGTCGGCGCATTGGGTTACGTGAAACGTGGTTCGGATTCTGTCATCACGCCGGCTTTCGGCAAACAGATCGGCGAGACGGATTGTGTGAACTGTGGTCAGTGTGTTGTTTATTGTCCGACTGCAGCGATCAGTATCCGCCACAACAAGGGAGAAGTCTGGGAGGCACTCAGCGATCCGAATCTCCGCGTGGTGGCGCAGGTGGCGCCGGCAGTCCGCGTAGCGGTCGGCAATGCCTTTGGCATGCAGAACGGGCGCAGTGTTATGGGCAAGATCGTCAATGTGCTGCACCGGATCGGCTTTGACGAAGTATTTGATACGACGTTCAGTGCGGATCTGACTATCATGGAAGAGACAGAGGAGTTCCTGAAGCGTGTGGCAAATGGAGAAAAACTCCCGCTTCTGACATCCTGCTGCCCGGCCTGGGTGAAATATGTAGGAGACCATTATCCCGAATATACGGACAATGTATCGACCTGCCGTTCCCCGCAGGGCATGATGTCGGCTTTGGTCAAGGAATATTACCGCGATCCCGCCCACAATCCGGACGGAAGAAAGACAGTGGTAGTTTCCGTTATGCCATGTACGGCTAAAAAAATGGAGGCAAAGCGACCGAACAGTTTCACAGAAGGAGAACCGGATACAGATCTGGTACTGACGACTTCGGAGCTGATCGATATGATCAATACGACCGGTATTGATTTCGAAAATCTGGAAGCAGAATCTTCGGATGTGCCGTTCGGTTTCGGCTCCGGCGGTGGCGTTATTTTCGGTGTTTCCGGTGGTGTGACAGAGGCGATCATCCGACGGCTGACGGAGGGACATGACAAAAACAAACTCAAAGAGATTGAGTCCTGCGGTGTTCGCGGCAGCGAATATATCCGGGAGTTTACGATTCCCTACAATGGAATGGATATCAATATCTGTATCGCCAGCGGTCTGGCAAATGCGCGGACGGTCATGGATCAGGTAAAGAATGGTGAAAAACAATATCACCTCATTGAAGTCATGGCTTGCCGCAATGGCTGCGTGAACGGCGGCGGACAGCCGAGACTCGCAAACCATCAGTCCATTGTCGAGCGTTCAGAAGGTCTGTATCGTGCGGATAAGATTTCTGTTGTTAAGAAATGTGATCAAAATCCGATGATCATCTCCATGTACGAAGGAATGCTGAAAGGAAAAACACACAAACTGCTGCACAATGAAACATACTGTGCAAAATAATGGTCCGGATCACACGGACGAAGTTCAGGGGAACGCGCCTGCCGCGTTTCCCTGAATCAAAGTGATGATATCAGAAACCCCGGGAGGATGAAAATATGTATGACGTGAAATCCAAAAAAGCAGAGGAGTTTATCTCTGATGAAGAAATCCTGGATACCCTCCGCTATGCTGATGAGAACAAAGATAATCTTCCACTGATCGAATCCATTCTTGAAAAGGCAAGAAAACATAATGGCCTTGATCACAGAGAGGCCTCTGTGCTGCTTGCCTGTGAGAACGAAGAGAAGATAGCAGAGCTCTATGAACTTGCCAAAGAGATCAAACAGGAATATTACGGGAACAGGATCGTGCTGTTTGCACCGCTTTATCTGTCTAATTATTGCGTCAACGGCTGCGTTTACTGCCCTTATCATAAAAAGAATAAACATATCGCCAGAAAAAAACTGACACAGGAAGAGATCAAAGCGGAGGTGATCGCCCTGCAGGATATGGGACATAAACGCCTCGCGATCGAAGCCGGAGAGGATCCGATCAACAATCCGATCGAATATATTCTGGACTGTATTCAGACCATCTACAGTGTGCAGCACAAAAACGGAGCGATCCGTCGTGTCAATGTGAATATCGCAGCCACAACGGTCGAAAATTATACAAAACTCAAAGAGGCTGGGATCGGTACCTATATCCTCTTTCAGGAAACATACAATAAAAAAAGTTATGAAGAACTGCATCCCACAGGTCCTAAGCACGATTATGCTTATCATACAGAGGCTATGGATCGTGCCATGGAAGGCGGGATTGACGATGTGGGTCTCGGTGTCCTTTACGGTCTGGAAGGCTATCGTTATGAATTCGCCGGTCTTTTGATGCATGCCGAACATCTGGAAGCAGTATACGGAGTCGGCCCACATACGATCAGTATGCCGCGTGTGAAGCATGCGGACGATATCGATCCGGATGCCTTTGATAACGGGATCAGTGATGAGATTTTTGCAAAACTCTGTGCCCTGATCCGTGTTGCCGTTCCTTACACAGGAATGATCATTTCCACCAGAGAAAGTCAGGCAGTTCGTGAGAAAGTGATGCCACTGGGGATCTCCCAGATCAGCGGTGCTTCCAGGACGAGTGTCGGCGGCTATGTGGAGCCGGAGCCTGAGGATGAAAACTCAGAGCAGTTTGATGTCAGTGACAAAAGAACACTCGACGAAGTGGTGCGCTGGCTGATGGATCAGGGACATATTCCCAGTTTCTGCACGGCCTGCTATCGCGCGGGAAGGACTGGAGACCGATTTATGTCTCTCTGCAAGAGCAGGCAAATCTTAAACTGCTGCCATCCCAATGCACTTATGACACTGCGGGAATATCTGGAGGATTACGCTTCACCGGAGACAAAGAAGATCGGAATCCGCCTGATCAATGAGGAACTTGGAAAAATCCCTAAGGATTCTGTGCGGAAAAAAGCCACTGAATATATGGAGAAGATCGTATCCGGCGAGAGAGACTTCCGCTTCTAAGGGGGCTGGTTATGGCAAAATTGAATGAGACACCCGGGGGAGACCGCCTTCATATAGGCATTTTCGGAAAGACAAACAGTGGGAAATCCACTTTGTTGAACGTATTTACCGGACAGGCCGTATCGATCGTTTCCGAACAGGCCGGTACGACAACGGATCCGGTTTATAAGAGCATGGAGATCGCACCGCTCGGTCCCTGCGTCTGGATGGACACGGCCGGCTTCGGTGATGCTACTGCCCTGGGCGCGAAACGAATGGAAAAAACCAGACAGGCGGCCGAAAAAGCAGATATAGCGCTGATTATGCTGCCGTCGGAAAGTATTTGCGGAGGAGATCTGAAAGGCTGTTTTCCGGAAGAACTGGAATGGGCCGCCTTTTTTCAAAAGAGAAATACCCCGGTCCTGCTGATCTTGGGCAAGGCAGATCTGATCCCTGATGCAGAAAGGATCGCCGACCGGATCGGATCGGAAACAGGCTGTCCCTGTCTGCCGTTTTCTGCCTGTGCAGCGGCAACCGGCGTTTCCTGCATGAAAGAAATGCTGCTTCGCCTGATGCCTGAAGGCTTCGGAGAACGTACGATCCTTGCGGACCATGCGCAGAAAGGCGATCTGGTCCTGCTCGTCATGCCGCAGGATATTCAGGCACCGAAAGGGAGACTGATCCTGCCGCAAGTGCAGACACTGCGGGAACTCCTGGATCGAAAATGCATGGTCGTATCCTGCACGACCGATAAACTGGAAGAAACTCTGGGGACTCTGAAAAAAGCACCGGATTTGATCATCACAGATTCTCAGGCTTTTGGAGAGGTATATGCCCTGAAACCAAAGGAAAGCAGACTGACATCGTTTTCGGTATTGTTTGCTGCATATAAAGGGGATATCGATTACTATGTGAAGGGTGCGGAAACCATTGCGGAATTGACAGAACATTCAAAGGTTCTGATCGCAGAGTGCTGCACGCATGCGCCGCTCACAGAGGATATCGGAAGAGTGAAGATCCCGCGCATGCTGCGGCAGCGTTATGGCGCCGGCATGCAGATCGATCTGGTGAGTGGTACCGATTTTCCGGAAAAAGCGGAAGAACTGTCGCAGTATGATCTGATCATTCAGTGCGGGGCCTGCATGTTTCACCGCAAATATGTCATGGCGCGCATTCAGAAAGCGAAAGATGCGGGCGTGCCCATGTGCAATTATGGGGTGACGATTGCTTATTTAAAAGGGATCCTGGATAAAGTGGAACTGTAATTATGCGTCTTTGCATGCGGGAGCACCATGCTACATTTTTATGATTATTGCCGCAAAGCGGCCGAAAATTGGGCGCACGAAGCAGCGCGTAGTAATCATAAAAATGTGGCGTGCACCACTTCTGTATGATAATATGCATCGCTCCGCCTTACGGCTCTCGCGCTGCTACAAAAACTTCGCTTCCCGCGCCGTGCTGAAGCACGACGCTACAGCTCAGTTTTTGTTACGGTCTTGAGGTCCTGCGACAGGGCTTGCGCCCTAAAGGACTAGGGCTTCGCCCGTCGCAAGCGCGCCCTGATCTCGGACTTCAATCCCGATTATCATAAAAATTTTAGAAATCTTCTATTTCGTTAAGATGTCAGACGGCGACGCCTGTGTTATAATCAATTCAGAATGGGCCTGCGGCATAAATGTATGCGGGCACCGTTCTGAATTTTTTTTCGTCATAGTGTATGGCAAACGCGTCGGCGGCACGTTTTCCTGTCGGAGATCACATGAAAAAAACGGATTTCAAATTTCAGAGACCAAAATGGAATACAACACTTAAGGGAAGGATCCTGGTGGCTTTTTTTGCTATCATTCTGATTCCTGTTATCCTGACCGGTTTTATTTTTTACTTTTTTACTAATCACAGACTGCAGAGCATCGGCGAGCAGTATGGAATCGAAAATCCAACCTACGAAAATCTGTATAACAGTTCTCTGCTGGTATCTAAAAAACTGGATGACAATTATCAGATGATCAAAACGATCACAAGGGATACACCGGAAAAACTGGAGGACAATGCGTACCTGAACCGGATATCTGATGTGATCCGGGAGGACGATCTTTATTTGGTCGTCAAGAAAGATAATGAGATCTGTTACAACGGATCGGATGATGTCAGCGACAGTGTTCTGCTGGATGCACTCCCACTTTATGGTGACCGCTATGCAAATTCCGACAGCGCCATTTATATTCAGGCCGGAGAGCGCAGCATGGTAAAACAGCTGGATTTTTATTTTTCGGACGGCAGTCAGGGCAGTATTTATATCGTAGCCAAAGTCAGCCGCATGACGGGTGAACTGAAAAGATGGATGACCGATATGATCCTGGTCGTCATCATGGTCCTGGTCGTTACTAGCTTTATCATGTGCATGTGGATCTATTATGGTGTGATCACACCCATTAATCAGCTGAAAAAGGCAACGCAGAATATCAAGGAAGGAAACCTGGATTTTACGGTGGAAGGAAACGGTGTCCGGGAGGTCAACGAGCTTTGCAGCGATTTCGAAGAGATGCGCTTGCGGCTTAGGGAATCTGCCGAGGAGAAAGTGGAGACAGATATTGTCAGCAAGGAACTGGTCAGCAATATCTCTCACGATCTGAAGACACCGATCACAGCGGTAAAGGGATATGTTGAGGGAATCATGGACGGTGTGGCGGATACGCCCGAGAAGATGGATCGTTATATCCACACGATCTACAATAAGGCGATCGAGATGGACCGACTGATCAATGAGCTGACTTTTTACTCCAAGATCGACACAAACAGGATCCCCTATACTTTTGTAAAGTTAAGCGTGGCAGGCTATTTCGGGGATTGCGCGGACGAACTGGAACTGGACCTGAAAGGGCGTCACGTAGAATTTACCTATTTCAATTATATGCCGGAGGATGCAATCATCATTGCGGATCCGGAGCAGTTAAAACGGGTGATCAATAACATTGTAAACAATTCGGTGAAATACATGGATAAGATCAGAAAGGTCATCAACCTGCGCGTGCGTGATGTCGGTGATTTTATTCAGGTAGAGATAGAGGATAACGGCAAAGGCATTGAACAGAAAAATCTGGCAAAGATCTTTGACCGTTTTTACAGGACAGATGCATCCCGCAATTCCACGCAGGGCGGCAGTGGCATAGGTCTTTCCATTGTCAGGAAGATCCTGGAGGATCATGGAGGTAAGGTCTGGGCTACCAGCAGGGAAGGCGTGGGAACCGTTATGTATTTTGTTCTCAGAAAATATCAGGAGGTGCCTGTAAATGAGTCGGATACTGATCATTGAAGATGAAGAAGCGATCGCGGATCTGGAAAAAGATTATCTGGAACTTTCCGGGTTTGAGGTCGTGATAGAAAACAGAGGGGACAAAGGCCTGATCCGTGCCCTGAACGAGGATTTCGATCTTTTTATTCTGGATCTTATGCTGCCGGGTATGGATGGATTTGAGGTCTGCAGGGAAATTCGCTCCCGCAAGAATATTCCCATCATCATGGTCTCTGCCAAAAAAGACGATATCGATAAGATCCGGGGTCTGGGACTCGGCGCGGACGATTATATGACAAAACCCTTTTCTCCAAGTGAGCTGGTAGCCAGAGTCAAGGCGCATATGTCCCGCTATGAACGGCTTGTCGGCAGCAATATACAGGCGAACGATATTGTGGAGATCCGTGGGATCAAGATCGACAAGACTGCCCGACGGGTATGGGTGAACGGAGAGGAAAAGAATTTTACCAACAAAGAATTCGATCTTCTGACCTTCCTTGCACAGAATCCCAACCATGTTTTCACAAAAGATGAACTGTTTCGCGAAATCTGGGATATGGAATCGATTGGGGACATTGCCACAGTAACTGTTCACATTAAAAAAATCAGAGAAAAAATAGAGTTTAATTCTGCAAAACCACAGTATATTGAGACCATCTGGGGCGTGGGATATCGCTTTAAAGTCTAAGAAAAGGATAGAAATTCTCACCTGAAGAATCTGTGTGTGGTGTGCTTAAACAAAGTGGATGAATTTGATTGAAAAAACAAAAAGCAAACAAGATGAATTTTAAAACATTCTAAAGCATTTTAATTCCCATGCATACGTGCGTATAATGAAACTAACAAAACACAGGAGGGTGTAAGGAAATGACATCAAAAGAAAGAGTATTAGCAAGTTTTGCTCATAAACAGCCGGATAAAGTAGCGGTTGACTTCGGCGGTATGTGCTGCTCTATGATCAACTGCCAGGTTTTAGCGCAGCTGAGAGATTACTACGGACTGGAGAAAAGACTTCCGAAGATCAACGATATGTCTACCATGACGGCATTTGTTGAGCCGGATCTTCTGGAGGTTATGGGCGGCGATGTTCAGCAGCTCTATAATTACGGAGATACATACGGACATATCAATACAGAATGGAAAGAGTGGGAGTACAGAGGAACTCCGATCCTCATTCCTGCAAACTGCATTGTTCATGATGATGGCAAGGGCGGATATTATGTATATCCCCAGGGCGACGATACAGTAGAGCCTTCCGGACATTTTCCGGCAAACGGTTTCTATTTCGATAACCTGACAAGAACACCGGAGTTCGATGAGGACGAAGGCGATCCTATGGACAACGTTGAAGACTATATGCTGGTATCTGATGATCAGATCGCATACCACAAGAAAGTCCTTGAGCAGGTAAAGGGTGACAATCGTGCCATCCAGGTAGGCCCCTGCTACGCAGGACTTGGCGATGCCAACAACGTTCCGGGTCCCAATGTAAAACATCCCAAAGGAATCCGTTCCATTTCCGAGTGGTATACAGCTCCGCTTCTCTATCCTGAGTATGTGGATGAAGTTTACGACAAAGGAACAGATATTGTAATCGAAAACATGAAAAAATACTGGGAAGCTTTCGGCTCTGATATCGATATCGTATTCATCTGCGGTACAGACTTCGGAACCCAGAGAGGACCCTTCATGAGTGTTGATACCTTTAAAGAGCATTATCTGCCCTACTACAGAAAGGTGAACCACTGGATCCATGAGAACACAACCTGGAAGACACTGAAACATACCTGCGGCGGTATTTTCCCGATCCTTCCTTACCTCATTGAGGCTGAGTTCGATGCGGTAAATCCGGTTCAGTGTTCTGCAGAAGGAATGGACCCCCAGACACTGAAGGATACCTACGGAAAAGACGTTGTCTTCTGGGGCGGCGGTGTAGACACCCAGCAGGTTCTTCCCTTTGGAACACCGGAAGAGGTTCGCGAGCAGGTTCTGCAGCGTCTGGACATCTTCTCCAAGGATGGCGGTTATGTATTCAACAGCATCCACAACATCCAATGCAATACACCGATCGAGAATATCGCAGCTATGGTGAATGCAATTAAAGAATTCAACGGAGATCTTTAAAGAAAATTTCCGGAATCATAATTTAAAATATATATAATTTAAATAATATATATTAAAGAAAGCAGAAAAATCTGCATGTGCCGAAAGGAGAAAAACAAATGAGAATCGGATTTAATGAGGCTAACGATCGTTTCTGTAAAGGTCATACCCTGATGCAGGATCTTGAGTACTGCGAAAAATATGGTTTTGACTGCATCGACATTCAGTCCCTGTGCCTGAACAGAGATCTTGAGGCAGGTCTTGTAACCCTTGAGGAACTTGGCGAGTGGTTCAAGAACCATCATCTGAAAATGCTTTCCTACAATGCGCTTGAGTATTTCAACATGAAGCAGACTGAGGAAGAGAAACAGGCAGTTATGGATCTTTTCAAAGAAATCGTTCGCCGTTGTGAGATCCTTGGATGTGACACAATCGTAGTTGTTCCGACATGCGATATCGCTGTTCCGGCAACAAGAGAAGAGATCCGCAAAGATTCTGTTGCGGTTCTCAAAGAAATGCTGAAGATCGCTGAGCCCAAAAAGATCAAACTGTCCCTTGAGTTCTGTGGCGCTCCGGGTATGTGCATCAACCGTTTCGAGGATGCATACGCAATCGTTGAAGAAGTAAATTCTCCTTATTGCGGGATTACTGTTGATGAGTATCATTTCCATGCAATGGCTTCTTCCTTCGATGCACTTGAAAAAGCAGACGGCAAGAAGATCTTTATCTGGCACCTGAATGGTATGGAAGATCTTCCCTGCGGCGCAGCTTACAACAACGATGAGAAGCGTCTGTGGCCGGATGATCCGCAGGATTGTCTGGATCATAAGAGATATGCAGATGCCTTCAAGAAGAACGGATTTGAAGGAGACTGCTGTACTATCGAGATCTTCCGTCCGGAATATTATGAGATGTCCCAGGAAGAGAATGTTAAGAAATCCGCAGAGGTAACCAAAGCTCACGTAGCAAAATACTGGGGCTGATTTCGAAAACACTGCACACATAAAAGGGCTGCCGTGAGGCGGCTCTTTTATGTTGAAACATCCTTCGCATGTGTATTATCATAAAGACGCAGTGTACTGCCAATTGAATCGATCAAATCTATCTAGCTATCTATCGAAAGGATCCTTGTGCGTTGAAGTCAATTTTCCAGAATCTCACCCCGGGTGTATACCCAAATTCAGCAGAATATACATTTCTTCCGTCACCTGTTGCGGAGAAAATTCTTTTTTATCCCACCTGGACAGGTCATTATTTCTGTTCTCCCGAATACTTTATCCGCAGAGAAAGCTTCCCGACTTATCAGCTGCTATTTGTTGAAAAGGGCAAGTTTACAATTGAATACAGAGGGAAGACCTCTATTGCTGAGGAGGGCGAGATGTTTCTCATGGACCTGGAGGAGCCACATTATTATCGGGCGCTTGAGGACAGCGAGATTTTTTTTTACGGGTTTAAGGGCGCCAATTCGAAAGAAGTGGTGAACCACATTCTTTCTCAGGGAAATGGGTGTGTCATTCGCAACAAAAATGCACGGCTGGTTCGCAATCTTCTAAAAAATACCATGGAATATTATGAAGAACATGAGGTAGAAGGCCCTTATCTTGCGTCTATGCGCATTTATCGTCTGCTCATGTATCTGATGGATCAGCGGGACGCCTACAGGGTTACAAACAGCAGCCCGGTTGAACAGGCGATCACATATATCGGTGATCACCTGGATGCCACAATCACATTGGAGGAACTGGCACGGTATGTAGGATTGAGCAGCAGCTATTTTTCACATATTTTTAAGGACGAGATCGGCAGTTCGCCCAGACAGTATATTACAGATGCCAAGATGAACCGGGCGAAATTTCTGCTGGGACAGACTGAAAAAACGGTATCGGAGATTGCTTACCTCCTGGGTTATGCAAGCGGGGGTAGTTTCACAAACCTTTTTACGGAACGTGTTGGCTGCGCACCGAAAATGTATCGGAAATTGATGCGGTCTCAAAAACAAAAAAGATGAAGACTGTGAAAAAATGTGAAAAATACACTTGGTTTGTTGATGAAAGTCAAAACAGAAAGCAAACTAGATGAAAAAAATAGCAGAGAAAAGTATAGTTGCGGGAGATATATTATTGTAAAATATAATAGTCAAACGGGTGCTTGCACCAAAAAAATTATGCGTTTTGACGAAAACCGGTCTTTGTCATTCGAAGGACCGGAAAAGGAAAAGGAGGAAAAAGAATGAAGAAGAAAGTAGTAGCAGGAATCCTTGCAGGCGTTATGGCCATGGGACTCTTGGCAGGATGCGGTAGCGCAAGCTCCGACAGCAGCTCTGACAGCTCATCCGAGGAAACAACCGAGGAAACAACCGAGGAAACAACCGAGGAAACAACCGAGGATACTGAGGAAGCATCTGATGATACTGCAGAGGCATCAGGTGACATCGGAACAATCACATTTATCATGGCTCTTCGTGATGAGTTCCTTTCCACACTTGAGGCAGGTGCTCTTTCTGTAGCAGAAGAAATGGGCGTTAACCTGGTAACTCAGGATGCAAACAACGACTCCAGTAAGCTGATCCAGTATATCGAGACAGCTAAGACAGACGGCCAGAAAGCTATCATCATCAACATGGTAGACCCCGGCACAGCTGCACAGTGTGTTGAAGCTGCAGGCGACATGTATGTAGTATTTGTAAACAGATATCCGTCAGACGATTCCGTACTGAACGAGAAAGTTGTTTACGTAGGATCCGATGAGAACACATCCGGTAAATATCAGGGCGAAGCACTTGCTGAGTATTTCAAGGCAGAAGGCAAGACTGATATCAAATACATCCTGTTGAATGGTACACTTGGACAGACATCCACAACACTGAGAACAGAGTCCGTTCTGAAAGCTCTGGAAGACAACGGCATCAATGCTGAAGAAGCATCTGCTCCTCTGGCTTGCGATTTTGACCGTGCAGAAGCTCAGACACAGATCTCCCCGCTTCTTGAGACAACAGAGTACGATTGCATCATCGCTAACAACGATGCTATGGCACTCGGCGCTGTAGAAGCTATGAAAGATCACAACCTGGATCCCTCATCTCTTCCGATCGTTGGTATCGATGCAACAGCAGATGGCTGCGCAGCAGTTAAATCCGGCGAAATGTACATGACAGTATTCCAGAATGCAAACGGACAGGGTGCTGCAGCTATCCAGGCAGCAATCAACCTGATCAATGGCGATGACCTTGCTGCAAACACAGGATACGAAGTAGACGATGAGAACGCTTCTATCCTTTGGGTTCCGTTTGAGCCGGTTAATGCAGACAACGTTGACGATTATATGTAATTCAAATCTAAAAATTGAGTTGCTTTAATATCACTTGATTGTTTGAAAGATTGATTGAAACTGTTTAATGGTGCGGATCGATCTCTCTGAGATCGGTCCGCTACTGGGATTTAAGAGAACGGGGTGAAAGGGCTTGAGCGAAAACTATGTACTGGAAATGCACGATATAGTAAAGGAATTCCCTGGCGTACGTGCGTTGAACGGTGTTAAACTTCAGGTTCGTCCCGGCACAGTCCATACTCTGATGGGTGAGAATGGTGCCGGTAAATCGACACTGATGAAATGTTTGATTGGTATTCAGCCGGTTACTTCCGGTAAGATTATTTATAAAGGTAAAGAAGTTGCTTTCAAGAACGTACAGGAAGCCTTGGATGCAGGTATCGCTATGGTACATCAGGAACTCTCTCCTGTATACGAGCGTACAGTAGCAGATAACGTATTCCTTGGACGTGAGCCGAAGAAAGGTCTCTTTATCGACTATGCAAAGATGTATCAGGACTGCCGCGATATGTTCGCACAGTTCGGATTGGACATCGACCCGAAACTGAAAATGAAAGAATTAACTGTCGCAAAAATGCAGATGATCGAAATCTGTAAGGCAGTTTCTTATAACGCATCTATAGTAATCATGGATGAGCCTACTTCAGCCCTTACAGAGGCAGAGGTAGACGACCTCTTCAAGATTATCCGCGATCTGAAAAAGAAAAATATTGCTGTTATCTATATCTCCCATAAGATGGACGAGATCTTCCAGATCAGTGATGAGATCTCTGTATACAGAGATGGTACTTATGTTACGACAGGTCTGGTCAGCGAACTGACACAGGATCAGGTTATCAAATATATGGTTGGCCGTGAGATCACTGATATGTTCCCGAAGACCGTTTGCCCGATCGGCGATGTAGCACTGAAGGTTGAGCATCTCAATGCCGGAAAAATGGTACAGGATGTCTCATTCGAAGTCCGCAAGGGCGAGATCCTTGGTTTCGCGGGTTTGGTTGGTGCAGGAAGAACAGAGACTATGGAAGCAATCTTCGGTATGCGCCACAAAGATTCCGGCAAAATCTACAAGGATGGAAAAGAGCTTACGATCAAGAGCCCGGGCGATGCGATCCGTAATCATATCGGTATGCTGACAGAGGACCGTCGAGGCAATGGTATCGTTGGTATCTTAAGTATCCTGGATAATATGGTTATTGCGAAACGAGATCTTGGTGAGTATGGCTTCCCGCTGAATAGTATTAAGATGAAGAAGGATACACAGGAGTACATCGACAAGATCCGTATTAAAACGCCTTCTATGCAGACTCCTATCATGAATCTTTCCGGTGGTAACCAGCAGAAGGTGCTTGTTGGCAGATGGCTGCTTACAAAACCGGATGTCCTCATCGTAGATGAGCCCACACGTGGTATCGACGTAGGAGCGAAGGCAGAGATCCATGCACTTCTGTCTGAACTTGCCGGTCAGGGAACAGCTATCATCGTTATCTCTTCGGAAATGCCGGAGGTTATGGGTGTTGCCGATCGTATCGTAGTTATGCACGAGGGTCACATGAGCGGAATCATTGACAGAAGCGATTTCGATCAGGAAACCATCATGCGTCTTGCTACATCACATGAACAGAACACAGCAGAAGCCGTATAAGGGGGTAATCATTAAACATGAGTGCAACAGCTAAAAAAAGAATATCAGATAATATTATTTGGATCGTACTGGTTGCTTTGATCATTATCATGTCAATCGGTAACAAAAACTTCATGACAATTTCCAATATCAAGACACTGCTTACCGGTGAGTCTATCAAAGGTATCCTGGCATGTGCAGTATGTTTCTGTATCCTGACAAAAGGTATCGAGTTGACCCTCGGTGCATCCGCAGCTATGATTGGATGTATCACAGCAGCTCTCTGCCAGTCAGTAGATGCTTCTAACAAAGCACTCTCTGGTCTGACAACACAGCTTCCCGGTATCGTAGCTCTGCTGATCGGTCTTGTGATCGGTGCAGTCATCGGTGTTCTGCAGGGTGCTATCATTGCTTTCACAGGCATGCCCGCATTCATCGCTACTCTGGGTGGACAGCTGATCTGCCGTGCAGGAGCTAAGATCTTTACAAAGTATCCGGTTTCCAACCTTTCCGATTCTTATCGTTTCTTCGGAAGCGGATCTGTTGGACCCATCCCGGTAATCGTTGTTATCTTTATCGTGGTAGTTATCCTGGCATGGTTTATCCTGAACCATACAAGATTTGGCAAGAGCTTGTATGCAATCGGTGGAAATGCGCAGGCAGCACGTGTTGCCGGTATCAACGTTGAGAAGAATCTGATCCTCACTTATGTTTGGGCAGGCGTTCTTGCAGGTCTCGCAGGTGTCCTTCTTGCAGGTCGTGCAGGTTCTGTAGATCCTTCTTCTTCAGGTCTGAACTACGAGCTGGATGCGATCGCAGCTGCTACCGTAGGTGGAACATCTCACTCAGGTGGTATTTGTAAGATCTCAGGTGTTGTTTGTGGTATCCTGATTCTCGGCGTTATCAACAACGGTCTGGTTCTTCTGGGCGTAGATGATAACTGGACAAACATCATCAAAGGTCTGATCATTATCGGATCTGTAACACTTGATATGAGAAAGAATGCAAAAAGAGGATAATTTCTATTGATTGCATTGTAAAATATATCAGGAAATGATATAATAGTCTCAGGTTGCGGATGCAGCCTGGGACTTTTATTTAGTCACAAAAAAACATGAAAGAAGAGGGTATTAGAATGTTAAAAATCGGACTTTTAGGTGCCGGACGTATCGGCAAACTGCATGGAACAAACATCCAGAATTTTATTCCGAATGCACAGGTAGTTATCGTTGCTGATCCGTTCATGAACGACGACATGAAAGCTTGGGCTGACAGCCTGAACATCCCGAAAACATCCAACAATCCGGAAGATGTTTTCAACAATCCCGACGTAGACGCTGTATTTATCTGCTCATCCACAGATACACATGCAGACTTTATCATCAAAGCTGCAGCAGCTAAGAAACACGTCTTCTGCGAGAAACCGATCCACACAGACGTTGCTAAGATCAACGAAGCTCTGGACGCTGTTAAAGCAGCAGGCGTTAAACTTCAGGTTGGTTTCGTTCGTCGTTTCGACAAAAACCACAAAGCTGTTCGCGATGCAGTTGCATCCGGAAAGATGGGCGCTCCCTATGTAATCAAAGTTACATCCAGAGATCCCGAGGCTCCGCCGGTAGCATATGTTAAAGTATCCGGTGGTATCTTCCTTGATATGATGATTCATGACTTCGATATGGTTCGTTATCTTGCAGGCTCCGATGTTACAGAAGTTTCTGCAATCGGCGATTGCCTGGTTGATCCTTCTATCGCTGAGTACGACGATGTTGATACAGCTATCGTTACACTGAAATTCGCAAATGGTGCGATCGGTGTGATCGACAACTGCCGTCAGGCTCCGTATGGATACGATCAGAGAGTAGAAGTTCATTGCGAGAAGGGTTGTGTTCAGGATAACAACTCTCTTGAGAACGTTGCTTTCATCAGCACAAAAGATGGCGTTGAGTCCGCAAAACCGACCTGGTTCTTCCTGGAGCGCTACAACGATGCATTCGTTGCAGAGGTTAAGGATTTCGTTGCAGCTATCGAGAACAACACAGAAGTTCCGGTAACAGGCAAAGATGGACTGGAGCCCGTACGTATCGCTATCGCAGCTAAAAAGTCTCTCAAAGAGGGAAGACCGGTTAAGCTGTCCGAGATCGAGGCATAATACGATTTCTCACGTTTGAATAAAAAAGATTTGAACGGAAAAACATTCGGGGTTGTCGCACTGTAGTGCGGCAACCCCTTTTGTGTTACAGACTTTTGTTTCCGAGTTCCCAGAAAACAACTGCACTGGCAGCAGCCACATTCAGAGAGTCCACACTGTTAGACATGGGAATCTGAATGGTATGGTCACAGAGGTCAATGGTTTCGCGGCAAAGTCCCGGGCCCTCAGAACCCATAAAAATTGCAATTTTATCGCATGCTTTTATACAAGAATCGTTTATGGAGCAAGCGTTCTCTTTGAGCGCCATAGCGAGCGTTGAAAAGTTTTTCTCACGGAGTTGATCAAATAGACTGTGCGGATAGGCATTTTTTTTCGGCAATATGGTCCACGGAATCTGAAAAACAGTGCCCATACTGACACGTGCAGCGCGGCGGTACAGTGGATTGCTGCAACCATGAGAGAGAATGATTCCATCCATTCCAAGCCCTGCAGCTGAGCGTATGATAGCTCCCACATTCGTTGGATTTACAACATTTTCGAGAACTGCAATCCTGCTTTTTCCTACAAGAAATGTATCGATATCCTTCATTTTTTTCCGCTTCATCAAGGCAAGCATACCGCGTGTCATTGGAAAACCTGTGAGTTGACGCAAGGTATCATATTCGGCAGTATAGATTGGAACATGGTCCCAATGATTCAGCATTTGAGTCACTGCCTGAAGATCAGATGCAGTATTTTGAGCAGAAAATGTCTTCATATCAGACATAGTATTTTGAGCAGAGCGCAGCTGGTTTTTCGCGATCAGTAAAGAAATCGGTTGATACCCGGCTTTCAGGGCGCGCCCGATCACAAGAGGACTTTCTGCGATAAAGAGTCCGGGGTCGGGTTCGTAATAATGTAGAAGCTGGGTTTCGTCGGGGCGTATATAAGGTTGCAATTCCGGAAGACCTAAGTCATCCATGGTTATGATCTTGTTCACTTTACATCCCTTTCTGATTTGAAAAATTTTTGTTTAGCCGCAAAATGGTCTCCGCTTTACGGCCGTAATCATAAAAAACGTCCATGCAAGGTTATTTGTACCACATTTTATGATATACGCACAGCTCCGTGCTTTGCACTCTCGCTGTGCTGCAAAAATTCGCATTCCAGGCTATCGCCTTACATGCTCATTTTTGTTCGGGTCTTAAATGTCTGAAGCTGTTTGCGTGCGAGCACGCACAGCTTCCGCCACTTAATACCCTATATCATAAAAAAGCAGCCGCACAAGCGTGCGGCCGCCAAATCAATCGAATGTGGATTAAAGTCCTGTATGCTCTTTTACATATGCTCTTGCCATACGCGCATAGTCAAGCGGATTTGCCTTGGCCGGGTCCTGCTCAGCCTCAACGACAAGCCATCCCTCGTAATTATATTCATCCAGGAGTTTGAATACGGTTGGGAAATCTACACAGCCTTCCGGATCTCCGGGTACTGTAAATACGCCGTAAGGAATAGAGCGGAGGAAGCTGCGTTTTTCTGCGTAACACTCTTCCATAACCGGTTTTCTTACATTCTTAAGATGAACATGACCGATTCTGTCATGGTGTTTTTTCAGGATCTCGATCGGATCTTCACCGGAGAAGGTAAGATGTCCGGTATCGTAGATGATGCTGACATATTTGGGATCTGTCATGGCAAGCATACGGTCGATCTCGCCTGTCTTCTGTACCGTTGTGGTCATATGATGGTGATAAACGAGTTTCATGCCGTTATCGTATGCGATCTTTCCAAGATGATCAAGACCTTTGGTAAGAACTTCCCACTCATCATCATTCAGAACTTTTTTGTTCTCAAGCGGTGTATTCCACTGATGCTGGATCGAGAAGCTTTGGTCGGATGTATTGATCAGGGTAGCACCGATGGATTTCAGGAAATTCATGTGGTCTACAAACGCGCGCTCGTTCCACCACATAGGCTGCTCATTAATATAAGTACTGATCCATGCTGTGATCGCGGAGATGCCTCTGCGTCCGAATTCTTTGTTGAGAATTTCAGGATTTCTGGGGTACTGGCAGCCGATCTCTGTGCCAACATAGCCGGTCAGGGCAATCTCGGAAATGGTCTGAAGAAAGCTGTTTTCAGCACCCATTTCAGGCATATCATCCTCTGTCCAGGCGATAGGAGCAATACCGATTTTAACTTTGTTTGGATCTAACATGAAAAAACCTCCTTTTATGATTTCTTTTGCTGTTTCCTTCTCGTAGAAATACTATATTGTATACGAAAATCATAACATTTTGACCGGTATATTTCTATCAAGTTCTTGGCATTATTACAGTAAAAAAGCTTGCAAACGTGCTTTGGATTTGTGGAAAAATTTAAAAATCCTGTTATATCTTTTGAAATAATGGTATACTATTACCAGTCATTTCAGGAAAAGAGGCGCACAATGGAACATTCAGATCTGCAGACTCAGTGTTTTGTAAAAAGGGCTTTTACTCCGATTTTTCAGGAGGAGAATCAGCCAACTCTGCTTTATATCAGCAACGTAAAACCCTCATCCAGTTCGCATCCGCGGGTCATGCATGCCCATACTGACCGGGTGGAGGTGATCCTCATCTGCGAAGGGGCCAGCACTTATCTGATCGGAAATAAACAGTATGATGTAAAAAAGGGAGATCTTTTAATCTATAATCCCGGTGTTGTGCACGATGAGATCTCGGGACCGGACAATCAGCTGCACAGCTATTGTATGGCAGTAGGCGGTCTTCACATGCCCGGGCTTCCGGATTATGCATTGACATCTGCGCAAGAAGGCGTTCTTTTTCCAACCGGTGCTTATTTTGAAGATTTCAATGCCTTATTCGCTATGCTTTTCCATAGTTTGTCCACAGATGAAACAATGACAGAATCTTTCTGCAACAGCCTGATGCATGCCATTCTTGTAAAAGTACTTGCTTTGGTCAAGGAACATCAGGAGAGTTTGAAAAAGCAAAGTGGAAAGAAAAAGAGTGTGGAAGTCAATCTGGACAATACAGAAGCGCTGGGACACACGATCAAGAAATATATAGATGCGCATTATATGGAACAGATCACGCTGCAGAGCATCAGTAGCGCACTGTATATCAGTCCTTACTATCTTTCCCATGTATTTAAAGAAATGAGTGGGTATTCCCCCATGCAGTATGTACTGCGCAGGCGCGTCGGAGAGGCACAGACTTTGTTGATCCATACCGATCTCAGCCTGACCAGGATCGCTGAAAATGTAGGATTTGAGACACAGAGTTATTTTAATTATCAGTTCACCAAGAACGTTGGGATCTCTCCAAAAAAATACAGAGATAATTATATCGTAAACAATAAGTCAAATCCAAAGGATGCAAATAAAAACGCATGAAACTCTTTCTTTTATCATAACAAATTTCAAAGAAAAGAAATCAAAACGGGGCTGTCGCAGCGACAGCCCCGTTTGCGATTCCTTTTATCTTAGCAGAGGATCAGTTATTAAATTTCTTTTTCTTGAGACGCGCCTGGATTTCCGGGTTCTGATCGAGCAAAGCGGAGAGAAATCTGGTCTCACCGGTGTTCTTGGCAGCTTTATAGGACTGCACAAGTGTCAGGCGGGCTTCCTTGGAAAGATGGTCTGCGATACGCTCATAGTCGAGCAGCAGATCGGTAAATACGGCACCTTCCTGTGCAGTACATTTGCCCTCGGTCAGACGTTCCAGATGGTTTTCACGATACTCTGCGGCATCCCGGACGATATCGTGCTCCATGGATACGATCTGGAAAGCATGTTTGGGATCGTCTGTATGGAAGCAGTCGTCGGCAAGCTGCAGGATCTTTGCCATCGATTCGTTGATGCTGCGCATCTCACCCATAGCCTCCTCGCTGAAACTTTTTCCTTCACTCCACAGCTGTCTGTAGGACCAGACCATACGGTAGATGTGATCGGTGATATTTTCATAATCGGAGATCACATGAAGCAGACGCGAAAGCTCTCTGGTTTCCGGTCTTGTCATGCTTCGGGTGGAAAGCTTTGCCAGATAGTTGTCCAGCTCATCCTGGTACCAGTCTACCATTTCTTCTGTCTTATGGATCTCTTTTACAACTTTCTCATCCCATTCATCAATAAGCCCTGTAACCCTTGTAAAAGCAATATTGGTCGCGTTGATGCATTCCTGAATCCGATAGCGGCACTGTGCAAGTGCAAGGCTGGGCGTGTTCAACAGTCTGGAATCCAGCAGGGTCTCGTGAACCTGTTTCTCTTCTTTAACCGTGATCTCAGCCATGCGGACAAGTCCCTTGTAGAGCGGCAGCATCACGATCGCACAAATCAGTTTGTAGCCGGTATTGGTGATCGCGATCGTGATCGGCGTTGCGGAATCGCCCAGGAAGGGGAGCACACCGACGGCACGGAGGACCATGTAGAGTGGCAGCATGACCAGGGCACCAAGTACATTGATATAGAGGTCAACAACTGCAGTACGGCGGGCATCTCTGGATGCGCCTGCCGATGAGATCAGAACAGGAACGACCTGGCCGATGTTGATACCAAAAAGCAGGGGGATCAGGCTGCTGTAGGTAATAGAGCCTGAGATCGCCAGCGCCTGAACAACACCGATAGATGCCGAGGAGCTCTGCATGATTCCTGCAAGCAGGGCACCGACAAGAAGTCCGAGGAAAGGATTGGACAGGGCATCGAATAACTGCATAAAGCCGGGAACGTCAGAAAGACCGGACATGGAGCTGGACATGGTCACCATACCAAACATAAGGATAGCAAAACCGATCAGGATCGCTCCGGCATCTTTTTTTCGTTCCTTGCCGATAAAACGGTAGAGAATGATCCCGACAAATGCAAGGATCGAACAGAGGGAAGCAGGCTTTAGAAGCTGGATCACGAAACCTGCGCCGCTGATGCTGGACAAACTGATCAGCCATGCGGTAACAGTCGTGCCGAGGTTGGAACCGATCATGAGTGGTACGGCCTGCAGAAGGGACATCATCCCCGAGTTTACAAAGCTGACTGCCATGACATTGGTGGCAGTGGATGACTGGATGACCATCGTCACCAGAAGACCGATGAGAAAGCCCTTAAAAGGGCTGGATGTCATCTTTGTCAGAAACTTTTTCATGGAACCGCCGGCACATTTTTTGAGCGCTTCGCTCATATAGGTCATTCCAAAGAGGAACAGCGCAATTCCGCCAAGACAGGATAAAATACTGAAAAAATCCATACAATCTCCCTTCATTTCGGTGGGTTTCAAGCCCAGTACTGTGTGTGACTGTGAAACAGCCGATTTTATAACGAGCAATAAACGAAATGGTTGCGCGTTTTGGTTTACTGGTTTTAAAAAATCTTTACCTGGATTTTACTCACCACTTCGATAATATCTATTTTCCGAACCGATGTCAATCAGACAAGTTCCACGCTTATGTAAAATTTAAGTAAAACAGGGAAAAAACAGTGGTCGTTTCGAAAAACGGAAAAGGATGGTATACTGAAAGATAAAAGATCAGGCAGACAGGAGGAGCAGGATGTCCCTGGAGATCATTGCAGGACCCGGCGGCGCCGGGAAATCATATCTGGCATATACAGAGATCATTGAAGAATCGATCCACAATCCGGAAAGAAATTTTTTTATTATCGTGCCGGAGCAGTTTTCTATGCAGACCCAGAAGGATCTTCTGGAACTGCATCCGAGACACGCACTTTTTAATATCGATGTGCTGAGCTTTCAGCGCCTGTCCTACAGGGTCTTTTCCGAGGTTGGGGGAAATCGTCTGCCCATACTGGATGAACTGGGGAAGAGTCTTATTCTGCAAAAAGTTGCAACAGAGCATGCCTCTGAACTGAAGACGCTTGGCAATACCCTGAAACGGCAGGGGTCGATCCGTCAGCTGAAATCCCTGATCTCTGAGCTTGAACAGTATCAGGTAAGGCCGGAAGATATGGACCTTTGGGATCTGGATGGGGCCGGAAGCATGCTACGGGAGAAGACGAAAGATGTGCGTCTCCTGTATGGCGCTTTTATGGAGGAATTGCAGGAAAAATATGTGACGTCTGAGGAGGCACCGGAGCTTTTGTGCAGGATCATTGCAAAGTCTGCGATCCTGAAAGACAGTGTGGTCGTACTGGATGGTTTTACCGGTTTTACGCCGGTCCAGCTGAAGGTGCTCACTCATCTGATGTATCTGTGCGGGCGGATCAGTCTGGTGGTTACCATTGACGAAGGGACAGATCCTTTTGGTGCCGGCGCGCCGCATCGCCTGTTTTATATGAGCCGTCAGATGATCCGGAAGCTGACGGACATTGCCCGTGAAGCAGGTAAAGAGATCCTGCCGATCCGCTATGTAAAGCCGGGAGAGAAAAGCCGTTTCGGCTCGAATGCCGCTCTTCGTTATCTGGAGCAGAATCTCTTTCGCTATAGGATACAGCCGCTCCCGGAAGATGCGAAAAAAATGTCTGAACATGTGGTCCGTCTTACAGCAGCAGAGACCGCAGAACAGGAGATCCGTTATGCCGCCGGTGTGATAGGACGGATGGTCAGGGAAGAAGGCTACAGTTACCGGGATTTTGCTGTTGTTTCCGGAAATCTGCAGACTTACGGAAGGTATGCGGAACAGATCCTGGAATCCGAAGGGATCCCATTTTTTATCGATGAAAAACGGCATCTGCTCACCAATTCGTTTGTAGAATTTATCCGGGCAGCTGTGGATATGGTACGGCAGAATCTTTCTTATGACAGCGTGTTCCGCTATTTGAGATGTGGTTATTCAGCGCTTACGACTTCCGAGATCAACCGGATGGAAAACTATTGCCTGGCGCTCGGTATCCGTGGACGCAAGGGCTATGAAGAAAGATGGACAAGGCAGTACCGGGGGTTAAAACCTGAGGAAGTGGAAGAATTAAATGTGCTTCGGGAACGATTCTGGGATGAGATCAGGGATTTCTATGCCGGGGTCCGTTATGCAAAAAGCACTGTGGAAGAGAAGACCCGGGCTTTATATGAGCTCTGTGTCCGCCTCGGGGTTGAGGAGAAGCTTCTGGCACAGGCCGGACTCTTTGCGCTGACCGGGGAGAAAGAAAAAGAGCGGGAGTACAGCGCGATCTATGCAGGTGTGTTGGATCTGATGGATCATCTGGTTGAATTTCTCGGAAAAGACCGTGGAAGCCTGACGATATATCAGCAGCTGCTGGATGCCGGTCTTTCTGATCTCTGCATGGGGCTTGTACCGCCGGGAAGCGATCAGGTTCTGGTCGGAGATATAGAAAGGACCCGTCTGAAAAATGTGCGTGTTCTCTTTCTGGTGGGTGTCAATGAAGGTGTCGTGCCCCGCCAGAATCCAAAGACGGGTATATTTTCGGAACCTGACAGGGATATTTTAAAAGAAAACCACATAGAACTTGCGCCGGACGGAAGGGAGGAAATGTACCGCCAGCGCTTTTATCTCTATCTGAATATGACAAAGCCTTCGGATCGGCTTTACCTTTCCTGGTGCAAGGTGGATCCCCAGGGCAAAGCCATGCTGCCTTCTTATCTTGTGGGCCTGATCAAAACGCTCTTTCCGGATCTGAAAGAGATGGATCTTGAAACCATGGAAAAGACAGAAGAAAGGCTTGAGACAAAAGAGGGACTGCGTTCCGTTTTGCTGGATGGGCTGAAAAATATACACAATCACAGACCGGAGGAAGCATGGTGGCAGCTGTTCCGCTGGTATCATCTTTCACAGGAACACAGGCAGGAGGCGGACAGACTGATCCGTGCCGTTGCTTTTGAAAATCATACGACTGCTATCGGCAAAGCAGCTGCGGGCGCATTGTACGGGAAAACGATCGTAAATTCGCCCACCCGGCTGGAGAAATTTGCCGCCTGTGCTTTTTCGCATTTTTTGAATTATGGACTGAAGATCAAGGAACGACAGGTGTACGAATTCTCGGCTGCAGATATGGGTTCTGTGCTGCATACCTGCCTGGAAAAATTTGCCGGCCTTTTAAAAGAAGAAGGCAGAAACTGGGCAGATCTGGCAGATCAGGAAAGAGATGAACTGGCAGAACAGGTTCTGGAAGAAACCATACACGATTACGGAAATTCCATCCTGCACAGTACAAGCCGGAATGAATATTTTATCACCAGAGCCGCCAAACTTTTGCGTTCTGCCGTCTGGGGGCTGCAGGAACAGCTGAAAAGAGGTCATTTTACCGCCGGTGGTGCAGAAATGTCTTTCTATATGAAGGATGGGCCGGAAGCCCTGCATGTCAGCCTGGATGCGGAGCATCAGATGAACCTGACAGGAAGGATTGACCGCATGGACCTCTGCGAGGACGAAAATACGGTCTACGTAAAGATCGTTGATTATAAGACCGGCGTGACAGAACTGGACCTGGGCGCACTCTACCATGGGCTGCAGCTGCAGCTGATGGTTTATCTGAATGCTGCGATCGAGCATGAGGAAAAGCTGCATCCGGACAAGTCAGTGGAGCCTGCAGGGGTCTTTTATTATCATATTTCGGATCCTTTTACAAAGAGCGAGGAAACAATCGAGCAGGACCGTCTGAAGGCTCTGAAGCTGAACGGTTATGCGCGTTCGGAAAAGGAAGTATTGGAGCGGCTGGATGAGACTTTGCAGCCGGGTCTTTCTTCAGAGATCATGCAGGTGGGCGTCAAGAAGAATGGAGATCTGAAGGCAGACTCCCATGTCCTTTCCGGGGATGATTTCAATCTGATTCGCAGCTTCACCGGAAAGAAGATACGGGAGATCGGAAGGAAGATCATGGCAGGGGAAAATGAGATCTCGCCGGTTGTATCGGAGAAGCAGGATGCCTGCAGATATTGTCCTTATAAAGCCGTCTGTGGGTATGATGAGCATATCCCGGGCTATGAAAAACGCAGGATCAGAAAGATGAGTACGCAGGAGATCCTGCAAAAAATGGGGGAGGTGGATTGATGGCAGTTTCATGGACACCGCAGCAGGAGCAGGCAATCTCACTGCGCGACAGAAATGTTCTGGTCAGTGCTGCCGCCGGTTCCGGAAAAACAGCGGTGCTGGTAGAACGTATTCTTTCTTATATTACGGATCCGGACCATCCGGTTGATATCGATCATCTTCTGGTCGTTACGTTTACCAAGGCTGCTGCCGGTGAGATGAAGGAGCGGATCGGCAAAGCGATCGAAGAACGTTTGAAGACAGAACCGGAAAATGAACATCTCCAGCGGCAGGGCATTCTCCTGCACCGTGCACAGATCAGTACCATACACGGTTTCTGCACCTATGTGATACAGAATTATTTTTCCGGAGTACCGGATCTGGACCCCGGCTATCGGATTGCGGAGGAGGGAGAACTCCGGATGATCAAAGGGGATGCCCTGAACGAAGTGCTCGAAGAGGCTTTTGCGGCGGCAGACCCGGAATTTCTGGATTTTGTAGATGCTTTTTCGCATGGAAAAAATGATAAGAGCCTTGAGGATATGATCCTGAAGGTCTACGACTTTGCCATCAGCGATCCTGCCCCGCAGGCCTGGCTGGAACGCTGCCTTTTGAATGTTACCGCAGATAGTATGGAAGAACTGGAAAACAGAGAGAATTCCTGGATCACATCTATCGTAGAGGAGACAAGGGAAAACCTAATGGATTATATGGGTGTCCTGGTGCAGCTGGAGGAAATGGCAGGGCAGCCGCACGGCCCGCATATGTATCTGGCACAGATCCAATCGGATCTGGAGTGGATCGACCGGATCATTTCCTGCACCGATTATCAAACGATGCAGGATACATTTGCAAAAATGGAATTCGTCAGACTGTCTACAAAGAAGGATGATGACGTGGATGCTGCACTCCGGGAAAGGGTCAAAGACGGCCGTACGCAGGTGAAAGAAGGCATTCTGTCGATCAGAGACAGTCTCTTTTCCATGCCTTTGTCTGCGGTATGGGAGGAGATGAAGGTCCTTCGGATCCACATGAGACAGCTGGTGAAACTGGTGCAAGGCTTTCAGGCGGCTTTCCGCGATAGCAAGAGACAGAAGAACGTGCTGGATTTTTCGGATCTTGAGCATTTTGCCCTTCATATCCTCTGCGATACCGAAAATGATTTTGCACCGACAGAAGCCGCGCGGGAATTATCCCGAAAGTTTGAGGAGATCCTGATCGATGAATATCAGGACAGCAATTATATGCAGGAGACGATCCTGCGGGCAGTTTCCCGGGAAAATCAGGGAAAGAATAATCGTTTTATGGTCGGCGATATGAAACAGAGCATTTATGCTTTTCGAATGGCACGCCCGCAGCTCTTTCTAGAAAAATATCTGGGTTACCGGGACGGGCAAGGCAATGCTGCCGATCAGGCTTTGGATACCAGTAAAGGGGAAAAGAGGGAAGACCGACGGATCGACCTGAGTGAGAACTTTCGAAGCCGGCCGGAGGTACTCGACTTTTCCAATTACATTTTCAGCAGTCTGATGACCCGCTCCCTGGGCGATCTGGATTATGATCGTGCGGCAGCTTTGTATCCAAAGGCGGAATATCCGCTTCCAGCTATGCCTGTTCAGACGGAACTTCTGCTGATGAACAAGAAGTCCGAAGAATTCGATGATGACAGAAGCAAACAGGCCATGATCGAGGCCGAGGCGCATCTGATCGCCGGCAGGATCCGGGAATTGGTAAGCGAAGGCCAGGTCTACGATCGGGAGGAAGACATCTACCGTCCGGTTCAGTACCGCGATTGTGTGATCCTGCTTCGATCTACCAATCCGTGGGCAGATATCATCAGCAAAGTTCTGACAGAAGAGGGCATCCCTTCTTATACAGCTTCCAGGGCCGGATATTTCAAAACACTGGAGATCTCGGTAGTCCTCAATTATCTGCGCTTATGTGATAATCCATACCAGGAGATTCCTTATGCGGCAGTTTTGCGTTCGCCGATCGTAAACTGTACAGACCGTGAACTGGCGGCGATCTGCAGCTTTCGCAGTGACCTGCCCATATATGAGGCGGCACCTGCCTATGCAGAAGACGGTCCCGATGCAGCACTTCGGGAAAAGCTGAAAGCATTTCTGGCACAGCTGCAGGGTTTCACAGACCAGGTTCCATATACGCCGGTACATGAAATGATCCGCAAGATCCTCCTCGAAACCGGTTATGGCGTTTATGCTGCGGCGCTTCCGGGCGGTGAACAGAGGGAAGCGAACCTGAAAATGCTGCTGGAAAAAGCAGTGGATTTTGGCAATACCAGCTACCATGGACTCTTTTCCTTCATCCGATATATTGAACAGCTCGATAAATACGAGATTGATTTCGGCGAAGCGGGAATCTTTCTGGAGACAGCGGACACGGTTCGGATCATGACCATCCATAAAAGCAAAGGACTTGAGTTTCCGATTGTCTTTGTATCCGGGCTTTCCAATGAATTTAATACCATAGATGAAAAGAAGTCTGTCCTTCTGCACGGCAGCTTGGGAATCGGGATGGATTATGTGCGTACAGACCTGAAAATAAAACGATCTTCTGTTATGAAGGCTGCCATAAAGGCAAAGGTGCACAGAGATAACCTGAGTGAGGAAATGCGTGTCCTGTATGTGGCGCTTACAAGAGCAAAAGAGAAACTGATCCTGACAGGCAATGTAAAGGATCTGGACAAGACGCTTACTGTGTGTACACAGCTGGCAAGGCAGAAGAGCGGAACGATTCCTTATCGGCAGCGTATTGTCGCAAAATGTTACCTGGACTGGATCCTGCCGGCACTTTCGCATGCTTCCTGCATGAAAGGACTTTATAACATGCTGGAAGGAGTGGAAGCACCGATACCTGAGGATCAGATCCCGGTCCGGATCCGTCTGGTCTCACTTTCGGAACTTGTGACAGATGAGGTTCTGGAAATGGCGGGACGGCAGGAACTCCGGGAGGAACTGGAGCAGATAGATAAGAGGGTACCGGATGAGATAGCTGATTTCAAAAATGGGATTCGCCTGACGGAACTGCTGGAGAAAAAAGAACATTACGTTTATCCTTTTTCCTATCGAAATGAGTTGCCGACTGTTGTCAGTGTATCCGCGGTAAAGAAACTTCGGGCCGATTCGATCGGAGAAGGGGAAGCCTATGAACCGGAAGAACTGGTGCCGGATGAATGGAGCAGCGGAAAAGATGAAAATGTGGCATCGCTTCCCCGTTTTCTGCAAAAAGAAGAAATGCTGGTGGGAGCACCCCGCGGAACGGCTTATCATCGTTTTATGGAATGTATGGACTACACAAGGCTGCCCGCTGACCCGAAGGGCATGCAGGCGTTACTTTATAAGCAGCTGCGAGAGATGCAGGAAACCGGCAAACTTCTTCCGGAAGAGGCGAAGGCTGTATACATACCATCAATCTGCAGATTCCTGACATCACAGACAGGGCGCAGGATGCATAAGGCTGCGCTGGCGGGGAAACTGCTCCGGGAGCAGCACTTTATCATCCGAATGAATGCTTCCGAAGCAAATCCAGCCTGGGATGCGCGGGAAACGATTATGATGCAGGGAATCATAGATGCCTGTTTCGAAGAAGACGGTGCCTATGTGATCGTGGATTACAAGACAGACCGTGCAGGAGATCCGGAAGGAAAGGATCTTCTGGAACATTACAGCGCACAGCTGCGTCTGTACGCAAAAGCCCTGGAGCAGGCTGCAGGGCTGCCGGTAAAAGAAAGGATCCTTTATTCTTTCAGCCTCGGAAAGGAATTGTGGGTAGAAAAATGAAGACAGTTTTATGTTATGGAGATTCCAATACATATGGTTATACGCCCGGGACCGGTCTGCGCTATCCGCCTTCTGTGCGATGGACGGGTCGCCTCAGGCGGATCCTGGGTGAGGATTATGCGGTGATCGAAGAAGGCTGCAATGGGCGGACTACGGTTTTTGACGATCTGTACGAACCCTGGAAAAACGGCAGAGATTATCTGAAACCCTGCCTGAATACCCACAAGCCCGTGGATTTCGTGATCTTTATGCTGGGAAGCAACGATCTGAAAACGTCTTTTCATGCCTCAGCGCAGGAGATCGCGGCAGGTGCGGAAGAACTGATCCGCATCATACGAGATTTTACGGCTTACAAACAGGGCTTTGTTCCGAGCATCATTCTGATCTCTCCTCCGCAGATCCGGGAAGGGATCGGCAGAGGAGGTTTCGGCTTTGAATTTGATGAATCGGCAGTTGATCGTTCGAAAGAATTTCCACATTATTTTCGCGGTGTAGCAGAAAGAAATGGCTGTATCTTTTTGGATGCGGCATTATATATGCAGTCGTCTCCTGTAGATTGCCTGCATCTGGACCCGGAGGCGCACGCGGTATTGGCAGACAAACTGGCAGAACTGATTCTGCAGGAGATAAACCGATCGGACATTTGACCAAAGTATTCGCCAAAGCACTAAAGTATTCAATAAAGTATTCTTTTTCAGATATCTTGCATTTTGCGAAAAAATAGGATATAATCAGACAGCGTCAGACATTCTGCTGCATGAAATTGCAGGATGCCGGCACGTTTTGGATGGTTTCCCGAGTGGCCAAAGGGGGCAGACTGTAAATCTGTTAGCGACGCTTTCGGTGGTTCGAATCCACCACCATCCACTAAGCCGCAGTGGCGGAACTGGCAGACGCCCGGGACTTAAAATCCCGTGGGTAGTGATACCCGTACCGGTTCGATCCCGGTCTGCGGCAGTAAATGAATATCTTACAAGAGGAGCCGGACTTTAAAATGTCCGGCTCCTCTTGTCGTTCATTCGTCTTTTTGTAAAACAGCAAGCATAAAGAGACAGCCCTCGCATCGACCTGTACCCAAAGGCGTCTGAAAACAATCCGCGAGCGATATCTTAGGCTGTGGCCTTTGAGGTGCGCTGATGCCGAATTTGGCCGCAGCCTTAGATATCTCCGTGGAGTGGTTTCAGAGAACGACGGCGGTCAATGCGAGGGCTGTCTCATATACTTGCGTCCGTACTTACGTACTTACAATCACACTTACAATCGTATCCCAAAACACTTTTAAATAGAAATGATCAGATTGTTGAGATCCAGGGTGTTCAGATACTGCACATCCCGTGCCAGCCCCATGATCATCTTCAGACCGATGACATCTGTTTTGTCCGACTTTTCATAGATCTCCACATATTCCTTGGGGTTGAAAGTCGGATAGTCATCCTGCATGCGGACCGTCCAGGATCCGTTTTTAATAAAGACACGGACATTATAATGTTTTTTGCCCCTGGTCTTGGCCTTATGGCTCATGACATTGGCACCCATCTCTTCGATGGCCAGCGAAACGGTCATACGCGTACGCAGGTCGGCACCGTGTTCTTTGCAGAATTCAGAAATTCCAAGGGAGGCTTCCATGACCTCATCCATGGAAGCAGGGCTGTATTCTTTTAAATCTTCGTCTGTCACACCAAAATCCGCCGGGAGCATGGAGAAGTCCATCAGATGCGTCGGTATGCGGTGCAGGTAGATGGCATTGACGATAAAAATAGTGATCATGACCAGAACATCCACCACCAGGAAGGCGATCCAGATGCCTTTCGTTCCAAGCAGACTGCCAAGGATGACGGCAGGAACAACAATAAATACGTAGGTGTTCAGGATACAAAGAAGTCCCGTGAGTTTTGTACGGCCGACTCCCTGGTAAAAATTCCGGAAACCGCCGGTAACAGCCGCAAGGATCATGCTGACAGCGACAAATCTGGTGCCGGTAACCGCAATCGAGAGCGTTTCCGGGTTGTCATGCAGGAAAATCCCGATGATATTCGGTGCAAAGAGAAGTACCAAAGCGGTCACGATGACATTCAGGACCAGGGCATATTTCAGAAAAGCCTGCATGGTTTCTTTCAGACCACTCTTGTTTTCCTCGCCCGACATAATGCCTGCGACCATGACGGCTGCAGTTCCGACGGCAGACCCCGGGATACACATGACGCTATAGACTGTGTTGACAACCGAAAAGGCTGCGATCGTAGTACTTCCGTCGTCGGAAACCCAGAGAAAGAGTCTGTTCAGTGTGATGACAAGGAAAGTACGGCACAGCTGTCCGAGCGCATAGGGCATACCGGTCATCACGATCGGTTTTACAGAAGCCTTGTCTATCTTTTTGAAAGAAAGTCTGAAAATGATATTTTTCTTGATAAAATGCAGCAACAGGATAACGAGCGCCACATAAGCACTGGCTGCGGACGCAAGTCCCATACCGAACATGCCGCCTTTAAAAAGGAAGACGTTCATAAGGTCGAGGGCGATATCGACGATCGTCATGGCAATAGCTCCCACGATCGCGCGGTTCCTGTCGCCGTCTAACTGCATGAAAGGAAGCAGGATCAGCAGAAGAACCAGACCGGGGGCACCAAGAATATAGCCGCGGATATAGCCGACTGTACTGGAGAGAAGTTCCGAAGATTCGCCTGCACCGAAAGCCAGGGCGATCGGGTTGGCGATCACGATGACAAGAACAGTTCCTAGAATGGATACGATCAATCCGATCAGTACCGCTACAGAAAGCAGACGGCTTGCAAGATCGGTATCGCCTGTTCCGAGTGCCTTGCTGGCAGTTGTCTGCGCACCTTGCGCAAAGGTTCCGCCGATCGCGGCAAACAGGGTCAGGATCGGTGCTGCCAGACCATAGGCAGCTACACAGGTAACACCAAGATATTTGGCTATGATGATGCTGTCAACCAGCATACTGATCACAGCTGTTAAAAGTGTCACAATTTGAATCAGGGTAACTCTTCTGAAAACACGATCAAGCATGTTCAATAGACCTCCTCTGTTGTATAATCTCCATCCTGTGCAAGGAAGCTGGGCCATTCACGCTCGATCGAATCATCCTCGCCATCATCTATGATCTGACACACACGCCCCTGCGCAATGACAACTTCTCCGCTGAGCAGGCTGTAACGCTGGCTTTCAGTCAGAATGCCGTTGATCCGCACCCAGAAATCGGCCTGGGGCAGTGAAAAACCGTTGATAATATGCTTCATATATACACCTCTCTTCATAAACGGAAAAGCCGGGCAGAGCGATTCCTCTCAAAAAACTTCCATGTGCTGGTGCACGCTACATTTTATGATATCATAAGAATGCAAATTTCGCCATGCTAAAGTAACGAATGAGGTTGATGCCGGAGTTGCCAGGATTCGGCAAATGTGCGTATAATGAATCTGTATTATAAAATGAATCAGAAAACGAGAACAGATAGGATACAGGGATATCCTTTTCGGATCGTTTTTTGCAGAGGAGGCATACATGAAACCGATAGAAAGACTGCTTCATTATTGCAGGATCCTTACTCCGGGAGATGAAAAGTGCGAGAATATACCATCTACGATCTTTCAGTTTTACCTCGCAGAACGTCTGGCGGAAGAGCTGGATGCGATGGGCATAGATGTGGAGGTGACAAAACAGTGTTATCTTTATGCTTCGATCCCGGCAACGCCGGGTTTTGAAAAAAGTCCGGTCCTTGGGTTTATCGCTCACATGGATACGGTTTCGGATTTTGCGGATCATCCGATTAAACCGCTTGTGCATGAACATTATGACGGCGGCGATCTGAAACTCGGCGGCGGGCGGTGCCTTACACGGGAGATGTTCCCCCACCTTCCCTGTCTGACAGGCAGGACGTTGGTCACATCGGATGGAACAACGATCTTAGGTGCGGATGATAAGGCGGGCCTTGCCGAGATCATGTGTCTGGCAGAAAGCCTTGTGGCCGGAGAAGTGGACCATGGACCGGTGAAGATCGCCTTTACTCCGGATGAGGAGATCGGCCGGGGCGCAGATCATTTTGATGTAAAACGGTTCGGAGCGGATTTTGCATATACAGTGGACGGCGGCGCAGAAGGTGAGGTCGAGTATGAGAATTTTAACGCTGCGGCAGTTACTTTTCAGATCACAGGGGTGAATGTACATCCCGGCGATGCCAAAAATGTGATGGTTAATGCCGCAGAGGTCGGTGCCAGACTGACCGCGATGCTGCCTTTGGAAGAAACGCCAAGGCATACGGAAGGCTACCAGGGCTTTTATCATCTGACCGGTTTTCAGGGAGATGTATCAGGCGCACAGCTGGATTTTATTGTGCGGGATCATGACGCACTGCTTTTTCAAAAGAGAAAGGAACACCTGGAAGAGGTCACGGAGGAGCTGAACCGGGAATACGGGGAAAATACTGTAAAAATGACCTGGCGGGAACAATACCGCAATATGGCGGAAAAAATACAGGAGGCTTTCCATCTGGTAACAAATGCGCAGATGGCTTCTTTGCGGGCAGGTGTGACTCCGGTGGTAAAACCGGTTCGCGGTGGTACAGATGGCGCCAGACTCAGTTTTATGGGGCTGCCTTGTCCTAACCTCGGTACAGGCGGCTATGCTTTTCATGGTCCGTATGAACATATTACGGCGCAGGGCATGGAAAAAGTGGTTCAGATCCTTAAAAATATCGTCGGAATGTACGCCGGAGGGGAAAATACAGGGTGTGACACTTGAAATTTACATGAAACTGTAATAGAATAGCATCATAGTATACCTAAAAGGATGAGTGAGAATGGCAGATATCAACAATACACAATTTTTCAAAGCAGTAGCAGAATCGGAGATTTCTGCAAAACAGGTTCTCGACCACGTCTATCACGCAATGGCTGAAAAGGGCTACAATCCGGTCAATCAGATCGTAGGCTATATCATGTCGGGAGATCCGACTTATATTACCAGTCATAACGGAGCCCGCAGCATGATCATGAAGATCGAGCGAGACGAGCTGGTGGAAGAACTGCTTAAGGAATATATCCGCAACGAGTCCTGGAAGGATGCGGATTAAGGAGATCTGTGGAGGGTGTGCTTACGGCACACCCTTGGTTATGCCGTAAAAATATATTATGAAAGAAAAAACAAAGCATGAGAATACTGGGATTGGATTACGGCTCTAAAACGGTCGGTGCAGCGATCAGCGATCCGCTGGGACTGACTGCACAGGGACTGGAGATCATCCGGCGGAAATCGGAAAGCAAACTCCGGCAGACCTGCGCAAGGATCGAGGAGTTGATCAGTACGTATCAGGTGGAAAAGATCGTTCTGGGTTTTCCAAAACATTTGAATAACGATATCGGGGAGAGAGCCCTGAAAACGCAGGAATTTGCGGACATCTTAAGACGGCGTACCGGTTTGGAAGTCATCCTCTGGGATGAGCGCCTTACAACAGTATCCGCGGATCGCACCATGGACGAGCTTGGGATCAAAGACAGAGAGCAGCGGAAGCTTTATGTGGACGAGATCGCTGCTGTTTTTATTTTGCAGGGCTATCTGGATTTCCTTTATCAGAACAGGGAGCAATCAATAAGGGAGTAATCATAAAAAGAATACGATGGAAAAAATTGTCTTTACGACGGAAAACGGAGAAGAAATTGAATTTTATGTAGAGGAGGAGACAAGGGTAAACGGTTGTAATTACCTTTTGGTCACCGACTCTGACGGGGATGAGGCAACTGCCTACATCCTGAAGGACACGTCCGCGGACGGCGACATGCTGGCTGATTACGTTATGGTGGAGGACGACGCAGAGTTCGAAGCCATTGCAGGCGTATTTCAGCAGATGTTGGAAGATACGGACCTCCTGTGATTGAATTTCGGATGGAGAGACCATCCAATGTGTTCGGAAAATAATATGGAGGTGTTTTTTGAAAAAAAACAATACAAGTAAATTAAGGATCATCCCTCTTGGCGGACTTGAGCAGATAGGGATGAATATTACTGCGTTCGAATACGAAGACAGTATCGTTGTGGTGGACTGCGGTCTGGCATTCCCGGAGGATGATATGCTGGGAATCGATCTGGTCATCCCCGATATTACTTATTTAAAAGATAACATTGACAAGGTAAAAGGCTTTGTCATCACACACGGACATGAGGACCATATCGGAGCGCTGCCTTATATCCTGAAAGAGATTAGCGTTCCGGTTTATGCAACAAAACTGACGATCGGACTGATCGACAACAAATTAAAAGAACACAATCTTCTTCGTACAACCAAAAGAAAAATCATCAAATTCGGGCAGTCTGTCAATCTCGGACAGTTCCGGATCGAATTCATAAAGACAAATCACAGTATCCAGGATGCTTCCGCTCTTGCCATTTACTCACCGGCGGGTATCGTTGTCCACACGGGAGACTTTAAGGTAGACTATACACCGGTATTCGGAGATGCCATCGATCTGCAGCGTTTTGCCGAGATCGGCAAGAAGGGTGTCCTTGCTCTGATGTGCGACAGCACCAACGCGGAGCGCCCCGGTTTCACCATGTCAGAGAGAACAGTCGGCAAGACGTTCGATAATATTTTTGCGGAGCACACGGACACCAGGATCATCATCGCAACGTTCGCATCCAATGTGGACAGGGTTCAGCAGATCATCAACTCTGCTTATAAATACGGACGGAAAGTGGTGGTGGAAGGCAGGAGCATGGTGAATGTCATCACCACAGCTTCGGAGCTTGGCTATCTGAACATCCCGCCCCACACATTGATCGATATCAACGAGATGAAAAACTATCCGAACGATAAGATGACCCTCGTTACCACAGGCAGCCAGGGCGAGTCCATGGCAGCCCTTTCCAGGATGGCAGCCAGCATCCATAAAAAAGTCCATATCCAGCCGGGGGATACTATCATTTTCAGTTCCAATCCGATCCCGGGCAATGAAAAGGCAGTTTCCAAAGTGATCAACGAACTTTCTGCCAAGGGAGCGGACGTTATTTTCCAGGATGTACATGTCTCAGGACATGCCTGCCAGGAGGAGATCAAACTGATCTATTCTCTGGTGAAACCCAGATTTGCGATCCCTGTTCACGGAGAATTCCGTCATCTGAAGGCCCAGGCACGAATCGCCATGGGGCTGGGGATCGCCAAAGAAGATATTTTCCTGCTGAATTCAGGAGACGTACTGGAACTCGATGAGAACGGCGCGGATGTTGTGGATAAGGTCCAGACCGGCGGGATCATGGTGGATGGACTCGGTGTCGGAGATGTCGGCAATATTGTCCTGCGGGACCGCCAGCATCTTTCTGAGGATGGTATTATCATCGTTGTGGCAACGCTGGAGCGCGACGGACATTCCGTTCTTGCGGGACCGGACATCGTTTCCAGAGGGTTTGTTTATGTAAGAGAATCCGAAGACCTTTTGTCGGAGGCCCGCATTATTGTGGAGGACGCCCTCGACGAATGCATGGCCCGCAATATTACCGACTGGGGCAAGATCAAGAATGTGATCCGGGATGATCTCGGAAGCTTTGTCTGGAAACGTACCCAGCGAAATCCCATGATTCTCCCGATCATTATGGAAGCGTAAAGAAACCAGATGAAAAGCGCTAAGGAGCCGATATGAGCATCAGAAAAAAAAGAACCGGTTATACAACTGCAGTTTCCGTGGCCGCGGGCGTTGTCCGCGTCCTGGTCTATATTGCCATTATCGTTGCCATGATCTTTCTGGGCCGTCAGGCCTATTCCATAGGATACAGTGTCTTCCACCAGGAGCCGCTGACTTCAGAGGAAGATGCGGAGCAGTCTGTGGTGGTCATCACAGATGATATGTCTGTCAGCGATATCGGCAAAACCTTAAGGGATGCCGGTGTGATCGATGAGAGTACGATCGTTTTTGTGCTGCAGGAACGACTTTCCGATTATCATGATAAGATCCTTCCCGGGACTTATATACTGGATACATCCATGACAGTTGATGATATCCTGCCTATACTGACCCAGGAGAATACTGAGGGGCAGCCGGGGGCCGCTGAATCTGAGGAGGATGCGGACACTTCGAGCGGTACGGCGGAAGGCGGTACAAAGGTTTGATCACGGAAGAGAGGATGACAGCTTTTATCAATTCTCTGGATCCGGGAAACTCTGCTTTTCTGGAAGAACTTGAGCAGGAAGCAAAAGCAGCTTTTGTTCCGATCATCCGCAGAGAGACCCAGAGCTTTTTGAAGACGATGGTTGCGCTTGTCAGACCGCAGAGAATCCTGGAAGTCGGTACCGCGGTTGGATTTTCTGCGATCCTGATGGCAGAGGCAGCTCCTCCGGATGCGCAGATCATCACGATCGAAAATTATGAAAAGAGAATTCCCATCGCCAGAGAAAATTTCAGAAAAGCCGGTCTGCAGGACCGCATAAGGCTGATAGAAGGCGATGCTGCTCAAGTTCTGAAAAGACTGGATGGAACCTTTGACTTGATTTTTATGGATGCTGCCAAGGCGCAGTATATCCATTTTCTGCCGGACCTTCGTCCCCTGATGCATGCAGGGAGCGTTCTGATTTCGGATAATGTCCTGCAGGATGGAGATCTGGTGGAATCTCATTTTATGGTGGAACGACGGAACAGGACGATCTATAAGCGCATGAGAGAATACCTGTATGAGCTGAAGCACGATCCGGGACTGTCTACCAGCATTCTTCCCCTGGGGGATGGCGTTACCTTAAGCGTCATGAAATAATCAAGGAACATACGATATATATAAGATATATAAGGATGGTAGGTATGGCACAGAAAAAAATGCCGGAGCTTTTGATCCCTGCTAGTTCGCTGGAAGTGTTGAAAGTGGCCGTCTCATATGGCGCGGACGCTGTCTATATAGGCGGCGAGGCATTCGGACTCCGCGCGAAAGCAAAAAATTTTACGATGAGTGAAATGCGGGAAGGCATTGAATTTGCCCATGAACGCGGTGTAAAGGTTTATGTGACCGTTAATATTCTGGCACACAATAAAGATATTGATGAAGCACGTATCTATCTGCGGGAACTTGCAGAGGTCGGACCGGATGGCCTGATCATAGCAGATCCCGGTATTTTTGTCCTGGCCGGAGAAGAATGCCCCGGAATTGAGCGGCATATCAGCACACAGGCCAACAATACAAATTATGAGACCTGTCTTTTCTGGCATCGCCTTGGTGCAACCAGGATCGTGACAGCCCGCGAGCTTTCTCTTGAGGAGATCCGGGAGATCCGGGAGCGGATTCCAAAGGAGCTGGAGCTGGAGACTTTTGTACATGGTGCCATGTGCATCTCCTATTCCGGAAGATGCCTGCTTTCCAATTTTCTGACCGGACGCGACGCCAACCAGGGAGCCTGTACCCATCCCTGCCGCTGGAAATACGCGGTGGTCGAGGAGACCAGACCGGGTGAGTATATGCCGGTTTACGAAAATGAGAGAGGTACCTATATCTTCAACTCCAGGGATCTTTGCATGATAGAACATCTGCCGGATCTTCTGGATGCCGGCGTAAACAGCCTGAAGATAGAAGGACGCATGAAAACAGCCCTTTATGTTGCAACTGTTGCCAGAACTTACAGAAAAGCACTGGATGATCTGGCGGTTTCCCGGGAAAAATATCTGGAGAATATGGACTGGTATCTGGACCAGATCTCCAACTGTACCTATCGGCGTTTTACCACCGGATTTTTCTACGGAAAGCCGGGTGCCGGCGAGCAGATTTATGATAGTAACACCTATATAAAAGAATATACCTATCTTGGTATGATCTCCGGAAAAGACGACGCCGGCAGATATATCGTAGAGCAGAAGAATAAATTCTGCTGTGGAGATATCATAGAGATCATGAAACCGGACGGCAGCAATCCAACCATAGAAGTGAAGGGTATTTACGATGCAGAAGGAAATTCCATGGAATCTGCACCGCATGCGCGGCAGGAATTGCATCTGGACCTGGATGCGGATCTTTCTTTATATGATATCCTGAGAGTAAAATGTTGACAGAATCTCCTGAAAGGCATTCTGATGTCTGGACAGAAATCAAAGCATGGAAAACTTTGATATCAGAGAACAAGTATGGAACGCGATATTGATTTAAAAAAGGTGTCCGACGGACGACTCTACGATCTGAATGATATGGTAAAAGCAGATTGCCGGGACTGTACCGGCTGCTCCACCTGCTGCCGGGGTATGGGAAGTTCGATCATCCTGGATCCCCTGGATGTGCACAGGCTGCGGGTTCATCTGGGCATGACACTGGAAGAGATGCTGGACCGTCAGATCGAGCTGAATGTGGTAGACGGGGTGATCCTGCCTGATTTAAAAATGAGTATCCTGACAAGAGGCTGCTCTTTCTTAAATAAGGAAGGACGCTGCTCGATCCATGCTTTCCGGCCGGGCATCTGCAGGCTTTTTCCGCTTGGACGACTGTATGAAAACGGCAGCTTCCGGTATTTTATCCAGATCCATGAGTGCCCGCACCCTGCACGGGGAAAAGTCAAGGTGAAAAAATGGATTGATACGCCGGATCCGAAACGCTATGAGAAGTTTGTGAATGACTGGCATTATTTTGTGAAGGACTTCCAGAACCTGTCCCGAGAGACACAGGATGTGGAATTGTCCAAAACACTGAGCATGTATCTGCTGCGCGCATTTTATCTGAAACCCTTTGGGGATGATTTCTATGGCGAATTTGATGAACGCCTGGAAGCGGGCAGGGAGATACTGGACCGAACAGGGAGGTAAGCGTTTATGTGGGTAGCGGATCAGTGGAAGGATTACGAGATCCTTGATACATCCTGCGGGGAAAAACTGGAGCGCTGGGACAAATACCTGCTGGTGCGGCCGGATCCTCAGGTCATCTGGCAGACAAAAAAAGAGCATGCCGGATGGAAAAAGAACAACGGACATTATCACCGTTCCAGCAAGGGCGGCGGAGAGTGGGAATTCCACAATCTGCCGGAGCAGTGGGCGGTTCATTATAAAGATTTGACTTTTCAGTTGAAGCCCTTTAGTTTTAAACATACAGGCCTTTTCCCGGAACAGGCAGTCAACTGGGACTGGTGTGCGGAACAGATCCGCAGTGCCGGAAGACCGGTAAAAGTCCTGAATTTATTTGCTTATACCGGAGCGGCGACGATTTCGGCCGCAGCTGCCGGCGCTGCTGTGACACATGTGGATGCCTCTAAGGGAATGGTTGGCTGGGCAAAAGAAAATGCCCAGGCTTCCGGGCTTGAAGATCGCCCGATCCGCTGGCTGGTGGATGACTGCATGAAATTTGTTGAGCGGGAGATCCGCAGAGGCAATCATTATGATGGCATCATCATGGATCCGCCCTCTTACGGCAGAGGCCCTAAGGGTGAGATCTGGAAGATCGAAGATTCGATCTATCCATTTATTCAAAGAGCGGCTCTGCTGCTCAGCGAGGAACCGGTCTTCTTTCTGGTGAACTCTTATACAACGGGGCTTGCACCTGCCGTGCTCACGTATCTCTTATCGACAGCCTTGAAAAACAGGGGTGGAAAAACGGAATCATCGGAGATCGGTCTGCCGGTCAGTGCAACGGGTCTGGTGCTGCCATGCGGTGCCTGCGGCAGATGGATGCCGTCATGTTAAACTTGACACTGTTTCTATTGAATACTAAAATGATTTTAACTTGCATAGGATGAGACACATACCAGGAGGCATAAATGAAGAAATACAATGAAATGAGCAGAGCGGAACTGCTTGATTTAAAAAAACAGCTGGATCAGGAGTTTGAGGAGATCAAAGCAGCCGGTATCAAACTGGATATGTCCAGAGGAAAACCGGCAGCTGTACAGCTCGATATGGCAGAAGGATTGCTTACCGCAGTATCCAAAAGCGAGGATTGTTTTGCGGAAGATGGCATGGACTGCAGAAATTACGGCGGTCTGACCGGTATTCCGGAGGCACGAAAGCTTATGGGGGATATTCTGGAAGTGGATGCTTCCCAGATCATCCTTTTTGGAAACGCATCCCTTACGATCATGTTCGATACGATATCTCGTGCCTTTACCCATGGATTTCTGGGAAATACACCCTGGGGAAAACTGGATCAGGTGAAATTTCTCTGTCCGGTACCGGGGTATGACCGCCACTTTGGGATCACCGAATATTTTGGCGTGGAGATGATCAACGTGCCCATGCTGGAGACCGGCCCCGATATGGATATGGTAGAAAAAATGGTATCTTCGGACCCGGCTATTAAGGGCATCTGGTGTGTGCCCAAATATTCCAATCCACAGGGAATCACCTATTCCGATGAGACTGTCAGAAGATTTGCGGCGTTGAAACCGGCCGCTCCGGATTTCAGGATCTTCTGGGACAATGCATACTGCATCCATCATTTATATGAGGAGCCGGAAAAACAGGATCGTCTGTTAAATATCATCACAGCCTGTGAAGAGGCAGGAAACCCGGATATGGTTTTTGAATTTGCGTCAACCTCCAAGGTAAGCCTGGCAGGCGGCGGGATCTCCTGCATTGCCGCATCACCGGCCAATATCGAAGAGATACGCAAACATATGAATTATCAGATCATCAGTCATGATAAGATCAATCAGCTGCGCCATGCCCGTTTCTATCGGAATATCGAAGGCGTCATGGCACATATGATGAAGCATGCGGCGATCATGCGGCCCAAGTTCGAGATCGTTCTGGATATGCTGGAGAAGGAACTTGGTGGTCTGGGGATCGGATCCTGGAGAAAGCCCTATGGCGGTTATTTCATTTCTTTTGATGCGATGCCGGGATGCGCGAAAGCAATCGTGGCAAAGGCCAAAGAAGCCGGTCTGGTCATGACAGGTGCAGGAGCAGCCTATCCATATCATAAGGATCCGCAGGATTCCAATATACGGATCGCCCCATCCCTTCCGACCCCGGAGGAACTGGCGGAGGCGGCAAAGATCTTTGTGTTGAGCGTAAAACTGGTCAGCGTGGAGACCTTGCTTGCGGAGTGACAGATAAAAGAAAGTGAGTGAATCATGTCAAAGAGCGCGAAAGTAGTGATCATTATCGCCGCAATACTGGCAGGAGCCCTTGTGGTTTTCTATTTCCTCGGAAGAAATCATTTTACCACACATTTCTTCCCGGGTACCGTGATCAACGGCCAGGATGTCAGCGATATGACAGTATCCGAAGTTAAGAATCAGCTTCAGCAGGGCATCACAGATTATACCCTGACGATCAAGGAACGCGACGGCGAAGAAGAGAAGATCACCGGAGCCGATCTGGGGCTGGAATATCAGGACGATGGCGACGTGGAAGAACTGCTTGCCGAACAGGATGCCGATCTGTGGATCGCGCATGTCGGTGGCAACAAAACGTTTGATACCAATGCAAGCTTTACCTACAACGAGGCCGTTGTGGATACCTTGCTGAAGGATCTGAATTGTCTGGATGCTTCTAAGGTTCAAAAGCCGACGGATGCCTATGTACAGGACAATGGGACTCTTTTTGAAATCGTGCCCGAGACAGAAGGAAATGAAATAGAATACGATACGCTTCGCGAGGCGGTCGTGAAAGCGATCAGTACCAGCAAGACCACATTGGATCTGGACGAAGAGGATCTGTATGTGCATCCTGCTGTTTATAGTGATGATCCGACGCTTCAGTCAACCTGCGACCAGATGAATGCGCTGACAGCGGCTTATATCACTTACGATTTTACGGATCGTCAGTTTACTGTTGACCGTACAACGATCCAATCCTGGATTGTGGATAACGGCGACGGAACCCTGTCCATCAGCCGCGATCTGGCAGCTGCCTGGGTGCGCGAGATGGCGATCCAGACAGATACCTTTGGACTGGAACATCAGTTTACGACCCACAACGGCAATCAGATCACCCTGGCGGGCGGCGGCGATTATGGCTGGTGTATTGATCAGGATGCAACGACCGATCAGCTGCTTGCGGCGATCGATGCGGGACAGGTTACGATCCTGCAGCCGGAATATCTGTATACAGCTATGGACCGTACGGTGAACGATATCGGCGGTACATATGTTGAGATCAGTATCACGGAACAGCATATGTGGGTGTATAAAGACGGACAGCTTCTTGTGGACACCCCTGTTGTAACGGGATGTCACAACAAGGGCTTCGATACACCGTCCGGCAGTGTCTGGGCGATCGACGGCAAGAAAGAAGATATGCAGTTTACGATCTTCGATATTGTTGTAAAATACTGGCTGCCTTTCAACGGCGATTGCGGTATCCATCCGGCAACCTGGTTTACGGATGCAGATTATACAACGACTACTTATCTGGACAATGGCTCTCATGGCTGTATCAATACACCGGACGAAGCCTGCAGGATCACCTTTGAAGCAATGGAGATCGGTTATCCGGTTGTCGTTTATTACAGTGAGGATCAGGTTGTGGGACCCGAGCCTACACAGGAAGTGCATGCAGGCTGATCCTCAACTTTCAGGACAGAGATAAAACAGGGAAAGATCTGACAGTTTCATACTTTCCTTAAATAAATGAAACGCAAAACAAAGATCTCGAAGGGGAGTTTCCCCTTCGAGGTTTGTGATGTAAAGAACAAAGTCAGGAGCAGAGCAGTTATTATGAAAATAGTGGTTTTAGCCGGTGGAACAAGTACAGAGAGAGATGTCTCCATCGTTTCGGGAACCGGTGTCTGCCGTGCGTTGCGGGAGAACGGACACAGAGCGATCCTGCTGGATGTTTTTTTTGGATATACAGATGATGATCCGGCACGCAATTTCCCGGAAGAATATGATGTGGACGCCGCTGCAGAAGCGATCCGCAGTCGGAATCCGGAACTTCAGGAAGCAAAAAAGACAAGAAAAGCCTTTTTCGGACCGCATGTCATGGAATTGTGTCAGGAGGCGGATATTGTCTTTATGGCGCTGCATGGCGCAAACGGAGAGGATGGCAAGGTGCAGGCGGCCTTCGATCTTTTCGGCGTAAAATACACCGGAACCGGCTATCTGAGCAGCGCGATCGCCATGGATAAGAGTGCATCGAGGCAGTTCCTTCAGGCATATGGGATTCCCATGGCCAAAGGATTTTCTATAAAAAGATCTGACGCGGACAAGGATTATGCGGGTAGAGGTCTGACGCTTCCGGTCATTGTAAAACCCTGCTGCGGCGGCTCGAGTGTCGGCTGTTCTGTAGCCCGGACAGAAGAAGAATACAAAAAGGCGCTGGAAGAAGCTTTCTCCTACGAGGATGAAGTGGTCGTAGAGCGTTTTGTTTCCGGTCGTGAATTCTCTGTTGCAGTGATCGGAGGGAAGGCCTATCCGATCATTGAGATCGCTCCGATCGAGGGCTTTTATGATTATAAAAATAAATACCAGGCCGGCTCTACGGTCGAAACCTGTCCGGCTAAGATCACAGAAGAGCAGACGATCCGCATGCAGACACTTGCCGTAAGAGGAGCGGAGGCTCTGGGGATCACAGGTTATTGCAGGCTGGATTTTATCATGGCAAAGAACGGCGATATGATCTGCCTGGAGGCAAATACCCTGCCCGGCATGACACCCACCAGCCTGATCCCTCAGGAGGCAGCTGTTCTGGGGATTTCTTATCCGGAACTTTGCGAGATCCTCATCCGTCTTTCCCTGGAAAAATATGGTGACTGATCAATCCTCTGTATGCAAGGAGTGAAAACATGAAAAATCTGACATTGGCTAATATTGCTTTATCCTGCGGCGGGCACTATCACGGACCAGAGGATAAAAAGTCATTTACTGTCACAGATATCACCACAGACAGCCGGAAGGTTACCCCCGGCTGTCTGTTTGTCGCAATAAAAGGCGCCCGTGTGGATGCACACGATTTTATTCCACAGGTGATCGCTGCCGGCGCCGAGGCGGTTCTTTCAGAGAGGGATCTGGGTACAGTGGATTTTCCCTATATCCAGGTAGAATCCTCTCAGATCGCAGTGAAGGGCATTGCGGAATTTTATCTGAAACAGCTGAACATCCCCGTTGTAGGGATCGTAGGAAGCGTGGGCAAGACATCAACAAAAGAAATGGTTTTCAGTGTTCTCAGACAGAAATACAATGTACTGAAGACAGAAGGAAATTTTAATAACGAACTGGGCGTTCCGCTCACGGTCTTCCGTCTGCGGGATGAGCACCGGATCGCAGTACTGGAAATGGGGATTTCCGACTTTGGGGAGATGAGCCGCCTTGCCAGGATCACCCGTCCGGATACCTGTATTATGACCAATATCGGTGACTGCCATCTTGAGAACCTGCATGACAGAGAGGGAGTTTACAAGGCCAAATCCGAAGTTTTTGATTTTATGAGACAGGAAGGCCATGTGATCCTCAACGGGAATGATGCCCTGCTCTCCGCCGTAAAGGAAGTGAACGGCAGGGAGACGATCCACTTCGGAATCGCAGGAAAAGATTCGGAAGATCTGACTGTTTTTGCGGATCAGGTGTCTCCTATGGGGATCAAAGGGATCCGGGCAATGTTCCATACGCCGGCAGGAAATTTTCAGGCTATGGTCCCTTCTCCGGGCGAACATTCGCTTATGAATGCACTTGCCGCAACCGCAGCCGGGCTTGTTTATGGTCTGACAACGGAAGAGATACAGGCAGGCATTGCGTCCTATCAGGCGATTTCTGGACGTTTTCACGTGATCGAAACGGAAAATTATACGATCATAGATGATTGCTACAACGCAAATCCCGTATCCATGAAAGCTTCTCTTTCGGTACTTGCTTATGCATCGGGCAGGAGTGTGGCGGTACTTGGAGATATGGGGGAGCTGGGAGAACATGAGATGGCATTGCATGCAGAAGTTGGACGTTTTGCGGCAGAGAACGGTATAGATGCCATTTATTGTGCCGGTGCGCGTATGAAGCATCTTGCGGATGCTGCACGTGTAGAAGGAGAACACATCCCGTTAAGTGGCGGAAAACGACCGGAGATCTGTCATTTTGAAGATAAAGCAGCACTTTTGGAGGCTCTGCCGGATCTGCTGAAAAAAGGCGATACGATCCTTGTCAAAGCCTCGCATTTTATGGGATTTGAAGAAATTGTCAAAACTCTGGAAAACGGATGTTCAAAAAGCTGAGAGCGGGGTAAATATGACTGAATACAGGTCCATTTTGCTTGATGATTTCAAAACATCATGCTAAAATAATTCTGATATTGCAGAAAGGAGCTCCTTATGAAAATTCAGGAATCAGCCGAAAACTATTTGGAAACCATCTTGATCCTGAGCCAGTCTCAGCCGTATGTTCGTTCAATCGACATCGCAAACGAATTGAATTTTTCTAAGCCAAGCGTAAGCGTGGCCATGAAAAATCTGAGGCAGAATGACCTTATCATTATGAATCCCGACGGTCACATTACCCTGACCCCTTCGGGGCTGGCCATTGCCGCAAAAGTGTACGAAAGGCATACACTTATTTCTGATGTCCTGATGCAGCTTGGAGTAGAAAAGAAAATCGCAGCGGAAGATGCATGTCGTATCGAGCATGTGATCAGTGCCGAAAGCTTTGATGCGATCAAAAAACATTATCATGAAAAAAAATCTCCGCAGATGTAAAAAAAACACAGAGGGGACCGGCGCAGCGAATGCAGTGTGCCGGTCCCCTCTGTGTTTTATGATATACCTCATATTTTTATGATAATCGGGATTGAAGTCCGAGATCAGGGCGCGCTTGCGCAAGCCCTGTCGCAGGACCTCAAGACCGTAACAAAAACTGAGCTGTAGCGTCGTGCTTCAGCACGGCGCGGGAAGCGAAGTTTTTGTAGCAGCGCGAGAGCCGTAAGGCGGAGCGATGCGTATTATCATACAGAAGTGGTGTGCACCAGCACATGGGGGTTTTTATATAGAAAGGGGAAATGCCCTGGCAGGGGAGCTGCCAGAGCACTTCGAGGGGAGTATAAATAATTAATAAGGGGTTATTAATTGTAAAAAAAATTTTTTGAAGGGTAAATTCTTTTTACAACGATGATTATAAAGCAATTCTTAAAAAAATGCAACAGAAATATTATATTTGTGTATTTTGTGTGCATTTTGTATGCTTTGAGTGCCTTTGAAACCTCGACAAGCCCTTTCTTTCATAGTAAAATGGGAAAAACGAAAATGTGTAACAAACGCAGTAACGAAGAAACAGAGAACACAGAAACGGAGAGTTGCTTTATGAGATTATATGAGCTGATCGCGCCCTGTCATTTTGGGCTGGAATCTGTCACAAAGCGGGAGATTCAGGATCTGGGATATGAAATCGTTTCTGTGGAAAACGGAAAAGTTACCTTTGAGGGCGATGCGGAGGCGGTCGCTTACGCAAATGTCTTTTTGCGGACCACGGAGCGGATCCTTCTGAAAACCGGTGAGTTTGAAGCGGTGACGTTTGATGAACTCTTTGAGAAGACGAAGGCAATTCCCTGGGAGGAATATCTGCCGAAGGATGCAAAATTCTGGGTAACAAAAGCCAATTCCATCAACAGCAGACTCTTCAGCCCGTCGGATATTCAGTCGATCATCAAAAAGGCGATCGTGGAACGGCTGAAACAACATTATCATATAGAATGGTTTCCGGAGGACGGAGCCGGATACCCGATCAGAGTGTCACTCATGAAGGATCGTGTTACGATCGCTCTGGATACCACAGGAACATCGCTTCATAAGAGAGGCTACCGGCAGATGACGGCTAAGGCGCCTGTTACAGAGACACTGGCGGCAGCATTGATCATGCTGACACCCTGGCGGGATGAGCGGATTCTGGTGGATCCCTTCTGTGGCAGCGGGACCTTTCCGATCGAGGCGGCTATGATTTCCGCCGGCATGGCGCCGGGAATGTATCGCCATTTTCAGGCGGAGAGCTGGACCAATCTGATCGACCCTTCCTGCTGGAAAAATGCGAAGGAAGATGCAACGGATCGACTGAATCTGCAGGCTGCAACCAATATTCAGGGTTACGATATAGACGCAGAGGTCATCTCTTATGCCCGGGAAAATGCCAGACTTGCGGGTGTGGACCATCTGATCCATTTTCAGCAGCGACCGGTTGCTGAGCTGTCTCATCCCGGTAAGTATGGATTTATTATCACCAACCCGCCATATGGGGAACGTCTGGAAGAAAAGAAGGATATGCCGGAGCTGTACCGTGCACTTGGCGAGCGTTTTGCCCGTCTGGATACCTGGTCCATGTATGTGCTTTCCGGTTATGAGGAGGCACAGCGATATATCGGCAGAACAGCAGATAAAAACCGTAAGATCTACAATGGAATGCTGAAAACGTATTATTATCAGTATATAGGACCGAAACCGCCGAGAAAGCGGGAAGGAGGAAAAAACCTTTGAAAATCATTTTTGCGACAGGCAATCAGGATAAAATGAGAGAGATCCGGGAGATCTTTGCCGACCTGAATATGGAGATCCTCTCCATGAAAGAGGCAGGGATCAGCGTGGATGTAAAAGAAGACGGAAAAACCTTTGAGGAAAATGCCATATTGAAAGCACGTTCTGTTGCGACGGCTCTGCCGGCGGAGGATGAGGAGACTATCGTTATGGCGGACGATTCCGGACTGGTAATAGACGCACTGGATGGGGAACCGGGTATTTATTCCTCCCGCTATATGGGCGAGAAAACATCCTATCATATTAAGAATAATAATCTGATCCAACGGCTTATGGGCGTGCCGGACGAAAAAAGGACGGCCCGCTTTGTATGCGCCATCGCAGCGATTCTTCCGGATGGGGAGGATATGGTGGTCCGCGGTACCATTGAAGGCTGGATCGGCTACGAGGAACGGGGCGTCAACGGCTTTGGCTACGATCCCATTTTCTGGCTGCCGGGTAAGAAGATCTCCACGGCGGAGATTCCTCCGGAGGAGAAAAACGGGATCAGTCACAGGGGAAATGCATTAAGAAGCATCAGAACAAAACTGGAAGCGAAAGGATACGGAAGATGAGACTGCTGGTGATCAGTGATACCCACGGCTACGCAGAACGTCTGGAACAGCTTGTCGGGAAGATCGGAAAGATCGATGCGCTCATTCACTGCGGAGATGTGGAGGGCCAGACAGACTATATTGAAAAAACTGCCGGCTGTCCCTGCTATTTTGTCGCCGGAAATAATGACTGGAGCGCTTATATTCCACAGGAACTTTTTCTGGAGATGGAAGGCCATAAGATCATGGTGACACATGGACATACCTACGGCATTTCCATGACCAGGGAATATCTGCGCCGAGAAGCGGAAAGCAGGGGGATCGATATCGTCTTTTTCGGGCATACCCACAAACCGGTCATTGATACAGACGGGCCCATTGCCATGCTGAATCCAGGTTCTTTAAGTTATCCGAGACAGCAGGGACGGCAGCCGACTTATATGATCGTGGAAATGAACGGCAGCAATGTACATTATACGATCGGTCAGCTGCCTCGTTAAAAGACTTAAAAAAAGAGCGCGTTAAAAAGACGGTAAAAAAAGATTGACAAGCAACTTTTTATAACTTATACTAAAACGTGCGTTGAAGCGGGAAAAACCGGATACGGGGTGTGGCTCAGCTTGGCTAGAGCGCCTGGTTTGGGACCAGGAGGCCGCAGGTTCGAATCCTGTCACCCCGATTATGCAGGTGTAGTTCAATGGTAGAACACCAGCCTTCCAAGCTGGACACGTGGGTTCGATTCCCATCACCTGCTTTTGTACTGGTTCAAAATCGTTTCAGGATCGACATCCGGACAGATTTGGAACAAAGCTTCAGTACATACGTGTTTGTAGCTCAGCTGGATAGAGCAACGGCCTTCTAAGCCGTGGGTCGGGGGTTCGA
>R11__coassemble_86_pt1 | contig 68072 bp, 65 predicted proteins | sample R11__metabat2_high_PE_057 | metagenome-assembled genome bin R11 | reverse complement strand
TTATCTAAGGACATCTCTGACATTTTCCAACCAACAATATCTTTACGCCATCGATGTTCAAAGATTGTGTTAAGAGGCAACTTGTTGTATTATAGAACAGGAGAAAACATGAAAAAAGGATGGTATATCTATGAAATTTATATATCCTGCAGTATTTACGACACATGAGGACGGAAGTACGGAATGTTATTTCCCGGATCTGGAAGCCTGTACGGCTTCAGGTGGAGATCTGGAAGATTGTCTGGAAAATGCATCAGCCGCTGCTTACGATTGGATTTCAGTAGAGCTGGAGGACGAATATGGCGGCCTGCTTCCCAGTGTTTCCGACGAATCTGACTTGGACCTGAAAGAGGGACAGTTTGTCAGAAATATCTGCGTAACAATGCGTTTCTATGAAGGATGGGATGAATAATGCGTAAGCTTGCTCTTTCAGAAGAGATTTTATTGAATATTGAAAAGCCGGAGCGTTATATCGGAGGTGAATGGGGATCTGTTATCAAAAATCCGGAGGATCCTGCACTTAAAATTCGTTTTGCCTTTGCATTTCCGGATGTATACGAGATCGGAATGTCTCATCTTGGCATACAGATCCTGTATGATATGTTTAACCGGAGAAAAGATGTCTGGTGCGAGCGGGTTTATTCTCCGTGGTCAGACCTGGATCATCTTATGAGAGAACAAAACATTCCTCTCTTTGCCCTGGAATCCCAGGACCCTGTTAAGAAATTTGATTTTCTGGGAATCACACTCCAGTATGAAATGTGTTATACCAATGTGCTGCAGCTTTTGGATCTATCCGGAATACCGATACATGCCGAAGAGAGAGAAGACGGACCGATCGTGATCGGAGGAGGACCCTGTACCTACAATCCGGAACCGCTGGCTCCTTTTTTTGATCTTTTTTATATCGGAGAAGGAGAAGTTGTTTATGATGCACTCTTTGATCTGTATATCTCATATAGAGAGCAGAGAAAAACTAGACAGGACTTTTTAAGAGCAGCATCTCACTTGCCCGGAATCTATGTGCCCTCTTTATACAGGACAGAATATCATGAAAACGGTACATTAGCCTCTTTTCAACCTATTTATACGGATGTTCCGCATGTTGTAAGCAAACAGCTTGTGAAGGATTTTGATACCGCCACTTATCCGGAAAAGCCTATCGTTCCCTTTATTAAGGCAACGCAGGACCGGGTTGTTCTGGAAGTTCAGCGTGGCTGTATTCGTGGCTGCCGTTTTTGCCAGGCAGGAATGGTATACAGACCCTTAAGAGAGAAAAATGTAGCTCATTTGAACGACATAGCGGATGCAATGCTTAGCAGTACAGGATATGATGAGATTTCTTTAAGTTCTTTGAGCACCAGCGATTACAATGATCTTCCAGCTCTTATGGATCACCTGATGCAGATCTGCCCCTCCAGAGGGATCAATATCTCTCTGCCATCGCTTCGGATCGATGCATTTTCTCTCGATGTCATGTCAAAGGTTCAGGATGTTAAGAAATCCAGCCTGACCTTTGCACCGGAAGCCGGTTCTCAGCGCATGCGAAATGTTATTAACAAAGGCCTTACAGAAGAAGATATCTTAGATGGTGCAGGAAAAGCATTTTCCGGCGGCTGGAACAAGGTAAAACTCTATTTTATGCTTGGACTGCCAGGAGAAACAGAAGAAGATATCAAAGAGATAGCCTGGCTTTGCGAAAAGATCGCAGAAAGTTATTACGATATTCCAAAGGATCAAAGAAATGGAAAATGTCAGATCACTGCAAGTTCTTCTTTCTTTGTACCCAAGCCCTTTACCCCATTTCAATGGGCATCCATGAATACTGCAGATGAATTCCTTGAGAAAGCACGGATCCTCAAGTCTGAAATCAGATCTCAGCTGAATCAGAAGAGCATCCGGTATCATTATCATGAGGCAGATGTATCTGAGCTGGAAGGTTTTCTGGCAAGAGGAGACCGGAAATCGGCACTTGTGATAGAAGCTGCTTATCGAAATGGTGCACTGTTTGATGCCTGGTCCGAATCCTTTCAGGCAGATGCCTGGACAAAAGCGTTTGAAGAAAACGATACAGATATTCTCTTTTATACCAACCGTGAGAGAAGTACGGACGAGCTTTTGCCCTGGGACTTTATTGACATCGGCGTCAGCCGTTTGTTTTTGGAAAAAGAATGGGCGAATGCAAGAAGCGAAAGCGTTACACCCAATTGTCGTCAAAAATGCTCCGGTTGCGGTGCCGGAAAGTTCGGCTGTGGGATCTGTGTTGAAAAACGAAAAGCATGAGGTTGAGGTTTTATGAGAATACGTATTAAATTTACCAAAACCGGAAACATGAAATATATTGGTCATCTAGATGTTATGCGCTATTTTCAGAAGGTTTTGCGACGTGCAGAGATTGATGTTGCCTTTTCAGGCGGTTTCAGTCCGCACATGCTTATGTCCTTTGCCGCTCCGCTTGGCGTTGGGACCACTTCTCTGGGGGAATATTTTGATCTGGATGTGAATTCTGTCTCTTCTGCAAATTCATTCCTGGAATGCTTGAACAACCAGATGTCGGAAGGATTTTCTGTCGTTTCGGTCTGTCAGATTCCGGAGGATAAGGCTTCTAAGGGAATGAGCCAGGTCGCATGTGCGGATTATCATATTGTGATCCATAATTGCATTGATGAAAATTGTTTGAATGAAAATCCCATTAAAAATAAGATTGATGATTCTATTTCTGATTTTCTCTCCCAGAAAGAGATCCTTGTTTTTCGAAAAACAAAGCGAACAGAAGGAGAAACAGATATCAAACCTTGGATCTATGAATTTAAAACTGATGAAAATGGTTATTTTCTGAAAGTTTCTCAGGGAAGTGTTCATAATCTCAAACCTGAGCTTGTTATGCAGGCATACTTTTCTTACCTTGGTCAAGAAATGAAACGTTCCCAGATGGAGATTCAGCGGCTTGAGATCTATGCGGATACCGGAGATGAGACAAACCATTGTTTTGTGCCTCTTTGCGAAATGGGACAGAAGTTTTGAAAAAGATTATTGCGGCAAATATGCCATATCATAAAAAAGAATATCTATGCACTTTACTTCTTGAAGATAATAAGCCTGTTGATATTGATATGCAGCCATTGGGCAGCGAAAAACTGGTCGGCAACATTTATCTGGGAAAAGTAGATCGGATCCAAAAGAATCTGCAGGCTGCTTTTGTGCGCTATGCAGGCGGGCAGATCGGATACTTGCCAATCAATTTTGACTCGAAGGAAATAAGGGTCGGAGATGAGTTTCCTGTACAGATCACAGTTGATGCAATCAAGATGAAACAGCCACGCCTGGATACGAATCTGAAGTTGACAGGAAAATATATGGTTCTGACAAAAAACGGAGGATTGAATTTTTCAAGAAAACTTCCCGGTCCTGTGCAAAGAGAATTAAAGAAGAAGTTTTTACGCTTTTATAAAGGGGCATTCGGATGTATCGTCAGAACAAATGCAGCAGAAGCCGGACTTGAAAGTCTGCAGAATGAATATGCATTTCTTGCAAGAACAATGGAAAAAATCTGCAAGCATGGAAAGGAACGTCCTGCTTATAGCTGTCTCTACAGAACGGAAAGCATGGCCATGATATTTTATAAATCCATTGCTTCTGATGAATTGGAAGGACTGATAACAGATAACGAGGATATATCTGCTGAATTTGCTTGCTATCAAGAAGGAAATACAAATATTCAACTTTATCATGATCCTCTTTTACCTTTGTACAAATTATACAGTATAGAGGACCTGCTACAAAAACTCCATAATAAACAGGTGTGGATAAAATCGGGCGGGTTCCTTTACATTGAACAGACAGAAGCCTGCACTGTGATCGATATCAATAGCGGCAAATACATCGGAAAGAAAGATAAAAATCAGACAGCTTTATTGATCAATTCAGAAGCATGTCATGAAATTGCGGTTCAGATACGCCTTCGACAGCTGTCCGGCATCATTCTGGTTGATTTTATCAATATGGAAAAAGAAGAAAATCGACAATGGATCCTTCAATGTCTTCGAGAAGAACTGAAAAAAGATCCGGTTCGCACGGAAGTGGTAGATATGACGGCATTGCAGATCGGAGAGATCACGCGACAGAAAAGCCGCAGATCTCTCCTTGAACAGTTGACATAATTTTATTATGTTAAGTAATTTGCTTTGATATCCTTTTTATTTCTTTTTTGTCGCTGCAAGCTTGGTCTTACGTCTGTTTCTGACTTCCTCAGACATAGGCTGAATATCTCCGGCTGCAGTGAGGGCCATCTTTGTCATCATCGGTCCGACGAGTTCGTAGATCAATACAGCAAACAGGGTGATATTGCGGATCAGATTGCCTTCTTCGCCGAGGGCCATGGCTGTAGTACACATGCCGAGGGCAACACCGGCCTGTGGCAAAAGTGTGATTCCCAGATATTTTTGTATGGATGGGGAACAGCCGGTCAGCTTAGAGCTGAATCTTGCACCGATATATTTTCCTGCCGATCGAAAGATGATATATACGATACCGATCACAACGATCGCAATATCTGTAAATACGGAAAGCTCCAGTTCCGCTCCGCTTATAACAAAGAAGAGTGCAAACAGGGGAGAAGTCCATTTATCAGTTGAAGACATCAGATCTTCTGAAAGAGGACAGGTATTACAGAAAATCGTTCCAAGCATCATACAAACAAGCAGAGAGGAAAATCCAATCTTTACAGGTCCGACTTCTACTTCGATCATAGCCAGGGATGCTGTCAGGAAGACTACTGCGATCGTCATGTTCAACCGATTGGTATTGGAGTTAAAGAGCTTTTCCAGCTGTGTCAGCACGATGCCCATCACAGCACCAAGGACAAGAGACAAAACGATCTCGAGCAGAGGGTTTATGATGATACCGATCAGATCCACCTGACCGCTCTCTAATGTTTTGGCGATACCAAATGATACAGCGAATACGATCAGTCCAACTGCGTCGTCTAATGCGACAATAGGAAGAAGCAGGCTGGTAAGAGGACCATGGGCTTTGTACTGACGTACTACCATAAGGGTTGCAGCAGGTGCTGTAGCTGTTGCGATCGCACCGAGTGTAATGGCCTGTGCGATGGATATTTTGTCAGGCATCATAAAATGAAGTACCGCAAGTGCAATATCTACCAGAGCAGTAGCAGTCACTGCCTGTAAAATACCGATGATTACGGCCTGCTGTCCTGTTTCTTTCAGGCTTTTTAAACGAAATTCATTGCCTATCGAGAAGGCGATAAAGCCAAGTGCGATCTCTGAGATCAGGGACATCTGGCTGACTGCGTCAGATGATACAAAACCGATTCCCGGTAAATGCAGTGCGCCGAGGCAATAAGGTCCGATCAGAACACCGGCGATCAGATAAGCTGTTACGGCAGGAAGTTTCAAAGGCTTAAATACACGGGTCATAAGAAGACCGGCCAGCATGGCAATTGAAACTGATAATAAGATACTCATTTTTTTTACCTCTTTTCTATGGGCCGGCTAATGTCCGGCACCGTTTTTCAATGTAGCACTTTTTGCCTGTATATTCAATATTTATTGCGATTTTATACAAAGATTTATTGCTTTTTTTATTGACAAATACAGATGGAGATGTTATATTATCGAAGTATGCCGCACAGTGGGGTTTAAGTGTCAATCAGACCACCGAAACTGGCGAGTAATGATAATAGGAGGTGCCATATGTACGCAATTATTGCAACAGGTGGTAAACAGTACAAAGTAGCCGAAGGCGATATCATTAACGTAGAAAAGCTTGGTGTTGAAGCTGGCGAGACTGTTACATTCGATCAGGTACTTGCAGTAAGAGACGACGCAGCGCTTAAGGTTGGCGCAGATGTTGCAGCAGCAACTGTTACAGCTTCTGTAGTAGCCAATGGTAAAGGCAAAAAAGTTGTTATTTACAAGTACAAAAGAAAAACCGGATACCACAAAAAGAACGGTCATAGACAGCAGTTCACAAAAGTTAAAATCGAAAAGATCAATGCTTAATCAACTGGTGACTTTATGACAAAAGCGACTTTTTATCAGAATCGGGATGGAGAATTTACCGGATTTCAGGTATATGATCATTCAGGAGCAGGCGAACAGGGCAGCGATGTTGTCTGTGCAGCAATCTCCGCATTGGTCATCAATACCATAAATTCGATTGATGAGTTGACAGACGATGAATTTTCCTGTGAATCAGACGAAGATAATGCTTCTATATCGTTATCTATCCAACCGGAACATTCCGGTACGACAGATGTTTTGATCAGGTCATTGATCATTGGTTTGACAAATCTCGAGGAAGATGAAGACAGCCGAGACTATATCGATGTAATTTTCGAGGAGGTGTAAGACATGATGAAGATGAACCTTCAGTTCTTCGCTCATAAAAAAGGTGTTGGTTCCACAAAGAACGGCCGTGACTCCGAGTCTAAAAGACTTGGTGCTAAAAGAGCAGACGGACAGTTTGTGAAAGCAGGAAATATTCTTTACAGACAGCGCGGCACCAAGATCCATCCGGGTGAGAACGTTGGAAAAGGAAAAGACGATACTCTGTATGCAACTGCAGACGGTGTTGTCAGATTCCAGAGAAAAGGCAGAGACAAAAAACAGGTTTCTGTTCTTCCTGTAGCTGAATAATAAAGCAGACGGAGCTGTTGCACGAAAATGTAATGGCTCCGTTTTTTTTGAGGTGCTGTATGTTTGCTGACAGAGCGAAAATCATTATAAAATCAGGTAAAGGCGGAGACGGTCATGTTAGTTTTCGGAGAGAGAAGTATGTGGCCGCCGGTGGGCCCGATGGCGGAGACGGTGGAAGAGGCGGAGATGTTATCTTTGAAATTGATGACGGTATGAATACGCTTTCTGAGTACCGGCACAGTCATAAATTTGCTGCAAAAAACGGCGAAGAAGGAGGCAAGCGCAGATGTCACGGAAAAGATGGGGAAGATGTTATCCTCAAAGTGCCGGAAGGAACAGTCGTTTATGACGTCCAGTCAGGCAAAGTGATCTGTGATATGTCCGGTGCTAACAGACGCCAAGTCGTTCTTAGGGGCGGCAGAGGCGGAAAAGGCAATATGAATTATGCGACACCGACTATGCAGGTTCCAAAATATGCCCAGCCGGGGCAGCCATCTCAGGAGTTGGAAGTTCGGCTTGAACTGAAAGTAATCGCCGATGTAGGATTAATTGGATTTCCGAATGTCGGAAAATCGACCCTCTTATCCAGAGTCAGTAATGCAGATCCTAAGATCGCCAACTATCATTTTACTACATTGAATCCAAATCTTGGCGTTGTTGACATCGAGGGCTGCAGTGGTTTTGTAATCGCAGATATTCCCGGTTTGATCGAGGGGGCTTCCGAGGGAGCAGGTCTCGGATATGAATTCCTTCGACATATCGAAAGGACCAGGATGATGATTCATCTGGTAGATGCAGCATCAACTGAAGGAAGGGATCCGGTAGAGGATATTTATAAGATCAATCATGAATTGGAGCAGTATAACGTTGATGTAGCCTCCAGACCGCAGGTAATCGCCGCTAACAAGATTGATGCAATCTATGTAGAAAATGATGGGGAAGATCCTGTTGATCGCTTAAAAGCCGAATTTGAGCCTCAGGGCATCAAAGTATTTCCTATTTCTGCTGTAACGGGAAAAGGACTGAAAGAACTCTTATATTATGTACAGAATCGTCTGAATGAGATTCCGAAGGATAAAATGGTATTTCAGCAGGAATTCTTTCCTGAGGATATGCTCGCAAGAGAAAACCTTTCCTATACGGTCGAACAGGACCCTGATGATGCGCATACCTTTATCGTGGAAGGGCCAAAGATCGAGAAGATGCTGGGTTATACCAATCTGGATTCAGAGAAGGGCTTTGCCTTTTTTCAGAAATTTCTTGCTGAATCCGGTATTTTGAATGATCTGGAGCAAAGAGGCATACAAGAGGGAGATACTGTTCGTATGTATGGTCTTGCATTTGACTATTATAAATAATAAGGAGCTTCATTATTTATGACAAGTAAACAACGTGCTTATTTAAAGAGTATCGCGATGACAACAGAACCGATCCTGCAAATCGGAAAGTCCAGTCTGACAACTGAATTCTGTCAGTCAGTAAGAGAAGCACTGGAAGCCAGAGAATTGATCAAGATCAGTGTTCTGCAGAATTGTCTGGATGATCCAAAAGAAATCGCAGTTACTCTTTCAGAAAGAACCAATTCTCAGGTTGTCCAGGTTATCGGGCGCAAGATCGTTCTTTATAAAGAAGGAAAAGACAATAAGAAAAAAATTGTTTTGCCTCCTGCGCGAAAGGGAAAAGCATGAAAAAAGTAGGAATTATGGGCGGTACTTTTGACCCTATCCATGTGGGTCATCTGATTCTCGGAGAACGGGCGTATCAGCAGTATTCTCTGGATGAAGTCTGGTTTATGCCGGCCGGAAATCCTCCTCATAAACAGCACAGGGAAGGCAGGGCAAGCGATCTGCAGCGTACAGAAATGGTTCGTTTGGCAATCGAAGACAATCCACATTTTGTCCTCTCTCTCAGAGAAATGAACCAGGACGGTTATTCTTATAGTTACCGGACGATGGAAGGAATTAAAGCAGAGCATCCTGACTATGATCTGTATTTTATTATTGGAGCAGACTCTCTTTTTGATTTTGACCAGTGGTACAATCCTCAAAGAATCGTAGACGCCTGTCACATTGTGGCAGCTACCAGAAATCAGACACCGCCCGAAGCATTTCAGAGTATTCTGAAAAAGCGAAGGGAGCAGTTTCATGGTGATTTTCTGCTTTTGGATACACCAAATCTGGATATATCCTCGGCCCATTTAAGAGAGATGATCAAAAATAATGTTTCTGTAAAATATTATTTACCGGATCCGGTCGTAGATTATATTATTGATAACAGGATCTATCTTTAAAGAAAGGCAGGGAGCAGCATGGCTGATTTTGCTGATATCGAAAAGAAAGTCAAAAAAGAATTAAACTCCGAACGATACAGACATACACTTGGTGTGACCTATACAGCTGCATGTTTGGCTATGCGCTATAGCTATGATGTCCAAAAGGCACGTCTGGCTGGTCTCTTACATGATTGTGCAAAATGTATTTCCAATAAAAAGAAAATCTCCATGTGTGAAAAAGCGAAGCTTGGCGTTACAGATTTCGAAAAAGAACATCCTTTCCTGTTGCATGCAAAGCTTGGCGCTTACCTTGCAAAAGAAGTATATGATGTGGAAGACGAAACAATCCTGAGTGCGATTTTCTGGCATACAACCGGCAAGCCCGATATGTCTATGCTGGATAAGATCATTTATATAGCGGATTATATTGAACCGAACAGGGATAAGGCACCGCGCTTAGGGGAGATTCGTGAGCTTGCTTTTGTGGATCTGGATCAGTGTCTGTATGAGATCATGAAAGATACTGTAAACTATCTGGAACTGAATCCGAAAGCGATCGATAAAACCACGATGGAAGCCTACGAATATTACAGAAAGGAATTGGGGAAAGAAGACGATGAATGATGCAAAAACAATGGCACGTCTGGCCATCGAAGCAATGGAAGATAAAAAAGCTTCTGATATTAAGGTGATCGATATTCAGGAAATTTCCACTATAGCAGATTATTTTCTGATCGCAAGCGGTTCTAACAGAAACCAGGTACAGGCAATGTCCGACAATGTGGAAGAAATTCTTGGTAAGGCAGGATATACGCCAAAAAGTACGGAAGGATATCGAACAGCAAACTGGGTTCTGCTTGATTATGGTGATATTGTGATTCATATTTTTGATGAAGAAAACAGACTATTCTATGATCTGGAAAGAATATGGCGGGATGGTAAGTCGATCGATCCGGCTGAATTAAATTAAATTACTTTGGAATAGTGTTAAGATATGACTGAATTTTTTCAGGGCTGTTGTCTGATCTAAATGACGACAACAGCCCTCTTTTTTTATTGGATCATTTCATAAATCGGGTTAATCCGATCACTTTTCCGAGGATCTGCAGGTCTCCATATACAAGGATCGGTTCCATATAATCGTTTTCCGGTTGGAGTCTGACATGATCCTTTTCTTTATAAAATGTTTTTACTGTAGCTGAGTCTCCAACCAATGCTACAACAATTTGTCCGTCGGATGCTGAAGACGTCTGCTCACAGAGAACAAAATCCCCGTCGAATATACCGGCATTGATCATACTTTCTCCTTTTACTTTCAGGTAAAAGGTCTGTGCATTTGGCAATGCATCGACCGGCATAGGGAGATAGGATTCAATCTGTTCAACTGCGAGAAGAGGCTGACCGGCTGCGACATTACCGATAACAGGTATCTGAACAATGTTATTTTCAGAGACTGTAACCGTATCTTCTGAAGAGGGAAGAAGCTTATTCAGACGAACGGTCTGAAAATCGTCATCCAAAATTTCGATGGCACGTGGCTTTGTGGCATCTTTTTTGATGTACCCCTTTTTTTCAAGAGATTCTAGATGTGCATGAACAGAAGAGGTTGATTTTAAATGGACTGCTTCGCATATTTCTCGAACAGAAGGTGGAAATCCCCGTGTAAGAATCTCCTGTTTTAAGTAATCCAGAACTTCTTTCTGCTTTTTGGAGATGGGTGCTTTGCTCATAAACAGTTCCTTCCTTGTATATATGCAAATTTTTTCGAAAGTTTCTGCCAGTCTGTTATAGATCAGACTATTTTTATTTATCTTATTTTAACATAAGAGTTATTCAAAAGCAAACATATTTTCAGAACAAATATTCGATTTTTCTATTGACACGAACATATATTCGTAATATAATCGTAACAAATAGAACATTTGTTTCGAACATATATACTGATTTACACTATTGGGGGATTTTATTATGAGCAGAGCAGATCATATGCAAAAAAAATTCAGAAACAGAAGACAAACCAAACAGATTGCCGGAAGAAGAGTCAGGAATATAGCGATTATTATTTTGCTTGTTATGCTTACAGCTCTTATTATATTAAGAATTTCTGCCAAAACCATTCAGGCGGAAGATATTACGGAAAATCATTACAAATATTTTACAAGTATTACCATTGAACAAGGAGACAGTTTATGGTCTCTGGCCGAGAACTATCTTACGGAAGATTATAAAGATATTTATTCCTATATAGATGAAGTAAAATCGATTAATCATTTGTCCGGGGACAGCCTTATAGCAGGACAGAAGCTTTGTATACCGTATTATGCAGAAGAATACAAAGAATAATGGAAACGATAGATATTTTAATGCTTTTATGGTAATATAGTAAGAAATTATTCAGTTTAGGAGTTTCTTATGACATACGATGAAGCATATAAGAAGCTGTCCGAAGAAGGACAGCTTCATATTTTGAAATATTATAACGATTTAACTGTAGAAGAGCAGGAAGATCTTCTTGATCAGATCAGTCTGACTGATTTTTCATTATTAAGTGCACTCACAAAAAAAAGGGGTGTTTCCTCTAAAAAAGGACATATTGAGCCTCTTTCTGCTCTGGAACTGGAGGATATCAGAAAAAATGCTTCCATTTTCATTCAGGCGGGCAGCGAAGCAATTCGTTCCGGTAAAGTCGGTGCGGTGTTGTTGGCGGGAGGCATGGGAACAAGGCTAGGGTCAGAAGATCCAAAAGGCATGTATAATATCGGCCTTACGAAAGAGGTATATATTTTTCAAAGACTGTTCGAGAATCTTATGGATGTGATTCATCAAGTATCCATTCAGGGCCAAATGCAATGGGTTCATCTTTTTATCATGACCAGCGATAAAAATCATGCAAAAACAGTGCGTTTCTTAAAAGAAAAGTCATATTTTGGCTATCATCCGGACTATATTCATTTTTTCAGGCAGGAGATGGCACCGGCAACGGATTATAATGGAAAAATATATATGGAAGCACCCGGAAAAATTGCAAGTTCGCCAAACGGAAACGGGGGATGGTATTCTTCTATGGCCAGGGCAGGTCTTGTAGATGTGATTACTGAGAATGGTATAGAATGGCTCAATGTGTTCGGCGTTGACAATGTATTGCAAAGAATATGCGATCCATGTTTTATTGGTGCTGTAATGCAGAACAAATGTTCTTCCGGTTCGAAAGTCGTTCGCAAAGCTAACCCGGATGAACGTGTCGGTGTTATGTGTCTGGAAGATGGCAAGCCGTCGATCGTAGAATACTATGAACTTAATGACGAGATGCGTAATGCCAAAAACGAGAAAGGGGACCCGGCTTACAATTTTGGTGTTATCCTGAATTATCTTTTTGATGTAAAAAGCTTGAATGTTATTTTGGCACAGAAACTGGATCAAAAGCTCGAACTTCATGTGGTTGAGAAAAAGATCAATCATATAGACGAAGACGGAAATCTTGTAAAGCCAGACGCACCAAATGGATGCAAATTCGAAACCCTTATTCTGGATATGGTACACCTTATGGATGGGTGTCTGCCGTATGAAGTTGTAAGAGAATACGAATTTGCGCCGATCAAAAATTTAACAGGTGTAGATTCTGTAGATACAGCCAGGGAATTGTGTCTGAAAAATAAGATTGAGTTGTAAACAATAATGATCCGCATCTGTTTACAGGGCAGTGCTCAATGACAAGCACTGCCTTTTTGCTGGACAATTATTACATGTTATGTTAAAGTATAGATATAACTATTCGGAAAACACAGGTTTTTCGAATAGTTTAAGAGAAAATCAGCTGAAATATTATTTATAAGAGGTTTTATTCATAATATGGAAAAACGAATCACTTATCATGAACAGACAGATCGCGCCAATACTTTAAAGTTAAGGGAGGTTCTCTCAACGCTTCCTTCCTTTGCAAAAGATTTTTTCCGAGCTGTCAGTACAACAACTTCAACAAGTACGCGTATAAAATATGCTTATGATATTCGTATTTTTTTCCAGTTTTTAATCGAGGAAAATCCTTCCTTCAAGAATACAGTTATTACTGATCTGCCAATATCGGTTATGGATCAGGTAACAGCCTTGGATTTAGAAGAATATATTGAATATATGAAAGCTTATCAGCTACCGGAAACCGGTGAGTATATCACAAATGGAGAAAAAGGTATTAAACGGAAATTATCCGCTCTTAGAACATTTTATGCTTATTATTATAAACACGAATTGATTCGGACCAATCCCACATTGTTGATTGATATGCCGAAACTGCATCAAAAGGAAATCATACGGCTCGATGCAGATGAGGTTGCCAAATTACTGGATTTTGTAGAAAGCTGTTCAGACGAACTTACGCCTCATCAAAGAAAATATTACGAAAAAACAAAATATAGGGATCTGGCTATCATCACTTTGTTATTGGGGACCGGTATACGTGTTTCTGAATGTGTCGGACTTGATGTAGAGGATGTGGATTTTAACAACTATGGCATTCGTGTTGTCCGCAAAGGTGGAAATGAAATGATGGTTTATTTTGGTGATGAAGTTGCGGATGCGCTTGAAAATTACTTATCAATGAGGGAAGCTATCACGCCTGTTGCCGGTCATGAACACGCACTCTTCTATTCCTCTCAGAGAAAACGTATTAATGTGAAAACAGTGGAAAATCTTGTGAAAAAATATGCCTCACAGGTGACGACTACCAAAAAGATCACCCCCCATAAACTAAGGAGTACCTATGGCACATCCTTATATAGGGAAACAGGTGATATTTACCTTGTAGCGGATGTTTTAGGGCATAAGGATGTGAATACGACCAAGCGTCATTATGCAGCTATGGACGATCAGAGACGAAGAAGTGCTGCTGGGGCTGTTCATCTGCGAGAGGATTAATTTGGTTAACATAAAAACTTCCAGGTGCTGGCGCACGCCACTGCTAATGATAATACGCATCGCTCCGCGCATGAACGCTCTCGCGCTGCTACTAAAACTTCGCTTCCCGCGCTGTGCTGAAGCACGACGCTACAGCTCAGTTTTTGTTACGGTCTTGAGGCCCTGCGACAGGGCTTGCGCCCTAAAGGACTAGGGCTTCGCCCGTCGCAAGCGCGCCCTGATCTCGGACTTCAATCCCGATTATCGTAAAAAAGGCCGTCGACGCAGAAACCCCCTGTTCCTTCTCCTGTCGGCAGCCTTCTTGAATACAGATAAGTAGCCTTGCAATGATTAGTAGGTGGAATTCATGAGTGTGATCTCATGTCCTTTTTCTTTTATCTCTACTGCATTGATGATCGCATCCACTGCTCCGTCAATTCCAAAGATACTTGTGTTGATGCACAGATCATAGGTCTGTGCTCTTCCCCATTCTCTGTCTGCATAATAATTATAATAATTTGAACGTTTTTTATCCGTTTTGATGATTCTATCTTTAGCCTGTTTTACAGGAATATTATATTTTTCTGCGATACGTTTAATACGTTCTTCTTGATTTGCATAGATAAAAACACTTAAAAGATCTGGATTCTCATCCAGTGCATAATCTGCGCAACGCCCAATAATAACACAAGGTCCTTCGGCGGCTATATGCTTGATCGCTTCAAACTGCGCTAAAAATACCTTTTGGTTAATGTTCATATCACCAAACATGCTCCCTGTATAGCCAAAGGAGTTATCCATTACAAGGGAATAGAGAAAACTGGATGTTGGTTTTTCATCATTTGTTTTTAAAATCTCCTTTGCAAATCCGCTGTCTTTCGCGGCACGATCCAGGAGTTCATCATCATAAAAGGGAATATTTAATTTCTTTGCCAATAAATATCCAATCTGGTGTCCGCCGCTTCCATATTCTCTGCCAATCGTAATTACTGTTTTCATATCCTTACCTCCTGATAATTTCATTTTAGCACAAATTTCGGATAAAATTAACAAATTTAGCAAAATCATCTTAATTTATTTAGTAATTTTGTGAAATATTCTGGAGTTGGTGCAGTGAATTCCATATAGTTTGCGGTGCTTGGATGTATAAAACCTAAAGTCGCCGCATGAAGTGTCTGTCCCTGCAGATCGGGATATAATGGCTTGGAAGATCCGTAAACTGTATCTCCAACAAGAGGATGACCGATATTCGAAAGATGAACGCGAATCTGATGTGTGCGTCCTGTTTCCAATCTGCATTCAATCAGGGAATACCCTTTCAGTTTCTCTAATACTTTAATATTAGTAATGGCTGTTTTCCCGCCGGACTTCAGAACAGCCATCTTTTTGCGATCAACCGGATGACGTCCTATATTTCCGGTAATCTGAAAAGAATCCTCGGCAAAATATCCCTGGGCAATAGCGATATAGCGTCTGGTGATGCTATGGACAGCAAGTTGTCCGGCCAATGATCGATGTGCAATATCATTTTTGCAGATGACCAAAGCACCGGTGGTGTCTTTATCGATCCTATGAACGATTCCGGGACGCATGATCCCATTTATACCGGATAATTGCCCATGACAGTGAAACATGACAGCATTTACCAGTGTATGTGTATAATGCCCTGCAGATGGGTGAACAACCATCCCTTTCGGTTTATTTACCACAAGGAGGTCGCTGTCCTCATAAAGGATATCAAGCGGAATTTCTTCCGGCAATATTTCGGGCTCTTGTTCTGCTGGAATCTCCAGACGGATCTCATCGCCAGCTTTAACCGGATAACTGGCCTTTACAGGTTTTTCATTCACAAAGAGCGATTGATTTTTGATAACCTTCTGCAGATAGGAGCGCGAAAGAGAGTTGAGTTCCTGGGTAATAAATTTATCGATCCGGACGCCTTCCTGCTCCTCTTCTACCGTAAAGGAAGCTATATTCATATCACTTTCCCCTTCTGGTGAGAAATTTCATATCATCATCTTTATATTGAAACAGGATCATGATTAATAAAGCGATAACAGAAAGTGTTACATAGATATCAGCTACATTAAAAACAGGGAAATCTATGATAGAAAAATAAATAAAATCTACAACATATTGATGCGCAACACGATCTATAAAATTACCTACTGCACCGGAAAATAAGACAAGAACTGCTGACATCAAAGGAAGGTAATGTCTGTTTTTCGGTACTTTGATATAGAACCAAAGAGCGATTGCCATAAATACGATCGTCAAAATATAAAAAACGATCTGTTTATTTTGAAGGATCCCCCATGCTGCTCCGCGGTTTTCCAGATATTGGAGTTCCAACACACCCTGAATCAAAACAATCGGGTCATGATCCTTCAGGTTAATAACTGCAAGATGTTTAATGAACTGATCAAAGCCTACTAGCAAAAAGATCGAAATGATAGGCAAAAGGACAATAAAGCGCTTAGAAAAAGTCTTAGATGTTTTCAAAGATATCTCCTGTTTTCCGTTTTGCATTTCTATGTTCGATTCTTGACTTGTTGTGTCTTGATTAATTTCGTGCGTTATTTTTTGATTTGTTTTCTGATTTGGTTTTTTATTCATCTGTTTATTCACCGTTTATTCTGTAATAACAGTTTTTATAATGTCAAGCAGCTCGATGTCGGTCACTGTCTTATCTACATAAGCATTGCCGATTGCATGCAGTAGAATAAATTTTACTCTGCCACCTTCCATTTTTTTATCGGATTTTGTGGCATTGAAAATCGCTTTGGCATCAATTCCTTTTACCTGTTCGGGTAGATCGAAATATTCATTTAACTCTGCTATTTTTTCAAAATCTGTTTGAGAAATGTATCCGCGGATCATGGAAAGACGAGCTGCTGCAATCGTGCCAAGTCCGACACATGCTCCATGAAGCAGACGAAAATCCATGAGTTTTTCAACAGCATGACCTATTGTATGGCCGAAATTCAGAATGGCACGAACTCCAAATTCTTTAGGATCCTCCTCTACAACAGCGCCTTTTATGACACAGCAAGCACGTATCAGATGAATTAAAGAAGCAGCATCCCGGGATTTGATCTCTTTTCTGTTTGTATCGATCCAGTCATACAGCTCTGCATTGCGGATCAGAGCGCTTTTCAGGACCTCACCTATTCCGGAAGCAAACTGATCATCCGGAAGTGTCTGCAGCACAGACATATTCATATAGACCAGTCGTGGCTGGTGAAAGGCGCCGATCATATTTTTATAACTGTCAAAGTCAACACCGGTCTTTCCGCCGATACTGCTGTCAACTTGGGATAACAGGGTTGTGGGAATCTGCAGAAAATCGATTCCACGGCGATAGGTGGCTGCGGTAAAACCTGTCATATCTCCGACAACTCCGCCGCCAAGGGCGAGCAGTATATCCTTGCGCTCAAAATGGTTTTCCAAAAGACATTGATAAATATTCTGTATCTCAAAAAGATTTTTGTGCGCTTCACCGGCAGGTATCACATAAGAAATAACATGTTCAAAAATTTTCGAAAGGATCGAACTGACCTGTGAAAGATATAAAGGTGCTACATTGCTGTCAGTTACGATGCATACATTTTTGGCAGATAATTGTAAACTTGATACAGCTTCCTTTAACAAAGAAAAATCCTTTTCCCAGATAATATCGTATGCAAATTCAATGGGTTCTGCCTTTCTTTCAATATGCAGCTTTTCCATTCGACAGTTCCTCCTTGTCAGATATATCGGTAAAGCTTTACAAAAAGCCTTCCTTTCTTGGTCTCATTGATCGTACAACTGTATTTTAGTTTACCCATACCACGAACAGAGATCAGATCATTCTCCCGGATATGATATCCGTTGCTGGTCATAACTCTTCCATTTACGAAAATATGTCCTTCAGACAATAGAGGTGTAATGGTGGAACGGGAACAATGGAAGCCAAGAGCGATCAGGGAATCCAGTCTCAGTGAAGCAATATTTCCTGTAATTTCCTGCAAATTGGGTTCATATATAAAGTCCTTTTCCGATAATATGGACACTATAACAGGTGTATGCCTGACAGAAACAAGTTCTTTGATCAGATAGTCGACCATTTTGTCACAGACAAATACAAGGGCATCTGATGTTTGTATAAGAATATCACCGATCTGGGAGCGATCAATCCCCAGACTTAATATTGCTCCAAGGTAATCTCTATGCGAAAGAGTTTCGGCAAACCTGGGGGCTGATGGAGAAATTTTCAGAATCGTATATGGAAAATCCCATTCATAACAAAGAGCATCAGGGACAAATGCTGTCATCTGACGCTCTGAAGCTTCATAACCACCGGAATATACAGCTTTTACACCGTATGCACTCCATTTTTGGCTGCGGACAATATTTAATTCATACAAATTGAGGAAATCGCTGAAAAGAACGACTCCACGTTGATAAGCTGCAGAAGCCAGGTCCTGCATATGACTTAACAGAACAATATCCTGATCCATAGTATGTTAAATGATTGAAGAAATATTTAAAAGGTTCTTCTCATAGATGGAGCCTGACCGTTTAATATATCCTGATAATCTCCTGAGATTTCAATTCCATAAGGTGTAAGAATAAAAATATAGCTGGAAACCATCTGCAGATTTCCATCGAGCGCATAACAAGCGCCTGAGGAAAAATCGATAATACGCTGTGCAAGTTCAACATCGATCCCCTCAAGATTTAAGACAACAGTACATTTATCGCGCAGTGTATCTGCGATCTCGCTGGTATCTTCCATGGAAGTGGGTTTGATCACACATACTTCCATACCGTTGCTATTGCCGGGTTTTTTACGGATTGGCGTAACTTTGGAAGCGGAGGTTTTAGGCTGACGGACATTCTTCTGCTGTTTAGTTGAAGATATGTTTTTTTCTTTACGTGATGATTTATAATCCTCTTCGTCATCGTCGTCGTAATCGTCATCTTTCATACGCCGAAAAAAACGTTTTTTAGGCTTCTCGTCCTCTTCATAGTCGTCTTCATCATCGTAGAACTCGTCATCATCATCGTAATCGTCATTCAAACGGATCGCATTTAAAAATTTGTCTAAAACTCCCATTCTTTATACTCCCTGAATCAAGTTATTTAATCGAATAATCTCTTTCACCGAAAATTCCGGTGCCGACCCTTACCATAGTGGCCCCCTCTTCTATTGCCACCTGGTAATCTCCGGTCATGCCCATACTTAGGACATTCATAGTAACATTATCAATATTTTTAGCAGCTATGTCAACACTTAATTCTTTCAATTTTCTAAAAACAGGGCGATTGTCTTCGGGGTTCTGAACATAGGGAGCAATCGTCATCAATCCCTGAATCTGAATGCCCGGCAGGATACTGATTTCCCGAATCAGGTTCTCAGTTTCAGGAACGTGTACACCGAATTTACTCTCCTCTTCCGCCACATTTACTTCGATCAGAACAGGAACAAGAACATTTCTTTTCTGCGCCTCTTTACTGATCGTAAGTGCAAGTTTCAGAGAATCTACGGAATGGATCATGACAGCCTTATCGACAATATATTTTGCCTTATTATGCTGTAGATGTCCGATCAAATGCCACTGGATATCTTTATTCATTATCTCGTACTTTGCGGTGAGTTCCTGAACTTTGTTTTCACCAAAAACCCTTTGCCCTTCCGCATAGATTTCCTCAATCATTTCAACTGGTTTCGTCTTACTGACAGCGATCAGAGTCACTTCACTGCGTTTTCTGCCGGAGCGGTCACAGGCTTCCTGAATTTTCTGTTCTACATTATAATAATTATCTTTCAGCATTGTTATTATTCTCCTCTTTGTGCATAAAACCAAATTTTGATTTTTTGATATGAAATGATCAATAGAGGATATCTTCCTCGTTTACCTGAGAACCATCCTGAACAATATAATCATATTGTGAAATTCCGAAAGTTGTACCACTTTCAATAATGCAGTATTCTTCATTCTGATCAATAACAGAAATTTTTCGGAAGATCGCATAACCTTTATTCATAGAATAAACTCCTTGCAGAGATCCCGTTTTGCGTATTGTATACCGGGTATTGGAATCGGGCTGAACGATCACGTCCCCTTCTTCAAACAAATTTTTATCCACATAATAGTATGAAGTCTCGGTATCATCATCCTGTACTTCTGAATATAAGGTCGCTTCCACAAAGCTCAGTGATTTGTTGCCTTCTTCATCTGTTATTTCTTTCATAAAACCGACTTCACCGTCTTCCCCGCCGACTGTTTCCATAGTAACCGGGATCAGATAAAAGTCTTTGGTTACAATAGATGAAAGCGGAATTTTCAGTCCACTCTGTGTGTTTGTTACAAGCTCGACGTCCAGATAGCGGTCATTTGCATAACGTACCATTCCGGAAGTAAAATCAATCTTTACATATCTCTGGTCACCGTTTTTAAAAAGGCTTAAAGTGCCGGTTTCAGATTTTCCGTCCTTTTTAAAAATGACTTTAATTGAGCTGAAAGAAGCAAGACGAACTGTCTGTTTGTCTGTTACAGGAAGGACTATCGACCAGGATTCACTGGTAATCAGTCTGAAAACAGGCGCTCCCGCTGTAATGGAATCATTTGTTCGAAGATTATTTTTTGAATAATTCGATGTTTCAAAAAGCGCTTCTGTGATGTTATCTTGTGTGATCGTTTCATATCCATCTGTTGAAAAAGCTACAATACCATCCTTTTCGGATGCCACGAGTGTGCCGGCAACATTATTGAGAGCTGATTCATCAAGAAAGGATTCGCTGATATCATATTTGAAATCGTATACGTCCTGGAAAGAGTCACCGGAATAGGACCTGGAAAATTCATTTTCCAGTTGATGCAGTTCTGTGGAACTGGCAGAAGCAGATGAAATATCATCCAGGAGATTTGGGCTGGAACTGATTCCGCATACAGTCTGATTTTTACCGACTTTGGAACTGTCATTTACAAAATAAGTTACATAACCACTGTCAGATGCAGTTACTACTTCTTCCTGACGCAATACCATAGCAGTGTACACATCATTTTTAGAGAGCGGACCAGATATAACCTGGTAGGATGTAATATGTCTGGCAGTCAGATACAGGATGACCGTAATGATCAGATAAAGAAAAATAGCACCAAAAATAACCGTTCCGATGTTCAGACTGAAAAATCTGCGACCGCCGGAACGATTGCGCTTTGATGGTTTGCTTTCATTTTTTTTCCTGTTTGTATAGGTATTCGACGGCATGTAACTCTCCGAAAAAATAACAGAAAAAACACATTTTACATATAATAAGGGCTGCCAGATCTGACAGCCCCTCATATATTCTGTTTTTATAAAGAAATAACAACCATGTCCTGAATCTCTTCAGGAAGTTCATCTTTATCTACGGAAATGCTGATGATCATTCTGACTTTGAATTTTTCGCTGACTTCATTGAGTTTTGTCAATGTATCACCAATGTTCTCACGATTGTCTTCAAGATTTGCAAGTTTCAGAAAACTATCGAAATACATTTCTTCGAGGTCATGATCCTGTGAAATGATACCGCAGATAAATCCAACAAATTCATCGCTGTTGTTTAAGGGATAAGGAGAAACATCGATCAAACGGATCTTATTGTTTAATTCGTACATGTGCTTAGAGCTTTCGTCGAGATATACAATATTTCCATTGGCAACTGCAACTGCTGCGTTTACCTTATCTAACAGATCTTTTGTCTTTCCTTTACCTTTGTCTCCAACGATTAATGAAACCATAGCCGGTCCTCCTTGAGGTGTATTATCCGAAGACATATGTCTCCGATAAATTAATTATAGTTTATCGCATGTGAAAAAACAAGAATTTTTCCCTTATTTACAAATTTATTTGGAAAAGGAGCTGATCCATATCATTATATAGGTTTGTTTTGTTTTCTGCATTCACAATGATCGAAATATATGGAATACCATATTCGTTTTGGGTGATCAGAGCCAGACAGGCACCGGCTTCACTTGTCGTTCCGGTCTTTCCGCCTAGAAGCTTCACACCTGCAGGAAGGGTATGTTCTCCTGTCAGATACTTATCTGTAGAGTCAAGACGCCAGGATTTCTGGGTACCTGTGGCATCTGTAACTGTTAATGTGTAACTGCTCTGCTGGATGATCTCGCGGAACAGAGGATACTGATACGCTTCATTCAGCATCAGATAGATATCATAAACAGTCGTGTAATGTTCACTGTCCTGCAACCCATGCGGATTGGTAAAATGTGTACCTGTCATGCCTAAAGAAACAGCTTCCTGATTCATTAAATCTACAAAACCTTCGACGGACCCTGCAATGGTACGTGAGATAGCCATGGCAGCATCATTTCCGGAATATACAAGCAGGACATTCATCAACTGCTCCATCGTCAAAGTATCTCCCACCACCATATCACTGACCTGAGAGCCTTCTTCTAGATTCAGATCTTCCGGCGTGATTGTTACAACATCCTCCATATTGCCATACTTCATGGCTACTATGGCAGTCATGATCTTCGTGATGCTGGCCGGATAAACCTTTTCATAGATTCCCTGTGCAAACAATGATGTATTGCTTTCAATACATGCAAGCATACCCCGTTCGTAATTGGCACTTAATGCTACCCCGTCGCAGTATACTGCAGAGTCGGATACAACCAGATTCTCTGCAAAACTGTGACCGCTCTGCAGTGTAAAACTATTATCCAGAGATGATTGATCCTTCAGATATTCTTCATACTGAAAGGAAAGGTCCAGTTCCCTGTCATCCTGGATCATCAAATATACATAAAGAGCGATCAGTCCCGCAATAATAATGACAAAGAGGATTAAAAGTTTATTTAAAACTGAAATGATTCCCTTTGCGGGCTTCTTTTTCCGTGAGGTTCCATCTGGCATCCTTTTTGTTTCCTCCATAGAAATTTTTATTCTGCAAACCAACATTCAGAACGAATCCCATTCCGGCATAAAGACTCAAAAAGGAAGTAAGTCCGTAGCTGACAAAGGGAAGCGTTGTTCCTGTATTCGGAAGCAATCCGGTGGCAACGCAGATATTGATAAAACTCTGGATCGAGATCAGTGCAGCTATGCCGCAGCATATGATAGAGCCGGATAGGTTTTTCGATCGTCGGCTCATTCTGATGCATTCAAATGATATCAGAAAAAGCAGTAGAATGATCAGAAAACATCCTATAAAGCCAAGTTCCTCTCCTGCCACCGCAAAAATAAAGTCGTTCTGTATCTCTGCAACAAAATTTCCTTTATTGGATGAAGAAACCAGGTTGTTGTTTAAGCCTTTGCCGGAAACCTGTCCCGATCCGATCGCCATAACAGAATTGTTCTGCTGAATGGCGGATTCAGAATAATCTTCGTTTTCCGGGTCCAGGAACGTCATGATCCTTTCCTTTTGATAATCGTCTATGATCTGCAGATCTGTCTGAGTGATCAGGAAAAAAGCGATAAAGACCAAAGGAATCAGAACCAGCAGAAATCCACCGATTATTTTATAACTTAATCCGGCAACATACATAATGACGCAGAAAAGTATGGTGATGGTAATCGTGTTTTTCAAATCAGGCTGCCGCACGATCATGATAAGCGGAAAGGCAAGCAGGATTACACTTTTCAGGATCGTTTTCAGCGTATTTAGATCGTTTTCATGTTTTTGCAGGTACATGGCAAAAAACAGGATAAGCAGGATCTTAGCCACTTCGGTCGGCTGAAATTCAAATCCATTTTCGCCACCGATCTGAATCCACCTCGATGCCCCCTTCTTACTGCTTCCCATAATCAGTACATACAGGAGCAGGCCACAAGTGACAAAATAAATGATCCAGTAAAAATTTAAGATCCAGCTATAATCCATGATTGAAATGATAAACATAACGATCATACCGGCGATCAGGCCGATCAGCTGTTTATTCTGCAGTGAAGCGTCTGCAGATCCAACGAGCAGGACACCGATAAAGCTCAGAATAAACAGTAGAATCACCAATCTGAAATTGAAATCTTTTAATTTATACTGTCTTAACATAGTTTATTCCTTATCGAATTGAAGACATTAATCTGTTACAACGTTATTCAGGTCATCTGTAGCCATCGAACCTGTAAGTACTTCTGTCTCATCGATCGCATTGTAATAATAGTTCAGCATATCGCGGGCAATAACCGCTGCGTTAGTCGAAGAATATCCATAGGCAACACGGACAGCAAATGCAATATCATCTGCCCGGCTGTCCTTCGCATAGCCGACAAAAAGAGCATGGCTGGGACGGTTTGCAGATTCCTCTGCGGTACCTGTCTTGCCATAGACTTCGATCTGAAAACCGGTAAAGACATCGTTCTGCTGTACCATACTCCTCATACCTGTATGGATCGTATCCCAGATATAATCCGGAAGATCTGTCTCATTGGAAACAACAGAATCATATTCCTGAATGGTGTTTCCATCAGAATCAGTTACTTTGTCCAGCAGTGTCAGGTCATAGCTCGTGCCATTGTTTTCAATCGTTGCGGCATAGCGTGCAAGCTGCGTGGTCGTGTACAGATGCTGCCCCTGACCGATCGCAGAGGGAAGCGGAAGTGAATCAGAAACCTGTGGTGACGACTCTGTCAATTCGATATTTGTTTTCTGATTCAGATTGAACATATTGGCATAAGCCTGAATCTTTTCCAACGCATCATTGGAAACATATACACCCTCATCATTTAATCCAAGCATATAACCTACAGTACAGAAATATACGTTGCAGGACTTGGCGATGGCATTTACAACATCCAGATCCCCATGACCGGTACGCAGTGAGCAGCGGATCTGATCACTCGTCTCAACCAGACCCTCACCAAAGAGGCCATTGCAGTTGATGAGCGAGGAATTATCAATTACACCTTCATTCAATCCTGCAGCCGTCGTCACCATCTTAAAGGTAGATCCGGGTGCTGTCAGCTGTTGTGTTGCCTTGTTATAGAAAGGTGTAGAAAGATCGTTATAAAGTTCCCGGTAATATTCAGTGTCCATCTGATTTGCAAGACGGTTGTTATCATATCCGGGATATGTTACCAGGGCTTTTACGTTTCCGGATTCCGGATCGATGATCACGATAGAACCTGAACATGGATCCAAAGCCAGCTGTTTCGGTGTGATCTCAAGATTTGATATCTTGCTGACGATCAATTCTGAGGGGGTAAGAGTCCCACTTATAAACTGATCATATGCACCATCATCCACAGAAAGTACCCCCTGCTGATAAAGCAGGCTGATAATCTCTTCCGGATAAATGAGGTCATCCAAAAGCATATACTTATAAACCAGTTTTGAGAATCCGCTGTCTTCTCGGAGTAATTCCGGAATGGAATCTACCATCATGGAGTATACTTCACTGGAGTTCAGGTAGGAATCTTCGTCCGTAAGCTGTGTAACATTCAGCCAGTTCTGACTGGCAGCATAGGTAAGATAATCCCTTACGCTGATCGTTTCATCATAGACCCATTGGCGATAAACGGTGTCATTTTCATCAATCACATCATCATTCAGGATCTCCTTATCATCCGTCAGGAGATCATCTACAAGGTAATCCATGTAGGCCTTCTGTTCATCAGATAAATCCTCATATGGCGTCATGCTTATCCCGTTCAGCTCAGAAGACAACCAGTCCAGAATCTCCTGTTGACGACTTTCAAATCGCTGTTCGATCGATACTTCGAGCTCACTGGCATCCGGTTCCGTAAAATGTGTGATATCGATCACGCTGTTATTGATCAGTGCATTGTATACATCGTAGATCGGAATCGGGATGGGATCTGTAGAATCGGAATCCCAATTGGTATCCTCAAGTGTTTTTACATATGCGATATTTGAGACAAGGATACCTGCAATACGCTGTTCCAGAATCTGATAACAAGCCACCTGCAGTTCGCTGTCGATCGTCAGATAAACATCGTTACCCTGGATCGGGTCTACACGAGATTCAGCGTTTACAGCCAGCACCTTTCCCAGGTTGTCTACTGTAACTTCCTCAGAACCATCATATCCTTGCAGTGTGGTCTCCATATATTGTTCGATACCGGACTTTCCTATGATGGATGAGGAAGTGTAATCATCTCTTTCCTGACTCAGTGTTTCCAGTTCTTCTGCCGAAGGACTGCCGGTGTAGCCAATGATCGGTGCCAGTGCTTCTGCGTCATTGTAAACACGGATAGAGTCCTCCTGAATATCAACACCTTCCAGATAGGGCATGTTTTCTTCAATGGCAGCCACAGTCTCATCACTGACATTGCTGGCTATCGTAACCTGAAGATATTTCTGATAACTGGTAAGGGAAAGCAGATAACGAATGATAACGATCTTGAGCTGCTCATCTTTTGTGATGGATACAGGAAGACCATGTTCTTCGAGTTCCTCAGTGGTATAAGGATTTTCTTCGTTATAGATCGCAAAACGATCTGCCCCGGAAAGCTCTGCCATGATATCATCAGCTGTGGCGGATGCTTCTTCTGCAGTCATTTCATCAATGGTCTGATAACCGAATACATCGGCACGAAAACGATTGCGTGTGATACCCTCATCGCAATCAAATTGAAAATCTCCGTTTGCATCCAGATAAATATGAAAATCGTTCGATGTGGAATCTCCGTTTGCTTCGATCATTTTGATCAGTTTATAAATCTCACCGTTCAGTGTAAGATTTTTTTCACGATATGTATCGTAAGAACCACTGTCTTCCAATGTAACAGAATTGGATAATTCGTTGTATGCAAGTAAATTTCCGTTGCAATCATATATGTTTCCACGTGTACTTTTCAGATTACGTTCTTTTGTGATCTTGACCGTAAAATTTTCTGCATATTCTTCTCCATTTATGATCTGGAGATTAAAGATCCTTACAATAAGGATACAGCTAAGAGCTCCGAGTACAGCAAGCAGAATCCATGCGCGCTGTGAAAAAAATATTCTGAAAGCACGTTTTATTTTCTTAACCAAAGTGATTGCTGTTCCTCCATTTCAGTGGCCATCAGTTTCTTATTAATGATATAAAATACATGATAAAGAAGGATGGTCAATATTAGCGTAAAGATAATTTCCGGCAGGATCGTCTGCTTCAAATAAGACGAAAATTGAAAACGTTCCCGGAAAGCAAACTGAAAAACATAGTAAACGAGATTATAAGCCAAATCGCTGACTGTAACCAAAAGCATGGGGACTTTAATGTCGTTATCAAAAAATACTTTGTAAAGCATACCGTTCATATAACCGATATACATATAGATCAAAGCATTAAAACCAAACAAGTTACTATAGAAAATATCAATTAAGAGCCCACAGAAAAATCCGATCCAAAGGCCCGATCTCTTACCATGCATAAAACCAAACGATACGGTAAGGATTAGCAGCAGGTTGGGCGTTACAGGGATCGGCAGGGCGGGAAAAACAGTGCTCTGAAGCAGAAACATTCCCAGTATCAGCAAAACCATAATAAGCTTTCTGCGCATAGATCACTCTTCCTCTCCACCGGTTGTTTTCAAAGCTTTTATAACTAAAACTTCTGATATGTGCTGAAAATCGACGGCCGGGATCAATGTTCCCGTTTTTGTCAGATGATTTGAGTCCTCTTAAATTTCATCCACATAGCCGATCAGAATACCTTTCAGATATTTATCAGAAATATTTGAAGTAACGATCCTTTCACCCGGCAGGATCTCTTCGTCAGTATTCATCTGATCAAAGGGAAGGCGTCCCTCTTCTACCATTGTGAGATCTCCGGATACGATGCATGTATCGGCAGTTGTAACTGTCATAGCACTGACATTACTGGAATCATCGATGATGGAACGGACACTGGCCCAGTTCCTGCCTACTTCCGTAACAATACCGACAAGTCCGCCCCCGCTTATGACATTCATATCCACTTCGATGCCGTCATCTGTACCTCGATTGATCATAAAATTGTTGTACCAGTTACCGGTATCTTTGGAAATGACTTCGGCTGCAACCTTTTCATATTCGGAATAGTTCTGATCGAGTGCGTATAATTCTTCGAGCCGATCCAGTTTCGTCTGACCCTCCAGAAGCAGGGTATTTTCCTCTTTCAGGGAATCGATTTCTGCACGAAGTTCTTCATTTTCCTGAGAAAGTTCTTCTACACTCTGAAAACCATCCTGTTTATCCGTTAGGAAACTGCCAATGCGATTGATCCCGTTCTGGAAGGGAACAATGACTGCAGCTGCGGCCTGACGGATCGGTTCTACCGGAATGATTTTTGCGGCAGTCAGTGCGATCGCACTGATACAAACAAAAGTCATAATGACCAGAAGATGCCGGCTTTTTATCTGAAAATTTTTCTTTTTTTTCATAATTACCTCGAAGAAAGTGATCGATTATAAAAAACTTCCATGCCGCATTCCGCGGCACAACATTTTATGTTTTCCTTTTTTTGGGCATAAAAGCCCAATGATGCAGAAGCGGATTGTCTATTAATTCTTTCAATCCACAGATGGTACAGGATTCATAATATTGCGAAAGCCTTACCGGGATGGAAAGATATTCCATAAAAAATTTGTCGATCCCTTTTATCCGGGTGGTACCGCCGGTCAGATAGATGCCTTCTTCAGTAACGACCGTACGGATCTGAGGCGGAATCCTGTCGAGAAATTTTTTGATCTCTTCTGCTATGGTGATCAGCTGGTCCTGCACCGCTCTTGTAACGGTGTTGGATGAAATAATACCATCCCTGGGCAGACCCGTGATCGTATCCGTTCCCATGACTTTACGGGCTTCCAAAGAGGAATTTCCAAGAAAAACCAGGGAGTTTTTGAGACCGGAAGCACTTTTTAAACTTACCTGAAAGCTGTTTCTTCGTCGAATAGCAGCGGCAATTGCCAAATCCAATGTATCACCGCCATAAGGCAGGGTTTTATTCAGGATAATGCGACCTTCCGTAATGACTGACATTTCCAGAGAATGCGCACCGAAATTAAGGATCATAGATCCTTTTGTATTCAGGATCGGTATTGCAAGAGCGATCGCATCTGCGATCGGCTGTTCGACCAGATAGACCTTGCTTTTCTTTAGTGTCCCTCTGTGAGAAATGGATGAATAAATTCTCTTTTCTATTTCAGACATGCCGGCAGGAACAGAAAAATAAAGGATGGGATTGGTTCCCAGGCTGGCATGCTCTTTTTCGAGCGCAGCATGGAGGATGACCTCAATTAAAAGAACATCACTAATACGGCCATTTGTCATGGGGGTAACCACTTCAATGTTAGCAGGTGTTCTCTCAAACATCTCGAAAGCATCGTTCCCCACAGCAAAGACCGTATCGTGATCTTTAATTGCGATCATATTTTTTTCTTTACGAATGATATCTTTTTTCTGTTCATAGATCTTTATTGTGTCAGTACCCAGATCTATTCCATAATGATGTTCAAATAGCATTTCTATAAAAAACCTCTGAGCGGTTTAAGAAAATTCGTGTGCTGCAATGCTGTAATAACAATGATCTCCTATGACAATATGATCCAGAAGCTTGATTCCGATCAGATCTCCGGCAGTTTTCACACGTTCCGTAGCAAGCAGATCTTCCTTGCTTGGGGTTGGATCTCCGCTTGGATGGTTATGTACCAGGATCAGGTTCACTGCATGGTAGGACAGTGCTTCGATAAAAAGCTCCCGTGTCGGCAGGATGGACTGATTTACGGTTCCTCTAGTCAGTTCGCATTCCCCAAGCAGGTGATTTCGCGTATCCAGCATGATGCTCAGTACATGTTCCTGTTCTTCATGACACAAACGTTCCATGTAATAGTCTGCAATACTGTGTGCATTCTGAAAACAAAGGCTTTTTCTGGCATACATCTGAGAGAGTCTTTTTGATATCTCTGCGATACATTTCAACTGAATGGCCTTAACTGTTCCGACACCGCGTATTTTTTTCAGTTCATGGACTTTCAAATGCAGAATGCTCTCGAGTCCCTGTTCATAGGGACAACACGTTAAGATCTCTCTGGCCATTTCTAGAGAGGTCTGATCTTTAGATCCGGTGCGAAGTACGATCGCAAGCAGTTCCGCGTCTGTCAGTGCTTCTGCTCCTTGTGCCAGACATTTCTCATAGGGTCTCTCTTGCAGAGGAAGCTGTTTCATTGTCATTTTGCTCTTCAAATTGTCTCCTGTCTACTCTCTTCCACAGGCATCCAAAATTTAAGAGTCAACGAATATTTTAGCACATCATCTATATTATGTATACTTATTTTGCAGGAAATTCACAAATTATATTTCGTGAAGAGTCCTATATTTTATAGCGATTGCTTCCGCAATCCGTATTCCGTCCATGGCTGCAGATGTGATCCCACCAGCATATCCTGCACCTTCCCCACACGGGTAAAGTCCTGAAATATTACTTTCAAAGCACTCATTCCGCAGGATCCGAACCGGGGATGAGGTACGGGATTCCACACCCGAAAGGATAACATCATCCGCTGCAAAACCGGGAATTTTACGGTCAAATGCCTTGATACCGCTGATCAGGGCATCTTTGAGATGCTCCGGAAAAATACTGCTTAAGTCGGCATATTGGCTTTGTCCCTTATGGCAGGGAACTAAGCTTCCCGCTCCGCCTTTTCTTCCATTTTGAAAATCTATAAACCGCTGGCTCGGAATGGCTCCGTCGCACAGTTGATAAGCTTTTTGTTCCAAAGTGCGCTGAAATGCGATTCCGATAAGCGGCTCAGGATATTTCTCTTTCGTTTCAGTGGTATGGAGTAGATCAGTGTAAGATTCTGTAAAATCAGAATGATCGACTGTTACAACGATCGCGCTGTTGGCATTCTGACTGCTGCGTCCGCTGTAACTCATTCCATTGACAGCGAGCATGCCTGCTTCGGATGAGGCATTGACAACATAACCGCCGGGACACATACAGAAGGAATACACACCACGGCCGGAAGGAAGCTTTTCAGAAAGCTTATAACTGGCAGGGCCAATCTGCTGCGGTGCATCTTCCCCATACTGATTGCGAGTGATCATCTCCTGTAGATGTTCTGTGCGGATCCCTACAGCAAAAGCTTTTTCGATTATATGGGTTCCGCATTCATAGAGCCGGAAGAAAGTATCCCGTGCACTGTGACCGATTGCCAAAACCACTGCATCGCAGGGGATCCATTCCTGATTGTTAATGCAGAGTGCTTTGATATGATCATTTTGAATCCGAAAATCCGTGACCTGCGATCTGAATCTGACATCACCACCGTGTACAATGATCTTATCACGCATATTTTTTACGATCCTGCGCAGCTGGTCTGTTCCAAGATGAGGTCTTGCATCATACAGAATCGATTCCGGTGCGCCGCATTCAACAAATGTTTCAAGCACTCTTCTGTTGCGGCCTGATTTGTCTTTTACACCGGTGTTGAGTTTGCCATCAGAAAAAGTTCCGGCTCCACCTTCTCCAAACTGAACATTGGAAGAAGTATCCAGTACTCCTGTATTCCAAAAATAATCGATTTTTTTGGTACGTGTATCAACATCATCTCCACGCTCCAGCAAAATAGGCTGATAGCCATGCAGCGCCAGCTCATATGCGCAGAACAATCCGGCAGGACCGGATCCGATCACAATCGGTCGAGTGTGGAGGATCTGATCTCCGGAAGCCGGAAACCGGTAAGCAATTTGCTCTGCTTTAGAAATCTGTTTCGTTTTGCAATGCTGCAAACTAGTATTTTCGTTTTTTATATTGACTGATACGGTGTAAACATAAGAAAGCGGCTCTTTTTTTCTTGCTTCAATGGATCTGCGCAAAATTTCATATGAGATAATATCTTTTTCTTTGATATGAAGCAGGGAAGCAATTTTAGATTGTAAAGCCGTATCCGAATGCGGGATTGGCAGTTTGATCTGGGAAATACGGATCATGTCATAACTCCTGAATTTACAAAAAACACACTGGGAAGATATTTACACCAAATTTTATGATAAACGCTTTGATAAGGTCTTTCCTGCAATGGCCCCGGTTGTCCAGGCCCATTGTAGATTAAAACCGCCGCAGATTCCATTTACATCAGTGACTTCACCAGCAAAGAAGAGATTCGGATGGTGGATCGATTCCATCTGATCACTGAGCTCTTTTAGCGGGATACCTCCGGAGCAAACCTGAGCCTTTTCAAACGAGCAGGTATTTTTCACCTGAAAAGAGAAATTTTTGCAACGGCAGGCAACTGAAATTGTGGTACTTTCATTATCATCTGAAGAGAGGTCTTCTGTCAGAATAGGAAGCATCTTTTCAGGAAAAAGACCGGAGAGTGCATAGTTCAGTCCGCTTCCACCCGGATACCTTTCTGTTTGGGTAATCAGATAAGCAGACAATGCTTCCTGAGAATAGTCGGGCAGCAGGTCCATAAACAAAGTAACCTGCTCTCTCTTGTTTAAAGCTTCTTTTACAGGGCCGGAAATCTGAAAGATCGGAATTCCTGACAAACCATACTCAGTAAACTGCACTTCTCCTGTCTCTTTCAGACATTGGTTTCCATTCAGGTAAAGGGACACTGTTGCATCCATACGTATGCCTGCCCAGCCATAATGTCTGCTTTTTCCAATCAATCCGGTCAGTGCCGGCATAAAAGGATATTGATGATGTCTCAAAGTTGAGAGAATGGCAGATACATCCGTACGTTCGTCCCGCGGAAGAGAAGCCCAGCTGCCGCAGCAGACGATTACCCCATCAGCCTGATACGACCAGCTATCGGTTTGAATCAGATATCCTTTTCCATGATTGTCGGCGATAGATCGTACATTTTCTCTTGTTTTTATCTTCACTTTCAGGATTTCTGCTTCCCGGAGCAAATGCTGCAAAACGGTGGAAGCCTGATTGGATCGAGGATAATAAAGGCTGCCTTTTTTGCGGGTCGGAATGCCGATCTCTTTAAAAAAATCCAGCGTTTGTTCAGGGGTAAAATGAGAAAAAATGGAAGCAATCTTGTCACGATCCCGACTAAAATAAGATTCAGGCAGAATCTTCTCGTTTGTAAGATTGCAATGTCCGTTACCGGTCATGAGAATCTTTTTTCCGCATCGTTCATTTTTTTCGAGAATGGTTACACTTGAACCATTCCTGGCGGCCATAATAGCTGCTATAAGACCGGAGGCACCGCCACCGATCACAAATATATTGCCGGACATATACACCTCCCGGAATAGCAAATGGAAAAGCGTAATTCGCATGCGGTCTGGCGATGCCACTTCTTATGAAAATACGCTTTCAGGAAGTTTTATAATCTTCTCATCAATAAGTTTTTGCAGACTCATCATGATTCCAAATTTTGCATGGGACCAGGTAAGTCCGCCCTGGAAATAAACTGCATATGGTGGTTTTAAAGGGCCGTCTGCAGAGAGCTCGATTGAGGAACCCTGTACAAATGCACCTGCAGCCATGATCACATCTGCATCATAGCCAGGCATAGGCCAGGGTTCCGGTGTCACATAACTGTCAACAGGAGCAGCTGCCTGGATCCCTTTACAGAAAGCGATCAATGCTTCCGGTGTTTTAAGCGTTACAGCCTGTATGATATCATGGCGGGATTCAGATGCGTTCGGTACAACATCATATCCAAGCGATTCATAAATATTTGCAGCAAATATAGCAGCCTTTAGTGCCGCTGCCGTCACACCCGGTGCCATGAAAAAGCCTTGAAAGAAGGATCGATTGACACCCAGTGAAGCACCTACTTCTTTTCCAAGTCCAGGCGTGGTAAGACGGTAAGCAGCATTTTCAACAAGCTCTTTTCTTCCGGCTATATATCCGCCTATCGGTGCCAGTCCGCCGCCGGGATTTTTGATCAAAGATCCTACCATAAGGTCTGCACCTGCATCCGATGGCTCGATCGTTTCCACAAATTCTCCGTAACAATTATCCACCATACAGATGATATCAGACCGGATTCCTTTAATAAAACGGATCAATTCTCCAATCCTTGCAACAGATAAGGTTGGTCTGGTCTGATAGCCTTTGGAGCGCTGGATAGTGACAAGTCTGGTTCTGGCATTGATCGCTTTTTTGATCTCCTCATAGTTGAAAGAACCGTCAGGCAGCAGATCTACCTGTCTGTATGTGATGCCATATTCTGCAAGAGAACCACGGGAAGGCCGGATTCCGATCACTTCTTCAAGCGTATCATAAGGCTTGCCAACCGGTGAGAGCAGTTCGTCGCCGGGTCTTAAATTAGCGGCAAGGGCAAGACCAAGCGCATGGGTGCCGCAAGTAATCTGTGAACGCACCAGGGCATCTTCTGTATGAAAAGCGGATGCATATACTTTTTCCAGTATATCACGACCGTGATCATCATAACCGTATCCGCTGGAAGACTGCATGCAGGACGCATCCACACGGTTTTCCTGCATAGCTTTCAAAACCTTTAGCTGATTGTAATCAGCTGTCTGATCGATCGCTTCGAAACGAGATTCCAAAGATTGCAGAATATCATAGCAGTAGTTTATTGTTTTCTCTTCCAGACCGAGAGTACGGTATAATTGCATTTGTTCGCTGGTCATTCTATTCATATTGATCCTCTTCTTTCTGTTGCTTTTCCCAAAGTTTAAGGATATGGGACAGGATCCGTTTATCGTCGTAGTCAAAATCCGGTTTGTTGATCCATACAACATCCTCTTCCCGCTTAAACCATGTGATCTGCCGTTTGGCAAAATGCCTGGTATCACGTTTTATGATGCGGATACATTCTTCCAGAGTCTCCTCCCCTCTGAAATAGGGAAATAATTCCTTATAGCCAAGGCCTTTCATAGAAATGTAAGTTTCATCCAGACCTTCTTCATATAACTTTTTTACTTCATCAACCAGTCCGCTCCTTATCATCTCATCTACCCTGGCATCGATCCTGCGATACAGGTTCTCGCGTTCATCATTTAATACCAGATATAAACTGCAATAAGAAGACCCTTTCTCCCGCTCTTCTTTGTTGTGTTTTGAGATCGGGATCCCGGTCTGATCAAAAAATTCAAGTGCGCGGATAACCCTCTTACAATTGTTTGGATGGATTGCAAGTGCGGCCTCCGGATCTTTTTGTTTTAACAAATCATGGATATAAAAGGGACCATTCTCTTCAAGCAATTTCTCGTATGCACATCGTGATGAAGAGGGACCGCTCTCTTCTGAAAAATTAACATTTTTGAGCAGAGCCTGTATATAGAAACCGGTTCCGCCTGTGATGATGGGAATTCTGCCGACAGATAAAATCTCATCGATTGCTTTTTCTGCCATGTCTTTAAAAACAGCCACATTAAAGTCCTCCCGTGGATCGAGTACATCGATCAGGTAATGTGGGATCCCCTGCTTTTCTTCTTCTCTTATTTTGGCAGATCCTATATCCATTTTTTTGTAGACCTGCATGGAATCCGCAGAGATGATAGATCCATTCAGTGCCTGTGCGAGCATAATAGAAAGATTGGTTTTCCCGACAGCTGTCGGACCTGTCAGGACAATGCATGGTTTTTTCATGAAATATTCCTTTTCATAGCGCTTTAAACTGAAAAAAGCATCAGATCAGACGTTTAAATTTACGGTCAATTTCAGCTCTGGACATGCGTATCATTGTGGGTCTTCCATGCGGACAGTTGTATGGATTCTCTAAAGTGATCAATTCATCCATCAGTTTTTCTGCTTCTTTGAAAGACAAGGTCTGGTTTCCCTTTACAGCAGCTTTACAGGCCATGGAAGCGATCTTATCCAGGATTGCTTCCGGTGAATTGTCTCCCGGTTCCGAAAGGGTATCCAGCGTTTCGTGTACAAGTTGTTCGGGCGATTGACCGAAAAGTTCAAGAGGTACCGCACGAATTTGAAAACTGTTGCCGCCAAAAGGCTCTATTTCGTAGCCGATTTCCGAAAAAGTTTTAAGATGGGTCTCCATGATAGAAGCGTCTTTTGAAGATAGATTCAAGACCGCAGGCGGCGCAACCATTTGGGAAAGGATCTCCTGTTTGCGATATCGTTTCATCAGCCGTTCATAGAGAACTTTTTCGTGTGCTGCATGTTGATCCACCATATATAAGGCGTTTTTGTATTCCATCAGCCAATAAGTATCAAAGACCTGTCCTATCATGCGGATGGAATCTCTGGCAGCCGGACTCAGGATCGGCGTATTGAATAAGTTGATCTGTTCGGAATTTACCTGTTTCTTTTCGACAGATACTCTGTCTGTTGGCCTCTGATCCGGTTTATAAAGACCGGAAGGTTCTGCAACAGAAGCCGGCAGATGAATCGCTCTCCTATTATATTCAAAAGGTTCCGGTGCAGGTAATGGATGTGAAGGTTGTTCGCTGTCGCTCCGTATGCCTGTCTGTTTATTGAGGTCGAAAGACTTCTTTTTAGATACGACATCAGAAACTTTATCTGATGGGACATTTGAAGTAAGTGAAACATCGGGAATGCGTTCTTTCCGGATCAGACTGTTCTGTATGGCAAGACATACTGCATGATAAAGATCGTCCTGATGAGAAAAACGCAATTCCATTTTTGTAGGATGCACATTGACATCAACCTGCGTGCTGTCGATTTCAAGATATAAAAGCGTAAAAGGAAATTTATGCTGCATCAGAAAGCCGTGATATCCGTCTTCGATTGCTTTTGCCATTAATTTGCTTTTCACATATCTTCCATTGACAAAATAATTTTCAAAATTCCTGTTTGCGCGGGCAATTGTCGGTTTTCCGATCAGACCGGTAATATGGACAAGCTCTGTTTCGTAATCGACCGAAACAAGTTCCCGGGCCATGTCCCGGCCAAAGATCTGATAAACAATTTCTTTCATCTGACCATTTCCGCTGGTAAAAAGTTTGCTTTGACCGTTTTGCAGATATTTAAATGAAATTTCCGGGTGCGAAAGGGCCAGTTCTTCTACAATCTGCGCGACATGATTTGCTTCTGATGCAGGTGTGCGCAAAAATTTCGCACGTGCAGGTGTGTTATAAAAAAGATTACGGACAAGGATCGTTGTTCCGGATGGTGCGCCGATCTCTTCCAGTTCTTTTTCTGATCCTCCTTCTATCACATATCGAGTACCGGTCAGCGCATCCGGTGTCTTAGTGATCATTTCCAGTTGAGACACTGCTGCAATACTCGAAAGTGCCTCTCCACGGAAGCCAAGAGTTGCGATCAGGGATAAGTCTTCCACCGCACGAAGCTTACTGGTGGCATGACGAAGAAAGGCCAGCCGTACCTGATCGGTCGGTATGCCTTCTCCATTGTCGGTTATTCTGATAAATGTTGTGCCGCCATCCCGGATCTCGATTGTAATGGCTGTTGATCCGGCATCTATGGCATTTTCCGTAAGTTCCTTTACAACAGATGCCGGTCTTTCCACTACTTCACCGGCCGCTATTTTATCTATGGTTTCCTTGCTTAAAACTTCGATCGATCTTAAACTCATTTCCTACCACCGGTTTTTTATCTTGTTTTGCAGTCGATATAATTCATTCATGGCCTGGAGTGGTGTCATATTGGAGAGATCCATATCCTGAAGCTCTTTTAGGATGTCATCATCTTTGACCGTGTCAAATAAAGACATCTGTTTCATATCAACCTCATCGTAATGATGATCCTTACGATGGGAACCTCCCGTTTCGGTCAAATCTTTGATTGCAGCCGTAATATCCGCTGACTGCAGTTCGGCGGCCAGTTCCCGTGCACGTTTTAATACGGAATCCGGTACACCTGCAAGTCTTGCAACCTGTATGCCGTAGCTTCTGTCGGCTCCACCGCGTATGATCTTTCGCAGAAAAACGATATCCTCTCCTTTTTCTTTAACAGCGATACAATAGTTGTTTACCCCGGGAATCTTTCCCTCTAACTCGGTAAGCTCATGATAATGTGTTGCAAAAAGTGTCTTTGCGCCAAGTATATGCGTATCAGCAATATGTTCAATGACAGCCCAGGCAATCGAAAGGCCATCAAATGTACTGGTTCCGCGGCCGATCTCGTCCAGAATGAGCAGACTTTTGGAGGTGGCATTCCGCAGAATATTTGCGACCTCCGTCATTTCAACCATAAAGGTACTTTGCCCGCTGGCCAGATCGTCTGACGCGCCGACACGTGTAAAGATTCGGTCTACGATCCCGATATCTGCTTCTTTTGCCGGAACAAAAGATCCGATCTGTGCCATAAGAACGATCAGCGCCGTCTGTCTCATATAGGTTGACTTACCGGCCATGTTTGGGCCGGTGATCACAGAGATCCGATTATCTCGGTTGTCAAGCTTCGTGTCATTAGCAATAAACATGTCATTGGAGATCATCTGTTCCACAACAGGATGACGTCCGTCTTTGATGGTGATCTTTCCTTTCTGGTTCAGCCGGGGCCTTACATAGCGGTTTTTCTCAGCCGTAAGTGCCAGTGATGCAAAAACATCTGCGGCAGCCACAGCCCTTGCTGTTTTCTGGATCCTGTGGACTTCTCCCGATATGGTATCCCGGACCGCTGAAAACAACTCATATTCTAAAGAGGATAATCTGTCTTCTGCTCCAAGTATAGTATCTTCAAGTTCCTTCAGTCGGTCTGTTGTATAGCGTTCCGCATTGGCAAGAGTCTGTTTACGTATATAATGCGCAGGCACCAGATTTTGAAAGGATTTTGTAACCTCCAGATAATAGCCAAATACTTTATTGTATTTGATCCTCAGATTTTTGATCCCTGTTTTTTCTTTCTCTTCTTCTTCCAGTGTAGCAAGCCATTGTTTGCCTTCGTTTTTGGCTGCCCGATAACGGTCAACCTGTTCGGAATAGCCGTCCTTTATAATTCCTCCGTCTTTCATTGCGAGCGGTGGATCATCATCGATCGCAGACTCGATCAGGGAGCAGAGATCTTCCAGCGGGTCCAGATCGTCCCGGATCTTATCAAGCAGCGAATCGGAAACGTTCTGTAAAAGATCTCTGATGAAAGGAAGCATGGAAAGAGATGTTTTGAAGGCAATCAGGTCCCTGGGGTTGGCCGACTGGTATGTTATCCTTGCTGCCAACCTTTCCAGATCATAAACGGGTTGCAGATATTCCCGGATCTCCTCACGGATCATGGGATTCTCGACCAGTGTCTGGACAGCGCCAAGGCGTTCTTCGATATCTTCCTGCATGATCAACGGCTGTTCCAGAAAACTGCGCAGCATACGTGCACCCATAGCAGTCTTGGTCTTATCGAGGACCCAGAGAAGTGAACCTCTTTTCTGCTTTTCACGCAAAGTTTCTGTCAGTTCCAGATTTCTTCTGCTGGAACTATCCAACAGCATGAAACGATCGGAAAAATAAGGCGTGATAGAAGTCATCTGTTTCATATCAGACTTCTGTGTCTCATATAAATACTGAAAAAGAGCACCGGCAGCTATGATGCCGATACTGAAATCCTCCAGTCCCAGACCCTTTAAAGATTTGCAATGGAAGTGTTTTTCAAGGATATTACGGCAGGACTGATCATCGAAAAACCAGTCTTCACGAGTAGAAATACTGATCCCAAGCCGTTCTTTCAGATCTGTAAAGTCCACTCCGGTAACCAGAAAAGACTGATTACAGATCATTTCCGCCGGGGTAAATTTAAAGATCTCATCGAGAAGTTTTCTTCTGGTATCGGTTTCGGAAACCATACATTGACCGGTTGTGATATCTGCAAGGGCAAGACCGTACATACCTGTTGTATAAACAACAGACATAATATAATTATTTTTAGATTCATCAAGACTCTGGGTGTCAAGGACCGTTCCGGGTGTTACAACCCGGACCACTTCGCGCTTGACCATTCCTTTGGCTGTTTTGGGATCCTCAACCTGTTCGCAGATCGCAACCTTATACCCTTTATCGATCAGGCGCGTGATATACGTTTCAGCCGCATGATAAGGAATACCGCACATGGGCGCACGTTCTTCCAGACCGCAATCTTTTCCGGTCAGAGTCAGTTCCAACTCCTTTGATACTGTTTTTGCATCCTCAAAAAACATCTCGTAAAAATCCCCGAGACGGTAAAACAGTATACAGTCTGAATATTCTTCTTTTGTTGCACAGTAGTGCTGCATCATTGGTGAAAGTGCCAAATTATTTTCCTGCCATTTCTCCGATGTAATAGAAACCCTTGCAGCAGATCAGACGAACCGGAACAATCTGTCCGATCAGAGATGTGCTGCCTGGGAAATGTACTACGATATTGTGTCCCATTCTGCCCGTTACAAGAGATGGATCCTGTTCGTTCTGTTGTTCAACAAGAACATCGACGGTCTGCCCCTCAAAACGGGAGGTCTGCTCTCTGGCTGTGGTCTGCACCAGAGACAGCAGGCGATCAAACCTGTCTTTTATGATATCCTCCGGGATCTGATCGTTCATTACTGCTGCCGGGGTTCCGGTTCTTTTTGAATAAATAAAGGTAAAGGCACTGTCATAACGCACTTTTTCAACTACATCCAGTGTCTCGAGAAAATCTTCTTCTGTTTCTCCCGGAAAGCCTACAATAATATCGGTCGTGATCGAAATATCCGGAATCTGTCTGCGGATCTCTGCTACCAGGCCTAGATAGGATTCTTTCGTATAATGTCTGTTCATGACCTTTAAAATGCGGCTGCTGCCTGACTGCAACGGAAGATGAAGGTGATGACAGATTTTAGGTTCTTCGGCCATGACCCGGATCAATTCCTTAGAAAGATCTTTCGGATGTGACGTCATGAAACGGATCCTTTGAATTCCATCAATCTTTGCGATTTTTTTCAGAAGTTCCGCGAATGTGCATGGGGCCTCAAGATTTTTGCCATAGGAGTTTACATTCTGCCCAAGCAACATTACTTCGCGCACTCCATCATCACGCAGGGCTTCGATCTCGCGGATGATATCTCCTGGTTTTCTGCTGCGCTCCCGCCCTCTTACATATGGCACAATGCAATAGCTGCAGAAATTATTGCATCCGAACATGATATTCACACCGGATTTAAAGAAGTATTTTCTGTCAACCGGAAGATCCTCTACGATCTGCTGCGTATCTTTCCATATGTCAATGACCATTTCATTTTTCAAAAGAGAAAGAACCAGAAGTTCTGCCAGTTTAAAAATATTATGCGTGCCAAAGATCAGATTTACAAATCGATAACTTTTTTTCAGCTTTTCTACCACATGTGGTTCCTGCATCATACAGCCGCAGAGCCCGATGATCATTTCCGGATTGCTTTTTTTGAACGAGGAGAGGGAACCAAGTCGCCCATAAACCCGGACATTGGCATTTTCCCGGACCGTACAGGTATTGTAAAGGACAAGATCACTCTCTTCACTGTCTGATCTGACATAACCGATCTCCTCCAAAATTCCGGAAAGCTTTTCTGAATCCCTGGCGTTCATCTGACAGCCGAAAGTCACTACACAGAAAGTAAGTTTTCTGCCCAGCTTTTGGGACTTTTCTTCAATGATCCTTGCGGCAGCCCTGATAAAGTATCGCTGTCTAATTGCTTCCTCAGCAGGCGCCTGTGTCATCAATTCTTCAAAAACAGGATTCATATAAACCTCTCATCATATTTAAAAGACTCAGAATTCTGAAGATACGATGACTCGTTCTTCAGTAACCAGATATTGCGGAAGAACATCCGTAGGTTCGCATGGTACAGCTTCCATAATCTGAAATTCAAAGGCAGCTGCCACTGTTGCATGCTTTGTATGTGCCGCCTGGTATCTGTCATAAAATCCCTTTCCGTAACCGATGCGATGACGCTGTGCATCAAATGCGACACCAGGAACGATCAGCAATGCATTCTCATCATCCGCTGCCGGCGTGCCTTCTTTAGGCTCCGGTATCCCAAAATAACCGTTTTCCAAACAGGCAAAACTATCCAGCCAGTAAAAATAAAGATCCGGGCCCTGTACACGCGGTACAGCCACACGTTTGCCGTCGGCCCATGCTTTTCGTATAAAATCACGTGTCATAACTTCATGATTGACATCTATATATGCATATACAGAGCTGCAATTTTTATATAGATCCAGTTCTGCGATTTTTTCAAAGATCTTAGTGCTTTTTTGCGCAACCCAGTCATCAGATACTGCTTTTCTGCGAGAAAAAACTTCTTTTCTAATGATTTTCTTTTCTTCCATACTTTTCTCCGAGGTTGGTAACAGAACCATCTGCTTCTTTAATATCTATATTGTCCAGCTGCGATCTTAAATTCATGCGAATGGATGCAATGTACTCCTGTCTGAGTTTCTGTTGCTCATCCTTCTCCGCGGCTGTCAGCCCAATCGTTTTCTGTTTATGGGCCAGTTCGTTTATTCTGTCAATGTTCATCTGTTCTTCTCCGTTTATTGCATATGTTCCAGATAATTTAAAACATAAAATTCATCTTTTTGATGGCTCAGGAAGAGCGTGCCGATATTCTGTCCGCGTATGATCCTGTGAATGTTGTGAAAATCATTTCCATTGGCAATGATCATATCTACACCTGAATCGGTTGCGATCCTGGCTGCAGAAAGTTTTGTAGCCATTCCGCCGGTTCCTACAGAGCTGCTGCTGCCCTTTCCCATTTGCAGAAGATGATCATCGAGCTGCTCCACGAGGCTGATAAATTCTGCATCCGGATTATGATGCGGATCGTCTGTATAAAGCCCGTCGATGTCAGAGAGAAGGATCAAAAGATCCGCATTTACAATAGCGGATACAACTGCGGAAAGAGTATCATTATCGCCGAAAACCGAAAGATAATCGATCTCGTAGGTAGCTATGGTATCATTCTCATTAACGATCGGTATTACACCAAGGGATAAAAGTTCGTTAAAGGTATTTTTTGCATTGATACGATTCAGGTTATCAAGCATGGTATTTTTAGTCATCAGAACCTGGCTGCAGATCTGGTTATATTCAGAAAATAGCTTCTGATAGATCATCATCAGTTTTGCCTGTCCAACCGATGCGCATGCCTGTTTCTGCGAAAGTGTCTGCGGCTTTTCATCGAATCCAAGTGTGTTACGTCCCACCATGACTGCACCGGACGACACGAGTACGATCTCCTTACCCTGATTACAGAGATCGCTTATCTCCCTAACCAGCAATTCAAGTTTGATCAGATCCAGCCTGCCGGTCTCTTCGTGTCTGAGTGAGGAAGATCCGATTTTGATAACGATACGGTGTTTATCTTTTAACTGTTCTCTGAGTTTTTGGTTCATTTTGCATCCCTCGTTATGCCCAGTCCGTTTAAAATATCCTTTTGCTTTATTTCCATTTGGCTGGCTTCTTCGGCTTCCATATGATCATATCCAAGCAGGTGCAGCGTGCTATGCGCAATCAGAAAAGCGATCTCTCTTTTCAGACTATGTCCATATTCTTCTGCCTGCTCTTTTGCTCTTGCAACATTGATGATAATGTCACCAAGGAGCAACTCTCCTGTGTCCGGATGAAAAAAAGAAAAACTTTCGTCAGATTCCAGAAAACGATAATCTGCCGGTGTGGTGAAATCGACCATTGGGAAAGAAAGCACATCTGTTTCTTTATCGATATTCCGGAATTCACGGTTGATCCTGCGTATCTCTTCCGGGCCGGTAAAGGTCATGGAAATTTCTGCTTCGTAAGGACAGGCTTCTCCATCCAAAACGGCATTGATAACCATTGTTCCAAGTTCCTCGGGATCGAAAGGCAGTGAAATATCCTGTTCATTTTCAAAAATCAATGTCATAAACCGTTTCTTCTCCTGTTTTTATCAGATGAACCCTGTGTCTTTTTTCCTGTTGTTCGCGCTTCTTTTTTCTCATAAGCCTCATAAGCCTGAACGATTTTCTGAACCAGCGGATGACGCACTACATCTTTGCTGGTAAGGTTACAAAAAGCAATCCCTTCTACTTTGTTCAAAACTTTCATTGCAACATCCAATCCGGAAGGCATACCGGGCATCAGATCTTTCTGGGAATCGTCGCCGGTTACGATCACTTTAGAGCCAAAACCGATACGGGTCAGGAACATCTTCATCTGAGCAGGTGTTGTATTCTGCGCCTCATCAAGAATAATATAAGCATTGTCCAGCGTACGTCCTCTCATATATGCAAGCGGTGCGACCTCGATGAGACCTTTTTCCATATTCTTCTGAAAACTTTCAGCCCCCATGATCTGGTATAGTGCATCATATAGGGGACGAAGATAAGGATCCACCTTACTCTGCAGATCTCCTGGAAGAAAACCAAGTTTTTCTCCAGCTTCTATCGCAGGGCGGGTCAGGATGATCCTGGCAACTTCATCATTACGAAAAGCATGTATGGCCATGGCCATGGCAAGATATGTTTTGCCGGTTCCGGCAGGGCCAACTCCAAATACAATCATGTGATCCCGGATTGCATCTACATATTGCTTCTGTCCGAGTGTCTTAGGTCTTACCACCTTTCCACTGACAGTACGGCAGACAGCTTCCGAATCCAAACCTACGATCAAATCTTCCTTATCTTCCATAGACAAGGCAAGGATATAATTGACATTCTGATCGGTTATCGCATTCCCTCTTTGAGAAAGAGCAAGCAGATTTTCTATACAATTCTTTGCTTTTTCAGCCTGAGGCGAGGGGCCGGCGATCCTCAGCTTACCATCTCTGGATACGATTGTCACCTGAAGGCTTTTTTCCAGCTTTTTGATATTGCGATCAAACTGACCAAAGATGTTTTTCTCGTGTTCAACCGGAATCTCCAGCTGCTTTTCTATCATGGATATTTCCATAAAGTAAATGACTCCTTAAAGTTCCTTGAAAAAAATAATACTGAACCACAGCAGCAGGTTCTCGCCCATGTAATAATCCATTTGACACAATTCCACAAGATTAGCAACCACAATACCATGGCTTTCGATACAAGGGTGCATTTCTTCGGGATGCCTGCAAGTGGCGCGCGGAAAAGCGCATTTCGGACAAAGTGAGCAGGAATCACTCGATAAAGTATAGACAAGCAGACCATGATCCCTCAGATGCTGTTCGATTATCCCTGTCATTTTTTCGTGTTCATGTTTTGTCTGCAGGGTCTCCTTCATATCTGTAATATCTTTGACATCTGCTACAGAAGAGAAAAACAATGCATCTGTATATTGAAAACATTCCTGCCGGCATTTCTCTACTTTACCGACTGCCGGTGGACAAGACCAGGAGGCTCCATACCTGGGACATTCTTTTTTACAGATTGCTCTGACGCGTTCGTTAAAATCCATATCTTCGGGTTTTACGAACGCATATTGATAGATGGGAAATTGTGTAATAAAATTTTCTATCTCAGCTATGGTCATTTTGCACTCTCCTTATATCCCCAAAGAAGGGCTGCCGCATACTTTTTAAGTACACAGCAGCCCCTTATCAACAGATCAGGGCCTATTTGGCAGAAATAAATTCATGAATTCCTTTTGCGGCTGCTTTACCGGCACCCATTGCAAGGATAACCGTCGCAGCACCTGTTACAGCATCGCCGCCGGCGAATACAGCAGATTTAGAAGTCTTTCCGGTCTCTTCATTCGCCACAATGCATTTATGACTGTTGATATCCAGCCCCTCAGTAGTAGATGAGATCAAAGGATTAGGAGAAGTTCCAAGTGACATCAGAACGGTGTCAGCTTCGATCTCAAATTCGGATCCCGGAATCTCCACGGGACGTCTTCTGCCGGATGCATCCGGTTCTCCAAGTTCCATACGGATGCAGCGGATCCCTGTTACAGCCTCATTTTCATCCACAAGAATTTCTACCGGATTGCAGAGAAGATCAAAAATAATGCCTTCCTCTTTTGCATGATGCACTTCTTCTTTACGTGCAGGAAGTTCTTCTTCGCTTCTTCTGTAAATGATATGTGTCTCGGCACCCAGTCGAAGTGCTGTTCTTGCTGCATCCATTGCTACGTTGCCTCCTCCGACAACAGCAACTTTTTTGCCCCTTGCGATCGGAGTAGCATAATCGTCACGGAAAGCCTTCATCAGGTTGTTTCTTGTCAGATATTCATTAGCAGAAAATACACCGCGTGCATTCTCTCCTGGAATGCCCATAAACTTAGGAAGTCCGGCACCGGAACCGATAAATACAGCCTCAAAGCCTTCTTCTTCTATCAGTTCATCGATCGTAACCGATTTCCCGATAATAACATTCGTTTCGATTTTAACGCCAAGCGCTTTTACGTTTTCAATCTCTTTTGCAACTACGGCATCTTTCGGAAGTCTGAACTCCGGAATACCATATACAAGAACGCCACCGGCTTTATGAAGTGCCTCAAAGATGGTGACTTCATAGCCAAGCTTTGCCAGATCTCCCGCACAGGTCAGACCGGCAGGACCGGATCCGATCACAGCAATTTTATGGCCGTTTGTTTTTTCAACCGGCTGCGGACGGATTCCATTTTCACGGGCCCAGTCTGCTACAAAACGCTCAAGCTTTCCAATCGATACCGCTTCACCTTTGACACCACGGATACACTGGCCTTCACACTGACTCTCCTGCGGACATACACGACCACAGATTGCGGGAAGTGCGCTGGATTCGCTGATGACCTTATATGCGCCTTCAAAATTCCCTTCTTTTACTTCTGCTACGAAGTCGGGGATGTTGATGTTTACAGGACATCCCTTGATACATTTTGCATTTTTGCAGTGGATGCATCTGGACGCCTCTTCCATCGCTTCATCTTTATTATAGCCGTAGCAAACCTCATCAAAATTGGTTGCACGTACCTTGGGATCCTGTTCCCTAACCGGAATTTTTTTCAAAACATCAGCCATTATTTTTCACCTCCGCAGTATCCGCATCCACCATGATGGGTCTCACCTTCTTCAAATTTAAGAAGTGCCTGTCCCTCAGCAGTCTTATACATTTGCTGGCGTTTCATAGCCTGGTCGAAATCTACAAGATGACCGTCAAACTCAGGTCCGTCAACACATGCAAATTTAACTTCATTTCCAACCTGAAGACGGCATGCGCCACACATTCCTGTTCCATCTACCATGATGGGATTCATGCTGACAATTGTCGGAATCCCCAGCTCTTTTGTGAGTTTGCAGACAAATTTCATCATGATCATTGGTCCGATTGCAACACAAACATCGTATTTTTTGCCTTCATTCACCAGATCCTGAATACAGGTCGTCACCATACCCTTACGCTGATAAGAACCGTCGTCTGTCGTTACATACAGATTACATACTTCGTTAAATTCTTTTTCAAGAATAACCAGATCCTTGGTTTTTGCACCGATGATCGCATCAGCAGTGATGCCGCGTTTTTTCAGCCACTTTACCTGTGGATAGACAGGTGCGGTACCTACACCGCCTGCAACAAATAAAATACTTTTGTTTTTTAATTCCTCAATATCCTGATTTACAAACTCAGAAGGCTGTCCGAGGGGCCCCACAAAATCCTCGAAGTAATCGCCTGCCTGCAGTTTTGCCATCTCCTTTGTAGATGCGCCGATCGGCTGAAATACAATGGTAATGGTCCCGGCTTCTCGGTCATAATCGCAGATCGTAAGAGGAATACGTTCGCCGTATTCATCGGTTTTTGCGATGATGAACTGACCGGGTTGACAATGTTTTGCTACCCTTGGTGCCTCAACTACCATGCGATAAATGTTCGCAGCGAGTTTATCGGCTGATAAAATTTTGTACATATCCTTCTCCTCCTATATTTGCTAACTGAATTAAGCCCCCGGTGTTACAGTAGCTTCGGGTGTTGGCGTTTCAGTTGGCTCCTGTGTCGGTTCCGGAGTTCCGCTATCCTCCGGCTCATCAGTATCTTCATCATCCTCATATTCCGGTTCAGACGTTGGTTTATGGACAACATTTCCTGTGCCGGATGAATATATGGTTCCGGAAGTTGAATCATCATCCTCGGTTACCGTATATCGATAAGTGCACGAACTTGCATTACTGATCTTACCGTTCTGATTTACCAGAATCGCATAAAAAATATGCTCTCCTTCCGGCATTATCTACCGGTCCGGTATACTGTGTACTTTCCGTTGTTGGTCTGGCATCAAAAGAGTAGTATGCCGTATATCCGTTTGGAACAATGATCGTGATCTTCTGTGCTTTCTTTGAAGCATAGCTGCCTGAAACAGGATAGATTTTCGGAGCGGTTGGCTTATCCAGATTGATGGAATAGATTGCCTCTACAACATTGCTTTCTATGCCTTTTTCATTGATTGCCTTCAAGAGGAGCACCGTTGTGCCCTCATCGATTGTCAGAGGGTTGACATACTTATCACTCCCAAAAGACGGTTCAGATTCATCTGTTGTATAGTAAACAGAAGAATCCGCTTCGCAGCTGATAGTGAGAGTCAGAACTTCGTCGTAGCTGCCGGCTTCGATTTCAGGCACCGGGTCGTCACAGATGTATGCATCGAATTCAGTGCGGATCGCAACTTCAGTACAGGCATCCATCAGATTCTTGATCGAATCTGTATCGCCGGCATCTTCATACATTTCGATCAACAGTTTGTAAGCCTCTTCGTTCAGGCTGTTTATCTCAATCACATGAAGCAGTGTTTCCTCGGCAGAATCGGAATCATTCATAGCCAGGTAGATCCTGCCTTTCAAAAGAACTCCGTCTTCGGCATCCGGATTTTTTTCCAGCGCATTGTTGATGGTGGTCAAAGCTTTATCGTATTCTCTGTTTTCATATTGTGTTTGTGCATCCTGATACATTGACGCATAGGAATCACCCTTGGTGCTGATCAATACAAAGGCAACCATGACAGCAATAATAAGTATCACGATACCGGCAGCGGCAAATTTTCTGCGTCTGAGTGTTTTTACCCGTTGTTCTCTGAGTCGTTCAGCTTTGCGTTGTTCCGCCTTCAGTATCTCATCTTCTCGATTCTGCTGTTGCTGTTGTTTTTGTTCCTGAATTTTACTCCCCATGGTTTCAAAATCCGGAACCAATTGTACTTCTTCTCCGCAGTTGGGACAGAAGACCTCACCATCCGGGATCTGTGTACCACAGAACTGACAGACTTTCATTATAATCCTTCCTCCAGAAAATTCTCGAACTGTTCAGCGGACATCAAAACCTTACGAGGTTTTGTGCCTTCCTCCGCGCCTACCACGCCGGCTTCCGCAAGCTGGTCCATGATCCTTGCAGCACGGTTAAAACCAATCTTAAATGCCCGTTGAAGCATACCGATCGAAGCCTTGTCTTTTTCAATAATAAATTTTGCCGCATCAACAAAATATTCATCACGGCTATCGGAGGCTGCAATGCTTCCCGATATTTTACCGCCGCCGCTGTTGATGATATTTTCAACTGAAGAATCGTAATCTTTTTGTTCATTATGATTCTTCAGATCTTCTACGATATTGGCGATCTCATCATCTGAAACATAAGCGCCCTGTACACGGGCAGGTTTGCTGTAGCCCTGTGGATAAAAGAGCATATCTCCATGTCCAAGCAGTTTTTCAGCGCCGTTCATATCAAGAATCGTTCTGGAATCGACACCGGAAGTAACTGCAAGCGCGATCCGTGAAGGCATATTAGCCTTGATCAGACCTGTGATTACATTTACTGAAGGCCGTTGTGTTGCAATGATCAGATGGATACCGGCAGCACGTGCCAGCTGCGCAAGCCGACAGATCGCATCCTCCACCTCTCCTGGTGCGACCATCATAAGATCTGCAAGTTCATCCACAACGACAACGATCTGCGGCATTTTTGCAGGTCTCTCTTCTGCAGGTACCGAAAGCTGGTCAATCCTTGCATTATAACCTTTTAAGTCCCGCACACCGTATTCTGCGAACTTGTTGTAGCGATCAGTCATCTCTGCAACCGCCCAGTTAAGCGCACCTGCGGCTTTTTTCGGATCCGTAACGACCGGAATGAGCAGATGCGGAATACCGTTGTAAACAGAAAGTTCAACCACCTTAGGATCTATCATGATCAGTTTAACATCATCCGGAGATGATTTATAAAGGATACTTACGATCATAGTATTGATGCAGACAGATTTACCGGAACCTGTAGCACCTGCAATCAGAAGATGCGGCATTTTTGCAATATCTGCAACCACAGGACGGCCTGCAATGTCCATACCAACAGCAAAGGCAATCTTCGATGAATGACTTTTAAATTCTTCGGTTTCCAATATGTCTCTCAGCATAACAGAGGCATTCGTTTTATTGGGAACTTCTATCCCAACCGCAGCTTTGCCTGGAATGGGTGCTTCTATTCTGATATCGGCTGCTGCGAGATTCAGTTTAATGTCATCCGAAAGATTTACGATCCTGCTGACTTTCACGCCTTGTTCAGGTGTTAGTTCATATCTTGTAACGGTAGGACCGCAGCTTACGTTGGTCACCGTGACATTGACTCCGAAATTGCGCAGAGTCTGCTCCAGTTTTTGAGCAGTTTCCCGCAGGGCAGCTTTAGATTCGCCTTTTGCTGAACCGCCTTTTTTCAAAAGTGTCATACGGGGCGGTTTGTAAGCGGCCGGTGCGGTTGCAGACGCTGTACCGTTGCTGATCTCTTTCTGCACATCGGAGATGCCCTGTTGTATCTCCTTTTCCGATGATCGGGGATTCTTTTTAGAAGATGTTTTTTCTACAGAAGCTCTTTCTTCATCGGCCGAATTTTCCACTTCCATGAAAGAAGCGGGGATTTCTTCCTCATCATCATCTGCAAATGGATCAATAAAATCCGGCTTTCCAGATACCGGGACAACCGTTTTCGATTCATCAGAAAGAAATCCGGATGCAATCTCATCCACAAGAGCATCTGCACTTTTCTCTTCCGGAAGGATTTCGTGCATCTGTTCAGATCGCTTTTGTTTTTTCAGACGATTTTCTTTTTCAGAAAAGGAATTTTTTCCCGCAGAGCCATGTTCCCGCTCTGCACGACGCTCTCTTCTTAAATCTGCAGAAGCAGTTTGCTTTTCTTTGACATGATTATAAACTCTGCTGCCCTTTTCACGGGCACGTGTTACAAGAGGTTTCTGGGTCATGAGGATCGCGAAGATCATGATACCGATGATCACGATCAGATAAGCACCAAATATCCCCAGCATTCCTCCAAAGAGTTTGACGAGCAAGCCTCCGAAAAAGCCGCCACCCAGGTGATCATAGGCACTGTCCAGATAGAAATCCACGATACGTGCATCTTTTTCATAGCCAACCATGAGCAGCTGAAAGAATGCGCATCCAAATAAAAATATGCCACCTAGCCCGATCAGGTTGATGACCGGAACTACTCCACGGTCTTTTTTTACTTTTAAAGCCCAGATAACCGCTACAAGGACAATGATAGAAAAAACATACTCCGGCAGACCGAAAAGGCCAAAAAAGAAGTTGCTGACTGCTTTTCCCAAAAGTCCGCCAATCCCAAAATTACTGATAAAAAGCAATATGAGTGCGGCAATTACAGCAAGGAATATGATATCCTGTTTAATGCCGCTTTCATTTTTACTTACAGTTTTTGCAGAGGCAGATGTTCCTTTTTTCTTAGAGGAAGGCTTTCTTTTTGCGGAAGATCCTTTCTTAGTTTGTGTCATAAACACCTCTTACACGAGATATACAATGATTGAAACAACTCCAATCAAGATACAATAAATAGAAAAACCACGTGATTTATTTACACGGATCAATTTTCTGGTGAATCGCAGTGCAAAAAAACCTGTTATTGTAGAAGCAGCAAGTGCTGCTATACATGAAGCAAATCCCGCAGTGGACACCGACACAGCCATAGCCGGCAGATCAGCAAGGATTGCGATCAAAATAGTCGGTACAGCAAGAAGATAAGTATATTTTAAAACAAGTTTTCTTGTGAAACCGCTGATAAAACCTGCCGATGTACTTAACCCAAGTCGTGACATACCAGGAAATCCGGCAAATCCCTGAAAGGCACCGATCAGAACGGCGTCAATCAATTTGGCATCTTTTGGTCCTTTATCTCCTTCAGGAGAGAACGAAGCAACAAATAAAAGCAAGGCAGTAATAAACAAACCCATTGCCGAAGCAAGCAGATTCATACTGATCATTTTTGCCATGGGCCGTATCAGCACGGCTACAATACACGTGGGGATCAGTGAAATAAACAGCAGGGTAACAAATTTGCTGAACTGAGTCGTTAAAACTTTTTTATAGGTAAAGGAGTCCGGTTGGCTTCTTTTTCGGATCCAGCTGCTCAGATTCCTGATCAGCTCGATGAAGATCCGGAATAATTCCAAAAAAACGCGGACAATATCTCTATAATAAATAGACAGTATGGCGATGAGTGTTCCCAAATGAAGAATGATCAGAAAAGACAGATCCAAAGAGTCTTCAATACCGAAAAGATTGCTCAGAAGAATAACATGCCCGGTGCTGCTTACGGGAATAAAGGCAGTGATCCCCTGTACGCAGCCTAAAATAACAGCCTGTAAAATTGTCATAGTAAATAACCCCGAAATTATAAGAACAAATGCTACAATCTCCCCAGAAATAGCATTTGAAAATTTCATAATTAAATATCTGTGAAAAGCACATTACGCCTGAAGCCTTCGCAAATACGCAGAAGGTTTCAGGCTAAACAAAAATGAACATGCAGCGCGATAGCCAGAAATGCGAATTTTTGCAACTCAGGCTTCCTCGAGATTTGTATAAACGTACTGAACATCATCGCTTTCATCGAGCAGATCCAATGTTCTCTGAAGATTCTTTAAAGCAGTCTCGTCTGTAAGTGCAACATATGTCTGCGGAATCATGTTAATATCAGCTTCAGCCATGACGATTCCTTCTTTTTCCAGAGCCTCACGAACTGTTGAAAACTCATCCGGATCGGTCAGGATCTCGAAAGAATCTTCCTCTTCATTAAAGTCTTCCGCCCCTGCATCAAGCGCCATCATCATCAGATCGTCTGCATCCATGTCACAGTCTTCCTTAGCGATAAGGATCTGTCCTTTTTTATCGAACATAAAGGATACACACCCGGGCGTTCCGATACTGCCCTGCCCTTTGGTAAAGGCACTTCTTACATCTGCCGCGGTACGGTTTTTATTGTCGGTAAGTGTCTCAACAATGATTGCAATTCCGTTGGGACCGTATCCTTCGTATGTGATCTTTTCATAATTATCAGCATTGGAATCGCCAGCAGCTTTTTTGATGCCCCGGTCAATGGTATCATTTGGCATATTATTGGCTTTGGCTTTTGCGATGACATCACGCAGCTTGCTGTTGTTGGCCGGATCCGGGCCGCCTTCCTTTACGGCGATCACGATCTCACGACCTATAATCGTAAAGATTTTTCCCTTTTTAGCGTCATTTTTTTCTTTTTTATGTTTGATATTAGCAAATTTTGAATGTCCGGACATAGTCTCTCTCCTCATTTTTCGTTATCGTTCCAAATATAACACTGATTCTATTGCACGTCAAGAATTGCTTCCAATACATGCTCCGGCCGTGCACCCGCCTGAGAATATTTTTCACCTGCCTTCTCTCCGCTCTTTCCATGTAAATATGCAGAGAGAACAAATGGTGGAATGTGCAGGTATGGGTATTGCATGCAGAAAGAAGCTGTCATACCGGCAAGGATATCCCCACTGCCGGCCTTGGAGAGTGTGCTGTTTCCGCTTAGATTAATATACTTGGAATGATCGGGTTCAGCAATTACGGTTCTTGCATCCTTCAACATACAAGTAACACCGTATTCGGAGGCAAATTCTTCAGCGATCCGGAAAGGCGCTGCTTTGATTTCAGCACTCGAATAGCCTGTAAGACGTGCCATTTCTCCGATATGAGGTGTAATCACAATAGGATAAGGAAGATCTTTAAGGACTTCTTTCCGAACAGAGATCATATTCAGGGCATCCGCATCCATTAATGCCGGTTTCCGGCAGTTATCCAGAAATGTATTCAGGATTTTTGTGGATAAAACACCGGTATCAAGCCCGGGACCGATTAGCACAAAATCAGCCCATTCCATGTCTTTGATCAGTGGTTCGGCGTCCCACCCTTCTTCATCATAAGTAGTTATAAGCAGTTCGGGAAGTCTGGAAAAGACAGGCGAGCGGTTGAGACTATGTGTATAGAGTTTAACCATGCCGGCACCTGTATGCATCGCAGCTTTGGCTGAAAGATAAGCAGCTCCGCACATCTTTTCACTACCCGCTATGATCAGGAGTTTCCCAAAGGTACTTTTATTGCCTGCCGGGAACCGGTCCGGTCGTATTTTCAAGTCCTGATCTTCACAAGCATAGACTGAACAAGCTTCATCACTGCCAAATACAGGAACCGGGATACCAATATCTTTCACAAGAACTTCTCCTGCATAAGCAGCACCCGGATACAGGCAAAGTCCGGTTTTTAATGCAGCAAATGTAACCGTCATATCTGCCTTAACTGCAGTGCCCATCACTCTTCCGTCATCTGTATGGATGCCAGACGGAATATCAACAGAAACCTTGAAGGCATCGCAAAGATTGATTTCCTTGATCACTTTCGCATAAAACCCGGTCACATCACGTTTTAATCCGATTCCAAAAATTGCATCTATGATCAATGTATATTTCTGATAATCAGCTGAATTGATAAAATGCAGGCCAAAGTTTTCCGCAGCGATCACCTGCTGACGCATCTGGTCACTGAATTTAATACGTTCTCCTGCAATGAAAACATCAACTGCTATCCCTCTTAAATATAAAATCCTGGCAACCGCAATGCCATCGCCGGCATTGTTTCCGGTTCCGCATACAACCAGAACTTTTTGCATGGGCAGACGCCGAAACATGATCTCATCTGCAACAGAAAGTGCAGCGCGTTCCATCAGCACAAGTGATGGGATGCCCATTTCAATGGTCTTCTGATCAAGATTCTTCATTTCCTGTGCATTTAATACTGCACGCATAATCATCTTCCCCCTTCATAGAAAAAACGTGTGAAGATATTCACACGTGATTTTCGTAAGACATATTATAGGAAAGGCGCATAAGGCTCTCTGACAAATGCACATTTTGCACAACAACAGAATCCGGCAGTACCAGATTCAGATCGACATGTGCGAAATTCCAGATTGCCCTGATTCCGTTTTTCACAAGCATTTTCGCGGTCTCGACTGCATATTGTTTAGGCAGTGTCAACGCAGCAACCTCAACATTGTTTTTTTGGATGAAATCCGGAAGCTCAGATACCATTCGCACCGGTATATCTCTTACAGTCTTTCCAAGCAGACCAGGATTGACATCGAAAAGTCCGACTGCTTTAAAACCGATATTTTCAAAAGAGGAATAGTTGGCGATTGCCTGTCCGAGATTGCCGGCCCCGACGATCGCCATATTGTGCATTCTGTTAAGCCCCAGGATCTTGCCAATCTCTTCATAAAGATAATCGACATTGTACCCATAACCCTGCTGACCGAAACCGCCAAAATTATTGAGGTCCTGGCGGATCTGGGAAGCAGTTACATTCATACGCCGACTCAAATCACCCGAAGAAATACGTTCGACACCGGATTTTTTTAATTCCCCAAGATATCTATGATAACGAGGCAGACGCTTGATGACTGCCTTTGAAATACTTTTATCGTTCAAATTATAAATTCTCCTTAGGAATTCTGATAATTTATCTTATTATACAATTCTTTAACAATCCTGTCAAAGATTTCTCAATCTTTTCCGAATTTACATTCTTCCACCTTTTCCATATCTTTTCTTGATGAAAAAGCGAAAATCCGTTAAACTAAATATCAATTGTAAACGAAAAAAGAAAATTATCGTTCGGAGACTTTTATGATAATTGCCTGTCAGAATATAAGTAAATCATTTGGAATCAATGAAGTATTAAAAAACATAAACTTTTCTGTTGAAGAACGCGATAAATGCGCTTTGATCGGTGTAAACGGCGCGGGAAAGTCTACACTTTTGAAAATCATTACCGGTGAAATCAGCGCTGACACAGGAAACGTTTATATATCCAAAGGAAGATCCATTGGCTACCTCGCTCAATACCAGGAGATCAATGGCGATCGCTCGATTTATGAAGAAGTCTTATCCTCGCGCGCTGAAATCCTGATCACAGAACAGAAACTCCGACAGATGGAGCTGGATATGAAAAATGCGGAGGGAGAAGATCTGGATCAGCTTCTCTCCGATTACACAAATCTGATGCATTCTTTTGAACAATCAGATGGCTATGCATATAAAAGTGAAGTAGTCGGTGTTCTCAAAGGATTAGGATTTTCTGAAGACGAGTTCGGCCGAATGCTTTCGTCCTTGTCCGGCGGTCAAAAGACACGTGTCGCACTTGGCCGCCTCCTGTTGCGCAAACCGGATATCCTTCTTCTGGATGAGCCTACCAATCATCTGGATATCAGCTCTATCAACTGGTTAGAAACATATCTTTTAAATTATCAGGGAACTGTCATGATCGTTTCGCATGACAGATATTTTCTGGACCGGATTGTCAACAAGGTGATAGAGATTGAAAACGGGAAATCCATGATTTTTCCCGGAAATTATACGGTTTATCACGAAAAAAAAGCGATCATACGCCGATCGGAGTATAACGCTTATTTAAAACAACAGGCAGAGATCGCACACCAGGAGCAGGTAATTGAGAAACTTCGCTCTTTTAACCGGGAAAAATCTATTAAACGTGCCGAAAGTCGGGAAAAGGCACTTGAAAAGATTCAGATTGTGGAAAAACCTGCAGAATTAAATGCGGAAATGCGGATCCGCTTTCAACCACGAACGACCAGTGGCGAAGATGTTCTGCATGTAGATCATCTTAGCATGTCATTTCCCGGAAATGAATTATTCAGCGATCAGTCCTTTTCTATCAAAAGAGGCGAACGAGTTGCTGTGATCGGCGATAACGGTACCGGAAAAACAACGCTGCTTAAGATCCTGAACGGAATCCTTTTCCCTGTAAGCGGAAACTTTTCACTGGGAACCAAAGTAAAAATCGGCTATTATGATCAGGAACAACAGGTCCTGCATGATCATAAAACTATATTCGAAGAGATCTCAGATGATTATCCGGATATGAATCAGACGGAGATCCGCAACCTTCTGGCTGCTTTTCTGTTTACAAACGACGATGTTTTTCAACCTATCTCCTCTTTGAGCGGTGGAGAGCGAGGACGTGTTTCTCTAGCAAAGCTCATGCTCTCGGAAGCAAACTTTCTGATCCTGGATGAGCCTACCAATCACCTGGATCTGGTATCAAAAGAGGTTCTGGAAGAAGCGCTGAACCATTATACCGGAACGGTCCTTTATGTCAGCCATGACAGGTATTTTGTAAACTGCACTGCTACCCGTATTCTTGACCTGAACAATCATACCTTTGTGAACTATATCGGCAATTATGATTATTATATGGAAAAGAAGGATATTCTGACGGCAGCGTATGCTTTCGGAAGCAGTGTTTCTGAATCTTTTCCGTCGGAACAGATTTCCGAATCCAAAGCAGACTGGCAGAATAAAAAGGCTTTGCAGGCAGAGGCCCGCAAGAAAGAAAACGAATTAAAAAAAGTCGAAAAACAAATTGCAGAACTGGAAAAACACAGCAAAGAGATCGATGAAGCATTTCTTCTGCCGGAAACCGGAACCAATGTAGCACGATGCCAGGAGCTTGCAAAAGAGCAGGCGGAGATCAACAACGAACTGGAAACTCTATACGAGAAGTGGGAAGTGCTTGCAGAATGAGTTTAGACTCGCCTGCGGGTCTTGACAAGAATCCACCCCTTACAATGATTTGTAAGGGGTGGAGCTTTTTAAAGTGACTGTTCAAGTGTTTCGCGGATCGCGAGAATAAAATCACGGCTGTTCAAAACAGTGGGATTTTCAAGCTTTGTGATTAATGCCAGATCTTTGGTCATTTTTCCACTCTCTATCGTATCGATCGTGGCTTTTTCCAACTGATCAGCAAAATTACAAAGTGCCGGCGTTTTATCGAGTTCGCCACGTTTGCGGAGTGCGCCGGTCCACGCAAAAATCGTCGCTACTGAGTTTGTGGATGTTTCTTCACCTGCAAGATGCTTATAATAATGACGCTGAACAGTTCCGTGTGCGGCTTCATATTCATAATAGCCATGTGGCGAAACCAGTACCGAAGTCATCATTGCAAGGGAACCAAAGGCAGATGAGATCATATCGCTCATCACATCACCGTCATAATTCTTGCAGGCCCAGATAAATCCTCCTTCCGCTTTCATAATGCGGGCTACTGCATCATCGATCAATGTGTAAAAATAAGTGATCCCCGCAGTATCAAAACGTTCTTTATAAGAATTTTCATAAAGGTCCGCAAAGATATCTTTAAAACGATGATCATATTTTTTAGAGATTGTGTCCTTCGTAGCAAACCAGAGATCCTGTTTGGTATCCAGTGCATATTCAAAGCAGCTCTTTGCAAAGCTTTCAATCGAATCATCCAGGTTGTGCATACCCTGTGCGACACCCGGACCTTCATATTTGTGAACAAGGATCTCTTCTGCTTCCGAGCCATCTGCCGGTGTATAAACAAGCTTAACCGTGCCGGGACCCGGAACCCGTATCTCTACGTTTTTGTATACATCACCATATGCATGTCTTGCGATCGTGATCGGTTTTTTCCATTTGCTGACTACAGGCTCAATGCCTTTCACAACGATTGGGGCACGGAATACGGTTCCATCAAGCATGGCACGGATCGTACCATTAGGGCTTTTCCACATCTCATGCAAATTGTACTCTGTCATGCGGGCAGCATTCGGGGTGATCGTCGCACACTTTACCGCTACACCGTATTTCTTTGTTGCATTTGCGGAATCGATGGTAACCTGATCGCCTGTTTCATCCCTGTGTTTCAATCCAAGATCATAATATTCTGTATTCAGATCTATAAAGGGAAGAAGCAGTTCATCTTTAATGATCTGCCACAGGATACGAGTCATTTCGTCACCGTCCATCTCTACAAGCGGTGTGACCATTTTAATTTTTTCCATAATAAAACTCCTTTGATTCACGTACGATATCGTGTACTTATTATTACATTACTTTCATACGTTCGATCGCTTTGACTGTATTTTCATAAGTACCGAACGCTGTCAGACGGAAATAGCCTTCTCCGCTGGGACCGAAACCGGAACCTGGTGTACCGACAACATTCACATCTTCGAGAAGATGATCGAAGAATTCCCATGATGTCATATTTCCGGGTGTTTTCAGCCAGATATAAGGAGCATTGACACCGCCTGAAACCGTATAACCGGCCTCTTTCAGGCCTTCATAGATCACCTTGGCATTGTTCATGTAATAAGCAACCTGTTCTTTCAGCTGTGCTTTTCCTTCCGGAGAATAAACAGCTTCGCCGGCCTTCTGAATGATATAGGGGGCACCGTTGTATTTTGTTCCGTGACGCCTTGCCCACAGGGCATTCAACATAACATCTCCGGATTTCAGATCTTTCGGAACTACAGTAAAGCCAAGACGTACACCCGTAAATCCGGCATTTTTGGAGAAACTGTGAAATTCAATTGCACATGTTCTTGCACCTTCACACTCATAAATACTGTGCGGGACATCCGGTTCTGAAATATAAGCTTCGTAAGCTGCATCATAAAGAATGACAGCTCCGTTTTTATTAGCGTAATCCACCCACTCCTGCAGCTGTGCTTTGGTAATGGTAGCACCGGTAGGATTATTGGGATAGCAAAGATAGATCAGGTCCGGTGTCTCTTTCGGAAATTCCGGTGCAAAATTGTTGGCTGCTGTGCACGGCATATAGATCACTCTGGAGAAACGTTCGGTAACCGGATCATAGTCTCCGGCACGGCCAGCCATAACATTGGAATCCACATAGACCGGATAAACCGGATCGCATACAGCGATCTTGCAATCAGTGCTGAAGATCTCCTGAATATTGGAACAGTCACATTTTGCGCCGTCCGATACAAAGATCTCATCCGCGTGAATATCACATCCACGGTCCTGATAGTCATTTTTTGCAATGGTATTCCGAAGGAATTCATAGCCCAGATCCGGTGCATATCCCTTAAATGTTGCACCATTTCCCATTTCATCGACTGCAGCATGGAGTGCACTGATGATAGCAGGTGCAAGTGGTTGTGTCACATCGCCGATACCAAGGCGGATCACCTCTTTGTCCGGATGCGCTGCAGTATATGCATTGACTTTTTTCCCAATTGTGGAAAAAAGATAACTTCCGGGAAGTTTAAGATAATTTTCGTTTACCTGAAACATAATTTTGCTCCTTTCCTGTTGAAAAATAAATAATGTATCATGAGTATTTTACTTCTGTGCACTCAGTACTTTGCGGTTTTTGATCAGGTAGTCCAGCATGGAAATGATCGTCAGTGTGAGTGCAAGATAGATCAAAACCTGTCCGATGATCCATGCAGTCTGTCCACTGAATCCAATCAGGAGATAAATGATCATAACCATCTGAGAGATCGTTTTCATCTTTCCCCATTTACTCGCTGCGATCACAAGTCCATTGTCTGCCGCGATCGTGCGGAAGCCGGAGATAATAAACTCTCTGGCAATGATCACAATAACGATCCACGAAGACAGATCTCCCGTGTCGATCAAACAGATCAGTGCAGAACAAACAAGCAGTTTATCTGCCAGCGGATCCATAAATTTACCAAAATCGGTAACCAGGTGGTATTTTCTTGCAATATAACCATCCAGTGTATCTGTTATGCTGGCAGCAATAAAAATGACCAGTGCAATATATCTTCCAATGTTGCTGCCCTCAAAAGGCAATTTCATAAAAAGAACAAAAAACGGGATCATGATCATTCTCATTGTCGTTAATTTATTCGGTAAATTCATCTGTACATTCTCCTATCAAATCATATTCAAGCGACCCGGTCACCCTCACGGGAACAAAGTCGCCGGATTGCAGATCCAGTGAGGTGTTTAAAAAGAAGTAACCGTCTACATTGGGTGCATCTGCATAGGTTCTGCAGACATAAGCATTTTCTTCCGAGAGAAATCCCTCTACCATGACATACAATTCTCTTCCGATCTTTGCCTCACCGCGTTCCAGGGATATATCCTGCTGAAGCGACATAAGAGCGTCTTTACGGATTTCTTTTGTCTCTTCCGGTATCTGATCTTCCATCTCCCCTGCAGGTGTATTCTCTTCCCTTGAATAAGTAAATACACCAAGACGGTCAAAACGCATTTCTTCGATAAACGCCATAAGATTTCTATGGTTTTCTTCTGTCTCACCCGGGAATCCGGTGATCAGAGTCGTACGAAGCGCGATATCCGGAATCTCTGCCCTTAGATTCTTTATGATAGAAACCAGATCATCATGGGAGGTTCTCCTACCCATCCGTTTAAGGATCTCATCTTCCGAATGCTGTATGGGAAGATCAAGATAATGACAAACCTTAGGCTCTTCTTTCATTACATCGATCAGTTCAGGATAAATTTCCTCCGGATAACAATAAAGGATCCTGATCCATTGAATACCGGAGATTTTGCAAAGTTCTTTAATCAGCAGATGCAGGCTTTTCTTTCCGTATAGATCAATTCCGTAAAGAGTTGTCTCCTGCGCAACCAGGACCAGTTCTTTAACGCCCTGCCTGGCAAGTTCAGCTGCTTCTTTTAAGAGTTCCTCCATTGGGACACTTCTGTATGCCCCGCGAAGGGAAGGGATAATACAATAGGTACATCTTTTATTACAGCCTTCTGCTATCTTTAAATATTCGTAATGCCCACCGGTTGTAACAAGGCGTTTTCCGGACAGATCGGGATCCTCTTTCATCGGATCACGGACCATCATCAGGCGATTGCTTTTTAAGACTTCTTCTATCGCATCAGCGATCTGTTCGAGACCTATGGTTCCGATCACAGCATCTACTTCAGGGATCTCATCGAGAATCTCATTGCGGTATAACTGTGCCAGACACCCGCAAACGATCAATGCCTTACAGGAACCATTCCTGCGATATTCTGCCATTTCAAGAATATTGGCAACACTTTCTTCTTTTGCATCATGTATGAAACTGCAGGTATTGATAATGATAATATCCGCATCTGCCTCATCATCTGTGATCCCGTAACCGCGTTCTGAAAGAATACCCAGCATATGTTCTGAATCCACAAGATTCTTATCGCAGCCAAGGGAAATAAACAGGATCTTCATATAATATCCCCACAATAACAAAGAGGCGATCCGCTATCTTGTACCTGACAGGAACAGCCTCTTTCTGTATATTCATTAGGATTCTGTTGTCTCAGAATCTGCAGTATCTACCTCAGTCTCAGCATCGGATGCTGTCGCAACAGGGATGATCTCCTCCATGGCTTCGTATTCAGCCCCATCTTCTTCTAAATCTGTTACGATATTCACCTTGCCTTCATAGATTTCATCGATTGCAATGGAGAGTGCTTTGCGATCTATATCTCCATCTACTTTGGGATCTGCGCCGGCGATCAGCTGTCTTGCCCTTTTAGATGTAGCCAAAACGATAGAATAACGACTGGAAACAACCGGTTCTTCGTTTTCGGCGTCCTTGTTGATCTCTGCGATCAGTTCTTTATATGACGGATGTATCATAATTCCTTCTCCTCTCTGTCTTTTAACTCTCTTTTCATTCTTGTAATCAGTTCTGTATTCTGGGAAACTTTGTGATGCTGCGACTGGATCAGACTGTGTATCTGTTCCGCAGCCTGTTCAAGAACGTCATTCACGATCACATAGTCGTAACATTCGATGGCGTCCGATTCCTCCGCAGCGCGTTTCAGTCTGGAACGGATGACCTCAGTCGTCTCTGTTCCTCGCCCTTTTAATCTGCGTTCGAGTTCTGCGGCAGAAGGAGTCACAACAAAAATAAGCAATGTTTCCGGAAATTTCTTTTTAACATTCAGAGCACCCTGAATCTCGATCTCGAGGATCACATCCTTGCCGTCGTTCAGCATTTCATCTACATATGCCCTGGGTGTACCATAATAATTATTCACATAAGAAGCATATTCGATAAACTGATCTTTTTGAATCATATCCTCGAACTGTTCACGTGTACGGAAAAAGTACTCTCTTCCGTCCAACTCACCTTCACGAGGCGCTCTGGTCGTTGCTGAAATAGATAGAGCATATTGATCATAACGATTCAGCAGTGTTTTCATAAGAGTGCCTTTTCCGGCACCGGAAAAACCCGAAATACAAACGAGAAGACCTTTATTCATCTTCCTCATCCTCCTCTGCAGACATTTCAGCATGAAAGGCAGGATCTGAGTTAAAACGCCTGGCTATCGTATCCGGCTGAAGCGCAGAAAGCATAACACGCCCTTCCTCAAGAATGATGACCGATTTGGTTCTTCTCCCCTGTGTAGCATCGATCGACATGCCTTCTTCCTTTGCACCGGCTACCATTCTTTTAACAGGTGCCGCGTCCGGATTTACAACGGCAAGCACCTTATCCGTGTTTACCATATTACCAAAACCGATATTGACCAGTCTGCCCAATCCTTTTCCCTCTGCTGCTTATTCTATATTTTGTATCTGCTCGCGGACCTTTTCAATTTCTGTTTTGAGATCGATCGCGATATTCGATGTCTCCAGATCGTTCGCTTTGGACAGAATCGTATTTGCTTCCCTGTTCATTTCCTGCGCAATGAAATCCAGCTTTCGTCCGATTCCTGCTCCCTGCATCAACGACTGACGCATATGGTCAATATGACTGCTCAGGCGAACCGTTTCTTCGTCAGTACAGATCTTATCCGCAAACAGGATGACCTCTGCTGCAATACGGCTTTCATCAATCTGAACATCTTCCAGCAATTCTTTGGTTTTGAGTTTCAGACGTTCTTTATAATCTTCCAGAATGCCCGGCGCTCTTTCTTTTACCAAAGATACATTTTCATCCATATGGGCAAGTTTGGCAAGAATATCGGTACGAAGTGCTTCTCCTTCTCTGGAACGGCTTTCCGAAAAAGCCTCTGCTGCCTTACGGAGTGCCTGTTCAAGGATCTGCCAGAGTTCTTCTTCATCTACAGAAACTTCGTCCATAACAAGCACTTCCGGAAAACGACCGAGTCCGGAAGCAGTCAGATCGAATGGAAGACCAAATTCTTCACTCATATGGCGAAGGTTTTCCACATATTGCTGCGCAATACCGGCATGATAGGATAGATTGACGCTTGCTTCCTGCAGGTCTTCAAAGCTGATAAAGATATCGACTTTACCACGCTGCATATATTCCTTCAATAACGAGCGGATAGACGACTCGAACATGCTGAATTTCTTAGGCATTTTAATGTTAAAATCCAAATAACGGTGATTGACGGATTTCATTTCTACAGTGATCTTCTGATTTCCGTTTACAACCTCCGCCCTGCCGAAACCGGTCATGCTTTTAATCATAATTGTCCTCTGTTCTTATATCATCTTGAAATTGAACATATAGAATCAAGCTATAGTATAAGTCATAATAAAAATGCCGTCAAATACTTTTTCTTGATATAACTATGTATGAAACATGAATTATCTGCTATAATTAATCTGATTTTTTTCGGAGGTTTCATATGGCATTTGATGGCATTACCATAAGGGCATTAAAAGAAGAACTGAATCAGAAAATAGAAGATGGATATATCGCAAAGATCATCCAGCCGGAACCGGATGCCCTTATTCTAACGATAAAAAAAGACAGGGGAAACATCCGACTGCTGCTCTCAGCCAATGCTTCTCTTCCACTCATTTATCTAACTGACAAAAATGTACAGGCACCTATGACTGCGCCAAATTTCTGTATGCTTCTGCGCAAACACATTGGAGGTGGTCATATTATCTCGGTTGAGCAGCCATCCCTGGAGCGTATCCTCGTTTTTTCGATTGAACACAGGAATGAACTGGGGGATCTTTGTATACGAAAACTGATTATTGAAGCTATGGGAAAACACAGCAATATCATTTTTTGTGATGATCAGGATCGTATCATCGATTCGATCAAGCATATTTCCGGTAATATGAGTTCTGTAAGGGAAGTTCTTCCTGGCAGACCCTATTTTATCCCTAACACAATGGATAAATATGATCCACTCACGATAAAAGAAGCTGAATTCACAAGTCTTATTTTATCAAAACCCGCACCCCTATATAAAGCGCTTTATACTTCTCTTACGGGTATTTCACCGGTTATTGCACAGGAACTCTGTTTTCGGGCAGAAATCGACGGAGATAAACCTGCCAATACCTTATCTTCGAAGGAAAGATCCGATATTTACAAGGCATTTTGCAAGATGACAGATGCAATTACCAACAGCCGGTTTTCACCTTCTATTTTATATAAGGGAAAAATACCGGAAGATTTTGCCGTCCTGGATATGTCATCCTGGGGTGATTTCACGAAGAAATATTTTGCTTCTATTTCTGAACTTCTGGAATCCTATTATGCAGAAAAAGATTCCATAAGCCGTATCCGGCAGAAATCTGCTGATCTTCGTAAAGTGATCACCACACATATGGAACGCACTTCCAAAAAGCTGATCCTTCAGGAAAAGCAGATGAAAGATACGGATAAGATGGATCAATATCGATTATATGGAGAATTGCTGCAGGCATATGGGTATGGAATTGATGCCGGCTTATCTTCTATTGAGGTAGATAATTACTATTCAGGAGAAAAGCAAAAAATTCCGCTGGATCGTGAACTTACACCTATCGAGAATTCAAAAAAGTTTTTTGACCGATACAGTAAACTAAAAAGAACACGGGAGGCGCTGCAAACACAATTGGAAGAGAGCCGATCCTCCCTTCAGCATCTGGAAAGCATAAGTACATCACTGGATCTCGCACAGACGGAAAACGATCTTTCTCAGATCCGGGATGAACTTTCAGAATTCGGATATATGAAAAAGAAAACATTTGATAAGAGGCAAAAAAAGGTCACTTCCTCTCCGCTTCATTTTATTTCCTGTGACGGATATGATATTTACGTCGGAAAAAACAATTATCAGAATGAAGAAGTTTCTTTCAAGCTTGGATCCGGCAATGACTGGTGGTTCCACGCAAAAAATATGCCGGGGTCCCATGTGATCGTAAAAAACGGAGGAAATGCACTTTCTGACGAAGGTTTCGAGGAAGCCGGCAGACTGGCAGCCTTTTACTCCGGCGGTCGTCTTGCTCCCAAAGTGGAAATAGACTATACTCTTAAAAAGAATCTTAAAAAACCAGCAGGAGCAAAGCCTGGATTTGTTGTTTATTATACCAACTACTCTCTTATGGCTAAACCTGACATTCAAAATATCAAAACAGGAAAATAATATTCCCGGAGGAGTTTTATGGCAGCTACGAGCAGAACGACTGAAGAGCCGGTTCGCAGACCCACCACACGATACAATGCCGATATACGCAAAGGACTGACGGCAGCGCAAGTAGAAGAATATATGGAAAACGGCTGGGACAACCATCCGGTCGAACCTCCATCCAAGACCATATCAGAAATTATAAGAAGCAATGTGATCACGTATTTTAATATCATTTTTGCGGTGATTGCTGTGCTTCTGATCGTATGCCGTTCTTTCAAAAGTCTTACCTTTCTGCCTATCATCCTGCTGAATACACTGATCGGTATCATACAGGAAATCCAGGCGAAAAAAACGCTGGAAAAGCTTACTGTGATGAATGCGGCAAAAGCAAGGGTCATACGAGACGGAAAGATTAAAAACATAAGAATCGACCAGCTTGTTCTGGATGATATTGTAGTATTTGAGTCCGGAAATCAGATCTGTGCCGATGCCATTGTGCTTCAGGGAGAAGTACAGGCAAACGAAGCCCTTCTGACCGGTGAATCAGACGAGATCACAAAAAAAAGTGGGGATCATCTGATGTCCGGCAGTTTTGTGGTGTCCGGAAAATGTATTGCCAGACTTGAAAAGGTCGGCGAAGACTCCTATATCAATAAGCTGACACTGGAGGCTAAAAAGGGGAAAGACGAAGAACAGTCAGAAATGATACGCTCCCTCAATAAATTGCTTTTAATTGTCGGTATCCTGATCATTCCGGTTGGAATCATGCTTTTCTATCAGAATTACTTTGTAAACAGTCTTGCCTTTACGGACAGTATAACAACTATGGTCGCTGCTGTCATCGGCATGATTCCGGAAGGACTTTTCCTGCTTTCAAGTATCACACTTGCCAGCAGTGTTGTTAAACTTGCAATGAAAAAAGTCCTTGTTCATGATATGAAATGCATTGAAACACTGGCCCGGGTAAATGTCCTCTGTGTGGATAAGACAGGAACCATCACAGAAAATACGATGGTTGTAAATGACATCATTCCACTGGATGGCTTCGATGAAGCCGATATGATCTCTCTGGAACAGCTTGTCTGCAATTTTTCTTTTTCCATGTCATCAGATAATATCACTATGGCAGCCCTGAAAGAGCGTTTTAAAGGTCAGCAGGGTGAGAAGGCTGATTCGATCACCTCCTTCTCTTCCGCCTTTAAGTACAGCAGTGCAACCTTCGGCAGCAAATCCTATGTACTTGGTGCTCCGGAATTTATTCTGAAGGATCAGTACGAAAATTATAAGCAGCAGATCGACGAACAGGGAGGAAAGGGCTATCGAGTCCTTGTATTTGCGCAATATAATGGAACCCCTACCGGAAAAGAACTGACAGAATCCTCCACCGCATTAGGGCTGGTCCTGCTTTCCAATCCCATTCGAAAAGATGCCAAGGCTACCTTTGAATATTTTGCGGAACAGGGCGTTGAAGTCAAGGTGATCTCCGGTGATAATCCGGTTACTGTTTCAGTGGTTGCCGGACAGGCCGGTATCCGGAATACAGATTCCTATATTGATGCAAGTACCTTAAAATCAAAAAGCGATATTCTTGCGGCTGTTCAAAAGTATACGGTATTCGGCCGTGTTACACCCGATCAGAAAAGGATGATCGTTCAGTGTCTGAAGAAAATCGGAAAGACGGTTGCTATGACCGGCGATGGTGTAAATGATGTGCTGGCCCTCAAAGATGCAGATTGTTCTGTTGCAATGGCTTCCGGTAGTGAAGCGGCTGCGCAGGCATCCCAGCTGGTTCTTTTAGAATCTGATTTTGCGAGAATGCCTGATGTTGTACAAGAAGGTCGTCAGGTAGTAAACAATCTGGAACGTTCCGGCAGTCTATTTCTGGTGAAAAACATCTTTTCACTGCTGATGTCTGCTTTTTCGATCATATTCAGTATCACTTACCCGCTGCAGCCGGCACAGATCACTCTAATCAGCATGTTTACAATTGGTCTTCCTGGATTTTTCCTTTCTCAGACCCCTAATAAAAAATTGATCCGAGGACACTTTATATCCAATATTCTGCTTCGTGCATTGCCGGCA
>R11__coassemble_61_pt1 | contig 87838 bp, 74 predicted proteins | sample R11__metabat2_high_PE_057 | metagenome-assembled genome bin R11 | reverse complement strand
GATAAAATCCCTTCTTTTGCGAACAGTCGGAATGGGTTGAAATGTGTCTGCGGAATAGCCGCTTTACAATCGGAAAAGTTTCCGATACAATAGAAAAAGATATGGTACTGACCATGCTTGATTATATCATATGGTCACATTTACAGTAAATACAATAAGGACGGAGAAGTATTATGAGTGAGACGGCGGTAAAAACGATCCCGGTAGACGCAGGCGGACTCCTGATTGGAAGCGGAAGACCGAAGATTTGTATTCCTCTGGTTGGAAAAGATCTGCAGGAGATAAAAGAGCAGATCGGTCTGGTTCTGCAGGCTTATCCGGATATTGTTGAATGGCGCGCAGATATGTTTGAAGGCATTCTGGATGAGGCGCAGAGAAGCGAGGCATTGGAAACGATCTCTTATCTGCTGGGCGGTGTACCGATCCTCTTTACATTCCGCAGCCATTTCGAAGGCGGAAACAAAGAGATCACAGCGGAAGAATACAGCCTTTTGAATGTCTGGGCATCCCGCAGAAAAGAAATCGCCATGATCGATATCGAAGGCAGAAGAGGGGATTTTGTACCGAAAGATCTTGTAAAGCTGATTCATGCAGACGGAAAACCGGTCATCACTTCAGCACACTTTTTAGATTCCACACCTTCTGCAGAGAAAATGGCAGATATATTGCGTGAATTGGACGCAGCGGAAGGAGATGTCCTGAAGCTTGCGGTTATGCCTTCAGAAGCACAGGATGTGCTGAATCTGATGCAGGCAACACTCTGGATGTGCAAAGAAACACCGCATCCTGTCGTTACTATGGCTATGGGTAAGCTTGGTGTTGTCTCCCGTCTGAGCGGAAGTCTTACCGGATCTTCCATGACATTCAGTACAGCAGGCGATGCATCCGCTCCGGGCCAGCTGCCGGCAGAGATCGTGCGGGACATTCTGGAACAACTGGACGGACTGCAGGGTGCAGAGGAATAAATACAGATCCCGCACGCGGGGCAGGTGAGCGAAATTCGGTTGGCGAAAGCGAAATACCTTATAGAATATTGCATGATCACGGGGCTGCTACAACCGGCAGCCTCGTTTTTTCTTGTAATCGCCCCCCGGCTATGGTAAAGTGTAGAATGTTAGGCTTATTCCGGTCGACTTGAAGTTGTTCCGACCGGATATGCATAGAATAGGATGGAAAAGAGGAAATTATGAGAGCAAGCGGAATACTGCTTCCGATATCCTCCCTGCCGACTAAGGGCGGCATTGGCGGATTTTCCCGTGAAGCATACGATTTTGTAGACCTGTTATCCAGGGCCGGTGCGCGTTATTGGCAGATCCTGCCGCTGGGCCCCACAGGATATGGGGATTCCCCATATCAGGCATTTTCGACCTATGCCGGAAATCCCTACTTTATCTCTCTGGAAACACTGGTTGAAGAAAAACTTCTTACTGAGGAGGAACGTCAGGTTGCCGATGCGGAAGACAACCCACGCTATGTGGATTACGGCAGAGTTTACAATACACGATTTAAAGCGCTGCGCCAGGCTTTTTCAAGATTTCAGCCCAGCCCGGTGTTTGAGCAGTTTGTAGAGGAAAACAGCTTTTGGCTGGAGGATTACTGCCTGTTTATGGCAATCAAGAACGACCAGGGCGGCAAATGCTGGACAGACTGGCCGCAGGCTTTGCAGATGCGCGATCCCAAAGCACTGGAACAGGCCCGTCATGACCTGGCGGATGAGATCCAGTTTTATCGCTTTATGCAATATAAATTCACCGGTCAGTGGAAGAAGCTGAAAGCTTACGCGAACATGAAAGGGATCGAGATCATCGGTGATATCCCGATCTATGTTGCTTTTGATAACGCAGATGCCTGGTCCAATCCGGAACTGTTTCAGTTTGATGAGAACCATATGCCGACAGCTGTTGCAGGCTGTCCGCCGGATGATTATGCAAAGAACGGTCAGCTCTGGGGCAATCCCCTCTATCGCTGGGATTATCACAAAAAGACCGGATACGCCTGGTGGATCCAGCGGATTGCATATGCACTGAATCTTTATGATGTTGTCCGCGTGGACCATTTCCGTGGTTTTGATGAGTATTATGCAGTTCCTTACGGAGATCCGACGGCTGAATTCGGAGAATGGAAGAAGGGTCCCGGGATCGATCTCTTTAAGGCGGTTGAGAAGAAACTTGGCAAGACCAAAATGATCGCTGAAGATCTGGGATTTGTAACACCCAGTGTCAAAAAACTGGTGAAGGATTCCGGCTATGCCAGCATGAAAGTGCTGCAGTTTGCTTTCTACGATGGCTCCGACAGCGATTATCTGCCCCACAAGTATGGTCATAACTGTGTTGTTTATACCGGCACGCATGATAATAACACTCTGATGGGCTGGTATGATGAACTGAGTCCGGCAGATAAGGACTTTACACAGAGATATATGAACATTGCCCAGGATTCCAGGGATGAGATCCCCTGGGATTTTATCAGACTTGCTATGTCCAGCAAGGCAGATCTGGCGATCTTCCCCCTGCAGGATGTGCTTGGCCTTGGGGCTGACTGCCGTTTGAACTGCCCTTCTACACTGGGAGAAAACTGGAAATGGCGTGCCCAGCGCGGCGAGCTCCGGGATTACCATATCGACAGACTGATGCAGATGAACCGCCTGTACGGCCGTTATCATGAGGTTGAGGTCCCTGTGGAGTTCGATGCACTCGGTGAGCTGGAGGAAAATCCTGCTGAATCCGAAGTTATTCCGGCACCGCTTCACGATTCCAGTGAGATCTGGGAAAAGGAAGAGGAGCTGATCCGTGCGGAGGTTGCAGAGGATACCGAATCTGTCGATGCACTGGAGCAGCGCATGGACCAGATGCTGTGCAGCCGTTTTGGCAGAGGACTGAAATATTCCACGAAGAAAGAGATCTTCTCTGTTCTCATGGAGATCACCAAAGAAAAGATGGCGGACCGTCCGCGTATCATCGGCAAAAAGAAACTTTATTATATATCCGCAGAATTTCTGATCGGCAAACTGCTCTCAAACAACCTGATCAATCTTGGCATTTTTGATAAGGTGGAGAGTATCCTGAAAAAATACAACCTGAATATCGGTGAGATCGAGGGTATGGAGCTGGAGCCTTCACTTGGAAATGGCGGACTGGGCCGTCTGGCTGCCTGCTTCCTGGATTCCATCGCGACACTGGGACTTTGCGGCGATGGTGTGGGCCTGCATTATCATTACGGCCTGTTCCGTCAGGAACTGACAGACCACCATCAGCTGGAGCTGAAGAATCCGTGGATCGCAGCAGACACCTGGGCAGAACGCCAGGCTGAATCCTTTAGCGTGCCTTTCCGCGATTTCACTCTGCAGTCATCTATGTATGATATCACGGTTCCGGGATACGGCAGTGGCAGCAACCATCTGCACCTGTTCGATCTGGACAGTGTGGACGATTCTATGGTCGGCAATGACGGCATTGGTTTTGATAAATGGGATGTCAAACGCAACCTGACACTCTTCCTGTATCCGGATGACAGCGACAGACAGGGCCAGCTGCTTCGTATTTATCAGCAGTATTTCATGGTGTCCAATGCTGCACAGCTGATCCTGAAAGAGTGTGGTGAGCGTGGTGTGGATCTGCATGAGATGTACAATTATGTGGTGATCCAGATCAACGATACACATCCGTCCATGATCATTCCGGAGCTGATCCGTCTTCTGACGGAGCGCGGCTTCTCCATGGACGAGGCGATCCGTGTTGTTTCAAAGACCTGCGCTTATACAAACCATACGATCCTGGCTGAGGCTCTGGAAAAATGGCCCATCGACTATCTGGAAGAGGTGGTTCCGCATCTTCTGCCGATCATCCGCGAGCTGGATTCCCGTGCAAAGGCACAGTATACACAGCCGGAAGTTGCCATCATAGACGATCAGAATCGTGTCCATATGGCCCACATGGATATCCATTACGGCTTCTCGGTAAACGGCGTTGCGGCGTTGCATACGCGCATTTTAGAGAAGTCTGAGTTAAAGGCTTTCTATAAGCTTTACCCGGAGAAATTCAACAACAAGACCAACGGCATCACCTTCCGCCGCTGGCTGCTGGGGGCAAATCCGGAATTGGCAGATTATATCAGCGAACTGATCGGTGATGATTATAAGATGAATGCATCTGCACTGACTGCACTTATGGATCACGCAGATGATGAGAAAGTGCTTGCAAAACTTGAGCGGATCAAATATCACAATAAGAAAAAACTCAGCCGTTACCTCTATGAGACCCAGAATCTGGATATTGATCCCCATTCGATCTTTGATATCCAGATCAAACGTCTGCATGAGTACAAGCGCCAGCAGCTGAATGCATTGTATGCGATCTATAAATATCAGCAGATCAAGGCAGGTAACCTGCCCAAGCGTCCGATCACCATGATCTTCGGTGCAAAGGCTGCGCCGGCATACAGGATCGCGAAAGATATCATTCATCTGATCCTCTGTCTTTCTGACCTGATCAGCAATGACCCGGAAGTTGCGCCCTACCTGCGCGTGGTTATGGTTGAAAACTACAATGTGACCAAGGCGGAGAAACTGATCCCTGCAGCAGATGTTTCCGAACAGATCTCCCTGGCTTCGAAAGAGGCATCCGGAACCGGAAACATGAAGCTCATGCTGAACGGCGCGGTAACACTTGGAACCGAAGACGGTGCGAATGTCGAGATCCATCAGCTGGTCGGCGATGATAACATTTATATTTTCGGTAAGGAAACAGCAGATGTGATCAAGCTGTATGCCAACGGAACATACGATCCGAAGAAGTACTATATGGCAAACAAGGAGATCCGTGCTGCGGTAGATTTTATTACCTCAGATGAACTGATCGGCATCGGAGATGCAGAGAGCCTTAAGCGTCTGCAGAACGAGCTGATCAATAAAGACTGGTTCATGACACTTCTTGACTTTGAGGATTATAAAGATACCAAGGAAAAAATGTTTGCGGACTACGAGGATCGCAGGTCCTGGAACAGGAAGGCGCTCGTCAATATTGCGCAGGCCGGTTATTTCTCGGCTGACCGCACGATCGCCCAGTATAATAAAGATATCTGGAAACTGTAGGAGAAACAGATAAGATTTGGAGGAAGCCCAGGTGGCAGATTACAGACAGGAAATCGAAAAAAGAAGAACATTTGCCATTATTTCCCATCCGGATGCAGGTAAGACGACGCTGACAGAGAAATTCCTTCTCTACGGCGGCGCCATCAACCTGGCCGGTTCCGTAAAAGGAAAAGCGACCGCACGGCACGCGGTATCTGACTGGATGGAGATCGAGAAGGAGAGAGGTATTTCTGTTACCTCTTCGGTCCTCCAGTTTAATTACGGCGGATTCTGCATCAACATTCTGGATACGCCGGGACATCAGGATTTCTCAGAGGATACCTACCGAACACTGATGGCAGCGGATTCGGCTGTTATGGTGATCGACGGCAGCAAGGGTGTAGAGGCCCAGACCAGAAAATTGTTTAAGGTCTGTGTCATGCGCCACATTCCGATCTTTACTTTTATTAATAAGATGGACCGGGATGCCAATGATACCTTTGATCTTCTGGATGAGATCGAAAAAGAGCTCGGTATAGCGACCTGCCCGGTCAACTGGCCCATAGGATCCGGTAAAAATTTCCGTGGCGTCTATGATCGTAACACCCAAAAAGTGCTTGTTTTCTCTGATACGCAGAAAGGAACAAAGGAAGGCATCGAGGAAGAGATCGATGTGGACGATCCCCACCTTCTTGATGTGATGAGCGAAGACCAGAAGGACACGCTTCTCGATGAGATCGAACTTCTGGACGGCGCGGCAGCGGAGTTTGATCAGGAACTGGTCAGCAAGGGGGAACTCTCGCCGGTCTTTTTCGGGTCGGCGCTTACCAACTTTGGCGTAGAGACTTTCCTGAAGCATTTCCTGAAAATGACGACACCGCCGCTTCCGAGAAAAGCAGACACGGGTGTGATCGATCCGGTTGAAGAACCTTTTTCGGCATTTGTCTTCAAGATTCAGGCAAATATGAATAAAAACCACCGTGACCGTATTGCCTTTATGCGTATCTGCTCCGGCAAATTTGATGCCGGTGCGGAAGTATATCATGTGCAGGGTGATAAAAAGATGCGTCTTCTCCAGCCCCAGCAGATGATGGCGGATGACCGCCATGTTGTTTCCGAGGCTTACAGCGGGGACATTATAGGTGTCTTTGATCCGGGTATTTTTTCGATCGGAGATACGATCTGTACACCCGGAAGAAAGTTTGCTTATGAGGGGATCCCGACTTTTGCGCCGGAGCATTTTGCCCGCGTGACACAGATGGATACCATGAAACGGAAGCAGTTTGTGAAAGGCATCAACCAGATCGCCCAGGAGGGTGCGATCCAGATCTTTCAGGAGAAGGGCGGTATGGAGGAGATCATCGTCGGTGTTGTCGGCGTCCTTCAGTTCGATGTCCTGAAGTATCGTCTGGAGAATGAGTATAATGTTGAGATCCGTCTGGATATGCTGCCTTATGAATACATCCGCTGGATTGCAAACAAGGATGAGATCGATGTGGACAAGATCATCGGCACTTCGGACATGAAAAAGGTTACAGATCTGAAGGGAAATCCCCTTTTGCTCTTTGTAAATTCCTGGAGTGTCGGCATGACGCTTGACCGGAACGACGATCTGAAACTGGAAGAGTTCAGCAGAAACTGATCGTGCGGTCTGCTGTTCCAAAAACCGTGCAGGAGAAATGAGGAAATAAAATGAGCGAAGAGAATCGTTTTGCTTCTGTTGAAAAACTGGAAGAGAAAAAGACCGGGTCAGAAGAGATCTTTGATGGTGTGATCCTTCATCTTTACAGGGATCAGGTAGAACTGCCCAACGGCAATCCGGCTGTGCGGGAAGTGATCCGCCATGTAGGTGCCGTCTGTGTGGTACCGGTCACAGATGACGGAAAAGTGATCGTGGAACGTCAGTTTCGCTATCCGCTTGGTCAGGTGATCACAGAGATCCCGGCCGGCAAGCTGGACTCATTTGAAGAAGACCGCCTGTCTGCGGCGCAGCGGGAACTGCGGGAGGAGACAGGTTATACGGCTGATCATTGGAAAGATATGGGCATTTACTATCCGGCGGCTGCTTACAGCGACGAGAAGATCACTATGTATCTGGCCACAGGCCTGCATAAGGGTGACCAGCAGCTGGATGAAGATGAGTTTCTGAGTTTTAGTGCCATTCCCCTTGAGACACTCATCGGGCAGATCATGGACGGAGAGATCACAGATGGCAAGACTCAGGTTGCCATCCTGAAAGCAGCCAAGCTGCTGGCAGAGGGAGTTTAACTTCCCTGCATATATATGGGATGTCTGTACAGATGCCGGGCTTGCAGAAGTCCGCATATGTCTGTGTTTCCTGCATGAGTTAAGTGGGAATGACTGCGAGATCCAACTCTTACAAAAACTTACCCCCTGGGAGAAGAGACTTTCGTATATGGCCGAATCTTCCAGGGGGTTAGATTTTGTTAGGGCTTAGCTCGCGGGAATGGAACGTTCATGCAAGGAATACAGACATATGCGGACTTCTGCAGGCCCGGCATCTTATATTTCCTGAATACAAGCTCCGAATCATCCCTCAAAAGGCATAACATCCTTTACTGCATCAGAAGGAGTGATCACTGCATCGCCGTTATCAATATCGATCAGGATATAGCAGTCGTTTCCCATGCCCAGTTCTTTCATGTAGCTGAGCTGGCGAAGACCGTGACGGGTCTGCATGCGCTCGGTAAGGGCGGCCTTATCATGGTCTGTCATCGCGAAGACCATATCTACACAGGCACTGTCAACCGCAAGGATGTCCAGAGATGCGGCAATGCCTACGTTGGGGGTAACAACCGGCTCTGCGGCACAGCCTTCGCAGTCGCAGGATACCGACATGTTTCTCATGACATTGATATAAGAAACATTTTTGCCGAAATAGTCGATCGTTGCCTTGGTGGACTCGGTCATATGCTCCATAAATTTCTCTTCAATGATATCCCATGGGTTATCCGAACCAGGCGTGGTATGGATCATTTTTTTGCCGATCCGACCATCCGCACAACCGATACCGATATTCTTATTGGAACCGCCGAAGCCGCCTACGGTATGACCTTTAAAATGTGTCAGGGCCAGCATGGAATCGTAATTGGTCAGATGACTGCCTACATACATTTCCTGGAACCATTTGCCGCCCTTGATTGGAAGTGTAACAGTGCCTTCTTCGTCGAGAATGTCGACCGGGGCAAAAGTCCATCCGTTTACTTTCAGCGTTTCACGATGCTGTTCGGTCGTATAGCGATCGCCTTCGTAATAGGTATTGGTTTCGATGATGTTTGCATCCGGCAGCTCGTTTTTCATAAGCTGTTCCACCCAGGGTCGGGGGATGATATTGGGACCGTTCTGTTCACCGGTATGCAGCTTCACACCAATCTTTCCTGTCAGATTTGCGCATACGCGCTGATAGATTTTTTCCAGTCCTGCAGGAGATAAGTCTCTCGTAAAATAAACAATAGATTCGTTTCCGGTTCTCTCGGAGCGGGGAATATATTTGTCTCCACCGGTGCCTGGACGTATTTTGATCTGTGACATATGAAGAATTCTCCTTTCGAATATTTTATGTGCATTTTTTAAAGTGGTCATTTCAATTATACACAATTATTGTTCTCTCGTGCACCCCTTAAATTTGTGATTTGTCTCATCCATTTTCATGTGCGGAGATTTTGTATGGAAGATGTCCGCTTTTGCTTCGTCAGATGTATCAATAAAAATCCATTCGGCCGGGATGTGGTGTCTTGACAAAGTTTGATGAAAATCTTAAAGTAACAATGCGGTATAAGTGGATTGCCGCAACGAGGAGATTATTATGAAAAAGAAAATAATGGGACTGCTGCTGGCTGCAAGCATGGCAGTATCTCTTGCTGCGTGCGGAAATGCTTCAGATTCCGGGAATGCATCGGGATCAGCTGCGGAAACAGATGCGGCAGATGGAGAGAAAGACGGCGAAGCGTCAGACGACAGTGCGGTGGATGGCAGCGTGGATGCAGATGGAAATCCATCCGGCGGAGCACCTGCAGCACTGGCAAAAGAAGATATCCATATCGGTGCTGTATTTAACAGCACACAGCAGGAAGAAGGCTTCACCTATTGCTTTGAGCAGGGATTTAAGGCACTCGAAGCGGAAGGTTACGAAGTGGATTATGCCTGGGATATTGCAGAATCCGAGGAATGTGAGACTGCGATCGAGAGTCTGATCGCCCAGGGATGCAATGTTATTTACGGACTCAGTTACGGATTTGGAGAATACATGGCAGATGTGGCTGAGAAATATCCGGATGTTTATTTTAATCATTACTCAGGCAGCATTACCGGGGACAATATGGCAACATTTTTCCCAAAGATCTACCAGAGTGAGTACCTGTGCGGTATTGTGGCAGGCCTAAGGACGGAAACCGACGAGATCGGCTTTCTTGGATCATACGCGATCCCTGAAGTGATCCGCATGATCAACGCCTTTACACTTGGCGCAAAATCTGTCAATCCAAATGCTGAGGTTCAGGTAAAATGGACAGGATCCTGGTTTGACCCCGCAACAGAGACAGCTGCGACAACGGAGCTTGTTCATTCGGGCTGCGATACGATCATCGCCTATCTGGATTCCATGAGTGCACTGGTAACAGCAGATGAACTTGGTGCATGGTGTTTTGGTTATGGCACTTCGAGCATCGAATCCCTTCCGGATTCCTTCCTTACCAATCTCGCTTTCGACTGGGGTCCCTTCCTTCTGGAAAATGTGCAGAGCATCATCGACGGAACCTGGACGGGAAGCAGCTGCTGGATCGGCATGGAGGACGGCAACGGCCTGGTTGGGATCGGCGATATTTATAACAGTGCGGACGGTACGCAGGAAGCAGTAGATGAGGCGGCGGCCGGCTTCCTCACAGGGACACTGGACATCTGGCAGGGTGAGATCCTGGACAATGAAGGAAACATTGTTGTGGAAAAAGATGAAACGCTGAGCGATGCAGATCTGCTTTCCATGATGTTCTTTGTAGAAGGTGTAAACGGTTCGATCGATTAAAAATCAGACGATATGAAATGAGGAGCATATCACATGTATTGTGGTATGCTCTATTTACATAGACGGCTGTCGTGATAAGCCGAAAAAAACGTATGGCATATTACTGATGGTTGAAAAATCACGGCAGAACGATAAAATAAGATTGTATCTTCCGGTATGTTTCAGAATAAGGAGAGGCTATGGTCCAGCTTGCGGAGAACGCAGTCGAATTGCGGCAGATCAAAAAATATTTCGGCAGTATCAAAGCGAATGACGGCGTAAATCTGTCTGTTCGCGCCGGAGAGATCCATGCGATCCTTGGAGAGAACGGATCCGGAAAGAGTACATTGATGAATGTGCTTTCGGGTCTGTATATGCCGGATGCAGGTGAGATCCGGATCGATGGTCATCAGGTTATCTTTCACTCGCCGGGCGAGGCTGCCGAAGCCGGGATCGGGATGGTCCATCAGCATTTTAAGTTGGCAGATGCCCTGAAAGCCTGGGAAAATATCGCCGCGGGTGCAGGATCGGGAGTCTGTCTCAATCGAAAAAAAGCGATCCGTGAGATCTTGAACATGTGCAAAAAATATGGTTTGCTGATCGATCCGGAACAAAAAGTGGCGGCTATGACGATCGGAGAAAAGCAGACTGTGGAGATCCTGAAAGTGCTTTACAAAGGTGCACGGATCCTCATTCTCGACGAGCCGACCGCTGTGCTTACGGTGCAGGAAAGCGAGCGGCTTTTTGCTGTTTTGAGAGAAATGAAGGCGGATGGCTGTACGATCATCCTGATCACCCATAAGCTCCGTGAAGTGCTTGCTGTGAGCGACCGGGTGACGGTCCTTCGAAAAGGGATTCAGATCGAAACTCTGGAATCGTCGAAGACGACACCGGAACAACTTTCCGTGCTTATGGTCGGACGCGGTGTGGACGGATCGGCGCTTTATACGGATGTATCCGCCGCGGAAAAAGAAGCGGTGCTGAAAATAAAAGATCTGGCGGTCGGAGAACGTAAAAAAGGCCTTCGTCTGCATGTGGAAGATCTGGAAATCTTCGATCATGAGATCTTTGGAGTCGCAGGCATTGCCGGCAGCGGTCAAAAAGAGCTCTGCGACGCGATCACCGGGCTTTTGCCTTTTTCCGGAAGCATCCGTTTTAAGGGAAGAGAACTGGCCGGCATGGATGCAGGAAACATGCAGAGGAAAGGCATACGCATTGCTTATGTGCCGGAGGACAGGCTTGGCATGGGGCTGGCCGGATCGATGAGCATCATAGATAATGTTGGCCTTCGAACCTACCGGGAGAGCAGGGGATTGTTGGTCGACAGGAAAAAGATGCGGCAAAAGACAGAGAGGCTGCTGGAAGATTATCAGGTGAACGCCCGGGACCCCGGTCAGAGAGTGGGACAGCTTTCGGGAGGCAATATCCAGAAAGTGCTGCTGGGCCGGGAGTTGGGAACAGAGGCGGATCTTCTGATCGCTGCCTATCCGGCGAGAGGGCTGGATATCGCATCTTCCCGGTTTGTCTACGAAAAATTAAATGAAGAGAAACGGAAGGGCAGGGCTGTACTGCTTGTCAGCGAGGACCTGGATGACTTACTCTCCATATGCGACCGGATCGCAGTCATGCACGGGGGTGAGATCTTGGATATCCTTGTCCCGAAGCAGACAGACAAAGAAAAAATAGGGCTTCTCATGATGGGAAAGAAAAAGAAGACCGGGGAGAATATGCATGTTCAGGATTGAGAAAAAAACAGAGAACAGATACGCTCTGCTTACCAGGATCCTTTCTGCATTGGCTGCGATCGCATCTGCAGGGGTCATCATAGCCTTCTGTGGCTACAATCCTTTTTCTGTTTACAGGGAAATGCTGATCGGTTCCTTTGGCGGAATTTACTATTTTCAGCAGCTGCTGGAGCAGATGATCCCTTTACTGCTGCTGAGTCTTGGCGTTGCTGTCTGTTTTAAAATGAATTTTATGAATATCGGAGCGGAGGGCCAGTTTTGTCTGGGGGCGGTGGCAGCTACTTATATCGCCCTGCATTCACAGCTTTCGGCACCTTTGACGATGGTGCTTATGTTTGCGGCAGCCTTTCTGTTTGGCGGCTTATGGTGCCTGATCGCAACTGCCCTTAAACTTAAATGGGGCGTCAGTGAGACACTGGTGACACTGATGCTGAATTACGTCGCCTTAAAACTGGTTTCATACCTTCAGAATACACTCTGGAAGGATCCTGCGGCGCTTGGTTTCCCTAAGATAGCCAACTATCCGGATGAGCTTCAGCTGCCGAAGATCTTCGGCGTCAATGCAGGCTGGATCGCAGCCGGTATCATTCTGATCTTCTGCCTGGTTCTGTTTCGCAAAATGAAGCTTGGCTATGAGATCAACATGATGGGTGCCAATTATGCGGCTGCCCTTTATGGCGGGATTCCTGTAAAAAAAGTGCTTTTGCTTGCGAGTATGATCGGCGGCGGTATCTGCGGAATCTGCGGTCTGATCCAGGCTTCCGGCGTAGAACATACGCTGAATGAATCCATGTCCGGATGTATGGGCTATACAGCTGTGGCGATCGCTTATATGGCCGGCATGGAGCCGCTTCCCATCGCAGTTGTTTCCTTTCTGTTTGCCATTCTCGAGCAAGGTGGTGCTTATATGCAGATCTCCATGCAGATTTCCTCTTCGGCGGCAGATGTCGCTGCGGGCATCATTCTGCTTTTTGTCCTTGGCAGTGAGTTTTTTGTGCGCTACCGGATCGTGCGTACTGCATCTCAAAAGGAAGGAGGGGTCGGCTGATGGATGCACTGGCTTTGTTTCTGCAGATGTCCGTTCAATGGGGAACACCTTTTCTGCTTGCTGCTCTGGGCGGTATGATGTGTGAAAAAGTGGGAAATCTGAATCTTGGGATCGAAGGAATGATGATGATGGGAGCCATGTCTGGTTTTGCTGCCGGCTTTCAGACGGAGAATGCGCTGATCGCTGTTCTTGCCGGAGCGGCCGGCGGCGTGGCTGCGGCGCTGATCTATGGGATTATCACGATCACCTTGAAAGGTAATCAGACGGTAACCGGCTTCGCGATCGCCATTTTCGGTACCGGTTTTGCCAACTTTTTTGGACAAAAATATACCAGTCAGCTTATGCCGGATGCTGTGACAGATGTGCTGGGGACACACGAGATCCCCGGCCTTTCGCAGATCCCGATCCTCGGGAAGATGCTCTTTTCGCAGAACCTTTTTGTCTGGCTTTCGATCGGCCTGGCCCTTCTGCTCTTCTTTTATTTTCAGAGGACGAGGCAGGGACTTGCGTCCCGTATGGTCGGAGAAAATCCGGCGGCTGCGGATGCGGCAGGCATCCGGGTAAACCTCTGTAAATATGTACATGTGTGCATCGGCGGCGCCCTGTGTGGACTCGGCGGCGCATATCTTTCTCTGGTTTATGTGCCTTACTGGCAGGATGATATCGTTTCAGGTATGGGCTGGATCGCAGTGGCACTGGTCATTTTCTCCGTCTGGGATCCTCTGCGGGCAGTGTTCAGCTGTTATCTGTTTGGTATCCTGAAGGCGGCGGCGATCAAATTCCAGGGGGTAAGTATTACGATCGGATCCGTGGAATTATCCCTTGCATCGCAGGTGCTGGATATGATGCCGTATATTCTGACTATAGTGGTTCTGATCCTGACCGCAGCGGCGTCGAAAAAGCAGAGTGCCGGACCGGCAGGGATCGGGCGGGCTTATTTCCGAGAAGACAGATAGGGGAAAAAGAATGGATTCTATGTTTTTACAGAAATCAGATGACGAGAAAAAAGCAGAACTTCTTTTTGCAGAGATCACGGCCTGCCTGATCCGCAAAGGTCTGCAGATCTCCGTAATGGAAAGCTGCACAGCCGGACTGATCGCAAGCCTTCTAACCGACACGGAAGGGGCTTCGGCGGCCATGAAAGGTGCTTTTGTAACATACAGCAACCTGGCCAAACAAATGCAGGGTGTTCCGGCTGAAGTGATCGACACTTATGGGGTTTATTCTCCGGAGACAGCGCGGGCTATGGCTTATGCCTGCCGTGCAGCATATTCTGCAGATATCGGGATCGGCATTACCGGGACGTTCGGAAATGCAGATCCTGTAAATAGCGACAGCAGGCCGGGGCTGGTTTTTTATGCAATTGATTTTTGCGGAACCTTGCGTGAGAGAACACTGGAATTGCAGCAGATGGAAAACAGGCATGCCTATAAGATGGCGGCAGCAGCCGCTGTCGGAACAGAGCTGCTGTCGATGCTTTCAGAACAGGCCTGAATAAGCGGGCTGCAAAGCAGGGCGCGCATGCCCGTTTCGGGTAATCTGTAATGCCCTTCGAGTGGTGACTGTTTTCGGCCTATTCTTCTTCTCCGGAGATCTCATCTCCGGTTAATTTTAAAATGCTTTCGGCCTCTTCTTCGGAGATACTCATAAAGTCTGCAACCTCGTCGAGATATACCTTTCGCCCCATCTCTTCTTTGAGAATGGCTACGCTGTCCTTGAAATCTTCGACGCGGGAGACCATATGTTTATTCTGCTGTCTGATATCTTTCTGCTCTTCTGAAAGGGCTGTGATCGCCTGGACGATCTCCTGTTTTAAGCTGCTGCCTGTCCGGCTGTTGTATACACTGTCGGATGGGGAAGCAGCTTTTTCATTTTGGACGCCTTCTTTCAGCTGTGGGTCAGAGAGCGCCTGGAGAAGTGCTGCACTTCCTTCCTGCAGCTGGTCGCCGATGGGGATCTGGGAAGTATAGTTCTCCCGAACGATATCCGGCACCTTCTTAAGAAACAATTCCATCAGGCGGTCCCATGCAGCTGCGTCATCTCTTTTAAGACGTGGGAGCAGGTCTGCCCATTCGCCTTTCTTTTCAGCGCGATAAACCGAAAGTTGTTGTGTATATTCTTTTAAGACTTTTTCGGCAGCTGCAGGAAGGGAGCACTCTTTTTTCTCTTCCGATCCGGCAGTTTTTTTTGCGTAACCCTTTACTCTGATCCGGCGGGAGAGAAGATAGTCGAAAACGAGCGACATCTGTTCTTCTGAAAGATCTTCTCCCTCGAAAAATGCCCGGACCGATGCCTGGTCGATCGAACGGTTTTGGGCTTCTGCCTGTTCCTGTATTCTCATAAGAGCAGCCTGAAATTCCTCTTGTGTCATACGATTCTCCTTGATATGAAAGTGGAAAGCAATAGACAACCTGCGTTTAAAAAAAGCGGTCTGCTTTCTTATCTGTTTTTGGGTGCTACGGTGTTGACCGGTGTGCCGTTCAGGAAGGCCGATACATTGTCAGCTGTGATCCGGATCAGCCTTTTGCGTGCTTCGAATGCAGTCCACGCAAGGTGCGGGGTAAGGATACAATTGGGCGCGCCAAGGAGCGGATTCCCATCCGGCATGGGTTCTGTTTCGGCAACGTCGAGTGCAGCCCCGCCGACTTTTCCGGAGACCAGTGCTTCTGCCAGATCGGCAGGATCGATCAGACCGCCGCGGGCCGTGTTCAGGATCATCACACCATCTTTCATTTTCCGGATGCTTTCCTTGCAGATCATATGCCTGTTTTCGGAAAACAGGGGACAGTGCAGGGAGATGATATCTGCACGGGCGAACATTTCATCCGCCTGTACAAAGGTACAGCCTTCTGGCGTGTTGTCTTTGGGACCGCTGGGGCAGGTATAAAGGATCTGCATGCCCAGTGCGGTAAAAATGCGTGCGGTCTGCTGTCCGATCTTACCGAAGCCGATCAGCCCTGCGGTTTTACCTGCCAGTTCTGTCTGCGGGTATGCCCAGAAACTGAACTGATTCCGTTCCTGCCAGGCACCCTGGTGGACAAGATCGTTGTGTTCCCCGATATGATGACACAGTTCCAGAAGCAGTCCCAGGGTAAATTGTGCAACGACCTGCGTACTGTATTCCGGGACATTGCACACGGTGATCCCTTTGCTGACGGCCGCAGCTACATCGATATTGTCGTAGCCGGTAGCCAGTTCACCGATGAATTTTAAGTCCGGAACCTGACCCAGTGTTTCTGCTGTAATGGGTGTTTTATTGGTAAAGATGATCTCCGCGTCGCCGATCCGGGAAACAATATCCCCCGGATCTGTATGATCATATACGGTCAGACTGCCAAGAGATTCCAGCGGGGCCCAGTCCAGATCGCCGGGGTTTAGGACGTAACCGTCGAGAACTACCATTTTGAGAGAGTCCATACATCAAATCCTTTCGTATTATCATAAAGAAGTGTGTATATCATAAAATGTGGTGCATATAACCTTGCATGCCTGTTTTTTTGTATTGCTGATCCTACTTTATCATAAAAGCGGGCGAGACGGAAGTGCCGCGCCCCCTGCAGAATGTCCCATTTTTACTATTCATGTTTTTGCGCCTGATGTATGATGAGCACAATTCAAACATGCGTTTACAGAGACGCAAAATAAAGTATATTACAAAGGCGTAATAGTCAGTGAAAAGCACTGCACTGTTACGCTTTTTGTATATACCGTCTATGGAGGTATTATCATGAGTTATCCGGAATTTGAAAAGAAACAGAGCGCAAAAGATGTAGTCCCGGGGTTTATCACTGCGGATGAGGCACTGGATGTGAAAACCGTTGCACAGGCACAGCGTGCACGCGAGCTTCAGCTTCAGCATAACAATCAGTATCGTACCGCGGCTGCCATAGCTATTGGTGCGGGGGATGTTGCAGTAAAAGCCGAAGGCGCTTACTGGTGGGATGCAAATGGTGTAAAACATTTGGATTTTATCGGTTCTGTAGGACCGGCGCTTCTGGGATTGAACAACCCTTATGTGGTTGAGAAAGTAAAAAAATATCTGGACGCGCATCTGGTGACAATGGATCCGCTGATGCTGCATCAGACTACAGCTGCATTTTCTCATAATATGTCGCTGATCACCCCTTATCTTCCGAGAACAGTCCTCTGCTGCGGCGGCGCCGAAGCGAATGAGACTTTGCTGAAGATGATCCGTCTGGCATGTTATCGTACAAAACCCGGCAAGACCCGTATCCTTTCTACTTTCAACGCCTTTCATGGCAAGACACAGGCCACGGTAAACCTTGGCGGTAAAGCAAAGTGGCGTCAGTGGCAGGGTCCGGATCTTCCCGGATATTCCCATGTACCTTACGGCGACTGGAAGGCTGCTGAAGAGGAATTCAAAAAGGGTGATATCATGGCTTTCTTCTGTGAGCCGATCCAGGGCGAGGGAGGTATCAACGTTCCGCCGGAAGATTATCTCCCCAAGATGCGCGAACTCTGTACCAAATATGATGTATATTTCTGTCTGGATGAAGTACAGGCCGGTTCCTGCAGAACAGGTTATCTGTGGGCACATATGTATTATGGTGATAAAGCAAGACCGGATGCACTGTCTTTTGCCAAGGCCATGTCTGACAGCCTTGTTCCGGTAGGCGGCGTCCTTGCTTCCGAAGATCTGTATATGAGAGCATACGGAAACGATGAAACGGCCTTCTTCCATACCGCAACTTATCAGGATAATCAGATCTCCGGAATCACAGCACTGGCATGTCTCGAGTTTATGATCGAGGCGGATGTTCCGGGTACCATCCGCAGAAATGCACCCTACTTCTGGGATGGTCTGAAGAAGATCAAAGAAAAATATCCGCAGATCATAAAAGATGTGCGTGGACGGGGTTATATGGTAGGTATTGAATATAAACAGAATCAGGCAGGCGATTATTATACCGTAGAAGTCTGCAAGCATATGTCCGTGGTAAACCATGTCTGCACCATGTTCACGATCAACAATGATGCAGTATGCCGTATTTATCCGAACTACTGGGCAACCAGGGAAGATTTCGACTGGGCACTGCGTGCACTGGACGAAGCCTGTGCTTATGTCCTGGAGACAATGGGTGAGTGATCTGCCTTGCGGGAACAAACTGCTTTTTAATACTTATTTGAGCAGCCATAAAAGGCGGCGGAACGGAGAGAAACATGAGTGAAATGTCAAGGATCGAGATCATTACCAGTTATTCTAAATTTGAGGGACTTCGTGCTATTCTGAGCAAATTCGGTGTGCGTGGAATGACAGCCATACAATGCCTTGGCTGCGGTATTCAGAAGGGAACGCAGGAATATGAGGCGCAGGAAAATCTGGAAATGTCGCTGCTTCCGAAATGGATGGTCATACTGTATGTAAAGACCGAGATTGTAACGGAATTATTGGATAAGATTGAGAAGACCTTATATACGGGACACATCGGAGATGGAAAGATCATTGTTTCGGATATTACCAATATTGTGCGGATCCGTACCGGTGAGGAAGGTACTTCCGCTTTGTAAATGACGGAGGAGCATTATGCAGGAGAAGAAATTAGGCCTGTTCAGCGTGATCGCCACAGGCGTTGGACTGGTTGTTTCCACCAGCTGTCTGATTTCCCTTTGTGGCGGTGCCAGTGAAGTAGGCACTATGTTTGGCATTTCTATTCTGGTGGCCTGTGGCCTGAATATGCTGACGGCAGCCTCACTGGCAGAATTGAATGCCCTTATGCCCAATATGACCGGAGGACTTGCACAATATACGATGGCAGGTCTTGGCTATTTTGCTACAATGGTCTCCATGGTGGGCGGCTACCTGATCTGCAACAGCCTGGCTGCTCCGGCAGAGGGAGCTATGTTCGGTCTGGTCATGAAGGAACTTCTGGGCGTGGATATCCCTTCTCAGGTGTTTGCGATTGCCCTGACCTTGATTTTGGTCGTTGTGAATCTGCGTGGTATCGACATGTTTGCTAAAGTGCAGAATGTGATCGCGTTTTCACTGATCGGCTCCTTCTTGCTCCTGGGTGTATGTGGTGCGCTTGGAATCTCTACCGGGACACAGGTCGTGCAGCCTGCAACCACGGCATCACCTCTGGAAGGCGTAGCAATGGCGGCAACCGCATTCTGGCTCTTTATCGGTGTGGAATTTGTCATCCCCATCTCGTCAGAAGTAAAGAATCCGCGGAAAAACGTACCGCTGGGCATGTTCCTGAGTCTGGCTGTTATAGCGGTCATTCAGATCTTCATGGTATTTGGACTGAAAAATTATGTCCTCTGGGGAGATCTGGCTGCGGCGGATTCTCCGCATATGTTATATGGAGTTAATCTGTTTGGGCGCATTGGTCAGATCTGGATAGGGATGATCTCCATTCTAGCTGCTGTGAGTACACAGAATTCCGTTCTGAACGGTTTGTCTCATATCTGTCAGGGCATGGCAAAGGCGAATATGATGCCATCCTTTTTTGGAAAAACAAATAAATATGGGACACCGGTGGCCGGTGTCCTGCTTATGGGAATTGTGTTTCTGATCATCGAAGGGAGCGGACTGGCTTCGAGCGATGCCATTTCTTTTCTGCTGCTGACCGCTTCCGTCTTCTGGATGGTCTCTTATGTGATCACGCACATCAATGTGATGGTCCTTCGTGTGAGACTGCCTAAGGCACCGCGTACTTTTAAGCTGCCTTTTGGACCGCTTCTGCCGATCATAGGGATCGCGGGTGATATTTATATGATCATTCATATTTCAAATGATCCGGCGCAGCGGCTCAGGATCTGGCTGATCGTTGGCGTCATATTTGCGGTTCTGGCGATCTATTCTTTCTTCTGGATCCGCTATAAAATGAAAAAACCGCTTTTTAAACCGGTACCACCGCATGAAGTGCTGGCTATGGAGCATCCGCTGTACAATATCACCCATAGAAGGGTTATTGTGAAGAAAACGGAAAGGAAAGGGCAGTTGAGTGCATGACCGAAATCGGATGAGGTGCAGTGTGATTTTATTTTAGAATCGTCAGCTTCTCATAATAATGGACTGATTTCAGCAGCTGCAGATAGGCCCCGGGTGTGATGCCTGTATACTGTCGGAAATTTTTCTGAAAATGCGTCTGGTCATAGTAGTTTCCGGCCATAGCAGCTTCGGCCAGTGTAGAAAATTCGGCATTGTTCATCCGGCGCAGAACAGACTGAAAACGGATATAGCTGGCAAAGGTTTTGATATCCATGCCGGTAGATTGTTCGAAGCAGCGGGAGAGATGACGCCTGGAATAATGCAGATCATCAGACAGGTCCTGAATGCGGATCATGCCGGCAGTTTTGTAAATCTTTCGGAGGATAGCAGCGGTCACCAGGTGACTTGCGTTTTCCTCCGGATGCGCGATCCGGGATAAAGAATCTTCAAAGATTCGGATCTGTGACTCGAAATCCGCTTGTTCCACAATCCGTTCGGTCAGAGAGGCATCACGAAAAATATTCTCCGCAGGCAGACCATTGTGCTGCATCAGTTCTTTAAGTGAAATTTCTCCGATATGGTCAAAAATACCGGGAAGGATCCGTACACCGAAATAGGTTTGATTGCTTTCAAAACCGGCTTCCATACCCTGGTTTACCGTTCCGCAGATACGGGAAGAGGGATGGTCCGGGTCACATTGAAAGATGATGTCGACAGCGCCGTCCGGAACTGCCTGTAAATGGTTGGCATTGGGATTCCCACGGAATTTATAAAAATGACCGATTCCGGGCAAATGGGATCCTTTTTTGTAATATTGACTTGAATGGATCACAAAAAATGGCTGGATCGGACGGATGATATCTGTTTGCATATGCCTGTTCCTTTACTTTTTTTCTCAACGATGCGAGATAAGTGAGACAGGAAATCTATGATTTCCGTAGTCGAACTTATGCGTTAGCTGCGTTTTTAGCGCGAAGCAGCGCCTGTATCATAAAATGCGGTGCAAATAGCCTTGCATGGAGGTTTTTTATCATTTGAAAAAAGAGCAGACAGAGACCCTTTACAGGCGTCTTTGTCTGCTCTGCATTTTATAGTAAAAGTTTTTTTCGTGGATTGCAAGACCATTTTCGTTCATTTTCGATATATTTTATGTTTGACTTTTTTGAAAAAAGTGCTATAATATCTGTTGCTGACGTTGTCAGCGAGCTGCAGGTGTAGTTCAATGGTAGAACACCAGCCTTCCAAGCTGGACACGTGGGTTCGATTCCCATCACCTGCTTTTTGCGCGAGTGGCTCAGGGGTGGAGTACAACCTTGCCAAGGTTGGGGTCGCGGGTTCGAATCCCGTCTCGCGCTGTCCTTTTTTAAGAAGGCTGTCATGTTGCCGCGGCAATCCCGGCAATGCGGCAGCCTTTTTTTATGATTATTGCCGCAAAGCGGCCGAAAATTGAGCGCACGAAGTACGCACACATTTTCGGACATTTGGCGGCTAAACAAAAATGAGCATGGAGTCACGCGCAAGCGAGACGAGAATGCGAATTTTTGTAGCGACGTGAGAGCACGTAAGTGCGACACGGCGCGTAGTAATCATAAAAATGTGGCGTGCACCAGCACATGGACGTTTTTTATGATTACAGCCGCAAAGCGGCCTTGTAGGTGGCAGGGCAACTGCTGAACCGGAAGAGTCTTGAATTATGTATTTTCCGATGTTAGAATACTTTTGTTATAAAACATAAGGAGAAGATTATGGCAGAATCAATTCAGAAATTTATAGCAGATTATTCGGTGATCATGCTTGTTATCACGATGATCTTTGCGATCCTGCAATGCTTTCTGGGCTACAGGCTTTTAAAGGTATGGGTGGCGATCATTGGCTTTATCATAGGATTTCTGCTGGGGCTTATCATCACAATGGCAGTGGGCAGCAACATACCGGCATGGCTTCCGTTTGTGATCGGAATCGGTGCAGGAATCGTCATGGCCCTGGTCGCATATAAACTTTATCTTGTCGGCGTATTTATCTACGCAGCGCTTCTGGTGTTCGGTCTTGTATATCAGATTCCTGTATCCGGAAAGAACTGGCAGATCGTGCTGCTCGTGGCAGCCATCGCTGCGGGGATCGCAGCTGGAATCCTGGCGGTCAGATTTTCCAGACCGCTTATCATTCTTTTTTCGGCAGTCGGAGGAGCAGGAAACTTTACAGTGGCTCTGGCAGGTCTTGTGCCGGCAATCTCATCCAACCAGATCGCTTTCTGGGGAATATTGGCAGCCATGGCGCTGGTGGGCTTCATCATCCAGATGACGACCACACGCGGTATTGACCACAGAAATACGGGAAAATAAACCGTAAAAACCGTAAAGAGGACAATTCTTTGGAAAATCCGTGCACATCCAAAGCGGAACATCTCTTTTTTGGTAAAAACGGACGTGAAAGTAAAGTGGAAATATGTTGAAAAAATGAAAAAATCACAGATACAGATCGCTGTATGAAAGGAGCCCCATGAGGGATTACTATCGCTGCTATGCGAAGATCTCACTTTCTGCTGTGAGACACAATATAAATGAAGTAAAAAAAAGACTGCCGGATGGTGTAAAGACGCTGGCGGTCATCAAAGCAAATGCCTATGGACACGGTGCAGAACGGCTGGCAGAATGTCTGGCCGATCTGGTGGATTATTATGCGGTGGCTACGCTTGAAGAGGCGGAACAGCTGCGGGAGAAGGGAATCACGATGCCTGTCATGATCCTTGGCTATACTTCTCCGCGAAAGTACGACGACCTTGTGCGGCAGTCCATCACCCAGACGATATACAGCCTGGAAGACGCAAAGAAACTGGATGAGGCGGCGGCTCGTGTCGGAAAAAATGCCATTGTTCATATCGCTCTGGATACCGGTATGACAAGGATCGGTTTTCAGGTGGAGGAGGCAGAGGCCGACCGGATCGCGGAGATCTCCCGCCTGCCCCACATTACACTGGAAGGAATGTTTACCCATTTTGCCTGTGCGGATCAGCAGGATAAAAGTTATTGCACCATGCAGCTGCAGCAGTTCGATTCCATGGCTGCGATGCTGGAGAAAAGGAAGGTTTCGATCCCGATCCTCCATGTCTGCAACAGTGCGGGGATCATGGAATTTACAGAACACAGATACGATATGGTCCGGTCCGGTATCGTGACCTACGGTCTCTATCCCTCAGATGATGTACAGAAGGAAAATATGGATCTGATCCCGGCACTCGAGTGGAAGACCCATGTGATCCACGTAAAGGATGTACCACCCGGGAAGGGAGTCAGCTATGGGGCAACCTATGTAACAGAAAAGCCGGTTACAAGGATCGCGACGATCTCGGCAGGATATGCGGATGGCTATCCCAGATCCCTTTCCTCCAGAGGGAAAGTGCTGATCCACGGTCAGTGGGCACCGATCATCGGAAGGATCTGCATGGATCAGATGATGGCGGATGTGACAGACATTCCGGACGTGCAGGTTGAGGATACCGTAACGCTGATCGGACAGGATGGAGAGAACCGGATCACAGCAGAGGAACTCGGGGCATGCTCGGGCCGTTTTAATTACGAGCTGGTCTGCGATATCTCAGAGCGCGTTCCGCGGATCTACGAGTAGATATGCCCTTATTCAGGGATAAAACCTCTTGCTTTATGAGTAAATCCATACATTGCAATTGCAGGGTCAATGCATTATAATCTATAGCGTGATATCAGCGATGCGGAAAATTGCTGATCGTTATAACCGGAAACAAATATCGACAAGTATCGACAAACATCGGCAAAGGGAGGAAAAAATGAGCACAGACCGCTATTCCAGCCCTCTTTCTGAGCGTTATGCCAGCAAAGAGATGCAGTATATATTTTCACAGGATATGAAATTTACCACATGGAGACGCCTGTGGATCGCTCTGGCAGAGACCGAGAAAGAGCTTGGTCTTCCGATTACTCAGGAGCAGATCGATGAGCTGAAAGCCCATGTAACCGATATCAATTATGACGTTGCAAGAAAAAGAGAGAAAGAAGTACGCCACGATGTGATGTCCCATGTGTATGCATACGGTGTACAGTGTCCTAAGGCAAAGGGCATCATCCATCTTGGCGCCACATCCTGCTATGTAGGCGACAATACAGATATCATCATCATGAATGAGGCATTGAAGCTGGTCCGCAAAAAACTGGTCAATGTGATCGCCCGCCTTGCGGATTTTGCGGATGCCCAGAAAAATCAGCCGACACTTGCTTTCACACATTTCCAGCCGGCTCAGCCGACAACGGTCGGCAAGAGAGCCACACTCTGGCTGCAGGAATTCCAGATGGATCTCGAGGATCTCACTTATGTGCAGAGCACACTGAAACTTCTCGGTTCCAAAGGAACAACCGGAACACAGGCCAGCTTTCTGGAACTGTTCGACGGAGATCATGAGAGGATCGACAAGATCGATCCGATGATCGCTCAGAAAATGGGCTTCAAAGCCTGCTATCCGGTTTCCGGACAGACTTATTCCCGTAAGGTGGATACCCGCGTGGCAAATATTCTTGCGGGCATTGCCGCCAGCGCACATAAGTTCTCGAATGATATCCGTCTGCTGCAGCATCTGAAAGAGATCGAAGAACCTTTCGAGAAGAATCAGATCGGTTCTTCAGCAATGGCATATAAGCGCAATCCGATGAGGAGCGAACGTATCGCCTCCCTTTCCCGTTATGTCATGATCGATGCCCTGAATCCGGCGATCACTTCCGCGACACAGTGGTTCGAGCGTACGCTGGATGACTCTGCAAACAAGCGAATCTCCATTGCGGAAGGCTTCCTTGCCATAGACGGAATCCTGGATCTTGTTCTGAATGTTGTAGACGGACTGGTCGTATATCCCAAAGTGATCGAAAAACGCCTGATGTCCGAGCTGCCCTTCATGGCTACAGAAAATATCATGATGGATGCCGTAAAAGCAGGCGGAGACCGTCAGGAACTGCATGAGCGGATCCGTACACTTTCCATGGAAGCATCCAGGAATGTAAAGGCAAACGGCCTGGACAACAATCTGCTTGAACTGATCGCTGCAGACCCGGCATTCAACCTTTCTCTGGAGGACCTTCAGAAGACCATGGATCCGACGAAGTACACAGGCCGCGCGGCTTATCAGGTGGATCAGTACCTGAACAATGTCATTCGTCCGCTGCTTGAAGAAAATAAAGAGCTGATCGGCATCACTGCAGAGATCAATGTATAAATCTCTGCCGGTAATATCGTCACATAGAAGTGGCGTGTGCCAACACATAGAAGTTTTTATGAATATTGCGCCGCTTCAAAGGCGGCTGCATCAGGAGGAGTCAGAATATGGTAAAAGCAGTTGTAGGTGCAAACTGGGGAGATGAAGGAAAGGGCAAGATAACAGATACACTGGCGGAAAAAGCCGATATCATCGTGCGCTTTCAGGGAGGTGCTAACGCAGGACATACGATCGTGAATGAATACGGAAAGTTTGCACTGCATACACTTCCTTCAGGTGTCTTTTACGGCCATACCACAAGCGTGATCGGAAATGGTGTTGCACTGAATATTCCAATCCTTTACGATGAGATCCAGTCCATCGTATCCAAAGGAGTTCCGATGCCGCAGATCCGCGTTTCGGATCGTGCGCAGATGGTAATGCCCTATCATATCCTTTTTGATCAGTACGAGGAGGAGCGTCTCGGCGGAAGATCCTTTGGATCCACAAAATCCGGCATCGCGCCTTTCTATTCTGATAAATATGCAAAGATCGGTTTCCAGGTCAATGAACTGTTTGACGAGGAAACACTGAAGGATAAGCTGGTTCGTGTATGCGAGACCAAAAATGTCCTTTTAGAGCACCTTTATCATAAACCGCTTCTGAACCCGGACGACCTCTTTGCGGAACTTATGAAATGGAAAGAGATGATCGCGCCTTTTGTTTGCGATACATCCCTGCTGCTTGATAATGCATTGAAAGAGGGGAAAGAGATCCTGTTGGAGGGCCAGCTTGGTACCCTGAAGGATCCGGATCACGGTATTTATCCGATGGTTACATCCTCCTCTACACTGGCAGGCTACGGTGCTGTCGGTGCGGGCCTTCCGCCTTACGAGATCAAACAGGTTGTGACGGTTTCCAAAGCATATTCCAGCGCGGTCGGCGCAGGTGCTTTTGTTTCGGAAATCTTTGGGGATGAAGCGGATGAGCTTCGCCGCAGAGGCGGAGACGGCGGCGAGTACGGTGCAACGACAGGGCGGCCGAGAAGAATGGGCTGGTACGATTGTGTTGCTTCCAAATACGGATGCCGTCTGCAGGGCACAACGGATGTTGCTTTTACAGTACTCGATGTGCTTGGTTATCTGGATGAGATCCCTGTATGTGTCGCATACGATATCGACGGCGAGATCACGACAGAGTTCCCGACCACAGGAAAACTGGAAAAAGCAAAACCGGTTTACGAAGTACTGCCGGGCTGGAAGTGCGAGATCCGAGGGATCCAGAAATATGAGGATCTGCCGGAGAAGTGCAGGAACTATGTAGAGTTTATTGAAAAACAGATCGGTTATCCGATCACCATGGTTTCCAACGGCCCCGGAAGAAATGAGATCATTTATCGGGAGAAATAAGATGAAAAAGCGGAGGAAAGCCCTGTCTGCTGCGGCTGCAGTCCTGCTGATGGGATCGATGCTCGGCGCTTGCGGAAGCACTTCTTCGGATATGACAACGCTGGAAGTAGACGATCTTAGCATCATCCAGCATATTGTCGAACCGGCCGATTATGCAGAGGACAAGGCAGATCTTGAAAGCTTTATAACGGAAAGCGTGGATCAGTATAATCAGGAGGCAGGCGGAGAATATATCACACTGGATTCCTGCAGCCTGGACAGCGAATCGGTGCGGGTGCAGATGACGTACGCATCTTATGTCGAATATGCTGCCTTTAATCAGATGCCCTGCTTTCTGGGCACCCTTACAGATGCAGCTGCACAAGGATACGATCTGAATATAAACCTGAAGGATAAAAACGGGGAAGAAGTAAATGGACAGATTTTGCTCTCGTCTGACCCAACATTTCGAGTGCTGATCATTCAGGAACCGGTTCAGATTAAGACGGATACCCGGATCCAGTATGTGTCGGACGGGGTAGAGATAACGGGATCCAAAACCGCCGTGATCTCCGGCAGCGGTACAGAACCGGCAAGTGTGTATGAAGCAGAAACAACGGAGACACTGAATTATATCGTGATCAAGTGATCCGTCTCAGTTTGAGAAGATACCTGCCGCTGCAGGCGGTGAGCAGGAAATGTGAGATGGGAAGATAAGATAACACAAGGATGGGAATTTACATGGAAAAAACAATGGAAAAGATCGTTGCGGTAGCCAAATCAAGAGGTTTTGTATATCCGGGTTCCGAGATTTACGGCGGCCTGGCAAATACCTGGGATTACGGCCCGCTTGGCGTAGAACTGAAAAATAATGTAAAAAAAGCATGGTGGCAGAAATTTGTCATGGAAAATCCTTATAATGTCGGAGTGGACTGTGCGATCCTCATGAATCCCCAGACATGGGTCGCTTCCGGACATCTTGGTGGATTCTCAGATCCTCTGATGGATTGCCGTGAGTGCCATGAGCGTTTTCGCGCAGATAAGCTGATCGAAGACTTCTGTGCAGAGAAAGGTATGGAGGTTCCGGGCGGTACAGTAGACGGCTGGACACAGGAACAGATGAAAAACTTCGTGGAAGAAAATAACATTCCCTGTCCTTCCTGCGGAAAACATGACTTTACAGATATCCGTCAGTTTAATCTGATGTTCAAGACTTTCCAGGGTGTTACCGAAGATGCCAAGAATACCGTTTATCTTCGTCCAGAGACAGCACAGGGTATTTTTGTAAACTTCAAGAACGTAGCAAGAACATCCAGAAAGAAAATTCCTTTTGGTATCGGTCAGATCGGAAAATCCTTCCGAAATGAGATCACCCCGGGAAACTTTACTTTCCGTACAAGAGAATTTGAGCAGATGGAGCTGGAATTCTTCTGCGAGCCGGGTACAGATCTGGAATGGTTCCAATACTGGAGAGGCTTCTGCATTGACTGGTTGAAGAGCCTGGGCATGAAAGAAGAAGAGATGCGTGCCCGCGATCACTCTCCGGAAGAGCTTTGCTTCTACAGCAAGGGCACCACAGATATCGAGTTTCTTTTCCCCTTTGGCTGGGGTGAACTGTGGGGCATCGCAGACCGTACAGATTATGACCTGACACAACATCAGAATGTGTCCGGTCAGGATATGAGTTATTTTGACGATTCAAAGAACGAAAAATACATTCCTTATGTCATCGAACCCTCTCTTGGAGCTGATCGTGTAGTGCTTGCATTCCTTTGCAGCGCTTACGACGAGGAGGTGCTGGATGCCGAGAGAAATGACGTGCGTACCGTGATGCATTTCCATCCGGCGATCGCGCCCGTCAAGATCGCAGTCCTTCCGCTCTCCAAAAAGCTGAATGAAGGTGCGGAGAAGATCTTTGCTGCACTTTCCAAAAAGTACAATTGCGAGTATGATGACAGAGGCAATATCGGAAAACGCTACCGCCGTCAGGACGAGATCGGCACACCTTTCTGCATCACTTACGATTTCGATTCAGAGACAGACGGTGCAGTAACCATCCGTGACCGCGACAGTATGGAACAGGTTCGTGTCAGCATCAACGAGCTGGACGCGTTCTTTGCAGACAAATTTTCATTTTGATTTTATAAGCCATTTATCCATCCATAACGGGAGGTAATTCATATGCAGAAAAAGAAGGTAGTGGTAGCACTGGGACACAGGGCGCTCGGAACCACGCTCCCAAAACAGAAGGAAGCAGTCCGTAAAACTGCCGGGATCATTGTGGATCTGGTACAGGAAGGTGCGGAGCTTGTGATCACGCACAGCAATGCGCCGCAGGTCGGAATGATCCATCTTGCAATGGATGAACTGAAAAAAGCACATCCCGAATATACAGCAACACCAATGTCGGTCTGCTCAGCCATGAGCCAGGGCTATATTGGTTATGATCTTCAGAATGAGATCCGTTCGGAACTGCTGCGCCGTGGGATTTACAAACCGGTGGCAACCGTGCTCACACAGGTAACGGTAGACCCTTACGATGAGGCCTTTCACCAGCCGACCAAGGTAATCGGACGTGTTATGAACGCAGAAGAGGCTGCGGAGGAAGAACAGAGGGGCAATTATGTCACAAAGGTAGAAGGCGGTTACCGCAGGATCGTGGCGGCACCGAAGCCACAGGATATTGTGGAGATCGATTCCATCTCGCTCATGCTGGCTGCGGGACAGATCGTTATTGCGGCAGGCGGTGGCGGAATACCGGTTCTCGAACAGGGAACGGATCTTCGTGGAGCCAGTGCTGTGATCGAAAAGGACCTGATCAGCGGACTGCTTGCAGAAGAACTCAAGGCAGATGAACTGATGATCCTTACAACGGTAGAGCATGCGGTGGTAGATTATGGTACGGAACAGTGCAAAAAACTGGAACATATCACGATCGCTGATGCAGAGAAGTATATGCGGGAAGGACATTTTGAAGAAGGCACGATGCAGCCCAAGATCGAAGCCGGTGTAAATTTCCTGAAGAAGGGCGGACGCCGGGTCATCATTACCTCGATCGACAAAGCAAAAGACGGATTCCTCGGACGTACGGGAACCATTATAGAAGCGTAGGGGATTGCGAATATCCGTTTGATACTAAAAGGCCGCCGGTTTAAACCGGCGGCCCTTTCAGTTTAAATGAGGGGGGAGATAGTGAATTGGTTATCAACTATCTGATATTTATCATAAAGGGAAAATGTGTGCAAAGTGTGTATGGAAAGTGAAGAAATCATAAAGTTTGTGAAGAATTTTGCGAAGAACCCGGGGCCTGCCGGGAAATCAGTATACGGAAATTGCAAACATTTCCATGATGGAAAATCCAAGGTGCATGCAGTATCGCCATCTTGCTCTCAAGTTGAAAAATCTGCCCGGATATGGTATGGTGTAGTTTGAATTATTATAAAATGTGGTGAGAATATTTTTACATATACGTTTTTTGGAGGCGTGATTATATATGAAACTCTCAGTCTTATTACAAGATATAGAATACCGGTTGCTTCAGGGAGATACAGACAGGGAGATCACATCCCTGATCTCCGATTCCAGACGTGCAGAAAAAGACGCCATGTTTGTCTGTATTAAGGGAACAGTGGTGGACGGGCACAGCTTTGCTGCAGATGTAGCGGATAAAGGTGCTGCCTGTCTGGTGGTAGAGCATATGGTGGAGGTGCCCCAAGGGGTCACTGTTGTAGAAGTGAAAGATGCACGGTTTGCGCTGGCACATCTGGCGGCGGTCTGGTTTGGACACCCGGCAGAAAAGCTGAAGACGATCGGCATTACCGGTACCAAGGGAAAAACGACTACGGCTTATATGGTCCGTTCCATTCTTGAAGCTGCCGGCCACAAGGTCGGATTGATCGGTACGATCCAGGTCATCACCGGAAAAAGGACTTTTTCGGCGGATAATACGACACCGGAATCTTATCTGGTACAGGAATATTTTGCTGAGATGGTAGAATCCGGCATGGACAGCGTGGTCATGGAGGTCTCTTCCCAGGCCTATCTGATGAGCCGTGTGGAGGGCTTTACCTTCGATTACGGGATCTTTACCAATATTGAACCGGATCATATCGGTCCAAATGAACATGAGAGTTTCGAAGATTATCTGTCATGCAAGAAAAAGCTGCTTTCCCAGAGCCGGATCGGTATTGTGAACAGAGACGATCCGCATTTCGATCAGATCGTGGAAGGCGCATCCTGTAAGCTGGAGACCTATGGATTCCGCCCGGAGGCAGATCTTCGAGCGAGCGATGCAAAGCTTGTGGAACATCCGGGTTATCTGGGCATTACCTACAGAGTGTGCGGCTTGCTGGATATGCCGGTAGAGATTGATATTCCGGGTAAATTTTCGATTTATAATTCTCTTTCTGCCATTGCGATCTGCCGCCATTTCCATGTCAGCGAGGAGGACATCTGTTCGGCGCTGAAACAGGCAAAAGTAAAAGGCCGTGTGGAAATGGTAAAAGTATCAGATGAATTTACGCTGATGATCGATTATGCGCACAATGCCATGGCACTGGAGAGCCTTCTGACAACACTCCGCGAATACAATCCCCACAGACTGGTCTGCCTGTTTGGCTGCGGCGGCAACCGTGCAAGGTCAAGACGTTTTGAAATGGGAGAGGTGAGCGGAAGATTAGCGGATCTGACGATCATTACTTCGGATAATCCCAGAGATGAGGAGCCACAGGCTATCATAGACGATATTAAGACCGGTATGGCGAAGACATCCGGAAAATATGTGGAGATCATCGACCGTAAGGATGCCATTCGCTATGCCATTCGAAACGGAGAGCCGGGAGATATTGTGATCCTCGCCGGCAAAGGACACGAGGATTATCAGATCGTCAAAGGGAAAAAATATCCTATGGATGAGCGTGTTCTGATCAAGGAGATTCTTGAGGAAAATTGAACATAGAATGAGTGAACTTTTTGCAGATGTGATCATAGAGATCACAAGTGAAAAACTTGACCGCAGCTTTCAATACCGGATTCCTCCGGCTCTTGCAGAAGAAGTTTCGGAAGGTGTCAGGGTTAAGATTCCTTTCGGGAACGGAAGCAGGATGATCAACGGTTACGTGATCTCGGTATCAGACCGACCTGTTCTGGAACCGGAGCGGATGAAGGATATTGTATCTGTTGAACAGGAAAGCATGACGGTAGAGGACGACCTGATCGCCCTCGCTGCCTGGATGCGGAAGACCTATGGTTCCACCATGATCCAGGCTTTGAAAACTGTACTTCCCGTCAGAGAAAGGAAACGGGTCAGGCAAGAGAAAAAACTCTATCTGAAAATAGAAAAGGAAGTCGGGGAAACACTGCTCCTGGAATACACACGCAAGCATTTTAAGGCAAAAGCGAGACTTCTGGAAACTATATTGCGTGATGGCGCCATTTCGGGAAATCAAAAGCTGAGAGATCTGAAAATTCCGGCAGATACCGTGAGGAGCCTGATAAGAGATAACATCATCGGAGAAGAACATCTGGTTTCTTACCGAAATCCGTTTTCGGCAGAAGCATTGGAAATGAATGCTGTGCATGAGGCAGAAATCAGCCTGAATCCGGAGCAAAGAGAGGTTTACCATGGGATCTGCCGCGAATGGCAGGGAGAAAAACGCCCCTGTCTGATCGAAGGCATCACCGGAAGTGGCAAGACCGCTGTTTATATGAAACTGATTGACGATATGCTTTCCGCAGACAGGCAGGTGATCGTGCTGATCCCGGAGATCGCACTGACATGGCAGACGGTATCGCGTTTTATCAGACAGTTCGGAGACCAGGTAACGGTCCTGCATTCCCGTATGACCCCGGCGCAGCGGTCAGATCAGTTTGACCGTGTGAAAAACGGGGAAGTCAATATTGTGATAGGACCAAGGTCCGCACTGTTTACACCCTTTGATCATCTGGGACTGATCATCATCGATGAGGAACAGGAACAGTCCTATCGGAGCGAGGTGACACCGCGTTACCATGCGAGAGAGACTGCGATCAAGAGGGCGGAACTGTGTGATGCCCGGGTAGTGCTTGGATCGGCAACGCCTTCCGTGGATGCCATGTATGAGGCGGAGCAGGGGAGGTATGCCCACTATCAGATCAAAAACAGATATGGCGGCGCAAAGCTGCCGGAGGTCTCTGTTGTGGATATGCGGGAGGAACTGCGTGCCGGAAATCGCAGCATCATCAGCAGAAGGCTGATGCAGGGTATCGGTGAACGTCTGGCAAAGAAAGAGCAGACGATCCTTTTCCTGAACCGCAGAGGTTATACAGGATTTATTTCCTGCCGCAGCTGCGGCGAGGTGATCCGCTGTCCCCACTGCGATGTTTCGCTGACATTGCACCAGAATCAGAAACTGATCTGCCACTATTGTGGATATGAGATCCCAAATCTGAGGGAATGTCCATCCTGCGGCTCTCCCTATATCGGCGGATTTCGTGCCGGGACAGAGCAGGTTGAGCAATATATTAAAAAACAGTTTCCTGCGGCTTCGATCCTGCGGATGGATGCCGATACCACAAAAAATAAAGACGGTTACGAGAAGATCCTCAGGAAATTCGCGCAGGGCGAAGCAGACATCCTGGTCGGAACGCAGATGATCGTCAAAGGACACGATTTTCCGGGCGTCACACTGGTTGGCGTGGTGGCGGCAGATGTTTCACTGAATGCTTCGGACTACCGGGCTGCCGAGAGGACCTGTCAGCTTTTAATGCAGGCTGCCGGAAGAGCAGGGCGATCCGGCCTGGGAGGCGAAGCACTGATCCAGACCTATCATCCGGAACATTACAGCATCTGCTCAGCAGCAGGGCAGGATTACGGATCCTTTTACCGGAAAGAGATCCAGATGCGGTCCCTTATGGGCTACCCGCCTGTCAACAATCTACTGGCTGTCCATGGATCTTGTGCAGACGAGGAATTGCTGATGACAGCTATGGGATATATCCGGAAATATATGCTGCGGGTCCTGAAAGGATCCCTGCAGATCATCGGACCGGCGCCGGAAGCGGTTTCCAAAGTGCAGGATATGTACCGCCAAGTGATATATGTGAAGGGAAAGACAGCGTCGGACCTGATCCGGATGCGCCGGCTGCTGGAACGCTATATCGAAATGAACAGCGGTTTCGCTGAAGTCTATATACAATACGATCTGAATATTTGAGGAGAAAAAATTATGGCATTGAGAAACATCCGTGAAATGGGTGAAAGTGTTCTGGGAAAAACCTGCAGACCGATCGAAAAGATCACCCCGAGGATCCGCGATCTGGCCGTTGACATGCTTGAGACCATGTATGATGCCTGCGGGGTCGGTCTGGCTGCACCCCAGGTTGGTGTGCTGCGCAGGATCTTTGTGGTTGATGTGGACGGAGAACATCCCTATGTGATGATCAACCCGGAGATTCTGGAAACATCCGGAGAGCAGACCGGTGATGAGGGCTGCTTAAGCGTACCGGGAAAAGTAGGCCAGGTGACAAGACCCAACTATGTAAAGGTAAAAGCCACAGGGCTGGACGGCAAAGAATTCATTCTCGAAGGAGAAGAGCTGCTGGCACGCGCTATCCTGCACGAGAACGATCATCTGGACGGTATCCTCTATGTGTCAAAAGTAGAAGGAGAGCTGCGGGATGCCCTGGCACCGGAATATGATGAATCATTCGAAGAGGAATATGAGGACGACGAGCTATGAAAATAGTATATATGGGAACCCCGGATTTTGCGGTGGGAACCCTGCGTGAGCTGATCCGTTCCGAGCATGAAGTGGCTGCGGTCGTAACACAGCCGGATAAGCCTAAGGGACGCGGCAAGGCCATGCAGGCCACTCCGGTCAAGGAGGAGGCCGTTTCCTGCGGGATCCCGGTCTATCAGCCACAAAAAGTACGAGAGGAATCCTTTGTAGAGATACTCGAAGCGATCGCTCCGGATGTGATCGTGGTGGTCGCCTTCGGACAGATCATTCCGAAGAAGATCCTGGATCTGCCCAAATACGGTGTGCTGAATGTGCATGCATCACTGCTTCCGAAATACCGCGGAGCAGCACCGATCCAGTGGGCCGTGATCGACGGCGAGCAGGAGAGCGGCGTAACGATCATGCAGATGAATGAAGGTCTGGATACGGGTGACATGCTGCTGGCGGAGAAGGTAACACTTGCCGAAGAGGAGACCGGCGGCAGTCTTTTTGATAAACTCAGCGAAGTCGGCGCAAAGCTTCTGGTGAAAACCCTGGATCAGCTTGCAAAAGGAGAGATCCGGCCGGTAAAACAGCCGGAGGAGAGTCCGACCGCTTACGCGAGAATGATCAAGAAAGCAGACGGCAGGATCGTCTGGACGTGGGATGCGGTCCGCATTGAGCGGCTCATCCGGGGGCTGAGTCCCTGGCCCAGCGCATTTACAACGCTGAAAGGGAAAACATTGAAGATCTGGCGCGCCGAGGTGCGAAATGGGGACAGCGAAAGTGCACCCGGTGAAGTGGTCCGGGCAGATAAAAACGGTCTGATCATACAGACCGGAGAAGGACAGCTTGCTGTATCGGAGCTTCAGCTGGAAGGCAAAAAAAGAATGGAGACAGATGCCTTCCTTCGGGGCTTTCAGATAGAGAAAGGTGCTGTTTTGGGAGAGTGAATTGCTTATGGCAGCTGCAAGTATCAGAGAACTGGCCCTGGATGCGCTGGTCGAGATCCAGAAGGAAGGACATCAGTGCCACAAGGTGATCGGAAGGACCCTGGAAAAATACCAGTTTCTTCCCAGACAGGACAGGGCTTTTTTTACCCGTCTCGTGGAAGGAACACTGGAATACAGGATCATGCTGGACTATATCATCGATTGCTTTTCCAGCGTCAAAACAAGCAGGATGAAGACCGTACTGCGGGAGATCCTCCGCATGTCTGTCTATCAGATGAAATATATGGACAGTGTGCCGGATTCCGCCGTTGTAAACGAGGCTGTAAAGCTGGCCCAGAAAAAAGGGTTTTACCAGCTGAAGGGTTTTGTAAACGGTGTGCTCCGCACGACGGCCAGAGAGATCGGTCAGGTGCGCTATCCGAACTGGAGCGATCCCGTTCGCTATCTCTCGGTCAATTATTCCATGCCGGAATTTCTGGTACAGAAATGGCTGGATGAGTATGGCTTTGTAGATACAGAAGCTGTGTGCAGGTCTTTTCTGGAGACGCATCCTGTTACAGTGCGGGTACGCCAGACGGCAAATGATCAGGAAGAAACCTTGAAAAGCTTAAGAGATCAGGGAGTCAGGATCACACCGGCCCCCTATCTGGATTATGTTTTTTACCTGGAAAATTATGATCACCTTTCTGCACTGGATGCCTTCCGCAAGGGAAGGATCGCGGTACAGGATCTCAGTTCGATCCTTGCGGTGGAAGCGGCAGGTTTAAAGAAGGGACAGCTGGTCCTGGATCTTTGCGCGGCACCGGGCGGCAAAAGCCTGCTGGCGGCAGATAAGATGAAGGGTTACGGACTGGTGGTCGCAAGAGACCTGACACCCTATAAAGTAGATTTGATCCGTGAGAATGCGGAGCGCAGTCAGGCGATCAATATCAGCGTAGAACAGGCAGATGCAACCGAGGCCGATCCGGCCATGTTCGGAAAAGCCGATGTGGTCCTTGCGGATCTTCCCTGCTCCGGCTATGGCGTGATCGGAAAAAAACCGGATATCAAATACCGCGCCAATGACCGCAACCAGGAGGAACTTGTGGCCATGCAGCGCCGCATGCTCGCAAATGCCGTTAAATATCTGAAACCGGACGGAGTGCTCTTATACAGCACCTGCACGATCGGTTCTGAGGAAAACAGGAACAATGTCGAATGGCTTGTGGAAAATTTCCCGGTGAAAACGGAAAGCCTGGAAGGCTATCTGCCGCAGGAACTGATCGGAGAGACTGCCAGGAAAGGCTATCTGCAGCTCCTGCCCGGCATACATCCCTGCGATGGCTTTTTTATAGCCCGTTTCCGCAGGCTGGAGGATGAAGATGGAGAATGACCTGAAATCCATGTATCCGGAAGAATTGAAGCAGCTGGTAGAAGCTGCGGGCGAGAAAAGCTTCCGGAGCGGGCAGCTTTTTTCCTGGCTGCATGAAAAAAGAGTTCAGGATTATGATGAGATGACCAATCTGCCGGCAGCTTTCCGGCAGAAACTAAAAGAGAAATATCCCCTGGTAAAACTTGAGGTTGCCGATATGAGAGAATCGGCCATAGACGGGACCAGAAAATACCTGTTTGCCCTGCAGGACGGAAATGTCATAGAGAGCGTGTGGATGAAATATCAGCATGGAAATTCCGTCTGTATCTCGTCTCAGGTGGGCTGCAGGATGGGCTGCCGTTTCTGTGCGTCGACCCTTGGCGGTCTGATACGGTCTTTAAGGGCTTCTGAAATGCTCGAGCAGATCTATCAGATCCAGCGTCTGACAGGGGAGCGGGTTTCCAATGTCGTGATCATGGGAACCGGGGAACCGATGGAAAACTACGATCAGGTCGTTCGTTTCCTGCGGTTGGTCAGCATGGATAAGGGAATGAACATCAGCCAGCGGAGCCTGACCGTATCGACCTGTGGTCTGGTGCCGCAGATGAGGCGGTTTGCCGAGGAAGGTCTTCAGGTGACACTTGCTGTTTCCCTGCATGCACCGACCGATGAACAGAGAAAAAAGATGATGCCGGTCGCAAATAAATATACGATCGAAGAAGTGATCGGGGCTTGCCGTTATTTTACGGAAAAGACCGGCAGACGTGTGACGATCGAATATGCGCTGGCTGCAGGAGAAAATGACAGGGAATCAGATGCCGTGAAATTAGCGGAGGTCTTAAGAGATCTGAACTGCCATGTGAATCTGATCCCGATCAATCCGGTAAAGGAAAGAAGCTATCGGCGGTCATCTAAAAAAGAAGTGGCGAATTTTCAAAATAAACTTGAAAAATGCCGAATAAATGTTACTATTAGAAGGAGAATGGGCTCCGATATCGATGGGGCCTGTGGTCAGTTAAGAAAGAGTTTTATTGACAATCAGAGGAATTTTGAATGAAGGTATATTCTGCAACCGATATCGGTCGAAAGCGGCAGATGAATCAGGACTTCATCTTTACATCGGATGAGCCTGTGGGCAACCTTCCAAACCTTTTTGTAGTTGCAGACGGAATGGGAGGGCACAATGCAGGCGATTTTGCATCGCGATATGGCGTTTCTGTTCTGGTTGAGACCATAAAAAAAGATCAGAATTTCAATCCGGTAAAGATCATCCGCAACGGTGTCGAAGCTGCCAACAAAGAAGTTTTCGACCAGGCGGCGCGGGATCATTCCATGGCAGGTATGGGGACCACCATGGTAGTGGTCACGGTCACCGGGGAATACGCATATATCGCAAATGTCGGCGACAGCCGGATGTATGTTATGGAAGGAGGAAAACTGCATCAGATCAGTCAGGACCATTCACTGGTGGCTGAGATGATCAGGATCGGAGAGATCACGCCGGAGGAAGGACGTGTGCATCCGGATAAAAATATCATTACCCGTGCGGTGGGGACCGCGGAACGGGTAAGGGTGGATTTTTTTGATATCAAACTCGAGGAAGACAGCATTATCTTAATGTGCTCCGACGGATTGACAAATATGGTGCCCGATGAGGACATCGAAACCCTGCTCTGCGAAGAAGGGGCGCAGAACAAGGCGCAGAGGCTGGTCGATGCAGCCAATGCAAACGGAGGTAAAGACAACATAGCAGTTGTTGTTGTGGAACCATTTACTAACGAGGTGAGTGTATGTTAAAAGAGGGAATTATCATCAGTGAGCGCTACGAGATCATATCTCGTGTAGGCGTTGGCGGCATGGCCGACGTTTACAAGGCAAAAGACCACAAGCTGAACAGGCTGGTGGCAGTCAAAGTATTAAAGGCGGAATTTCGCGAGGACAAGACCTTTGTTTCCAAGTTTCAGAAGGAAGCGCAGTCTGCAGCGATCCTGTCTCACCCCAACGTTGTCAATGTTTACGATGTAGGAGAGGACAGGGGCCTTTATTATATCGTTATGGAGCTGGTTGAGGGTATTACCCTTAAGAATTATATTTCAAGAAAGGGCAAGCTCAGCATCAAAGAGGCAACCAGTATCGCCATTCAGGTTTCCTTAGGCCTGGAAGCCGCACACAATCAGGGTATCATCCACAGGGATGTAAAACCCCAGAATATCATCATTTCAACCGATGGAAAGGTAAAACTTTCCGATTTCGGTATCGCAAAGGCCATCAACTCGAATACAATTACAGCGAATGTCATGGGCTCTGTACATTACAGCTCACCCGAGCAGGTACGAGGCGGTTTTTCTGATTCCAAGAGCGATATTTATTCGCTCGGTATCACCATGTACGAAATGGTTACAGGACGTGTTCCTTTCGACGGCGACACGACTGTTTCGATTGCGATCAAGCATCTGCAGGAGGAGATGGTTCCGCCATCAAGGTACACACCGGATCTTCCCTATTCCCTGGAGCAGATCATCATCAAATGTACACAGAAAAGCCCGGATCGCCGTTACAACAACATCGGCGAGCTTATTGAGGATCTGAAACGTTCCCTCATCGATCCCCAGGGTAATTTTGTTTCTCTGGTTCCGCTTACGGCACATGCCAATACCGTAAACATCCCCCAGAGCGATGTGGATGCCATTCGGGCAGCAGGCGCTGCAACATCCAAAAAGAAATCTTACGATGATGACGACGACTACGATGAAGATGACGACGAGGACAGCCTCGATGCATACGACGATGACGACGATGAGGACGAAAAGAGTTCCGGCCTCGAGAAAGCGATCACGATCGGTGGTTTTGTCATCGGAGCGGTTATCATTGTTATCCTGATTCTGGTGATCGGCAATATGGCCGGTCTGTTCAATAAAAACAGCAGCAGTTCATCCAATGAGACAACAGCTGAGTCCACAGAGGAAGGTACCATCACGGTTCCGGATTTCCGTGGAATGACACTTGCAGAGGCGCAGACAAAGGCTAACGAGCTTGGAATCGGCATCAAGCAAACAAGCACAGCTGCATCGGATACCTATGCTTCGGGTCAGGTTATGTCCCAGGATGTAACACCCAATACTAAGGTTGCCGAAAACACGACCATCAATGTAGTCATCTCGAGCGGCGCGGCCAATATTACGATTCCGACAGGGCTCGCGGGAATGGCCCAGACAGATGCTGAGAATTCTCTGATCGCCCTTGGTCTGACACCGGCAGCGGTTCTGCAGGCCAGCGACACAGTTGCCACCGGCTGCGTGATCGGATCCGATCCGGCAGAAGGCACTGCAGTGGCAGCGGGAACGACCGTTACCTTGTATATCAGCAGCGGAAGCACCGGTGCTACCGTTACCGTTCCGGATGTAACAGGTTATGACCAGAGTACTGCGATGAGCATTCTGGATGAGTACGGTCTGACATACACAGCAACGACCGGATATGACAGCAATTACGAAGTCGGTCAGGTTATCGCGATCAGCCCGGGGGCAGGCACAGCAGTTCCTGCAGGAAGCAGCATCACACTGACGATCAACTCCACAGACGCCGCTACAGAGCAGTGGGTATGCTATAGCACACTTTCCGAGCCGGAAGAATATATGGGCGGAAATGTCACCCTGGAGCTGGTACAGGGAGATTACTCGAATGTCTTCTATGAAGGCGGCAATCCGTGGGGAGACAGCTATGTATACAGTCAGCCGATCTACGGTCAGCCGGGTGTTTCCACAGGTACGATCAACGTGTACGAAGAAGGCGTTCTGATCGCAAGATACAATGACGTTCAGTTTGAGGCACCGTAACTGCAATTTATGACAGGTAAAATATTGAAAGGGATTGCCGGGTTCTACTACGTTTACGCAGCAGGATCCGGCATCTATGAATGTAAGGCAAAAGGGATCTTCCGCAAAGAAAAGATCAAACCGCTTGTCGGGGATTTGGTGGAGATCGAAATTCTGGACGAAAAGGATATGGAAGCGAATATCGTGGAGATCCTGCCCAGAAACAACGAACTGATCCGCCCGGCGGTGTCGAATGTGGATCAGGCGATGGTGGTCTTTGCACTGGCAGAGCCAAAACCCAATAACGCTGTACTGGACCAATTTCTTCTTATGATGGAGAAGCAGGATATTTCTGTGATGATCTGCTTTAATAAGACAGATCTGGTCTCAAAGGAAACGGCTTCCCATTGGATGTCTGTCTATGAAAGATGCGGGTACCGGGTCCATATGATCAGCGCGACGGAAGGCATCGGGATAGAGGCATTAAAACAAGAACTTCAGGGTAAGACAACTGTTCTGGCAGGTCCTTCGGGCGCTGGCAAATCCACCCTCACCAACCATTTGCAGGATGAGGTCTCCATGGAGACCGGAACGATCAGCAAAAAGCTGGGAAGAGGGAGGCATACGACCCGTCATTCGCAGCTGATCCCTTTGAAAGACGGTGGCTGGCTGTGCGATACACCGGGATTTACCTCTCTTTATACGGCAGATGTGCCAAAGGAAGAACTTTCCTTTCTTTTCCCGGAATTCCTTCCCTATCTTGGACAGTGCCGTTTTCAGCCGTGTATGCATATCCACGAGCCGGACTGCAGGGTCCGCGAAGCACTTTCGGAAGGAAAGATCAGTCCGGAGCGCTATAACAATTACGTGATGTTTTTTGAAGAAATCAAAGATAAAGAAAAAAGGAGATACTGATATGAAGTACGAAATCGCACCTTCCATTTTGTCAGCAGATTTTAATAAGCTGGGCGAGCAGATGCAGATTCTTGAGCAAAACGGCTGCAAGTGGGTCCATATTGATGTGATGGACGGCATGTTCGTTCCCAACATCAGCTTTGGTATGCCGGTGATCGCGTCCATCCGCAAACAGAGCCATATGTTTTTCGATGTCCATATGATGGTTGAGGAGCCGGGCCGTTTTGTCGATGCGCTGAAAGCATGCGGCGCGGATATGGTGACTGTTCATGTAGAAGCATGTAAGCACCTGCATCGTACCATTCAGGCGATCCACGAGGCCGGAATGCAGGCAGGCGTTGTACTGAATCCTGCTACGAGTCTGGATACGCTGGATTATATCATGGACGATATCGATATGGTCCTTCTTATGTCCGTAAACCCGGGCTACGGCGGTCAGAAATACATTCACATAGTGACCAAAAAGATCAAAAAACTCCGCAAGAAACTGGATAAGGCCGGCAGAACGGATGTTGATATCGAGGTTGACGGCGGTGCAAACGCTTCCACGATCGACGAGATCCTGAAGGCAGGTGCAAATATCCTTGTTATGGGCTCTGCTGTCTTTAAAGATGATATTGCCGAGAATTTCAATATGTATAATAAAAAACTGGAGGAATTCCAGGCTGTAAAGGCAGAAGAAAAGGCTGACGAGGAGTAAGATTTGAAAAGTATTATTGTATCCGGGGGCACCATCGAGGATGGTTTTGCCCTCGGTTTTTTAGAAAAAGAAAAAACGGACTATCTGATCGCAGCCGACAGGGGATTAGCCTTTTTCCATAGAAATAACATCCATCCGGATTGCATCGTCGGGGATTTCGACAGCGCGGGAGCCGAACTTCCCCAGTGGTACAGGACGCATACGGACATCCCCGTCCATAGCTTTCGTCCGGAAAAAGATATGACCGATACCGATATTGCCGTGAAAGAAGCAATTCGTGCAGGCGCCTCCGAGATCATCCTTCTTGGATGTACAGGTACCCGTCTGGATCATGTCCTCAGCAATATCTTTAATCTGCGTCTTTTGCGGGAACAGGGGATTTTAGGCCGGATCGTAGACCAGCATAATCGCATTACCATGCCGGTGGGGTATTCTTACCGGATCTGCCGGGAAGAACAGTTTGGGAAATATGTATCCTTTTTCCCTTGCGACGGCAGAGTGACAGGTCTTACCCTGAGGGGGTTTGCCTACCCGCTTTCCGGAGCAGAACTGGTGCAGGGAGACGGCGGCCTTACCGTCAGCAATGAGATCGCGGCAGAGGCAGCAGAAGCATGCTGGGAGAGCGGTTCCCTTCTGGTGATCGAGAGCAGAGATTAAAACGATAAAAGAGAGCAGCCATGCCTTACAACATGACTGCTCTTTTAGAGTTTGGTCTTCTGCAGAAAATCAAATCTAATTATGCTCTTTTTCTTTTGCCGGTAATGATTGCTGCAGTAGCGAAAGCTGCAATGGCGATTGCAAAAAGAACGGTTGAGGTGCTCTGCACGCCTGTCTTCGGTGAAGTAGCAGTTGTGCTTGTGCTCGTGCTGGTTGTTCCTGTTGTGGAAGAACCTGGTGTTACGGTTGGTGTTGCACCGGCTACATCCGCGATAATAATTGTGGGATGGGTTCCGGTATAAACGAAGAATGTAGCTGTTTTGTTTGCGTAATCAATAGATTCTGCATTATTCACGATCCATGTGCCATACGCATAAAACATAAGTCTGACATTTGTGCAGTTGGATGTAAGACCCGGAATCTGAAGGGTAACCATTCCTGACTCGGTGTCCGGATCTCTGTAAAGATTAACCACTTTAGAGATCGCTGTTGCGCCGGTTATGCCTTCCTCCGGGTCGACACCCAGATCCTGAATGGTATTGGTTCCCTGGTTGATTCCCTTAACAATTGCAGCAACACTCTGATCTGGAATGTCAGATCCGTCTGTTTCTGTGGCTTTAAAACCTTCTGTCACAGGAACCACGCTGTCTGCTGCTACACTGGGTGAAGCAAATGCAGAAACGGCTGTGGCAACAACCATAACAGCAGCTGTGAGCAGCGCTATCATTTTCTTTTTCACGACTATTTTAAACCTCCTTCCTCTGATATTTTTGGAAGATACGGCATGTGCTGCCAAATATCTTCAAAGTGCATATAATGCAATTTCATTATATATATATATACGAGTTGTCAAATGAGCACACAAAAAATTTTACAAAACCTAAATTTTACATTTTCTTTACCTGTTTTCGCCGGCACTCTTTACAAGCTTCCTGTATGCTCCCTTTAGTAAATAAAAAAGCGCAAAGGGAGGTAAAACATGGACATATTCAGTATCCTGACATTGATCGGAGGTCTGGCCTTTTTTCTTTACGGAATGAATATCATGGGAGATGCTCTGGTGCGTGTCTCCGGCGGCAAGCTTGAACGGATTCTTGAGAAACTGACATCTAACCGGCTTGCCGGTCTGCTTCTGGGTGCCGGGATCACCGCCATTATTCAGTCATCATCCGCCACCACAGTCATGGTAGTCGGTTTTGTCAACTCGGGGATTATGAAGCTCACGCAGGCGGTAGGCGTTATCATGGGGGCCAATATCGGTACCACTGCAACTTCCTGGATCTTATCGCTGACAGGGATCAGTTCCGGTAACCTGATCGTGCAGTTCATGAAACCATCTAATTTTTCTCCCATTCTGGCAGCGATCGGCATCATCCTGATCATGATGAAAAAGGATGATACCAAAAAGCGCAGCATTGGAGAGATCCTGCTTGGTTTTGCCATTCTCATGTTTGGTATGCACACGATGAGCGGAGCGGTTTCGCCTCTGGCAGATAATCCGGCTTTTACCGGCCTTTTTACAGCCTTTTCCAATCCCATCCTCGGAATGGCGATCGGCGCCCTGCTGACCGCAATCATCCAGTCCTCATCCGCCTCGGTCGGCATCCTGCAGGCTCTGTGTGTAACAGGCGTGGTCAGCTTTGGTGCGGCGATCCCGATCATCATGGGACAAAACATCGGAACCTGTGTAACTGCGATCATCTCCTCGATCGGGGCCAACAGAAATGCAAAACGTGCTTCCTTGATCCACTTGTATTTTAACCTGATCGGTACTATCATTTTTATGTTGGTCTTCTACCTGCTGAATGCCTTCCTGCACTTTTCCTTTTTGAGTCAGGCAGCATCTGCTGTCGGCATAGCGATCATTCACAGCCTCTTCAATATCTGCTGTGCGATCGTACTTTTCCCGTTTGGGAACGGCCTTGTAAAGCTGGCATCCCTTTCCATTCCGGACAAAAAGAACGATCTGCCGGAGACTCCTGCAAAACCGGCTGCTCTTCAGGCGCTGGATGAGCGTTTTCTGGACCGCCCTGCTTTTGCCGTAAACATCTGCAAGAATACCACGCTGGAAATGGCAAAACTTTCCCGGGATGCCTTCCACCTTTCACGAGAGGTGCTTGTCTCTTACGATGCAGAAAAGGCGCAAAAGGTGATCGAACTCGAGCAGGCGACCGACCGTTTTGAGGACGCCCTCGGCACCTATCTGGTCAAACTTTCCGGACACGATCTTTCCCGTCATGACAGTCGGACGCTTTCCATTCTGCTGCACAGCATCAGCAATTTTGAGAGGATCGCGGACCATTCGATTAACCTTGTGGAATCCGCACAGAAAATGCAGGAAAAAGGCATCGTGCTCACACCGGACTGCCGGGAAGATCTGGAGGCTTTTGGCAGACCGGTAAGTGACATCATCGATCTTACGGTTGATGTATTCGACTCCGAAAATCTTGACCTTGCAAGGAGTGTGGAGCCACTGGAAGAGGTGATCGATGCTCTCAGCATAGAAATGAAGCAGCGCCACATCGAACGTCTGCGCGGCGGTGCGTGTTCCATGGAGGCCGGTCTGCTCCTGGAGGATATCATCACCAATTACGAACGTGTGTCTGACCACTGTTCCAACGTTGCTGTATGCCTGATCGAGGTCAGCGCGGATGAATTTGACACGCATGAATATTTAAATCTTACAGCCAGAGGGGACGATCCCTGGTTCGCCAACGAGTACAGACGTCTGAAACAGGCCTACCCACTGTCTTAACGAAAAGAGGTAATTATGGCTTTGATCTATATTGTTGAGGATGATGCAAGCATCCGAGAAATTGAAACGATCGCATTGAAAAACAGCAATTATATGGTACAGTCCTTCGATAATGCCCTTACTTTTTACAAAAAGCTTACAGAAATCCTTCCGGATCTGATCCTGCTGGATGTGATGCTTCCGGGCGAAAGCGGTTACGATATTGTACGGAAACTTCGCGCCAGCCAGCATACCAGAAAGATCCCGGTCATCATGGTCACCGCAAAAACCGAAGAAATGGATATGGTAAAGGGGCTGGATGACGGCGCAGACGATTACATCCGTAAACCATTCTCCCTCCTGGAGCTGCTCTCCCGCGTAAAGGCACTGCTGCGCAGAACACAGGAGACAGCGCCACAGCTTCTGAATGTCGGAGACATCACGCTGGATCATGATCGTCATATTGTAATGGCAGGGTCCCAAACTGTGGATCTGACATTCAAAGAGTATGAGTTGCTCAGGTATTTAATGATCAACGCTGAGGTCGTCCTTACCAGAGATGCGATCATGCGATTTGTCTGGGGAACAGATTACGAAGGTGAGACGAGAACTGTAGATATGCATATCAAAACGCTTCGCCAGAAATTGGGAAAATACGGCAGACAGATCGGAACAGTCCGAAATGTAGGATATGTTCTGCAAGGGCACGGAGAGGAATCTGAATGAAGCAGAAAATAAATATTCGTCTGGCGATCATTGCTTTGATCGCCGTGGCGGCGACTGCAGTGGGCATCACACTGGTAAATTATAATCTTTTTCAGCAGCAGGTCAGAACTGATTTAAGAGTGGAAACCGAACTCTTACGGGATACCGGCCTGTTTCAGGCGTTTTACGAGGAAGAAGGAAGTATCCCGGATACGAATATTTTCGATGAGATGCAGGTTGAGAATCTGCGGATCACCTGGATTGATTCCGACGGTTCGGTCCTGTATGATAACGACACCGACGCTTCCGGTCTGGAGAACCATCTGGACCGCCCCGAAATTGCGGATGCCCTCACAAAGGGATATGGTGAGAGCATCCGCAAATCCAGTACCATGCATATGAACACCTATTACTATGCGCTCCTGTTGGAGAATGGAACTATTCTTCGTATTTCCACGCAGGCCCACACGATTTTCACTGTGTTTTTTACGGTGCTTCCGGTCATTCTGATCATCTGCGCCGTCATTCTCCTGATCTGCATTCTGATCGGACATATGCTGACTACCCAGTTACTGAAACCCATTAATCAGGTCGCCGAACATCTGGATGATCACAGCGGTATCATCATTTACAAAGAACTTCAACCCTTTGCGGATAAGATTCGCAGCCAGCACGAAAATATCCTCTCCGCAGCCAAAAGCCGGCAGGATTTTACCGCCAACGTTTCCCATGAGTTAAAAACACCGCTGACCGCCATTTCCGGCTATGCAGAGCTGATTGAAAACCATATGGTAGGCCCGGAACAGGAAGTTCATATCGCGCAGGAGATCCACAGCAATGCAGACAGACTCCTCTCGCTGATCAACGATATTATCCGGCTCTCCGAGTTGGATCACAGCGATTCTCCGGGGCAATTTGGGCTTATCGATCTTTATGAGCTTGCCCTGGAATGCTGTGCAGACCTCCAGATCAACGCCGGACAACACAAGATATCGCTCACCTGCAGCGGGCGACCTGCCACTTTCCGAGCCGACCGGGAAATGCTTCGGGAGTTGATCGAAAATCTGGTACAGAATGCCATACGCTACAACCATGAGGGCGGATATGTCCGCGTCACAGTGTATCCCGATGGGAATCGATGCCGTCTGACGGTCAAGGATAATGGGATTGGTATTCCAAAAGACAAACAGAGCCGCGTTTTTGAACGTTTCTATCGCGTCGACAAAAGTCGTTCAAAGGAAACCGGCGGGACCGGACTTGGTCTGGCCATCGTAAAGCATATTGCAGAGCTGCATAGCGCGGAGATCTCGCTGACAAGTGAACCCGGACACGGAACACAGATCGATCTGCTGTTCTGAAAGGACATATTTTATGATATGCTTCTTTCGAACGCCGGACCAAGACCAGGCCGGCTGCTTTACAGACAGGCCCGCAGAATCTCAGCGATCTGTGCTGCGGTAAGCGGGATCCAGCCCTTCAGGGCGGGACGGCCCGCACAGGCTTTTTCCGCCATAATGTCGATGTTGGAATCGTCGATCTCCACTTCTTTCAATGTGGATTTCAGGCCGAGCTTATTATATAGGAAATCCTCCAGGGCGGCGATGCCTTCCTTTGCTGCTTCCATATCGGAGAGGGAGGGATCCACATCAAAAACATTGCGCGCAAAATCCGCAAACTTGGGCGCAGTCTCATCATTCAGTACGTATTTCATCCATTTTGGTGTCACAATGGCAAGACCGAGACCGTGTGTGATATCGTAGATCGCCGAGAGTTCATGCTCGATCATGTGGCAGCTCCATGCACAGTTGGTCAGGGATCCGGAGAATCCGTTGATGGCCCAGGAACTGGTCCACATCAGATTGGCACGGGCTTCATAATTATCCGGCTCTTCCAGAGCGATCGGTGCATATTTGATAACCGTCCTCATCATTCCCTCTTTAAAACGGTCCAGCATAAACATACTGCCATCGGCATTTACAAAATAATCCTCCATAATATGCGAGAGGATGTCTGCACAGCCGCATGCTGTCTGATATTTTCCCACGGAATAGGTAAGGGTCGGGTCCAGGAAGGAAACCGCCGGACGAAGTGCCGGGGAAGCGATCGCCAGTTTCTGTTGCGTTTCCATATTGGTCAGCACACCGACCGTATCCATCTCGGAACCTGTGGCCGCAATGGTCAGAATGGTTACGATCGGCAGGCATTTTCCGATCTTTGCTTTTCTGATGCAGAAATCCCATGCATCACCATCGTAAAAAGCTGCTGCCGCAATTCCCTTAGCACAATCGATCACGGAGCCGCCGCCGATGGCCAGGACTACATCGATCCCTTCTTTTTTACAGATATCTGCGCCCGCATTGACACTTGTCACTCTGGGATTGGGATCCACGCCGGAGAGCTCATGGCTTTCCAGACCTGCTGTCTCGATCTCTTTGATCACTTCATCGTAAAGGCCGCTCTTCTTGATAGAGCCGCCGCCATAAACGATCAGAACTTTTTTCCCGAATTTTGAAAGTTCCTTCCCAAGTTTTTCGAGCTTTCCCGGTCCGAAATGGATCTTTGTCGGAATGCTGTGAGTGAATGAATACATTATTTTTCCTCCTTTGTTTTATAACAGATGAATCATCTGTATTGCAGTTCTCTGCTTTGAAGTTTTCCGGATCTTCTGATATTAAGTTTTTTTAATATTCTCATTGGATTATAACACACAGCTTTCCGGCATGCTATAATGTCTGTGTAACGGATGAAAAACCCAGTAAGAGCATCTGGCCGAAGCCTTGAAAACGATGAAGGCAAACGACAGCACATTATAAATGTTTCAAAGAGGCGATATATGACACAGCAAATAGAAAAACAACGATCGCAGGAAAAAATGCAGGATAGAACACAACATCAAAAAAAGCCCCTGATCGCGGTCCCGATGGGGGATCCTGCCGGCATCGGCAGTGAAATTCTGGTAAAGGCAGCGGCGGATCCGGAGGTTTTCCGAAGGGCAGATATCGTTGCCGTGGGTGATGCGCGAATCCTGCAGATGGCCGTTGACTTAACAGATTCTGCCCTTCGGATCAGGCGGATTCGAACCCCATCTGAAGGGAGTTATCTGCCGGGTGTCCTGAATGTGATCGAGACCGGCTGTATCGACATCCGGCTGTTTCAATATGGAAAGGTCAGCGCCATGTGCGGCCAGGCGGCCTATGCATATATCGAAAAATGCATCCGTCTTGCCCTCTCCGGTGAGGTTGATGCGATCGCTACCACACCGATCAACAAGGAATCCTTAAAGGAGGCCCGCATTCCCTATATCGGTCATACAGAGATCTTTGGCTCGCTGACCGGAACGAAGGACCCGCTGACCATGTTTGAAGTTCGTGGAATGCGCATCTTTTTTCTCAGCCGTCATGTATCTTTGCACAGGGCCTGCGATATGGTAACGAAAGAACGGATCGTCGACTATGTCCAAAGATGTACGGAAATGCTCTCCTCCCTTGGTGTAAAGCAGGGAACCATGGCGATCGCCGGGCTCAATCCCCACAGTGGCGAACATGGGCTTTTCGGCTTTGAGGAAACGGAGGAGATCGTTCCTGCTGTAGCCGAACTGAAAGCCATGGGCTTCCGGGTGGAGGGACCGGTCGGCGCGGATTCTGTTTTTTACCTGGCACTGCAAGGACGTTACAACAGCGTGCTTTCCCTTTATCATGATCAGGGACATATTGCTGCCAAAACACTGGATTTCGAGCGAACCATCTCCATCACCGGAGGCATGCCCATCCTGCGGACTTCTGTGGACCACGGCACCGCTTTCGATATCGCAGGAAAAAATCTTGCAAGTCCGGTCAGCATGAAGGAAGCCATCCTGATCGCTGCGCAATATGCACCGAAATTTAGAACGACAATTGACGAATAGTCGTTCTGCACAAAAACGCAAAACTATCAGCAGGGCTTTTTTACGATCTGGATTTGGATCGTATTTCGTACAAACTATTTAAATATTTTGTAATGTTTTATTAACATATATTAAGATGTTTTCTTTTATAATGAGCAACGAAGGAGACTTATCAATATGCACAGAAAAAAACTAACCGCTTTGATCGCGATTGCACTTCTTATTCCTGGCATTCTTGTTTCCGAAGCCTCCTTTGCCGAAGCAGACCAGAGTACGTTTTTACTTGAGGATGGTCCGGCGCTGAACCCCGATGGTACCAATGTAGATGGGGAAGGCACGGAGAATCCGGAGGGCGAAAATACGGAAGGGCAGGACGGCGAAGGGCAGGACGGCGAAAACCAGGAAGGTGAAACCGGCGCGCCGGACGGCGAGGCCAGCGAAGGAACAGACGGCGAAGATCAATCGCAGGGCGATGCAGAAGGGACAGACGGAGAAAATCCGGAAGCCACCCCCGAAGTCACGCCTGAGGTTACGCCCGAAGTTACCCCGGAAGTTTCTCCGACTCCGACAGAAACACCCGGCTTGTACGGAGACAGCAGCACGATCACTGCCGTATATAATGCACACGTAACATCAATTTCAAAAGAAAATACACCAAATGCTTACCGCACTGCACAGCTTCTCGTGCAGAACGGACTTTCAGTTGAGGCAGCCTGCGGAATTGTAGGAAACTTCTTCTGCGAGTGCGGCGGACAGGGCACATCCGATCTGAATCCCGCAGCAGACGATGGAAATGCGATCGGCATGGCCCAGTGGACAGGTTCCGGCAGAACCGCATACCTGAATTGGTGCGATGCAAACGGACTTGCCTGGTACGATATCGCGACCCAGGTTCAGTATCTTATGTCAGATATCCAGTCCAGATGGGCATCTGCTTCTGCATATGATTCTGTATCGGCGCTGATCAACAATGGGTATGGCGCATTTGTCCTTACGGATTACAGCGCATTTGCTTCAACGACCAATGTTAAGACGGCAGCACTCTCATTCCTCGGTGTTTACGAGGACGATCTTTACGAGCGTACAGCCAGATGGGCCGGCTTCTCATCTCTCTCCGAGTGGGTCGAGTATGAGGTCGCAAACCGGACTTCCTGCGCAAATGCCTGCTACAGCGCTTTCTTCGACGGACTGGTCCTCGAGGATACATCCTATGTATCGCGTGATGTACGAAAGGGCTTCACAAAGGTTGAAAAAGAACCGCTCGTGGTACGACTCGATGCTGCCAATATTTACGACTCTGCTAATGCAGAATCTACAGTAGTCGGCACAGCAGTACGCGATACGATCGTATATAAGCTTGCAGAGTATGATGATCAATGGTATTACATTGAATCCGGCGATGTGCGCGGTTTTATCAGCAAGGACACTCTCTACAACAGCCTGGCTTCCGAGCGGACCATTTCCGTTCAGGGCGGCGAAGACGCGCTTGCAACCGCCGAGAAACTGGTCAGTCTGGAAGAAAATGCGGCAACGAATTATACTACTACCACGGTTTACTGGTTCCGCAATCCTTCTGTTCTTGAGTTTGAAGCGCATGCGCTTGCCTCCGCAACGACCGGTTCTGAAAAAGACAGAACCAATGCAAGCTGGATGACCGAACTGCTCGATTTCTACAATCTGCTTCCCACAAGCACAGGATATACGCTGGAAGAGATCATGAAGGACACAGGCGCCGAGGTGGCTTACGAGAATCTGGATAAAGGCTATGTGGTGACCTATTACCAGAATCCGGCTTCCACAGAATTGCTCTACGCAGTATATGCCGGCGACGGCCTCTATATCACCGTGGGAGACGATGGTATCGGTTACAGCAACGTATCGATCGCACAGAGCCAGATCCAGAGTGTGATCAACCTCTACCCGAAGGAGACAAACAACAACGTACCGTATTACAATCAGGGCGATTTTACCGATATCCCCTACAATACCGGAAGCATTGCTTCTGACGGCTGCGGAATCACATCCTTCGCGATGGTTGCCTCTTATCTGACCGATACAACGATCACTCCGGCAGATGCGGCGCAGTGGGCAATGGCAAACGGTGCCAATACGGTTACTGACTGGTCTGCTTTCCAGATGCTCTCCGACAATTACGGAGTAGAACTTCTCGGAGAGTACGACGGACCGCTCTACGGCGGAAACGATCAGGCGATCGTCAATGCACTTGCAAGCGGCAGCGTTGTTATCGCCAGCATGACAGGCGGACAGTTTAACCCGTCCGCAGGCGGGCACTATATTGTATACACAGGCATCAGCAATGACGGATACATCTTTGTGAACGATCCGGGCAGCCGTGTGAATACTTACGCAGGACCATACGATCTGCAGACCGCCCTTGGCAACTGCAAACAGTATTGGGTATTTAAAGCAAAAAGCTGACCTGTAGAAAATCGAATAGACGATTTCAAAAACATAGGGGCTGTCGCAGGAAACAATGCGGCAGCCTTTTATAACACCTGAAATTTGGACTTGATCAGAAACCTGCTATGCCGGACTCGGGTAGATAAGGAGGGATCTCTTATGCGAAAACATCTTTTCAGAAATCTTTTGCTGGGGCTGGTGCCGGCGATTGCTTTTCTGCTGCCGGTTTCAGCATGGGCGGCTTCAAACAGCCACACGACAGAGGATTTTGCCAATGTGGTTGTATTCGCCTGCCTGTCTTCGGAAGAAGCGGCGGATGATCAGGCTTTTTTTGAAGACCCTTCCAATACGGCAAAACTGATCGAACTGTACGACGGCGATTACGGCCGTTCCGTGACAAATTACATGGCGTCCATATCCTATGGGCAGCTGGCCCTTCATAACATCTTTCCGCAGTACAATGAGGAGAGCGGCAGCATTGAGCCCTATATGCTGACCGTAACGAAAGAAGCGGCAAATGCCTCCGATGTGGATGCACAGATCATCACAGAGATCATCAATAACAATCCCGATCTTTCGCAGTATGTGACCGATTATGACGGGGATGGCTGCATCGATAATCTGACTGTCATTCTGCGGGGCGGCGCCTATGCGGAAAGTGCCGATTCCTCCCTTTATCCGCATAAGAGCGAATATGCTGGGGCGGATGGTATTTCCGGGAAACTGGTAAGAAATTATAATATGATCTGTTCCTGGCGCCTGATGGAACAGCCTGTCCTTTCGGAGGAGAGTGGCACCTTAAGCCACGAACTGCTGCATTCTCTTGGATTTGCGGATCTTTACAATTCCAGCTCTGAAAATCCGGTCTATACCTGGAGCATTATGGGTTCTGCTTCGTATTATCTGCAGTATCCGCTTGCTTACGAACGTATGTATTTTAAGGATTGGATCAGTATTGATGAGATCAGCGAGGATGCGACGCTCACCTTGAATCCCCAGGATGATGCTTCCGGCAACCAGGCCTATATCCTGAAGTCTGAGCTTTCGGATACGGAATTCTTTGTAGTGGAATACAGAAGACGGAACGATTCTTATGATGTGAATACACTGGATGCCAAGGTCGGAAATTCTGCGGAGAATCAGGCGGGCCTGATCGTCTACAGGGTCAATACGGCTGCTTCTGATTACGGAAACCGGGTCCAGCCTGACTGGATCTATATTTTCAGACCCCAACCAGGCCAGATCGGATATGATGAACAGTATTCTTCTATATCCTGCCTGAATGCCTGTCTGAGTGCAGAGAGCGGCAGGACGGTGATCGGCTCGGCGGATATGAGTGCCGGTCTTGAAGATGGAGCGCTGACCTTCAGCGACGGAAGCAATTCGGGCATCGTGATCTCGACTGCATCCGACGGAGACGCATCCGCCATGGAGTTTACGGTCACTTTCCCGGATACAACAGACTACGATCTCTGGGAGAACACCGGCTTTCCGGATACGGCATGCGAGTCCTGGGAAAATAAGACTTCCGCCATCGGTTCTTTTGGAGATGTGCCCTATGTGGCAGTTTCCTGCAGCGGAAGTTTAAAGGTCTATTCTTATATGAATGAGACCTGGAGTCAGGTTGGGAGTGCTTTAAGCTGCAGTACATCTATGTACTGTATGAGATTTTTTGACTGTGGTGGCAGTCTGTATCTTGCTTACGGGGACAGCAGCGGAACGATCAAAGCCGTCCGGCTGGACGAAGGAGAGTGGACACAGACAGATTCCCTTTCTTCTTATCAGGAATTTGATATCTGCGAGAGCGGGGACAAAGCATATATCGCTTATATCGACCCGGATGGCAATGTGTGTCTGGCTTGTTTTGACGGAAAGGCTTTTGGCAGTCTTGACGCTGTTTCTGAGAATAATTATATGGCCGGACAGCCTAAATGCACCGTCTTAAACGGGGTACCTTATATCGCTTACCGCGATGCGAATGGCGATCGTGTTGTGCTGGCTGCTTATCTGGACGGGACATTCCGGGATTGTTCCGGTGATGTCTGTGGAAACCCATATGGTTTGATTCCTCTGAATGGCCGGATTTATGTGCCGGCTGTAAGCGGCGGTTCCCTGTGTATGTATACATACAGCACTGACGGGTGGACAGCAGGCAGCCCCTGCAGCGGCGTGGATGCGCTGGAAATGCAATTTGTATCATCCGGCGGAAATCTTTATTATCTTTATACGCCAAATACCGACGGCGGTTATACACAGGTCTGCAAGTACGATGCGGTTTCCGATACCTTCAGCAGAGAAGGCGAAAACGTGGGACCGCATGGCACAAGCGCATCGCTGGTCAATATTGATGGCGAGATCTATGTGACATATGTGAATAATGGCACTGTCAGTGTGAAAAAGAAGAGCCTTGCGGCAGATCAGACCTTAAGCGAGCTTTTAAAACTGCAGGGCTTGAGCCTTAGTGTCCTCGAAGACGGGGCAGGGCTTGGGTTGAATTATTATCTGATGTATCCGCAGGAATATTCGACAGATGGGATTGTGGTCCGGATGACGGTTGACGGCGAGCTAACCGATACGCTGCTATCGGAACTGGCGGCAGTAGATTCCACAGTCAAAAACGATGTGACTTATTCGGTTTATAAGTTCACGGGCTATGTGAATGCGGCGCAGATGACGGACAAGGTAAAGCTGGAGGTGATCGAAAACGATACCACGATCTTCAGCAGGGATTACTCACCGGCTTATTACGCCAGAACGCTTCTGGAGATGTACGAATCAGAAAATGAGATTGCAAACGAGACTGCAAGCGAGACTACAAGCGAGACCGGCAATGCATCCGGAGCAGGCGGAGATACCCTGACAGAGGCCCAGGCGGTTTTTGTAAAGGCCATGCTCACATATGGAAGTGCGGCCCAGTGCTATTTTGTTTACGATACCGAAAATCTCGCGGACCCTGCCTATATGGCAGCGGGCTTTACAGAGCTTGAAAGGGCTGATCTGGCTTCTTATGAGACAGAAGTGGATCTGTCCGGACTTTCCGGGATCTCCTATTGCGGCGCATCTCTTCGCCTTGGCAGCTTGACATATCCACGATTCTATTTCCGGCTTTCGGATGGAAAAACAGCGGCGGATTTCTCCTGCTATCTGGAGATGGATGCAGCGGATGGTACTGCTGCCAGGACGCCCCTTAACTGGGTGCAGAAAGGTTCGCTGATCTATATAGAAAGCGCGGGCATGGCGCCGGGGCAGATGGATCAGCGTATCGACATTGTCGTGGAGAATTCCGGAAAAGCTTCCGATACAGAGGGAAGGATCCGCTTCTGCATATATGATTATTTTGCAGCCTGCCTGCGGGCGACGGATGAAAGTGCAGCTGACTCAGGCGTGACAACTGAAGCAGGGACAGATACAGGCGAGGCAGGTACGGCCACAGATCTTCCGGCGCTGATGGCGGCTATGTACAGGTATCAGGAGGCGTTTGGCGAAGTTTCGTCATAAGAAGTGGTGACGCAATGATTATTTCGTGATATAACTTTTCTGAGAGAAACGGTTTCATTTGAAATGCAAAGGAAAAAACGATGCGCATAAATAAAAAGAAAATCGGGATCATGATAGCGATCGTCACTGTGGCGGCCATTATCGTGGCAGTGATCGCAACGGTCAGCAGAAGCAATGCAAACGCGGTAGCTGCCAAAAAAGTTGCCGTAGAATCGCAGGAACATTTAGAAGCGGATTCGCAGGAGATTGCGGGCGATCCCTCGACGGACGCCACAGATACAAAAGAAAAAGGGAAAGATGGGGAAGCAGGAACGAGTGCTTCCGCATCATCATCATCTTCTTCTGTACAGGATATGGAAAGAGACGAGGGCGAGACGCCGATCATGTCCACGCAGAGCGGTACATCGTCTGATGCACAGCAGGGCAGCAGCGCATCAGGAAACGGCAGTACATCCGGCAGTAGCGCGTCGGGAAACAGCAGTATGTCCGGCAGCAATACATCCGGAAACAGTATATCCGGCAGCAACAGTCAGAGCGGCGCTGCAAACCAGAGTACATCAGGATCGTCCGGCACTTCCGGCGAAAGCGGCAGTCAGAGTGGAAGTTCGGGTCAGCAAGAACAGAGTACTTCCGGAAGCAAAAGCGGATCCGGAACGATCGAGCTGCCGATCATACCGATCGATTGAGCGCAGGCAAGGTTTATTTGAACGCAGAAGGGGAATAGAAGAGGTAAAATAAAATGAAAATTGGCTTGGTTGTAGAAGGCGGCGGCATGAAATGTGCTTACGGGGCTGCCGTACTGGATAAGTTTCTGGATGACAGGATCTGTTTTGATTATTGTATCGGTGTTTCGGCAGGCGCTGCCAATACGCTTTCTTATCTGGCGGGACAGAGGGGCAGAAATAAGAGATTTTATACGGATCATATCAGCGATCCTATGTATTTCGGCGTAAAACCCTTCCTGAAAAACGGCAATCTTTTTAATCTGCAATATATTTATGGGGATATGACAAATTCAGACGGCAAAGATCCGTTGGATTACGAGGCAGTCATGGCAAATCCGGCAGAATATGAGCTGGTTACGACCTGTGCGGAAACAGGACAGCCGGTATACTTCAAAAAAGAAGATATCATAAAAGATGATTATCGTCATGTCATGTCTTCCTGCGCGATCCCGGTGGCCTGCAAGCCGATCGAGATCGATGGGATCCATTATTATGATGGCGGACTGACGGATGCGATCCCTGTGCGGCACGCCCTGGATCAGGGATGCGACAAGCTGGTGGTCATTTCATCCAAGCCGAGAGATTACGTGAAAGAACCTCAGAAGTTTAAAATGCTTTATTCTTCCGTCTGCCGGAAATACCCGGAGACGGTTAAGAGCATAGCGAAAAGACATAAAATGTATCAACGCTGCCAGAAGTGGATGTTTGAGCTGGAGAAGCGGGGAAAATGTTTTATCTTCGGGCCGAGTGAACATTTGAAGATGAGTACTTACGGAATGGATCGGGAAGCAAACGAAAAGCTGTATCAGCTGGGACTGTCAGATTATGATCGGCGCCGCAGTGAATTCATGGAATTTCTGGAAGGGTAACAGGGAGTCTTATGGAAAATATCAAAGACATTAATTGGAAAAAACTGATCGTGGAAAGCGGAAAACGTATGGAGGGCTCCGGACTTACCGTAGAGACCTGGGGCAATATCAGTGTGCGCGATCCGGAAACGGACCTGGTTTACCTGACGCCAAGTGCCATGAAATACAATACCATCACAGAGGATGATGTGGTCGTAGTCGATCTGGATGGCAATATCGTGGAAGGCAGCAGAAAGCCGACGGTAGAGAAAGGTCTGCATGTGGAAGTCTACAGGAGAAGAAAGGAGATCAATGCGATCATCCATACACACCCCCTGTATTCTATGGTATATGCATGTCAGGGAAAAGAGATCCCGGTGATCACAGATGAGGCGGCACAGGTGCTCGGAGAGCCGGTGCGGTGTGCGGAATACGGTTTTCCGGGAAGTGATGCGCTGGCGCAGAATTGTGTCAGAGCACTGGGTGATACAGGAAACGCCTGCCTTTTGAACTCGCATGGAGCTGTCTGCCTTGGCAAGGATATGGAATCTGCCTTTAAAACCGCAAAGGTACTGGAGATCACGGCACAGATCTATTATATGATCCACGCCGCAGGAGCAGAGCCGGTCGGTATCTCGCAGGAGAATATCCGGGCGATGCGGGATTTCTTTGTCAATCACTACGGTCAGGGGAAATAAAATTGAAAGAGAAGATTCAGATCCGGATCGGATGGGAAGACGAAGGCAGGACGGTTGCGCACCTCCTGAAGGAAAAGCTGAAACTCAGCCGCAGGCAGATCAGCAGTCTGAAATTCCGTCCGTCCGGGATCCTGTGCAATGGGGTACAGGCAAGGACCAACGCGGTGCTGCGGCAAGGCGATCTGCTGGAAATAACCCCGGAAGCCGGGAGAGCTGATCCCATCGCTGCGCTTCACCCGGGTGTGGAGTATCAGCGTTTTTTTATGCCGCTTTTTGAGAATGATAACCTGCTTGTCATAAACAAAAGGGCCGGTGTTGCCTGCCATCCGGCACATGGTCATTATGATGATACACTGGCAAATGCATTGGCTGCATATTGGTGCAGATCCGGAGAGTGCACTGACGGGGCGGCCCCGGCATTCGGTGAGAAGGCGGGCAGATCCCCGGCGATCCGGATCGTCGGCAGGCTGGATAAAGACACATCCGGGATCGTACTGATCGCCAAGAATAAAGAAAGTGCCGCAGATCTTCAGAGACAGCAGCAAAACGGTGAATTGCAGAAGACATATCTGGCGCTTGCATGCGGGGACTTTGCCGGAGTAGAAACCGGACGGATCAGCCTGCCGCTTCAGAAAGATCCACATCATCTGAACAAGATGCGCATTGCTGCCGATGAACAGGGGATGGAGGCAGAAACCCTTTACCGGGTGATCGCGACAGTACCAGGGCGGACAATTGAGCCGGCATCCACAGAGATTGGGCCGGCGCTTGAGATAGAAGGCAGAGTGAAACAGGAGACAGGCGACTCGCTTAGCCTCCTGGAGGTAAAACTCCGGCACGGCAGGACACACCAGATCCGGCTTCATTTATCGCATATTGGTCATCCGCTTGTCGGAGATCCTATTTACGGATGGGTGGAACATCAAAAAGATCGTGGGGCAGGGGAATCGTGTATGGACGGTGCGGCGGATACAAATCATGCAGATGGCCCGAAGCCGCCATCTTGGACGGCACTGCATGCCTGGAAGGTCACCTTTCGCCTTCCGTTTACGCAGAAGATGATTTCTGTGGAGGCGCCTCTTCCGGAGTGGGTGGACCGGATCGGCGGGGATCTGCATGTTTGACAAAAAAATATGATTATACTAAGATGTTGCAAGAAAATCACACATCCGTTTTTGCTGACCATTCAGGCATCTGAAGATGAGCAGCAGAAAAACGGATAGAAAAACGGATGGAAAAGCGGACGATCGGACTGACAACAATGCAGAGACAGAAGAGGTAGTATTATGTGTGGAATTTGCGGATTTACCGGAAATATTGAGAACAGCAGCGCAGTAGTCCGCCGGATGGCGGAACTGATCACCCACAGGGGACCGGACAGCGACGGCTTTTTTGAGGATGAACGGATCCATATGGGTTTCCGGCGGCTCTCTATCATCGATCTGAATGCGGGGGATCAGCCTGTTTACAATGAGGACAGGTCTTTAGTCATCAATTTTAACGGTGAGATCTATAATTATAAAGAATTGCGCGAGGAGCTGCTTTCGGCCGGCCATTCCTTCTATACAGAAAGCGATACGGAGGTCTTAGTGCATGCCTTCGAGGAATGGGGACCGGATATGCTGAACCGCCTGCGCGGTATGTTTGGCATAGCGATCTACAATACAAAAGACGGTTCCGTCTTTCTTGCCAGAGATTATTTCGGGATCAAACCGGTTCATTATATGAATGTGAAAGGCCATTTTGTATACGGCTCCGAGATCAAGAGTCTGCTGGCTTTTCCAAAGTACGAAAAGAGATTTAACGAGGCGGCGCTGGACCATTATCTTTCTTTCCAGTATGTCGTTCCGCCGGCTACTTTTTACGAGGATATCTACAGTCTGCCGCCGGCACATTATCTGTGGTATCGGAACGGCGAGATCGAGATCACCCGTTACTGGGAACCGCTCTTTCAGCCGGATGAGTCACTGACAGAAGAGGATGCAGTAAATCGCATCGAGAAAGTCTTTGAAAATTCTGTGGAAGCACATCGGATCGCGGATGTAGAGGTCGGCTGCTTCTTGTCGAGCGGAGTGGATTCCAGCTGGGTGGCTTCTTATTTCGGTGGACAGAAGGCCTTTACGGTAGGCTTCGCCGAGGCAGAACGATACAACGAGATCGGCTGGGCGGAGAGCGTTGCAAAGGAGAAGAACCTGGATCACTATACACATGTGATCTCGCCCGATGAATACTGGAATGTTCTGGCATCCTTGCAGTACTATATGGATCAGCCGCTGGCGGACCCGGCAAGTATTGCCCTTTATTTTGTGTCAAAGATCGCCAGCGAGAAGGTTAAAGTTGTTCTATCCGGGGAAGGAGCGGATGAGCTTTTCGGCGGCTACCGGATCTATCATATGCCGGATTCCAATGCAAAATACCAGAAGATCGTACCGGGACCGATCCGGCGCGGTGTGGCTTCGGTCGTATCACATTTGCCCCGTTTTAAGGGGAGAGAGTTCCTGATACGGGCCTCCAAACCCATCGAGAAGCTTTTTATCGGAAATGCCAACATGTTTTCGATGAAGGAAAAGGTTTCGCTGATGAAGCATGCTTATCTGGCACAGGATCCATCCCTTGCCTGTAAAAAATATTATGACAGGGTTTCGGATTACGATGATGTGACCAAGATGCAGTATCTGGATATCAACATGTGGATGGCGGGCGATATTCTCTTAAAGGCAGACCGCATGAGTATGGCAAACTCGCTGGAGCTTCGTGTTCCCTTCCTGGACCGAGAAGTCTTTCGGGTTGCATCGACCATTCCCAAACGCCTGCGCATTGCCGGGGGAACGACCAAGTATGCCATGCGGCAGGCGGCCATGCGGCATCTGCCCCAGGCGACTGCAGAGAAGCCGAAGCTTGGTTTTCCGGTGCCGATCCGTGTGTGGCTGAGACAGGAGAAATATTATCAGATCGTAAAGGAAGCATTCACTTCGGATGCAGCAAAAGAGTACTTCCGGACAGAGGAACTTATGAAACTACTGGATACCCATTATCAGGGAAAAGAAGATGTGAGCCGTAAGATCTGGACGGTCTATATGTTCCTTGTCTGGTATCGGAACTGCTATATGAAAGATTATCAGGAGGGCCTGAAATGAAAACAGGATTGATCGGCTGCGGCAATATGGCGACCGCCATGCTGGGCGGCATCTTAAAAACCGGACTTTTGGAGAAAAAAGACCTGATGGGCTCCGCGAAGACAGAAAAGACCTGCGAACGGATCCGGGCAGCCTATGGGATCGAGACAACGACAGACAATCAAAAGGTGGCGGAATTCGCTGAAGTGCTTATCCTTGCAGTGAAGCCTGTCTATATGGAAGAAGTTATTCTGGAGATTCGCGAAAGCATCCGCCCGGAGACCATCATCGTCACACTGGCACCGGGCAAGACGCTTGCCTGGCTTTCGGAAACCTTTGCAAAACCGGTGAAACTGATCCGTACTATGCCCAATACACCGGCCCTGGTCGGAGAGGGCATGACAGCCCTTTGTCCCAACGAACCGGTCACGGAGGAGGATCTGCGCCAGGTGTGTGCCATCTTCAACAGCTTTGGCAAGACCCAGGTGGTATCGGAGCCGATGATCGACGTTGTCGTAGGCGTCAGCGGCAGTTCACCTGCATATGTTTTTATGTTTATCGAGGCTATGGCAGACGCAGCGGTCGCGGATGGTATGCCGCGTGCGCAGGCTTATGAATTCGCTGCGCAGGCCGTGCTCGGCAGTGCGAAAATGGTTCTGGAGACAGGAAAACATCCGGGAGAGCTGAAAGATATGGTCTGTTCACCCGGCGGCACCACGATCGAAGCAGTGCGGGTACTTGAAGAAAAAGGATTGCGCAGTGCTGTGATCGAGGCCTCCAAGGCCTGTGTAAAAAAGGCACGCGGACTTTAATCCGGAAACCGGTAAAAATGGTGATGTTATGCAAGTGATAAAAATATTGGATCAGATCTGTGCAGACGCTGTTCTGATCACAGATCCTTATCATATGAGATATGTTTCGGGATTTCGCGGCGGAGAAGGTATTTTATATATTTCGCGCGGTCAGAAGATCCTGATCACGGATTCCCGCTATACCGAGGCGGCATCCAAAGAAAGCAATTTTACAGTTCTGGAGGAAAACAGGGAGCACGACCGTTACTGCCTGCTGTCCGCTGCCTTGGCGCAGGATGGTGCGGAAAGCATCGGTTATGAGGACCGGTCCCTTAGATGTTCGGAGTTCGCGCGGCTGCAGGAAAAACTGCCGCAGGTAAAAATATGGATTCCGGCCGGCGATCAGGTCGAGCGCCTTCGCAGGATCAAGAGACCGGAAGAGATCGCCTGCATAGAGCAGGCAGAGCATATAGGTGATCTGGCTTTTGAAGAGATTCTAAACCTGCTGCGTCCCGGCATGACGGAACTCGAGGCAGCTGCGGAGCTGGAATACAGGATGAAAAAGCATGGAGCTTCAGGCCTTTCTTTTGATACGATCATGGCATCGGGGATGAATTCTTCCATGCCGCATGCCATTCCGGGTAATAAAAAATTGGAAGCCGGCGATTTTATCACCATGGATTTCGGCTGTATTTACGAGGGATACTGTTCGGATATGACAAGGACAGTCGTTCTGGGAAAAGCAGACGAGAAACAGAAGGAAATCTACCGGATCGTCCTGGAGGCCCAGACAGCCGCCCTGGAAGCGATCCGTCCGGGTCTCACCGGCAGAGAAGTGGATGCCGTTGCACGGAATATCATTGCAAAAGCAGGATATGGGGCATGCTTCGGACACAGCCTCGGCCACAGTGTCGGACTGCAGATCCATGAGGAACCGCGGCTTTCCCCATCCGGAAAGGATCTTCTCGAACCCGGTATGATCGAAACGATCGAGCCGGGGATCTATGTTCCCGGGTTTGGGGGTGTGCGGATCGAGGATCTGGTCGTCATCACGGAGGATGGCTGCCGCAATCTGACAAAATCTCCAAAAGAATTGATCGAATTAGATTAAATCTGTCGATTTTCCGACATTGACTTTTTTATGCCCGGATGGTAAGGTGAACTTAGCTGTACAACTGACGGAAGTGGAATTGACCACGGGGAGTGCAGCGTTCGAGGGCCGACCGTCTGGGCATGTTTTGTCTGGATGTGTGGGGCTTTTTTTTAACTCAGTTGCAGCCGATCCTTTTAAGCGCAGGCAGCAGCCGATTCAGATGAAACACATCAACTTCATTTTCAGTATTTTCAGCATTTTCAGCAAAGGAGAGAAGAATATGAAAGCATTATCACTGGAACAAGACCTGAAGAGCAATGATTATCCGGGCCGTGGAATCGTAGTCGGTCGCTCTGCGGATGGAAAAAGTGCCGTTGCAGGCTATTTTATCATGGGCCGCAGTGTGAACAGCAGAAACCGCGTTTTTGTAACGGAGGGTGACGGGATCCGTACACAGGCTTTTGATCCTTCCAAACTTTCCGATCCCAGCCTGATCATTTACGCGCCGGTCCGCGTTCTCGGAACGACAACGATCGTAACAAACGGCGATCAGACAGATACGATCTACGAGGGAATGGAGCAGGGAAAGACCTTCGAGGAGAGTCTTCGCACACGCGAGTTCGAGCCGGATGGTCCCAATTACACACCGCGTATTTCCGCTATCATGGATGTGAAGGACGGTGCATACGACTACTCCATGTCTATTTTAAAGAGCAACAACGGCAATCCGGATCAGTGCAACCGTTACACCTTCTCTTACAGCACACCGGTCGCTGGGGAAGGACATTTTATCCACACGTACCTGCATGACGGCGATCCCCTTCCCAGCTTCGAAGGTGAGCCCAAGCTTGTGACTATCCCGGATGATATTGACACCTTCACAGATATGCTGTGGACATCTCTGAATGAGGATAACAAAGTATCTCTCTTTGTACGCTATATTGATATCGCTACAGGCAAGGCAGAGACCCGCATCATGAATAAAAACAAATAAACAGAGATATACAGTTCTGGCGTGCAGCACTGCCGATATAAAGGATATCGTGTGTAGAGTATCAAATGTAGTGTGTGTAGAACGTACCATGTGTGCAGTGTGTACGGAAAAGGAATGCAGGCTGCACGTCAGAGTATATAGAGTAGTAATGGGAAAAATTCGACTCAGACAGGAGGAACAAAAATGAAAGATCTGGAACTGAAATATGGATGTAACCCCAATCAGAAACCTTCGAAAATCTATGTCGCAGACGGCAGCGAACTTCCGATCAAGGTGCTTTCCGGCCGCCCGGGATATATTAACTTTCTGGATGCCTTCAACGGATGGCAGCTGGTAAGAGAACTGAAAAAAGCCACCGGCCTTCCGGCAGCAACATCATTCAAGCATGTGTCTCCGGCAGGAGCGGCAGTCGGTCTTCCCATGAGTGATGTGCTGAAAAAGATCTACTGGGTGGATGATATGGGAGATCTTTCCCCACTGGCATGCGCATATGCAAGAGCAAGAGGTGCGGACAGAATGTCCTCCTTCGGCGATTTTATCTCTCTTTCCGATGTTTGCGACAAGGACACTGCTTCTCTGATCAAAAGAGAGGTATCCGACGGTGTCATCGCACCGGGCTATACAGACGAGGCCATGGAGATCTTGAAAAGCAAAAAGAACGGCAACTATGTAGTCATCCAGATCGATGAAAACTATGTGCCGGCTCCCATGGAGCATAAAGAGGTTTTCGGCATCACTTTTGAGCAGGGCAGACAGGAGCTGAAGATCGATGATGCATTCCTTTCCAACATCGTAACAGAGAACAAGGATCTCCCGGAGGAAGCACTGCGCGATCTGAAGATCTCCCTGATCACACTGAAATATACACAGTCCAATTCCGTTTGCTTCGTAAAAGACGGACAGGCGATCGGTGTCGGCGCAGGACAGCAGTCACGTGTACATTGTACCAGACTTGCAGGCTCCAAGGCGGATAACTGGTGGCTGCGTCAGTCCCCGCAGGTTCTGAACCTGCCCTTTATCGACGGCATCCGCCGTGCGGACAGAGACAATGCGATCGATGTCTACATGGGTGAGGAGTACATGGATGTCCTTGCGGATGGCGCATGGCAGAAGATCTTCAAGGAGAAACCGGCTGTTTTCACACGCGAGGAGAAACGCGCATGGCTGGACAAAATGGATGGCGTAACACTTGGCTCCGATGCTTTCTTCCCCTTCTCCGACAATATCGAGAGAGCACACAAGAGCGGTGTAAAATATATCGCAGAGCCGGGCGGATCTGTAAGAGATGATGCTGTTATCGAGTGCTGCAACAAATACGGCATGGTTATGGCATTTACCGGAATCAGACTGTTCCATCATTGATCAGACCGGCAATATGTTTGCTTTTGTAAAATATGGTACTTCAAAAGGGCTGTCACACTGTGGCAGCTTTTTTGAATCTCCGAAATTTGTGATCTTATATGAGAACTGTGTACGAGATGCAGCGTCATCCTCCTTGGCCCTTCAGACCCGGGCTTGTTTGAAATGAAAGAAACAGCCTGATTTTTCTTGCAATATCCGCACCTTTCTGTAAAATAAGAATGGATGCCTGTAAAACAGGCAGCCGTTCCGGAGGTTTCTATGCTTTTTAATTCGGTGGAATATTTTTTCTTTTTGCCGGTCGTTGTATTGGTTTATTATCTGCTTCCCAACAATAAGGTGCGCAACGTCTTCCTTCTTGTTGCGAGTTATTTTTTCTATATGTGCTGGAATGCGGTTTACGGCCTGCTTCTTGGCACGTCTACGCTTGTTACCTTTATCGGGGCACTCCTGATCTTAAAATGCAGAACAGAAGCAGTTGTCGCAGACCGGAGCCAGGCACATTCGGCCGAAAGCGGTCGGCGCGGTTTTAATCGGGCGAAATGCGTGCTCATCATCTGTCTGGTCATCAACCTGGGGATCCTCTGCTTTTTTAAGTACTGGGAGATGCTGGTGATGTATCTGAACAGGATCCTTGCGCATATCGGCACATGGCAGCTTTCCTGGACCTACAGCATCGTTCTTCCGGTCGGGATCTCTTTCTATACGCTGCAGGCACTGGGTTACCTGATCGATGTCTACAGAGGAGAGACCGAGGCAGAGAAAAATATAATTACCTATGCCCTGTTTGTATCCTTCTTTCCCCAGCTTGTGGCAGGCCCCATAGAACGTTCCAAAAATCTTCTGAGCCAGCTGAAACAGAAAGAAAAGCGAAAATTTGAATATGAGAACCTGAAAAAAGGTTTTCTTCTGATCTTATACGGTCTGCTCCTGAAGGTCGTCATTGCCGACAATCTGGCTGCAGTCGTGGATCTTGTCTACAACAATCCGGGAACCTATGCCGGCTGGTATCTGGTCTTTGCGACGATCCTCTTTGCACTGCAGATCTACTGCGATTTTTACGGTTACTCGACGATCGCCCGTGGTTCTGCATGTATCCTGGGCATTCAGCTGATGAGCAATTTTGAGTCGCCCTATCTCTCCTGTTCTGTTCAGGAGTTCTGGAGAAGATGGCACATTTCCCTCTCCGGCTGGTTCCGCGACTACCTCTATATCCCCCTTGGCGGCAACAGAAAAGGGGAGGTCCGCAAAAATGCCAACCTGCTGGTCGTATTTTCGGTAAGCGGTCTTTGGCACGGCGCCTCGCTGGGCTTCATGTTCTGGGGATTCTTAAACGGGATCTATCAGGTGATCAAAAATGCCTTTGTAAAGGTTCTGCATCTTTCTAAGGAAAAGCTGAAGCATCCTTCCATAGCCGGCAGGATCTTAGGGACTTTCATTACTTTTACCCTGGTCACCTTCGCCTGGACATTTTTCAGAGCATCATCCGGACCGGGTGCCCGGGTCATCTTAAGCGATATGAGCCATCTTGGAAATATCGGCATCTTCTTCTCGGGCGATTTCTTTGGCTCGCTCGGCCTATCGGGATTTACCATCGTCGGCAGCCTGACGGCGATCATCCTGCTGACAATTGTGGATATTTTTAAGTATCGTGGCTGTAAAGTACAGGATTATATTGCATCGCGAAACGGCTGGATCCGCTTCGCTATCTATCTGGGACTGCTGTTCTGGATCATTATCTTCGGATGTTATGGGGACCATTATGATGCTCAGCAGTTTATTTATTTTCAATTTTAAGGGAGCAGATTCTTCATGCGAAAGTTAAAAAGGATCATTGCTGTTGCCCTGGGGGTCATCTGTGCATTGTTTCTGCTGATGCACCTGACCTATATGCAGCGTGGTTATACAAAACTGATGGGCTTTTACGGCGAGGAGAAGAATACGATCGACGTCTGCTTTGTAGGCACGAGTTCGACTTTTTCGATCTTTATGCCTATGGAAGCCTGGAACGAATATGGTATGGCATCTTTTAATTACTGCACGAACATGCAGTTTGAAAATGCTCTGAAATACAGTCTTACAGATCTGGAACGAACACAGGACCCGTCGGTGATCCTGATCGATATCGCCCCTTTTATTTACGGACATTATGCGGGCAATACCGATTTCAGCGAGGAAGACCGGCAGCTTTTTATCAAATACAATCTGGACAGCAGAAGATATCACGCGGACCGTCTGGCCCTGTCTTATGAGATCACAAGAGACAACGGCGGCGGCTTCGCGGATTTCTGGTATTATGTGTGCGACTTTACCCGCTATCACACCAATACCCTGACCTGGAGCCATTTCAACAATTCCGAAAAAGACATCAACAAAGGCTACGAATATATGCTGCACGATGGCGGTCAGGCTTTTACCCTTTCGGAAGTGCTTGCGCCCGACGACTCGGTGGTGACCCCGCTTGAGGGGATCGAGCTTACCTACCTGCAGGAGCTGGTGGAAAAAATACAGGGCATGGATTGTCAGGTCGTCATGTATTGCGGCCCCATTTACTTCCGGGAAACAGAACAGCTGGGACGGAAGAATTTTGTGGAGCAGTATGCGCAGGATGCGGGCATCACTTTCTGGGATCTCACGGATCATATCGAAGAAATGGATCTGGACTGTGAGACGGATTACTGGAATACCTATCATTTTGATGCACTGGGAGCACAGAAGACAACGGCTTACCTGGCTGCGAAGATCGAGGAAACTTTTGATCTGCCGGACCACCGCCAGGATGCAGAATATGCACAGTGGAATGAAGATTATGCAGAATGGGAAGCACGTCTGGATTCGTATATTGCATCGGATCAGGCAAACTGAAAAAATACTTTTCTATATGCGGGCTTCGGTTTATAATAAGATGGATTGTGGGTCGGAATGCATGGGCATCAGCTGCATTCCGTGATTGGAGGAAAAAATATGATTTATAACAATGTACTGGAGGCACTCGGATCGACACCGATGTTTCGCCTGAACCGGATGAACAAACCGGGTAACGCTGAGATCCTGGTGAAGTATGAAGGCCTTAACGTGGGCGGTTCGATCAAGACAAGAACGGCTTACAATATGATCATAGCCGCAGAAGCAGAAGGAAGGATCCATCCCGGTGAGACGATCATTGTGGAGCCGACCAGCGGCAATCAGGGGATCGGTTTGGCACTGGTAGGTGCTGTACGCGGATACGAGACGATCATCATCATGCCGGATTCCGTAAGTGAAGAGAGAAGAAAACTGGTCGAGCACTACGGCGCGTCCGTCAGACTCGTGCACGACGACGGGGATATCGGCAAATGTATTGATTCCTGTCTGCAGATGGCGCTGCAAATGCAGAAGGATGATCCGAGAGTATATGTACCTCAGCAGTTTGAGAATCCCAATAACACAAGAGTGCACAGACATCATACCGGTCTGGAGATCCTCGAACAGGTGGCGGGACCTATTCACGGGTTCTGCTCCGGCATCGGAACAGGCGGTACCATCACCGGAATCGGTGAGACCCTGAAAGCCCTGAATCCGGACATTGAGATCTGGGCAGTAGAGCCGGAGAATGCGGCGATCCTTGCCGGCGGAAACGTGGGAACCCATCTGCAGATGGGGATTGGAGACGGCATCATCCCGGATATCCTGAACAGGGATATTTACGATCATATCTATATCGTGACAGATGAAGAAGCGCTTGAGACAGCAAAAGACCTGGCCAGAAAAGAAGGTTTGATGTGTGGGATCTCCAGCGGCACCAATGTGGCGGCAGCCCTGAAACTGGCAGAAAAACTGGGACCGGGCAAAACAGTTGTGACAGTCCTCCCGGATACGGCAGAGCGCTATTTCTCCACACCGCTTTTCGAGCACGACGGAGAATAGAGCACGATCAGTCCGAGAATAGATTCAGATCAGTTATTTAGGTCATGACAAAACAGGAACTGCCGTAAAAAGGCAGCAGAAAGGAACAGAACATGAGCGATTACAAGATCAATACCAAGTGTGTGCAGGCCGGATATAAGCCGGGAAACGGTGAACCCCGCCAGATCCCCATCATCCAGTCCACAACTTTTAAATATGATACAAGTGAGGACATGGGAAAACTCTTCGACCTGGAGGAATCCGGTTATTTTTATACCAGACTGCAGAATCCGACAAACGATATGGTGGCGACCAAGATCGCTGCACTTGAAGGCGGAACGGCAGGCATGCTGACATCTTCCGGTCAGGCGGCGAATTTCTTTGCCTTGTTTAATATTTGTGAATGCGGAAGCCATATTGTCTCTTCCTCCTCGATCTACGGCGGAACTTTTAACCTGATCTCTGTGACCATGGCAAAAATGGGAATCGATGTTACCTTCGTGGCACCGGACTGCTCGGAAGAGGAACTGAATGCCGCATTTAAGGACAATACAAGAGCGGTTTTTGGTGAGACCATTGCCAATCCTGCACTGACCGTTCTCGATATCGAGAAATTTGCAAAGGCGGCCCATGCACATGGCGTGCCGCTCATTGTTGACAATACCTTCCCGACTCCTGTGAATTGCAGACCCATCGAGTGGGGCGCAGATATCGTTACCCATTCTACAACAAAATACATGGACGGCCACGGTGCGGCTGTGGGTGGAGCGATCGTCGACAGCGGCAAGTTCGACTGGATGGCACATGCCGATAAATTCCCGGGCCTCTGTACACCGGATGAATCTTATCATGGCATTGTATATGCAGAAAAGTTCGGTAAGGAAGGCGCCTTTATCACAAAATGCACTTCCCAGCTGATGCGCGATTTTGGAAGCATTCAATCTCCGCAGAATGCCTTTATCCTGAACCTTGGTCTGGAATCACTTCATGTGCGTATGCCGCGTCATGTGGAGAACGGCCAGGCTGTTGCGGAATTCCTGCAGGCGCAGCCGCAGGTTGCATATGTCAATTATTCCGGACTGCCCGGAAATAAATATTATGAAGTTGCTAAAAAGATCCTGCCGAACGGTGGATGTGGTGTGGTTTCCTTTGAACTGAAGGGCGGACGTGCCGCTGCCGAAAAGTTCATGAAGAATCTGAAACTTGCAGCCATCGAGACCCATGTTGCGGATGCGCGTACGTGCTGCCTGAATCCTGCAACCTCCACACATCGTCAGATGAACGATGAGCAGCTGAAAGCTGCCGGCGTTCCGGCAGGTCTGGTCCGTATGTCTTGTGGTTTGGAAGACAAAGAAGATCTGATCGCGGATCTTGCACAGGCGCTGGCAGCAATCTGAAAATCATGAGGTGATGCAAGGCACTGCAGCAGTCTTGCCGGAAAGGAGATCAATGGAACAGTATCATGTAACAGGAATGTCTTGTGCAGCATGTTCCACAAGAGTAGAAAAAGCAGTGTCCGGTGTGCCCGGTGTGGATTCCTGCTCAGTATCTCTTCTTACAAATTCCATGGGTGTGGAAGGTACGGCATCTTCTGCGGATATCATTGCGGCTGTGGAAGCCGCGGGATATGGTGCCTCTCTCAAAGGCGGCACATCCGCGGAAAACGGTGGAATGGATGAGGCAAGCGGAAATGCGCCATCCTATTCCGAAGATGACTTAAAGGATACAGAAACACCAAAGATGATCAAACGCCTGTCGGCCTCCCTTGTTTTTCTGCTGATCCTTATGTATTTTTCCATGGGGCATCATATGTGGGGCTGGCCTGTTCCGGCATTTTTTGCGGATAACCATGTGGCCCTGGGCATTTTACAGATGCTTTTGACCATTATTGTGATGGTAATCAATCAACGCTTTTTTATCAGCGGCTTTAAAGGGATCATTCACCGTGCGCCAAATATGGACACGCTCGTTGCCTTAGGTGCGGGAGCGGCTTTCGGCTACAGTGTCTGGGCTCTGTTCGCCATGACGGGTGCTGTGGCTGCCGGCGATATGCAGGGCGCCTCTTCTTATATGAATGAATTCTATTTTGAATCCGCCGCCATGATCCTTACGCTGATCACCATCGGCAAAACACTGGAAGCAAAATCCAAGGGTAAAACGACGGATGCGCTGAAGCAGCTTATGCGGCTGGCACCGAAAACAGCGACGCTGGTCAGGGACGGGCAGGAAGTGACAGTTCCGATCGCCCAGGTCCGCAAAGGCGATATCTTTGTTTTAAGACCCGGGGACAGTGTTCCCGTAGACGGACTGATCATAGAAGGGAACAGTGCACTGAACGAGTCCGCACTGACCGGTGAGAGTATCCCGGTAGATAAAACCGTGGGAGACCAGGTTTCGGCAGCGACTGTCAATCTTTCGGGTTATCTGAAAGCAGAGGCAACCCGCGTCGGAGAGGATACAACACTCTCACAGATCATCCGTATGGTGAGTGATGCGGCAGCCACCAAGGCACCGATCGCCCGGATCGCGGATCAGGTTTCCGGAATCTTTGTGCCGGCAGTGATCTGTATCGCGGCCATCACTTTTGTTGTCTGGATGATCGTCGGCCGCCAGATCGGATTTTCTCTTTCCAGAGCGATCTCTGTTCTGGTGATCAGCTGTCCGTGTGCACTGGGACTGGCGACGCCGGTGGCTATTATGGTCGGGAACGGTGTGGGCGCCAAAAACGGCATTCTCTTTAAGACGGCAGCGTCGCTCGAAGAGACCGGCAGGGCACAGATCGTTGCCCTCGACAAGACCGGTACCATCACCAAAGGCGAGCCTGTGGTGACAGATATGGTGCCTGTTGCCGGCATTTCTGAAGAGGAACTTCTCAGGAAGGCCTGTACACTTGAGCAGCACAGCGAGCATCCCCTTGCCAAAGCAGTCATGAAAAAATCGGAAGAAGACGGCTGTACACCGGCACCGGTAGTGGATTTTGAAATCTTGCCGGGTAACGGTCTTAAGGCCTCGTCCGCTGATAAAAAACTGGTTGGCGGAAATCTTTTGTTTATAGAAAAAATGCTTGGCGGGATCTCTTCGGATCTGAGCAAAAAAGCGCAACAGCTTTCAGAACAGGGCAAGACGCCGCTCTTTTTTGCAGAAGATGGGAAACTGCTCGGCATCATAGCTGTTGCGGATGAGATCAAACCGGACAGTGCCCAGGCGGTCACAGAACTGAAAAATATGGGTCTGCACGTTGTCATGCTGACCGGAGATAATGAGCGGACTGCAAAAGCGATCGGAAGAACCGCCGGTGTGGATGAAGTGGCAGCGGGCGTGCTGCCGGACGGAAAAGAGGCAGTGATCCGGGAACTGCAGCAAAAAGGCAAGGTTATTATGGTCGGTGACGGCATCAACGATGCACCTGCCCTTACCCGCGCAGAGATCGGTATTGCCATCGGTGCAGGTACGGATGTTGCCATCGATGCGGCGGATGTTGTGCTCATGAACAGCCGTCTGACAGATGTTTCTGCCGCGATCCGCCTGAGCAGATCTACACTGCGCAATATCCATCAGAATCTTTTCTGGGCTTTCTTTTATAATGTGATCGGTATTCCACTTGCGGCAGGTGTATGGATCCCTCTCTTTGGCTGGCAGCTGAATCCCATGTTCGGCGCGGCAGCCATGAGTCTTTCCAGTTTCTGTGTTGTGACCAATGCACTCAGGCTGAACCTCTGCAAGGTGCACAATGCAGCAAAAGATAAGAAAATGAAAGATACGATGGAAGGGCCGATTTTGAAGGGGTCAGCAGAAAGCACAGAACTTTTAGAACCTGCAGAAACTACAGAAACTATAGAAGCTACAGAAACTACAGGAGACAAAACGGAGGATTTTGAAATGAAAAAGACCATGAAGATCGAAGGTATGATGTGCGGACACTGCTCATCACGCGTAAAGAAAGCACTCGAGGCACTGGACCAGGTAGATGGAGCAGAGGTAAGCTTTAACCAGGGAACCGCGATCGTTACGTTGAATGCCGATGTGGACGATGCGGTCCTGAAAAAAGCAGTGGAAGATCAGGATTACAAGGTGCTGGAGATCCGGTGATATCATGCGGGAGATGGAATTTAAGATGGAACGCCAGGGTCTGATCGAGGTAGGAGATCGCGTGGAAGTGACGGAAAGTGCACTGCCGGTTTCTTATTATTATACGATCACTCCGGCGGTTGCCATGAGCAAAAACTTTCAGGCTTACGAGCGCCTGAAATCCGATCATGGAAGGGTAAAGGCCATCAATCAGACTCCGAGAGGTTTCTACTGCATCGTCGAGTTTGATGAAGAAGATCCAAAATAATCTAGAATAATCCAAAATGGTCAAATTGGCAGCTCACTCACGATTCGGGACCTCAGTTCCGGTCTGTGTCCAGGCCCGTCCCCGGGGCTGCCTCGGAACGGAGGCTATCATGAAGGAATATGAAACAGTATGGGAGATCTTCAATCTCTGCCCGAATAACCAGATGCGGGATGTTTTTTTTGATGAGATCGAGACGGATGATCCGGAAGAATTTATTAAGAATAAATTTAAGGACAAAGAGTTTTCTTACGATAAGACTGTCATGGAGGATGGGACGATCGTCTTCGATATCCTGACAGCGGGGATCAGGCAGCGTTATACTTTTACAGAAGTGTAAAAGGGTAAGCAGTATAAGCGATTTAGAAAGTGATTTAGAACGTATAAAGGTTTGAAAGGAAGTGCTTTAAAATGGCAAAAGAGTGCAGCAATTCATCCTGCAGCAAGGAAAGCTGCGAAGGATGTTCCCACAAAGCAAAACCGGATTTTCATATCGATCTGAATGCGGCATCATCCGTAAAACATGTGATCGGTATCGTAAGTGGAAAAGGCGGTGTCGGAAAGTCTCTGGTATGTGCATCGCTTGCGAATGAGATGGCGCAGATGGGGTACAAGGTCGGCATCCTTGATGGCGATATCACCGGTCCTTCAATCCCGCGCATGTATGGTCTGAAAGGTCCGGCCATGATGAATGATGACGGCATTATTGCCCCGGAAAGTTCCAACGGGATCAAGGTCATGTCAATCAATCTGCTTCTTCCCAACGAGGAGGATCCGGTTGTCTGGCGTGGGCCGGTCATTGCCGGCACACTGAAACAGTTCTGGACAGATGTCTGCTGGGGAGATCTTGACTATCTTTTCGTGGATATGCCTCCGGGAACCGGCGACGTGACACTGACAGCTTTTCAGTCCTTGCCGCTGGATGGCATTGTGATCGTTACATCACCCCAGTCTCTGGTTAAGATGATCGTCACAAAATCCTTCAACATGGCAAAGATGATGAACATTCCGGTGCTCGGTGTGGTCGAAAATTACAGTTATCTGGCCTGTCCGGATTGCGGCAGACAGATCTCGGTCTTCGGCGAAAGCCATATCGATGATGTGGCGGTATCTCTGGAGATCCCGGTCCTTGGAAGGATCCCCATCCAGCCGGAGTTTGCATCCGCGGCAGATGAAGGCAGGTTTGCTGAAGTTGTGAATCCCTTTGTTCAGGAAACTGCAGCGGCGATCAAAGAGATTTCCCTTTGCTCATAAGGCTGTTATGGTAGCGAGGGTCGAGCGTGACATCCTCGCCGAACCAGGCCGGAGGCGTAAAGCCTTCGGCACTTTCTATATCGGGGAATTCCACCTCGGCCAGGCAAAGCCCTTCATATATGCCATGGAAAAGGTCCAGCTCGATGGTGAACCGGCCTTCCAGGGGAATAAAGTAGCGGGTCTTGGTGATCGTGATGCCATCTGTTTTGGCCAGCAGATGTCGGTAGGCTTCTTCGGTGAGAGGCAGATTGTATTCTTCACGTGCCATCAGACCGGCACCCTTATAGGTCAGGACATATTTGTCCCCTTCTCTTCGGACGCGGACGACCGGTGAAGTACAGAGGTAGCCCTGTTCGTATTCAGCATGCGGATATTCGTTTAGATTTTCCGGAAGACGGAGGGGCAGGTATTTTCTTTCGATTTCCATGAGAGACTCCCTTCTGTTGTATGGATCAGCCTTCCAAAGGCGTGAGGCTTGAATTTGAAGTGCAAACAGTGTATCATATTTTTGATCACATTTTGATATCAGTTTACCATATTCATTTAGCAGGAGGATTACAAAATGGCAAAAGTTTATACGTTTCTGGCAGAAGGCTGCGAAGAAGTTGAGGCACTGATCACAGTAGATCTGCTCCGCAGAGCCGGAAACCAGGTGGATATGATCTCTATCAACGGAAAAGATATTGTAACAGGCGCAAACGGGATCGGCATTGTGGCAGATCGCAAGATTGAAGACGGCGGTCTGGACGATGCAGATGTTTACTTCCTGCCCGGCGGCATGCCCGGAACCAAATACCTCGGTGAGTGTCAGATACTTACAGAACTCTTAAAGAAGAAATTCTCCGAAGGCAAACGGATTGCAGCCATCTGTGCGGCACCTTCTGTACTGGGCGCACTTGGAATCCTTCAGGGCAAAAAAGCAGTCTGCTATCCCGGCATTGAGGATAAGCTGACAGGCGCGGAAGTCCTGCAGGTTACCACCGTTTCAGACGGAAATGTAACGACCGGACGCGGTGTCGGAGCAGCACTCGATTTTGCTCTGGAGATCATCCGTCAGATCAACAGCCCCGAGAAAGCTGCAGAGGTGAAGGAACAGGTTGTTTATCCCTATTGATCGGCTTTCACCGGCGACGGACTCGTAAGCGAGTCTTGACAAGATTTTGTTATGATACCCCCGAGATGCCGGCCATCCCCAGACGGGAGGGAGGATCCCGGGGGTTCCCTTATTTATTTTACAGAACACACATATGTGTAGAAACACATGCCACAGGATAGGGTGATGCAGGATAAAATATTTGAAGAACCGGAAAAGATGGCGGAAGACATTTTTGCTCTGATCAAATCTTCCGTAGATACACAGAAAAAGAAAAAGTTAAAAGGCTTCCTTGTAAGAAATGAAGATGGCTCTATGGAATTTCACGCGCTGAACGGGACCATCTTTGACTGGACAAAAGAGCAGACAGAAACGGTGGTAAAGACTTTGGATCGGATGCTGCGGGAGGATGGTTTCGCGGATCCATTCGTGTTGGGTGACCATACGGAGAAAACGGTCTGGAATAAAAAGATCCTCCAGTGGAAGGATAAGAAAGGAACGGGTGAATTCGGATACCGCCTTTTTGTTAATTGTAAAAGGTCCGGTTGACCGGGATTTGCCCGCCAAATCAGGGGATCCGTCAAATAAACAATCTTTCTCCTTGCGGATTCTAAGGCTTTATGCTATACTTTTCAAATGACTGCGATGGGATAAGTATGCCCATTTTCGTATGAGAAGAATTTTTTGGTATGTATATATAAAGAGGAGGAAAATACCACATGAGCGTTCAGGTTGAAAACTTGGAAAAAAACATGGCGAAGCTGACAGTTGAAGTTCCCGCCGAAGAAGTAGAGAAAGCCATTCAGGCAGCTTATCTGAAGGATAAATCCAAATTTAATATTCCCGGATTCCGCAAGGGCAAAGTTCCGAGAAAGATGATCGAGAAAATGTACGGCGCAGGTGTCTTTTACGAAGAGGCTGTAAACAGCATGCTGCCGGCAGAATATTCCAAAGCTGTAGAAGAGAGCGGTCTTGAGGTTGTTTCCCAGCCGCAGAATATCGATATCGTACAGATCGAAAAAGGCAAAACATTCATCTTCACTGCAGAAGTAGCTGTAAAACCTGATGTTGAACTGGGTCAGTACAAGGGTCTCGAGGTCCTGAAAACAGATACGACCGTAACAGACGAAGATGTAGAAAGATCCCTGAAAGCAGAGCAGGAGAAAAATTCCCGTACGCTCACTGTTGAAGATCGTGCTGCAGAGAACGGCGATATTGTTACCATCGATTATGTCGGAACGATCGACGACGTACCGTTCGACGGCGGCTCCGCAGAAGGTTATCCGCTGACACTCGGCTCCGGCGCTTTTATTCCCGGATTTGAAGAGCAGCTTGTCGGCGCACAGGTGGACGATGTGCTCGATGTTGTTACAACCTTCCCGGAGAATTATCATGCAGAAGAGCTGAAGGGCAAGACAGCAGTCTTCAAAACAACCGTTCATAAGATCGAGAAGAAAGAACTTCCGGAGTTGGATGACGATTTCGCAATGGATGTTTCCGAATTCGATACACTGGAAGAATATAAAGCAGATATCCGCAAGAACCTTGAGGAGAAGAAAGCAGAGCAGGCAAAGATTGCAAAGCAGAACGCAGCAGTTGCAAAAGCTGCAGAGAATGCAACGATCGATGTTCCGGATGCTATGGTCACCTCACACGTGGAAGATATGCTTATGAACTATGGCAGAAATCTGCAGGCACAGGGCTTCTCTCTGGAGCAGTATGTTCAGATGACAGGACAGACTATGGATGCACTCCGTGAAGAGATGAAACCCGACGCCCTGAATCAGATCCGTACACGTCTGGTGCTGGAGAAGGTTGCTGAGACAGAGAATATTGAGATCACAGAAGAGACCCTCGACGAAGAATATGCTAAGATGGCAAAACAGTACGGCATGGAAGTTGAGCAGATCAAAAATATCATGAGCGGCGACGGCGCAGAGACCATTAAGAAAGATCTGGCAGTTCAGAAAGCTGCAGACCTGATCGGTGAGAGCGCTGTTGAGGTGGAATCTGTTGAGGAAGAGCCTGCAGAGACACCGGCTGAGTAAGCCTGAATAACCTGAAACCAAGTTGCCGGTCGTCCGGGCCATGTGGCACGTACGGCAAAATCGATTGAAATCACAGAAAGGCGGCATTATATGAGTTTAGTACCTTATGTCATTGAACAGACCAGCAGAGGAGAGAGAAGCTACGATATCTACTCCCGTCTTCTGAAGGACCGTATCATTTTTCTTGGCGAGGAAGTAAACGATGTATCTGCCAGCTTGATCGTTGCACAGCTTCTTTTCCTGGAGTCTGAGGACCCGGGAAAGGATATCCATCTGTACATCAACAGCCCCGGCGGTTCCGTAACTGCAGGCATGGCTATTTACGATACCATGCAGTATATCAAGTGCGATGTTTCCACGATCTGTATCGGAATGGCGGCAAGCATGGGTGCTTTCCTTCTTTCCGGCGGAACGAAGGGAAAACGTATGGCACTGCCGAATGCGGAGATCATGATCCATCAACCCTCGGGCGGGGCACAGGGTCAGGCCACGGAGATCAAGATCGTGGCAGAGCATATCCTGCGTACCAAGAAAAAGCTGAATGAGATCCTGGCTGCCAACACAGGACAGCCGCTGGAACAGATAGAGATCGACACTGAGCGGGACAATTATATGTCTGCCGAAGAGGCCTGTGCATATGGGCTGATCGACAGTGTCATCACAAATCGCTGATCATTTTTTGGGGGTGTTTCGGGAACGGTTTCCGCCGTTTTTGGGACACCCTTTTGCCCTATATCAGGGAAATACCGGAAAGGAAAGAGAACAATGGCAGGAAAAGGAACGGATCTGCGGATCAGATGTTCATTTTGCGGCAAGAGTGAGGACCAGGCAAGAAAGATCATTGCCGGTCCGGAAGGCGCCTATATCTGCGACGAATGCATTGGCATCTGCGCGGAGATCATAGAGGAAGAGTTCACCGAGGAGGCGGAAGAATCTCTGGATATCAATCTGATGAAACCCAGGGAGATCAAGGAATTTCTGGATCATTACGTGGTAGGACAGGATGATGCAAAAAAAGTTCTTTCCGTAGCGGTCTATAATCATTATAAGAGAGTTCTTGCTTCCGATGAGTCAGATGTGGAACTGCAGAAGAGCAATATTCTTATGCTGGGTCCTACCGGTTCAGGAAAAACCCTTCTGGCCCAGACCCTTGCAAGACTTTTAAATGTTCCGTTTGCTATAGCCGATGCAACCTCGCTGACCGAGGCCGGCTATGTTGGGGAAGATGTTGAGAATATTCTGCTTAAGATCATCCAGGCAGCGGATTACGATATCGAACGCGCTCAGCGCGGCATCATTTATATTGATGAGATCGACAAGATCACCAGAAAATCGGAGAATGCGTCGATCACCAGAGATGTTTCCGGCGAGGGTGTTCAGCAGGCACTGCTGAAGATCATCGAGGGAACGATAGCCAGCGTACCGCCGCAGGGTGGAAGGAAGCATCCACATCAGGAATTTATCCAGATCGATACCACAAATATCCTCTTTATCTGCGGCGGCGCTTTTGAAGGGCTGGATAAGATCATCGAGGCAAGGCAGGATACCAAATCGATCGGCTTCAATGCCTATCTGGGACATGAGAAAAACCAGAATGTCGGTGAACTTCTCTCTCAGGTCATGCCGGAAGATTTTATCAAATTCGGTCTGATCCCGGAATTTATCGGCAGGGTGCCGGTGGTCGTTACCCTGAACGGACTCGATGAAGATGCACTGGTGCAGATCCTTACAACCCCCAAGAATTCTCTTGTGCGCCAGTATAAGAAACTTTTCGAGATGGATGGCGTGGATCTGGAATTCGACGAGGATGCCCTGCGCGAGATCGCAAAGATCGCCCTGAAACGGAAGACCGGCGCCCGAGGTCTGCGTTCCGTTGTGGAGAAGACGGTCATGGATATCATGTTCGAGACACCATCGGATGAGACCATCCGCACATGCCGTATCACGAAGGCAGCTGTAAACGGCGAGGAGGCACCGCTGCTCACACACGGAGATCCGGAGCCGCGCCCACGCCGCAGGACCGGTAAGACACAGAGAAAAGTCGAGCCGGCCTGAACACAAGACATACACATATACAGGAGAGAGAATAGCATGAATGATCTTATTTGCATGATGCCGGCTGTGGCCCTTCGCGGGACGACGATCCTGCCGGACATGATCGTTCATTTTGATGTCAGCAGGGAAAGATCGATCAAAGCGATTGAAACAGCTATGCTGCACGACCAGAAGGTTTTTCTGGTCACACAGAAAGACATCAATATAGAAGAGCCGGATTTTCAGGATGTTTATCACATCGGAACCGTGGCTCTGATCAAGCAGGTCGTTAAAATGCCCAAGGGGTTGATCCGTGTTCTGGTGGAAGGTCTGGGAAAAGCAGAGCTGATCGCATTTGAGCCGGGTATGGATTATCTGGAAGCGGAGATCGTGCTGCAGGAGTATCAGGACGCTTCGGAGATGGATCCCAACGAGCAGGAAGCAATGCTCAGAGAACTCCGTGAGATGTTTACTGTTTATTGCAAAGAGAGCCAGAAGATCAGCCGCGAGCTGATGACACAGCTGCTGGAACTGACCAGACCGGTCAAGCTGCTGGACCAGATCGCCATCAATCTGCCCATGAGTTATGAGCAGAGGCAGACCTACCTCGAGGCCATGGATCTTAAGACAAAGTTCGATCTGATCTCTGCATTCCTGACCAACGAAGCGGAGATCATCCGCATACGTGCAGAACTGCAGGCTAAGATCAAGGAGCGGATCGACAAAAATCAGAAGGATTATATCCTGCGTGAGCAGATGAAACTGATCCGTGAGGAACTCGGCGAGGACAATGTCCAGTCTGATATCGAAAAATTCAAAGAGAAGACAGAAGCGCTGCAGGCTTCTGAGGAAGTAAAGGATAAACTGCGGGAGGAGATCCGCAGGTTCCAGAACGTCGTGGGAAATCCTTCCGAAAGTTCTGTGATCCGCGGCTATATCGAGACACTCCTTTCCCTTCCGTGGGAGAAGATGTCCGAGGATAATACAGACCTTGCAAGGGCACGAAAGATCCTTAAGGAGGACCATTATGGTCTGGAGAAGGTGAAGGAGCGCATCCTGGAGTATCTGGCGGTCCGCACACTTACCAAAAAAGGAGACAGCCCGATCCTCTGCCTGGTCGGCCCTCCCGGAACCGGCAAGACATCGATCGCCCGATCGGTTGCCAGAGCGCTGGATAAAAAATATGTCCGCCTCTCATTGGGTGGTGTACATGATGAAGCTGAGATCCGCGGTCACAGAAGGACCTATATCGGTGCCATGCCCGGCAGGATCGTGCAGAGTCTGAAACAGGCCGGCGTAAAAAATCCCCTCATGCTGCTGGATGAGATAGATAAAGTAAGCAGTGATTACCGTGGAGATACGGCTTCCGCTCTTCTGGAAGTACTGGATTCAGAGCAGAACAACCGCTTTGCGGACCACTATGTGGAGCTGCCGGTCGATCTTTCGGAAGTCCTTTTTATCGCGACAGCAAACGATGTGCAGACCATTCCCGGTCCGCTTCGCGACCGTATGGAACTGATCGAGATCACCAGCTATACGGAAAATGAGAAGGAGCATATTGCCAAAGAGCATTTGATCCCCAAACAGATGGAAGCGAATGGGATCCGTCCCAGCCAGCTGTCCATCTCCGATAAGGCGATCAGCGAGATCATCAGTGGTTATACCAAAGAGGCCGGTGTACGTTCTCTTGAGCGAAAGATCGGACAGATCTGCCGCAAGGCAGCCCTGAAGATCCAGGAAGAGGGCACCAAAAAGGTATCGGCATCCGTCCGTAACCTGGAGGAGTTCCTTGGCAGACGCCGGTACGATGTCAATATGGCAAATCCGCGGCCTGAGATCGGCATTGTGCGCGGTCTGGCATGGACGAGCGTGGGTGGAGATACACTCCAGATCGAAGTGAATATCATGCCCGGAAAAGGGGAATTTAAGCTGACGGGCCAGCTGGGCGATGTGATGAAGGAATCCGCGCAGACCGGCATCAGCTATATCCGCTCTGTTGCGGAGCAGTATCAGATCCAGGAGGAATTCTTCCAGAAGAATGATATCCATATTCATATTCCGGAAGGCGCGGTTCCAAAGGATGGCCCTTCGGCGGGTATTACCATGGCGACTGCCATGCTCTCTGCGATCACACAGGTTCCGGTTCGTTCGGATGTGGCGATGACCGGCGAGATCACCCTGCGCGGCAGAGTTCTGCCGATCGGCGGACTCAAAGAAAAACTTCTGGCTGCCAAAAAGGCAGGCATTCACACAGTACTGGTACCGAAAAAGAACCGTCCGGATGTCCAGGAGATCGATGCCGAGATCACGGATGGACTGTCAATCTACTATATGGAGACAATGGAGGATGTGCTGGAAAAGGCACTCATGAAATAAGCCGGAATCTCTTAAAATGGCAACGGAGTTAGAAAGATGATTATTAAACAGGCAACTTTGGATATTGTCTGCGGCATTACCAGCAAACTTCCGGAAACCGGAAAGCCGGAAGTTGCTTTCGCCGGAAAATCCAATGTGGGGAAATCTTCCCTGATCAACGGTCTGATGAATCGAAAATCCCTGGCACGGACCAGTGCCCAGCCGGGGAAAACGCAGACCATCAATTTTTATCATATCAACCAGGAGCGTTATCTGGTCGATCTGCCCGGTTACGGCTATGCAAAAGCATCGGTTGAGATCAAGGCAAAGTGGGGCAAGATGATCGAACGCTATCTGCGCAGTTCCAAAGATCTGAAGGGAGTCTTTCTGCTTGTGGATATCCGGCACGACCCTTCTGCCAACGACTGTCAGATGTACGAGTGGGTCCGCAGCGTCGGCTTCCGGCCGATCGTGATCGCCACAAAGCTGGATAAGATCAAGCGAAGCCAGGTTCAAAAGCAGATCAAAGCGATCCGCACAGGGCTTGGCATGGAAAAAGATGATATTCTGATCCCTTTCTCGGCACAGACAAAGCAGGGTCGGGATGAGATCTGGGAACTGATAACCTCGATGGACGGAAATGCAGGTGGTCCAAGTGAAGCAGAATGAGCAGCGGGAGATGGTAAAAGCCAGCTCCCTCTCTTATGATTATATGGAATACAGTGACGATGAGAAGGAACCGCCGAAAAGGCTTCGTGCACTGAAGGGTGTGGATCTGGATGTGCAGGCGGGGCAGTTTATCGCGATCCTCGGCCGCAACGGAAGTGGAAAATCCACTCTGGCCAGGCAGATCAATGCACTGCTGACACCTACAGAGGGGACTTTGTGGGTTGATGGGCTGGAAACCGGAAAAGAGGAAAATATTCCGGAGATCCGCCGCCGCGCAGGCATGGTATTCCAGAACCCGGACAATCAGATCGTGGCCTCGATCGTGGAAGAGGATGTGGGCTTCGGGCCCGAAAATCTTGGCGTGCCAACGGATGAGATCCGCTCCCGTGTGGAAAAAAGCCTGAACACTGTGGGAATGCTTGCTTACAGGAAACATTCGCCTAACCGTCTGTCCGGTGGACAGAAGCAGCGTGTTGCGATCGCCGGTGTGATGGCGATGCGGCCGCAGTGCATCATTTTAGATGAGCCGACTGCCATGCTCGATCCTGCCGGCAGAAGGGAAGTCATCGAAGCGGTGCGGGAACTGAACCAGACAGAAGGGATCACGATCATTCTGATCACGCATTTTATGGAAGAAGCGATCCTTGCGGACCGTGTTTTTGTTATGGATGATGGCCTGATCGCCATGCAGGGGAGCCCCAGAGAGATCTTTTCGCAGGTTGAAAAGCTGAAAAATCTGCATCTGGATGTGCCGCAGGCGGTTCTGCTGGCTTATGAACTCAGAAAGGAAGGCGTTTCTCTTCCGGAGGATATCCTCACGGAGGAGGAACTGATCGCGTGCTTATGTCCCTGAAACTGGAAAATGTGACCTATACCTACAGCCCGGATTCGCCCTATGAGATGCCGGCATTGAAAGGCGTCGACCTGGAACTGGAACAGGGTGAGTTCGTGGGTCTGATCGGGCATACCGGCAGCGGAAAATCCACCTTGATCCGCCACATGAACGGGTTAGTCCGCCCGGATGCCGGCAAGGTCCTGTTTCGGGGAGAAGATATCTGGGAAAAAGGATACGATCTGCGGTCTCTGCGTTTTCGGGTGGGACTGGTTTTTCAGTATCCGGAGCACCAGCTTTTTGAGGAAGATGTGCTGCGTGATGTTTGCTTCGGCCCGAAAAATATGGGTCTTTCCGCAGAAGAATGTGAGGAAAGAGCAGTAAATGCGCTTTCCCAGGTGGGGCTTTCGGAAGAATATTATAGAAAGTCTCCCTTTGAGCTTTCCGGTGGACAGAAACGTCGGGCGGCAATCGCCGGTGTGCTGGCCATGGATCCGGAATTTTTGATTCTGGATGAACCGACAGCCGGTTTGGATCCCGGCGGACGTGATGAGATTCTCGGTCTGGCGGCATCGCTGCACAGGGAACGCGGGATCACAGTAGTCCTGGTATCGCATAGCATGGAAGATATTGCAGAATATGTTTCCAGGCTTGTTGTGCTGGACCGGGGACGAAAAGCATTTGACGCCTCTCCGCGGGAGGTTTTCTCCCATCACGAAGAACTGGAGGCGATGGGGCTTTCTGCCCCACGGATGACTTACATCCTGCAAAAGCTTAAGGCCCGCGGGATGCGTGTGAATCCATCCGCCATCACGCTTTCCGAGGCAAGGGACAGTATCCTGGCGGCATTGAAGAGAGAATCATAAAAACTTCCATGTGCTGGTGCACGCCACATTTTTATGATTACTACGCGCTGCTTCGTGCTTCGCACTTTCGCATCGCTACAAAAATCTCGACTCCCGGTCCGCTGGTCGCGTCCCTTCGTCTCGATTTTTGTTTAGCCGCCAAATGTCCGAAAATGTGTGTGTACTTCGTGCGCCCAATTTTCGGCCGCTTTGCGGCAATAATCATAAAAAACAGCGCTGCGGCATGAAAGATATCGCAGTGCAGAATGGCAAGACGAATGATGAGAGATGTGACGATCGGACAATTTTATCCGGCAGATTCAGCCATCCACAGATTGGATCCGCGGGTGAAGCTCACAGGGACACTGGTTTATATTGTGTCCCTTTTTGTGTTCCGCACGTGGGGCTACCTGCTCGGCACAGCATTTCTTCTGCTGGTCATCCTGCTCTCAAAAGTGCCGGCAGGGCGCCTCCTTAAGAGCCTGAAACCGGTATGGGTTCTGCTGCTCTTCATGGTTCTTTTGAATATTTTTCTGACGAAGGGCGAGATCGTTTGGCAGTGGGGGATCCTGCATATCACCCGGGAAGGGCTGATGCAGGCCGCAAAGATGGCCCTGCGCCTGGTTTATCTGGTCATCGGTGCATCGATCATGACCATGACCACCACGCCGACAAAGCTGACAGATGGCCTGGAGCGTTTGCTGCGGCCTCTGAATCGGGTCCATGTACCGGTTCACGAGATCGCCATGATGATGTCGATCGCTCTTCGTTTTATTCCCATCCTTCTGGAGGAGGCGGACCGGATCAAGGATGCCCAGAAGGCCAGAGGTGCAGATTTTGCGTCCGGGAGTCTGGTCCAGAGGGCAAAGGCTTTGATGCCGCTTCTGGTGCCGCTGTTTGTATCTGCTTTCCGCAGAGCCGGCGATCTTGCCCAGGCCATGGAAGCAAGATGTTACACCGGAGGTGAGGGACGGACACAAATGAACCCATTGCAATACCGAAGCAGGGACACCGCGGCTTATGTGGTGCTCTTTGCTTACCTGGCTGCTGCAATCGTGCTGCGAGCGATCCTGGGATGGTAGCAGAGCGTATAGGGGATCTATGCAGATTGTACAGGAGATTGCATTAAGAGCGTACAGGAGATCGTGTGGAGATCGCACGGAAGCTCGATCATGCAGGAAATTGTTCGGAAGATTCCACAGGAGATCGTGTGGAAAGGGAGGATGATATGAAACGCATCAGGCTTACGGTTGCCTATGATGGCACAGCCTATGGCGGGTGGCAGGTTCAGCCGAATGCTTTAACGGTTCAGGAAGTTTTGAACCGGACACTTTCTGAAATTACAAAAGAGGAGATCCATACCATCGGAGCCAGCAGGACAGACGCCGGCGTGCATGCTTTGGGAAATGTGGCTGTGTTTGATACCAATGCCCGCATGGATGGCGAAAAATATGCATTGGCACTGAATGCCCGGCTTCCGGAGGATATCCGTATCCAGGATTCCCGCGAGGTTCCTGCAGAATTTCATCCGCGCTTTACGGAAACCATCAAGACGTATGAATACAAGATCCTGAATCGGACCTTTGCTGATCCCCTGCGCCGGCTGGACAGCTTTTTCTGGTATGGGCCGCTGGATCTGGAGCGGATGCGGGAGGCAGCGTCTCTTCTGGTCGGCACCCACGATTTCCGGGGATTTTCTTCTGCGGGTTCCGATAAAGAAAATACAGTACGCACAATCTATCGCGCGGAGCTGACCCGCGAGAAAGATATGATCCATTTTATCATTTCGGGAAATGGTTTCCTTTATAATATGGTCCGCATCATCACCGGTACGCTGCTGGAGATCGGAAAAGGGGCCATGACGCCCTCGCAGATTTCGGAGGTGTTGGATAAGAAGGAGCGGACCCTGGCAGGACCGACGGCACGGCCGGAGGGGCTGACACTTTTGGAGATTCGGTATCCGGAGTGGATATAGGAATTCCGGATTCGTAGCACACAAAGAAATCTGCTATATGGGACCTGCCCGGAATGGATAAATTTGGCTTGACATCAGCAGGATGCTGTAATATAATGTCCGAGTATGGCGCTTTGGGTGTTCTTGATTCTGTATCTCCCAAATACAGAGCAGGAAACGCAGGATACCATACACGCGACATCGGAACCAAAGCCCCGGTGAGGATGTCATTCTGGGTGCAGAAACCATACGGACAGTGGCAGACGCATCTGTTGCGATAAACGTAAATTTACAGGAGGTTATTACCATGAACACATTTATGGCTAATCCGAATAAAGTCGAGAAAAAATGGTATGTTGTAGATGCAAACGGCGCAACACTCGGCCGCCTGGCATCAGAAGTAGCAAAAGTGCTCAGAGGAAAAAACAAACCTGAGTTTACACCCCATGTAGACACAGGCGATTATGTTATTGTTATCAATGCAGAGAAGATCAAAGTGACAGGAAAGAAACTGGATCAGAAGATCTATTATCATCATTCTGAGTATGTTGGCGGAATGAAAGAGACAACACTTCGCGAGATGATGGCTAAGAAACCTGAGAAGGTTATTGAACTGGCAGTCAAAGGCATGCTTCCCAAGGGACCCCTCGGAAGAGAAATGCTTACAAAGCTTCACGTGTACACCGGTGCAGAGCATCCTCATGCAGCTCAGAAGCCGGAAGTACTTACATTTTAATGGGGAGGTAAAAGACATTGGCTAGTGCAAGATACTATGGAACAGGAAGAAGAAAAAAAGCAGTTGCAAGAGTATATCTCGTACCCGGCACAGGTAAGATCACGATCAACAAAAGAGATATCGACGATTATTTCGGTCTCGATACACTGAAGGTTATCGTTCGTCAGCCGCTGGTTGCAACAGATACATTGGATAAAATGGATGTTATGGTCAACGTAAGAGGCGGTGGCTATACAGGTCAGGCAGGTGCTGTTCGCCACGGCATCTCCCGCGCACTGCTTCAGGCAGACGCAGAGTACAGACCGATCCTCAAGAGCGCCGGATTCCTTACACGTGACCCGCGTATGAGTGAGCGTAAAAAGTACGGCCTCAAAGCCGCAAGACGCGCTCCGCAGTTCAGCAAGAGATAAT
>R11__coassemble_28_pt1 | contig 118788 bp, 87 predicted proteins | sample R11__metabat2_high_PE_057 | metagenome-assembled genome bin R11 | reverse complement strand
CGATGCGAAAGCGCCTGCGGCGCGAAGCAGCGCGTAGTAATCATAAAAATGTGGCATGCGCCAGCACATGGACGTTTTTTGTAGCAGCGCGAGAGCCGGAACGGCGGAGCGATGCGTATTATCATAAAAATGTGGCGTGCACCAGCACAGCGAGAGTGCAAAGCACGGAGCTGTGCGTATATCATAAAAAGTGATGCAAACTGCCTCAGATTGATTAAGGTATTGATACGGACTTTTATACACGTATTATTTTTCCAAAATGAAGGAGGAAAACAATGAAAAGAAAAGCAAGCAAATTACTGGCCATGGGTCTGACAGCGGCTATGGCAGCCAGCATGCTGACCGCCTGCGGAAGCAGCGAGTCATCATCTGACGGTGCCTCAAGCGACAGCTCTGCCTCTGAGAGCAGCGATGCAGAAACTTCTGATGCTTCTGAAACTTCCAGCGATTCCGGTGAAGAAAAAGTGCTGAATTTTGGTATTCAGATGTATGGCGATGGCCTGATCGACCCGACCAATCAGACCAATGCAGCATGGAACTGCATGCGTTATGGTATCGGTGAGTGTCTCTTTAAATTCAACGATAATATGGAGACAGAACCCTGGCTGGCTGACTCCTATGAAGTAAACGACGATTATACTGTTTATACGATCACTCTGAAAGAAGGGATCAAGTTCTCCGATGGCTGCGATATGACAGCTACAAAAGTAAAAGAAAGTCTGGATCGTACACAGACTGAGGGCCCCAACGGATCTTCTACACCTGAGAAGTTTCTGCCGTACGAGGCAGTTGTTGAGGCAGACGATGATGCAAACACCATCACGATCACTCTGGAAGAGCCTGAGTATAATATGATCGGTAACCTGGCATACCCGGTTATGGAGATCGTAGATGTTGCAGATACAGAGGACTGGGACAATGGCGTGATCGGAACAGGCCCCTATGCTGTTGAGAACTTTGTGGATCAGACCGGTTATACCATGGTTGCTAATGAAAATTATTACGAAGAAGTTCCTTACGATAAAGTAGAGATCATCTTCATGGGTGATGCTTCTGCTAAGGCTATGGCGCTTCAGAGCGGACAGATCGATCTGGCTGAAAATATCACAAACGTTTCCGATATTGAGACCTTCCAGAGCGATTCCAACTATACAGTAGATATCGCATCCGGTGTACGCTGCGGTTTCTCCTGGATGAACATGAGCGAAGGCAAACCGCTTGCCAACAAGACACTGCGTCAGGCAATCCTTATGGCGATCGACTACGATGCGATCTGCGAATCTAACCTGATCAAAGGCCTTTACACAGCAGGATACTCTGTACTGCCGTCTACCCTTTCCTATGGATATGACAAGCTGGAGAATCCCTATGCATACGATCCGGAAGGCGCTAAGAAACTTCTGGATGATGCAGGCATTGTGGATACAGACGGAGACGGCATCCGCGAGCTGGATGGTGAAAACATCAACCTTACATATGTATCTTATGAGAACCGTTCTCTGAATGACTTCTCCGATGCACATGCACAGTATCTTGCCGAGATCGGCATCGGCGTAACAGCTGACTACGGCAGCTCCGACGATCAGTGGAGCAAACTGGTAGCAGGGGAGTACGATTTCAACAACAACAACTGGACAACAGTAGGTACCGGTGACCCGACTGACTATATGGCTAACTGGTATTCCAAGAGTGAAGCAAACTATTGTGGTTATGCAAACGAAGAATACGATGCCCTTTATGAGGAACTTCTGAATACACCGGATACAGAGGAACGTGCTGACCTGCTTTGCCAGATGCAGCAGATCCTGATCGATGATGCTGTTGCAGTGATCGATGGATATTACAACAGCTCCATGATCTATTCTTCTAATGTTGGATATGCACATATCCATACAGCAGATTATTACTGGCTGAGCACGGAGATCACTCCTGCTGAATAATCAGGAACATCCTGTATATGCCGAACCTGAAATGATTTGGAGGGAGGAGCGGTTATTTGAGTAAAAAACAAGTTATATCCAGACTGCTTCAGATCGTTATTGTATTGATCGGTATCTCCTTTCTGACATTCTTGCTGATCTATGTCTCACCGGGTGACCCGGTGAGACATATGCTCACTGCATCAGGCACCATGCCGTCAGAAGAGGTGATTCAAAGTATGCGCAGTGAGATGGGTCTGAATGATCCGTTTCTGACACAGTATTTCAGATGGCTGGGCAATTGCCTGCACGGTGATTTCGGTACTTCTTATATGCTGAATAAACCGGTTGTGGACCTTTTGGTTGCCCGCCTTCTTCCTACTTTGAAGCTGGCATTGTTTTCAGTTGTTCTTATGCTTGCGATTTCCGTACCACTCGGTATGCTTTCTGCGGTTTATAAGAACTCCTGGATCGATTATATTGTGCGCGGCTACACATTTCTGGGAGCTTCCCTGCCCGGTTTCTGGGTTGGACTTCTCTTAATGCTTTTATTCTGCGTAAAATTGAATATCTTTCCGGTTGTATCGTCGGGGGGCGATTTCAAGAGTATGGTCCTTCCGGCGCTGACACTGGCCATTGCCATGTCTTCAAAATATACCAGACAGGTGCGTACCGCGCTTTTGGATGAGCTTTCACAGGATTATGTGATCGGTGCAAAGGCACGAGGGATCAAGTCCGGACGCATCCTCTGGCTCAACGTATTCCCGAATTCGCTGCTTCCGCTGATCACGATGCTGGGTCTTTCCATTGGTTCGCTGCTTGGCGGAACGTCTGTGGTAGAGGTGATTTTCTCTTATCCCGGTTTGGGAAATCTTGCGGTTTCGGCAATCACATCCTGTGACTATTATCTGATTCAAGGTTATGTTCTGTGGGTAGCTGTCATTTATATGGTGATCAATCTGCTGGTTGATCTTTCCTATACTTTGGTCGATCCACGTATGAGATTGAAGAGGTGACGGGATGAAAAAAAATTTTTTTGCAAAAAATAAAACTTTTACAATCTTCCTGATCCTCGCGATCCTTCTGATCCTGATGGCGATTTTTGCACCGATCATCACAGGAGGGGTAGATCCGACACAGGGCGATCTTGGCAATGCAATCCTTCCGCCGAGTTCAGAACATATTTTTGGTACGGATAAACTGGGAAGAGATATCTTTACCCGTGTGATCTATGGCGCCAGAGTTTCTCTTACCGCCACCTTATCCCTGGTAGCGATCATTTTTGTTGTGGGCACATTTCTCGGTGTCCTTGCAGGGTATTTTGGGGGTATTGTTGATACGATCATCATGCGTCTGGCAGATATGTTGATCTCTTTCCCTGGTCTTGTATTGGCTCTGGCCATCGCAGGTATCATGGGTGCCAGCGTACGAAACGCTGTATTGGCGATCGCGCTTGTCAGCTGGACCAAATATGCGCGAATGTCCCGAAGCCTTGTACTGAAGATCCGGCACAGGGATTATGTCGATGCTGCGATCGTAACGGGGTCCAAAACACCCTATATGCTGGTCCGCTATATGCTGCCAAATGCTTTGCCGACCATGATCATCACGGCGGCTACAGATGTCGGAAGCATGATGCTGGAACTTGCATCACTGTCTTTCCTGGGATTCGGTGCTGTACCGCCCGCGGCTGAGTGGGGTCTTATGCTGAGCGAAGGACGTGCCTATATGCAGTCTGCGCCCTGGCTGATGATCTTCCCGGGTATTGCGATCTTTATTACTGTAGTGATCTTCAATATGCTTGGAGACAGTCTCAGAGATATTCTGGATCCAAAGAGCGAGTAAGGAGGAGATGGTATGCCATTACTGGAAATAAAACATGCAGACATCTCCTATGGAGATAAACTGATCGTAAAAGATTGCAATCTTACCCTCGATGAGGGTGAGATCTGCGGAATCGTCGGGGAATCCGGAAGCGGCAAGACAACTGTCATCAGGGCTGTGCTTGGCCTTTTGGCAGGAAACGGAAAAGTTACAAAAGGTGATATCCTCTATGAAGGCAGCACGCTTTTGAATAAAACCAAAGAAGAGTGGAGACGCCTTCGCGGCAAGGATATCTCCATGATCTTCCAGGATTCCGGCGCCATGATGAATCCTACCAAAAAAGTAGGAGCGGCTTTTGTAGAATATATTCGGACACATGAAAAAATCTCAAAAAAGGATGCATGGGCGAAAGGTGTAGAGATGCTTGAGCGTATGCGCCTTCCGAGCGGCGACAATATCATGCGAAGTTATCCATTCCAGCTTTCAGGCGGAATGAGACAACGTGTTGGTATTGCCATGGGTATGACATATCAGCCCAAGCTGCTTCTGGCAGATGAGCCTACCAGTGCTTTGGATGTTACGACCCAGGCACAGATCATCCGTCAGTTTATGGAACTGAGAGATGAGTACGGAACCAGCATCATCATCGTTACCCATAATCTGGGTGTTGCAGCCTATATGTCAGATCAGATCGTTGTTATGAAAGACGGAGTGATCGAAGATATGGGCAACAGGGATCATATGCTTCATGAGTCGGACAATCAGTATACTCTGAAATTGCTGGATGCTGTACCAAGTCTTGGAGGTGAGCGCTATGTTTGATGAAAAAGATATGATTCTTGAAGCAAAACATGTGACCAGAAGGTTTCCGGCTTCCAATCATCAGACGCTTGTAGCCTGCAACGATGTCAACCTGAAATTATATAAAGGAAAGACGTTGGGACTGGTCGGCGAATCCGGATGTGGAAAAAGTACATTCATGCGTTTTCTGGTATCTCTGGATAAACCTTCAGAAGGTGAGATCCTTTTTCATGGAGAGGATATCACAAAATTAAAAGGCGAAGCACTGAGACAGAATCGACAGAATATTCAGATGGTATTTCAGGATCCCTCGGGATCATTTAATCCGAAAATGAAGATACGTGATATCATCTGTGAACCGCTTCTGAATTTTGGTCGCATAAAAAAGAGCGAGAAAGACAAAGTTGCGAAAGAGTATTTAAAACTGGTGGATCTGCCGGAGGAATTTGCGGATCGTTATCCGCATAATATGTCTGGCGGACAGAGGCAGCGTGTTGCGATCGCAAGAGCGATTGCATTGGAGCCGGAGATCATTGTGATGGATGAGGCAACAAGCGCGCTGGATGTTTCTGTTCAGAAAACGATTATAGAATTGATCGTTGATCTGCAGAAAAAGAAAAATATTTCTATCGGTTTTATAGCGCATGATCTGGGTCTGATCCAGTCTTTTGCACACCAGATCGCGGTCATGTATCTGGGAAATATTGTAGAGATATTGCCGGCTGAGGATATTAGCACAAATGCAAAACATCCCTATACAAGGGCACTTCTTGGGGCTGTTTTCGATCTCAATATGGATTTCTCCAAAAAGATCGAAAGCATCGACAGTGAAGCACCAAGTCCATTGGATGCACCAAAAGGATGCCCGTTCCAGGATCGCTGCGATTGTTGGAGCGAAATATGCAGGACAACCCGCCCATCTCTGAAAAAACTGGAGGAAGGTCACGAAGTGGCTTGCCACCTTTATTAAATCGTGAGGTAGAATATGAAAAAAATTGTATACATACTGCTAGCAGTATGTATGTCAGTCTTATTTGTTTCTTGCGGAGCGGAACTACAGCAGAGCGATGACACTGCGGAGGATACATGTAAAATCGGTGTTTTGGTATACAATATAGCAGACAGAGAAGTGGTAAGCTTCCGTAAATATCTGGAGGATTATATTGCCGGATGTTTTGATGGAGTGGAATTCCTTTACTCTGAAAGCATAGAGGATGAGGAAGAAGAACTTACATTTATACAGGATGCGATCGATGCAGGTGTGCAGGGAATCATGTCTTTCCAGTCTTTTGATCTTGCGGAAGAGGTTTCTTTGTGCGCTGAGAATGGAGTCTATTATATGATGGCCTCCGGCAGCGTTGCGGATGATGCTTTTGCAGCTGTTCAGGACGATCCCTATTTTCTCGGAGTCGTCGGACCGGGTGATGATGTGGAATATCAGGCCGGTGCGGACCTGGCAACTCATATGTATGAGAATAAAACTTCAGATACCTACTTTATCCTGAGTGGTGGCGGAAGTCTTGGCAATGAAATGCATCTGCAGCGTACAGAAGGCGTTCTGGATACCCTTCAGTCCTGCTATGGCGTTGAACTCTCGGTAACTAGTGAAGAACTGGCTTTATCGGCAGAACCTGTGACGATCAGTGAGGATGGTCTGACATTATGTATCTGTCCGGGCTATATGAATTTTGAAGAATTCCTTGGCTCTGCAGAAGAAGCATTCGCAGAAGGTACGTACGACCAGGTCATTGCTGTTATGGCAGCAGATGATATCATGAGTACATTCCAAAAGGCGAATGCAAGAGTTGCGATGGTCGACTGCTACAGTGATGAGAATATGCTGCTCTTCAATGAGGGCGTTCTTTGTTATCTGACAGGAAAATACAGTTCGATCATTGGACCGTCTTTTACTGCCATGTACAATGCCTGCCTCGGTTATGCTGACGATTTCCGCGATCAGGGCAAGGCTTTCCAGATTTCACAGGGCTTCTGGTCATCTGACAGCAAGGATGATTTTGCTGAAAAATATGCATATTCATCCAGTCTGGAACTGAATGCCTACAATTATGAAGACCTTGCGAACTTGTGCAAGAACTATAATGAATCGGCAGACTTCGAGGATCTGACAGATATGGCCGAAGCATACGATTTTCCGTCTGCGGTTGCAAGAAGACAGAGTTAGTGTTATATAATTGAATATAAAATAAAGATAAGGAGAGCGCCAAAATGAAAAAAACTTACAAGATCGATGTGGACTGTGCAAACTGCGCAAACTTGATGCAGGAAGCTGCCAAAAAGGTAGAGGGTGTTGCAGACTGTGTTGTCAACTTTATGACATTGAAGATGAACGTAGAGTTTGCAGAAGGTGCAGATCCCAAGGCTGTAATGCCTGAGGTTGTAAAAGCCTGCAAGAAGGTTGAGCCGGATTGTGAGGTATTTCTGAAATAATCAATCATTTCAGAAACAAAGGATAACTGCCCCGGAAAAGGGCAGTTATCCCGTTTATTCAAAATTTCAACCATGCGCTCAGAATAGAATATACTTTTTGTGCCGTGTGTGTTTTAAATTAACCTGAATGAGGGCGTAAAAATATGAATAAAAAACAGAAAAAGATGCTGATAAGGATCATTATTGCTGCAGCCCTGTTGATCGTTTATTATTTTTTGCCGATAGAAGGCTGGCTGCGACTGATCCTTTATATGATCCCTTATGCAGTGATCGGATATGATATCCTGATCAAAGCGGTAAAAGGTATTATAAACAGACAGATTTTTGATGAATGTTTCCTGATGGCTATCGCGACAGTCGGTGCGATCGCCATTGCGATCTATGAAAAGAGTGGGGATTATACCGAGGCTGTTGCGGTTATGCTCTTTTACCAGATCGGTGAATTGTTCCAGTCTTATGCGGTCGGAAAGAGCCGCAGAAATATCAGCGATCTCATGGATATCCGTCCGGATTATGCCAATATTGAGGTGAATGGCGCGCTGGAGCAGGTGGACCCCGATGAAGTGGAGATCGGAAGCATTATCGTAGTGCAGCCGGGCGAGAAAGTTCCGATCGACGGCATTATTACCGACGGTGTGTCTGCGCTGAATACCAGTGCACTTACTGGTGAGAGCCTGCCTCGGGATGTCCAGACCGGTGATGAGGTCAGCTCCGGCTGTATCAATATGACCGGTGTCCTGAAAATACAGACCACCAAAGAATTCGGAGATTCTACCGCTTCCAAGATTCTTGACCTGGTTGAGAATGCCAGCTCCAGAAAATCCAAATCCGAAGACTTTATCAGTAAATTTGCAAGAGTTTATACACCGGCGGTTGTATATTGTGCGCTGGCACTTGCAATTGTTCCGCCGATCTTTATGATCGTTACCGGAGGAAGTCCGGTTTGGCATGAGTGGATCTACAGAGCACTGACCTTCCTGGTTATCAGCTGTCCGTGTGCACTCGTGATCAGTATTCCCCTGAGTTTCTTTGCCGGCATCGGCGGTGCAAGCAATGCGGGTGTTCTTGTGAAAGGCTCAAATTATCTGGAAACACTTTCTCAGACTTCTTATGTTGTCTTTGATAAAACAGGAACCCTTACCCGAGGTGTCTTCGAGGTAAACGCAGTGCATCACAGCAGTATTGAGCAGACAAAGCTTCTTGAATATGCTGCTTATGTAGAAAGCGCTTCTTCTCATCCGATCGCCAAGAGCATTATGCAGGCTTATGGAAAAGAGATCGACAGAAGCCGGATCAGTGACATTCAGGAGATCGGTGGTCATGGCATTACTGCTAAGGTTGACGGTATGGAGATCGCTGCAGGAAACGATAAACTGATGAAGAAACTCGGCATTGAGGCCATCCATTGTCACCATGTCGGAACGGTTGTTCATATGGCAATCAACGGTGAATATGCCGGTCATATAGTGATCTCCGATCAGGTAAAAGAACATTCCAAAGAAGCCATTGCGAGACTGAAAAAGGCCGGTGTGCATAAGACAGTTATGTTGACCGGTGATGCAAAGCGAGTTGCCGAGGCTGTAGCTGCAGATCTTGGTATTGATGAGGTATACAGCGAGCTGCTTCCGGCAGACAAGGTTACTATGGTCGAACATATCCTCTCTAATAAGAAGGAGAAGGAGAAGGTTGCTTTTGTCGGTGATGGAATCAACGATGCACCGGTACTTGCCCGTGCGGATATCGGTGTTGCCATGGGCGCTATGGGTTCCGATGCTGCAATTGAAGCGGCAGATGTTGTCCTTATGGATGATGATCCGATCAAGATCTCTACAGCGATCCGTATTTCCAGAAAATGTATTCGTATCGTATACCAGAATATCTGGTTTGCGATCGGCGTTAAGCTGATCTGTCTGGTACTCGGTGCGGTTGGTATTGCTACTATGTGGCTGGCAATCTTTGCAGATGTCGGTGTTATGGTACTTGCCATCTTGAATGCCATCAGAGCGCTTTTTGTAAAAAATCTTTAAGATGCAAAGTATTTCTGATAGAGTTCAGTAAAAATCAAGCATGGGAAACGTCCACCGTGACGTTTCCCATGTGTGTGTTTATCTCTGAAAATTAACAGCTTATTTAATTCAAAGAAAAAGCAGGTTCGTTTCATTATGAATCAAAAGAGTTTATCAAGGGACCTGACAAAAGGTTCTCCCTGGAAAAAAATACTTCTTTTTGCATTGCCACTGCTTGGAAGTTCTCTCATTCAGCAGCTTTACAGTACAGTCGATCTGATCTTTGTGGGGCGTTTTATTGGCAAAGAGGCTTCGGCGGCTGTCGGTTCCAGCGATCTTCTGGTCACTTTGCTGGTTGGTCTTTTTACGGGTATTTCAGTCGGCTCCAGTGTGATTGCGGGACAAGCCTTTGGCAGCGGTGACAAAAACAGGCTGCATCAGCTGATCCAGAGCGTTGTTGCATTCGGTGCGATCGGTTCCCTTGTTTTGATCGGTCTGGGCGAGATTTTTGCACCGGCCCTGCTGCGGCTTATGAATACCCCGGAAGAAGTCTTTTCGATGGCAGTTGTTTATCTGCGGATTTATTTTCTCTGCCTGTTTTCACTGGTCTTGTACAATCTGGGCTCCGGGATCGTCCGTGCCATAGGAGATTCTATGGCTGCCATGCGTTTTCAGATCTTCGGTGCAATTACCAATGTTGTAGCAGATTTTGTCTTTATCTATGTATTTGCATGGGGAATTGCCGGTGCGGCGATCGCTACTTTTGCTTCCCAGACTCTGGCAGCGCTTCTGACGCTGCGGTATCTGATGAAACTGGAACCGGGTGTTGCACTAACTTTGAAAGAGCGGACCATCGACCGGAAAGTAATAGGGAAGGTTCTGAGTATAGGAATCCCGGCGGGGCTTCAGTCTATGATCATGACTTTGTCTAATATTCTGGTCCAGACTGTTATCAACGGATTTGGGGTTGATACGGTATCGGCTTTTGTAGTTTATTTCAAAGTCGAATTGTTTATCTGGTATCCTCTTGTGGCCCTGGGGCAGGCTCTCGTTACATTTACGGCCCAAAATGTGGGTGCGGGTCAGGATAAGAGAGTTGGGAAAGGGCTCGCGATCACCCTTGTAATGGGTACCGTGGTCTCTGTAGCGATCTCATCGGTATTGCTTATTTTTGGGCATTCTGTTTTCTGGCTTTTCAATACGGACCCTGTTGTGATCGAGAATTGCAGTATCATAGCCGGTATTACCATGCCGCTCTATTTCCTTTATCAGATACAGGAGGATTTTTCTTCTGTTATGAAGGGACGCGGCAATGGTCTGACACCTATGCTGATCAATATTATTTGCATCTGCGGTCTGAGACTTGTGCTTCTGTATTCTTTTACGGCAAAATGGCATACGATCCGGGCTATTGCGGCAATCTATCCGCTCACCTGGGGGGCAGCGGGACTGGTTATGGTTATTGCCTTCCTCCTGCAGGAACGAAGAAGAATCAAACGAATAAAAAAAGAGGGAAACGCTGATTAATGCGTTTCCCTCTTCGCCTTTGCGGAACTTGTCCGCTTATATTAAAAAACATACATGCGAGGTATTTGCACCACATTTTATGATATACTCACAGCTTCGTGCTTTGCACTCTCGCTGTGCTGCAGAAATTCGTATTCTCGTCCCGCATGTGCGTGACTTCATGCTCATTTTAGTTTCTCCGGATTGGACAACTGTTCTGTGACATATTGCAGGATCTGCTCGGCATCGTTGCTGAGTGAAATGCGGGAATTCCAGAGCGCTGCAAATATATAATGATTTTTCATAGAAGGAACAGGGATCCGGTGAATCTTTGTTTCTCCGACCAGTTCCGGCTGCAGCCAGCAGCTGATGCTTGCCATACCGGTATGAAGCAGCAGATTGAGCAGCATTTGGCGGCTGTTCGTTTTAGCTTCCGGATTTTCTGTTGTTATGGTAAGAACTTCTGAAGCAGAAGGATCTGCTGTGTCACACCTGTAATAATCCTGATCGTCGGCGAGCTGGATATAGGAAAGCTTAGACAGCTCTCTTTCTTTTATGCTTTCTGCCTTATAAAAAGGACTTGAGGGTCCGACGAGCAGGTAACCGCTTACCTTTTTGATCTCTTTACAGATCAGATGTTTCTGTTTGACCAGCTGTGTAAAAATCGGGTATTTATTCTTATGAATATAGACAAATGCCAGATCCAGGTGTTTGTGATTCAGCTTGTTGATCAGCTCTGTGGTCTCCCCTTCGTAATAGGAGAGCTGCAGATCGCTTTTGGGAAGCTTCATAAAATACTCTGTCAGACAGCCGGTCAGTTCATCGCTTGAATGACAGCCAATACGCAGACTGCTCCTAAGGCGTGAAAGGTGGACGTTGTGAATTTCCTCCGAATCCCTTATGATCCTGCAGGCCATGTTGTAGATCCGGCGTCCTTCTTCTGTCAGTTCGACACCTCTGGCCTTGCGGACAAGGAGAGGAACTTTCAGCTCATCCTCAAGGGCTTTGACGGATTTACTGATATGTGGCTGTGTAGTGTATAAAAGTTCCGATGCGCGCTTGAAACTGCCGCAGTCAGCGCTGGTAGTAAAATATTGAAGCTGTTTGATGTCCATATGTGTCTCGCTTTCTGTGGCTTAAGACAATTTGTCCTATTGATTTTGATATTACATTTTCTATTATATAATATAACAGATTCGCATAGTTCACAAAATAAACAATTTTTTTTTATTGACATTATAGTAGGATGGTGCTATCTTAATGTCATGGATGTTAGCACTCTTGCGAAATGAGTGCTAATAACATGAATTGAGACACAAGATTGAAGTGCTGTTTAAGGGAGGTCCTGAGATGATCCTGGATGAGCGAAAAAAAATAATCCTGAAAACCATCATTCAGAACTATCTGGAGACCGGCGAACCGGTCGGATCTCGTACGATTTCCAAATACAGTGGATTGAAACTCAGTTCTGCTACGATCCGAAATGAGATGTCTGACCTGGAGGAAATGGGCTATATCTTACAGCCACATACCTCAGCAGGCCGTATCCCTTCCGATAAAGGGTATCGACTTTATGTAGATGCACTGATCAAAGAAAAAGATCAGGAAGTGGCGGAAATGCAGGAGATGATGATCCGGAAAACCGACCGCATGGAGAAAGTGCTCAAGCAAGTAGTAAAGGTGCTTGCCAGCAATACCAATTACGCTACCATGATCACCGGTCCGGCTTACCATACCAACCGTCTGAAATTTATACAGCTCTCGCGGATCCACCACGACCAGCTGCTTGCGGTTATCGTAGCGGAAGGAAATCTTGTAAAAAATCAGATGATCGCCATCGACGAACCGATAGATGACGAACAGCTGTTAAAATTAAATCTTTTACTGAACACACAGCTTAACGGCCTTACGATCGGCGATATCAACCTGAATATGATCCATCAGATGAAGGTCCAGGCGGGCATTCACAGCGAGATCATAAGCAAGGTTGTAGATGCAGTTGCGGAAGCGATCCAGCCGGATGAAGAGGATATGCCGGTATTCACAAGCGGCGCAACCAATATTTTCAAATATCCGGAGTTGGCAGATTCGGGACGTGCAAGCGAGCTGATCTCTGCTTTCGAAGAAAAAAGCGAATTGGCGGAAATGCTTCGAGATGCGGAATTCGAAGAAGACGGGGATGAGCCAGGTACAGGCATCCAGGTTTATATAGGCGGGGAATCCCGTATCCAGACTATGAAGGACTGTTCTGTTGTTACAACGACTGTGGACCTTGGAAATGGTATGAAAGGTACGGTCGGTATCATCGGTCCGAAACGTATGGATTACAGAAACGTTGTAAACAATCTGAAGAATCTGAAGCAGCAGATGGATTCCATGTTCAGTGACGATTTTGAGGACCGGGACGGATAAGGGAAACCCGGAAAAACTTTTGAGAAAGGCGGTACATCATGGCAGAGATGGAAAAAGATAAAACATCTGCACCGGAGACCGAAGCGGAACAGGAGATAAAAGAAAAACAGGAAACTTCTGAACAGACAGAAGCAGCGGGAGAGGCTGAAAACGCAGAAAAGACCGAACAAGAAGAACAGCAGTCTTCTGAAACTGCGGATCCTGCTGAGACCGAAGAAACTGCAGAAAAGCCGGGAACTTCTGGGGAGGATGCCGATGCGGCTGAACCTGAAGCGGAAGAAACTGCAGGGGAATCCGCAGAGAAAACCGGAAAGAAAAAAATCTTCGGAAAGAAGAAAGAAAAAAAGGATAAAAAAGACGAGAAGATCGAAGAATTGACCGATCGTATTGCCAGAACCATGGCGGAGTTCGATAATTACCGGAAACGTACCGATAAGGAAAAAGCAGGTATGTATACCTTCGGTGCCAGGGATGTCATCGAAAAGATCCTGCCGGTTGTAGACAATTTTGAGAGAGGTTTGGCAACTGCAAATCCGGAAGATCCTTTTGCGGAAGGAATGGAAAAAACATATAAGCAGTTGACACAGGTGCTCACCGATCTTGGTGTGGAGCCGATCGAAGCTGTCGGAGCAGAATTTGACCCTAACCTGCACAATGCAGTCATGCATGTGGACGATGAGAATGTCGGAGAGAACATTGTCGTAGAAGAATTCCAGAAGGGCTATAAATACAAAGATACGATCGTTCGTCACAGTATGGTAAAAGTAGCCAACTGATCCAGGTAAAACCCCGGTGAAAGCCGGATACAAAATATAAGATAGAAATCAAACGATAAATAGCAGGAGGAAACTAATATGAGTAAAATCATCGGAATCGATCTTGGAACAACAAACAGTTGTGTAGCAGTTATGGAAGGTGGAAAACCCACCGTTATCTCAAATGCGGAAGGCAGCAGAACAACACCGTCTGTTGTAGCATTTACAAAGAACGGAGAGCGTCTTGTGGGCGAGCCGGCAAAGCGTCAGGCAGTCACCAATGCAGATAAGACGATCTCGTCTATCAAACGTCACATGGGTACCGATTACAAGGTGGAGATCGACGGAAAGAAATACTCTCCCCAGGAGATCTCTGCAATGATCCTTCAGAAACTGAAAGGAGATGCGGAGAATTATCTCGGCGAGTCTGTTTCAGAGGCTGTTATCACAGTACCGGCATATTTTAACGATGCACAGCGTCAGGCAACAAAGGATGCAGGCAGGATCGCCGGACTGGATGTAAAACGTATCATTAACGAGCCGACAGCGGCAGCTCTGGCATATGGACTGGACAACGAAAATGAGCAGAAGATCATGGTTTACGATCTTGGCGGCGGTACATTCGATGTTTCTATCATTGAGATCGGCGACGGCGTCATCGAAGTTCTTGCCACAGCAGGTAACAACCGTCTCGGCGGCGACGACTTCGACCAGAAGATCGTGGATTACATGATCAAAGAGTTCAAAAATACAGAGGGTGTAGATCTTTCCGCAGATAAGATGGCACTGCAGCGTATCAAAGAAGCTGCTGAGAAAGCTAAAAAAGAGCTCTCCAGTGCAACAACTACAAATATCAACCTGCCCTTCATCACAGCAACTGCCGAAGGTCCCAAGCACTTTGATATGAACCTTACAAAAGCAAAATTCGACGAGCTGACACACGATCTGGTTGAACTGACAGCTGAGCCTGTTAAGAAAGCCCTTTCCGATGCCGGTCTGAACGCATCTGAGCTTTCCAAGGTACTCCTCGTGGGCGGATCTACACGTATTCCGGCTGTTCAGGATAAAGTAAAACAGCTGACAGGACATGAGCCCAGCAAGAGCCTGAACCCGGATGAGTGCGTTGCACTCGGCGCATCCGTACAGGGCGGTAAGCTCGCAGGCGATGCAGGTGCGGGAGATATCCTTCTTCTCGATGTTACACCGCTTACCCTTTCTATTGAGACCATGGGAGGCGTTGCGACACACCTGATCGAAAGAAATACAACCATTCCGACCAAGAAGAGTCAGATCTTCTCAACAGCGGCAGACAATCAGACCGCAGTAGATATCAACGTTGTACAGGGTGAGCGTCAGTTCGCAAAGGACAACAAATCTCTCGGCCAGTTCCGCCTGGATGGTATCCCGCCTGCAAGAAGAGGTGTTCCGCAGATCGAAGTTACATTCGATATCGATGCAAACGGTATCGTTAATGTATCTGCGAAAGATCTTGGGACAGGCAAAGAACAGCATATCACCATCACTGCAGGCTCCAACATGTCAGACGATGAGATCGAGAAAGCTGTAAAAGAAGCTGCTGAGTTCGAGGCACAGGATAAGAAGCGCAAAGAGGCCGTAGATGCAAGAAATGATGCGGATTCTGCTGTATTCCAGGTAGAGAATGCTCTGAAAGAGGCAGGAGATAAGCTTTCCGACAGCGATAAAGCAGCAGTTGAAGCCGATCTGAATGCACTGAAAGCTACGCTGGAGTCAGCTCCGGTAGACAATATGACAGACGATCAGGTTGCACAGCTCAAGGCAGGTCAGGAAAAACTCATGCAGAGTGCACAGCAGCTTTTCCAGAAGATGTATGAGAGCGCACAGCAGGCACAGGGCGGTCAGGCAGGTCCGGGACCGGATATGAACGCAGGCGGCGGTGCTGCAGGCGGATCCGCAGATGATGATGTTGTGGATGCGGATTACAAAGAAGTTTAAGAAAAAACAAAATAAATAACGTCATAACTGGGTTGCTGTGTGGAGACCCCATACAGCAGCCCATTGCGGCGTCGGGAGATATTGAAATATGGCAGACAAAAGAGATTATTATGAGGTTCTGGGTGTAGAGAAAAACGCCAGCGATGCAGATCTGAAGAAAGCATACAGAAAACTTGCGAAAAAATATCATCCGGATATGAATCCAGGAGATAAGGAAGCGGAAGCGAAATTTAAAGAAGCGACGGAAGCCTACTCTATTCTGAGCGACCCTGAAAAAAGGAGCCAGTATGATCAGTTCGGTCATGCTGCTTTTGAAGGGGGCGGTGGCTTTAACGGCGGTTTTGACTTCGGCAACATGGGGGATATTTTCAGTGATCTGTTCGGTTTCGGAGATATCTTTGGCGGCGGACGCTCCAGGGCGAATGCAAATGCGCCCCAGAAAGGTGCGAATTTAAGGGCGGTTGTCCATATCGATTTTCTGGAAGCAGTTTTCGGATGCGAGAAGGAGATCGAGCTGACGCTTAAAGATCCCTGCGGAACCTGCGGCGCAACAGGCGCAAAACCGGGAACATCACCGGAGACCTGTAAAACCTGCGGCGGCAGCGGTCAGGTTACCAGAACGCAGCAGTCTATCTTTGGTGTTGTGCAGAATGTAACAGTATGTCCTGACTGCAGGGGAACCGGCAAGATCATAAAAGATAAATGCCCGGATTGCAGAGGCACCGGATTCACATCCAGCAGAAAGAAGATCCAGATCAATATTCCGGCAGGCATTGATGACGGACAGAGCGTACGTCTGCGCGAAAAAGGCGAGCCCGGTTTGAATGGAGGCCCGAGAGGCGATCTGCTGGTAGAAGTATCGGTACGTCCGCACGAAGTCTTCCAGAGAAGCGACAGAGATATCTATTCGATCGCCTATATGTCATATGCTCAGGCTGCACTTGGCGGGGATATCCGGATTAATACTGTAGATGGTGATATCATTTACACAGTAAAAGCAGGGACCCAGACAGATACAAGGATCCGTCTGCGCGGAAAAGGAGTACCGTCTCTTCGCAGTGCAAGTGTTCGCGGAGATCACTATGTCACTCTGGTCGTTGCGGTACCCACAAAGCTGTCCGAAGAAGCCAAAGAAGCGCTTCGTGCTTTCGATGATGCCTGTGGCAACGCGCAGGACCCTGAAAATCCGGAGGATGCCGGCAAACATAAAAAGAAACGTTTTGGTAAGAAATAAACAGACGAGAAACCAGAAATCCATCTTGTATTTATATTAAAAATTCGTTACAATTGTTTTGTTCTTGTATCATGAGAGGATCCTGTAATCAAAAAAGTACAAAAAGTTATTGCAGGAAGTGATACATTTGAAAAAGAAATTCAATATCGGGGTACACAGGTATCCCGGAATACTTTTGACTGTGCTGTGTATGTCCATCTTCTTTTCAGGCTGCGGTTCAAATGGCCTTATTTATCAGCTGGCTGCCGAAGACGACGATACGGATGAGGCGGAAGCCGTTTCGACCACAGAAGACGATGGTCAGACGAACAATGCATCTGAAAAAACTTCAGAAGCGGTTCACGAAGAGATGGAGCAGACAGACAACACCGTGAATGAGAAAGAAACGGTTTTTGTCTATGTATGCGGAGCTGTTTTAAACAGCGGAGTATACGAGCTTGCGGCCGGAAGCCGCATTTATCAGGCAATCGATGCTGCTGGCGGATTTACAGAGGAAGCCGCAGAACGAATGTTGAATCTGGCATCGGAGGTAACTGATGGTCAGCAGATCACGGTATATACACAGGCAGAGGTTGATGCAGGACTTGCAGCGGATGCTTTGGGGACCGATGGTGCAGAAAATGTAACCGGGACCGTGGACAGTGTGCAGAACTTTGCGGGAAATACTGTATCCGCATCATCAGGCGGCAAGATCAATCTGAATACGGCATCTCTTGAAGAATTGCAGACATTGTCCGGAATTGGAGAATCCCGCGCGCAGGCCATCATCACATACAGAGAGACGCATGGCGGATTCACAAGCATCGATGAGATCAAGAATATTTCGGGGATCAAAGAAAAAGTATTCGAAAAGATAAAAGAGGAAATTGAGGTATAGTATGGCAAAGAAGGTTCTGGTTGTAGATGATGAGAAACTGATCGTTAAGGGACTGCGCTTTTCCCTTGAGCAGGAAGGTATGGAGGTGTCCTGTGCCTACGATGGCGAGGAAGCCTTAAATATGGTGAAGGAGCAGGAGTTCGATATGATCCTTCTGGATATCATGCTTCCGAAGCTGTCCGGTCTTGAGGTATGCCAGCAGATTCGGGAATTCTCGAGCGTTCCGATCATCATGCTGACCGCTAAGGGTGAGGATATGGATAAAATCCTGGGCCTTGATTACGGCGCAGACGATTATATTACAAAGCCCTTCAATATTCTGGAGGTAAAAGCCAGGATCAAAGCGATCATGAGACGTGCCGGCAAACAGGCACCAAAGGAAGAAAAAGCGAAAGTGATCCAGGTGGGCGATCTCCGCATGGATTGTGAAAGCAGACGTGTCTTTATCGGAAATCGGGAAGTCAATCTGACGGCAAAGGAGTTTGATGTTCTGGAACTTCTGGCTTTCAATCCAAATAAAGTCTACAGCCGAGAGAATCTTTTGAATATGGTCTGGGGCTACGATTATCCGGGCGATGTCCGGACAGTGGATGTTCACATCCGAAGGCTGCGCGAAAAGGTAGAAGAAAATCCGAGCGAGCCAAGATACGTACATACAAAGTGGGGAGTTGGTTACTATTTCCAGGGTTAAAACAAACAGCAGGCTGCGGTTCGTCCGAAGCCTGCGTTTTCGAATTTTGCTGATGCTCATTATTCTGGGCATCGTTCCCTCAATCGTCGTTGAGATGACGGTTGTGAGCAGTTATCAGAGACGTGCTGTCACCCAGAGGAGCGTCATAGTCAAAAACCAGAGTGATATCCTTTGCAACCAGCTTGTGCAGCTGGGGTATATGGAAGATACGTCAAATGCCGTTATTGACGGTGAATTTAATATGCTGACCAGTATTTACGGCGGCCGGATTTTGATCATCAATCAGGATTATCAGGTGATACACGACAGCTACGGCGTAGACGTCGGAAAGTATATGATCTCTCAGGAAGTGCTGGATTGTTTTGCCGGTGAGGAGACCAGCCTGTACGACGACGAGAATGAATATATTGAGATGACGGTCAAGATAACAGATCCGGAGTCCGAAGATAAAGATATTCTTGGCGTTATGCTGATCAGTGTCTCTACGGTCGAGATCAGCGCGAGCAGTGCGGTCCTTTCAAGGAACGGCATGATCATTCTCGCGGTGGTTATTTTGCTGATCATTATCGTGGGATTTATTCTGTCGAAGATCCTTGTCAAACCTTTCCAGAAGATCACAAAATCGATTGAAGATATCACAGACGGCTACCTCGAAGAGACCATATCTGTCCCGGATTATCTGGAAACAGAGTTGATCACCAATGCTTTCAACAGACTGCTGGGGCGGGTGCGTTCTCTGGATGAGTCCCGTCAGGAATTTGTTTCCAACGTCTCGCATGAGCTGAAGACCCCGCTGGCATCCATGAAGGTTCTGGCAGATTCTCTGAACATGCAGCCGGATGCACCTGTGGAGATGTATCAGGAATTTATGCAGGATATTTCACAGGAGATCGACAGGGAAAATTCTATCATTACGGACCTGTTGTCCCTGGTGCGCCTGGATAAAAAGGCAGTGGATCTGAATATTGAAACCTGCAATATCAATGATCTGCTGGAACTTGTATTGAAAAGACTGCGTCCGATCGCAAAGGGCCAGAATGTTGAACTGATCCTCGACAGCTTCAGTCCGGTAAATGCAGAGGTGGATCAGACAAAGCTGACACTTGTGTTTTCGAATCTGATCGAAAATGCTGTAAAATACAACCGGCCGGAAGGCGGATGGGTACGTGTATCCCTGAACGCGGATCACAAATATTTTTATGTGACGGTAGCGGATTCCGGAATCGGAATCCCGGAGGAATCCATCGATCATATCTTTGAGCGTTTTTATCGTGTAGATAAGAGTCATTCCAGAGAGATCGGCGGAACAGGACTGGGACTTGCGATCACCAGAAGTGCAATCATCATGCATCATGGTGCGATCCGCGTATACAGTAAAGAAGGGGAGGGAACCACTTTTTCGGTTCGCATTCCTCTGAATAATATGGCATAGGGGGAAGATATATGAGAAGAAAATCACGTTTTCGGCTTCCTCTTCTGCTGATCTTTGCACTGGTTACGATGCAGGTTTTGGCCCTTGTCGGCTGCGGCAGTGCAGAGACTTCCGATGAAGAAGGATATTATACGCAGTATTATCTGAATGCAGAAGGCAACCAGCTGGTTAACCGTACCGTAGAGCTGGGGGATCTTTCTGCTGATGGATTGATACAGGCATTTATTGACCAGTTGAATGAAAGTCCGGCGCCGGATGAGACCAGTCAAAGACTTTTTACTGAAGGGGTTTCGATACAAAGCTATTCTCTGTCTCGGAAAGTCATGACGCTGAATATGAATGCAAACTATCAATCTATGTCCGGCAACAGGGAGATTCTTGTAAGAGCCGGTCTGGTAAGAACGTTCACCCAGATTGAAGGAATCCGTAAGGTAGCGATCTCTGTAGATGGGGAGCCGCTGCGGGGTTCAGACGGAGAAGAAGTCGGTCCGCTGACACGGTCCGGATTCGTAGAAAATTCCGGAAAGGAGATCAATACTTATCAAAATATTACGTTAAAGTTGTATTTCGCTGACGAGAACGGGGATGCCTTGACAGAAGAGAAGCGAAATGTTTATTACAGTACCAATGTTCCTGTAGAACGTGTTGTGGTCGAAGAACTGGTCAAAGGACCATCGGAAGCTGCGCATTGCCAGGTGCTTTCTGCGGATACGACGATACTCAGTGTAACGATCCAGGACGACATCTGTTACGTCGGTTTTGATGAGAGCTTTTCTGGCCCCTTGCAGGGATTGGAGGAGCGCATTCCGATTTATGCGATCGTTGATTCCCTGGCAGTCAACTGCAATGTCAGCAAGGTCCAGTTTTCGGTCAATGGCGGCAGTACCTTGACCTTTGGAGAAAACATTTCTTTGGACCAGCTGTTTGAGCCGGACATGACATTGATCAAGGAGGAATGATTTTTGAAATACAGGCCTTTATTCTGGATCTTCCTGGGCCTGATGATCGTAATCCTGATTTGCAGATCGACGGGTCGCCCCATTTTCGGGGAACCCGCCGAAAGCGATAGGGAAGCGATCGATTCCTGCTGCGCAAGCGAGGAGGATGTGTGTCTGGTCGGGACAGTATCCGACAGGGAGATCAAAACCAATTCGATTCAATATATTCTGAAAAATTCTTATCTGATAAACAGTGAAGATTCTTTCACAATCCCATGCAAAACAATTTTATTAAGGACAGAAAAAAATGGCAGCCTTTCGGTTGGCAGCACTTTACGCGCATACGGTTCGCTATCCCGTTTTGAAAAGGCCGGCAATCCGGGACAGTTCGATGCCGCTTCTTATTATGCAAATCAGGGGATCTATTATTCTATGTGGGCTGAAAATGTCCGCTCTCTTTCGGAGGGAAACTTTTTTCTGGAAGGCATGACAAGACTGAGGGAACTCCTTTCCCAGGCACTTGTGGATGTGATGAGTGAGGAGAGTGCCGGCATTCTGTGTGCCATGCTTTATGGAAATAAGAGTCTCCTGCTTCCGGAAACAAAATGGAATTTTCAGGCAGGCGGGCTTATGCATATTCTGGCAATTTCCGGCATGCATCTGATGCTGCTCGGCACTGCGGTTATTACTATGCTGCGTTTTCTGCGGCTGCCGGATGCGGCTGCAAGATCGATCGCAGCAATCTTGATGCTGTTCTATGCCATGTTCTGTGGATCTTCTGTTTCTGCGGTACGTGCCTGCATTATGTTCTGTGTGATGCAGGTGGGGTCTATCTTTCACAGAAGCTATGACATTTTCTGTGCCTTTTCTTTTGCGGACATTCTTGTACTGCTTAACAGTCCGGGAGAATTGTTCTCGAGCGGATTTCAATTCTCATTTGCGGCAGTTTTTGCAGCGGCCCTTGTTGTACCGAAACTGCGTAAACAAGTGGAATCGCATGACAGGAAACAAAAAAAGGTCAGCCTGCCTAAGCCACTGGAAAAATTGCTGCGTGGAGGAAGAGAACGGCTGCTCTCCTGTGTGGGGATCAGTCTGTTCGTGCTCCCGATCACGCTGTGGTATTATTTTGAAATACCGATATTCTCCTTGCTTCCTAATCTTCTTTTACTGCCGGTGCTGGGCTATATTCTTTTGTGGGGGATCACCGGCAGCCTGATCATGCTTTTTCATATTCCGCTGGCCGGTCTGATCCTGTGGCCTCTTGATCAATTTCTTTGCTTCTTTTCTTCTTTTCTGGATCGTCTTTCTAATCTTCCCTTCTCGACAATAATCTGTGGCAGACCATCATTTTGGATGATTCCGATCTATTATATTTTCTTTTTTTTCCTGCTCGCTTTCCTGTGCCGCAAATCAAAAAAAGAAAAACGGCATGCCGGGTTATGCCAATATGCAAAAAAAATAAAAAGGGGGGGAATTCTCCGAATCCTTGCCTTGACTGCAGCGCAGCTGCTTATAACAGGATGGCTTTTGTTTTTCCGCATTCAGTCCGATGCGGTAATGATGCTGGATGTGGGGCAGGGAGACTGTTTGCTGATCACGACAGAGAAAGGAAAGGCCTTTCTGGTGGATGGTGGCAGCACCAGCGTCGATTCGGTTGGACTCTATCGGATTCTTCCCTGCTTGAAAGAGATTGGCATCAGGCATCTGAATGGTATTTTTCTCTCACATGGAGATCTGGACCATATCGGTGGCGTCCAGGAGATTCTGGAGATGATCCGGGATGGAAATACTGCGCTGACCTGTGACGCTCTGTATATGCCGATCAATATGAAAGATACTCAGAAAGGATGGGAGCTGGAAACTCTGGCAGAAGATGCCGGATCATCTGTTGCCTATCTTAGGGCAGGGGATCGTTTTCTGGCAGATACTATGCAGCTGGACATCCTGTATCCTTTTTCTGATGTTCCAATGGAAGATTCCAATGCCGGGAGTATGGTCCTTTCGGTGACAGAAGACGATTTCAGTATGCTGCTGACAGGAGATCTGCAGGGAGAAGGGGAGAGCGAATTGCTACCTTATCTTGGTCAATATGATTGTTTGAAGGTCGCACACCACGGATCAAAGAATGCGAGTTCCGAGGAGTTCCTTGAAATCGTGTCTCCTCAGATAGCCTTGATCTCAGCTCCGGAGAACAGTATTTACGGGCATCCGCACCGGGAAGTTCTGGAGCGGCTTGCGACTGTCGGAGCGGATATTTATGTAACGAAAGAGTGCGGCGCTATCACGATCAGCCTGCAGAAAATATCAGGGGCAGACGGAGACAGGAAGGTGGTCCTGTCGACTTTTTTCGTTGACGGGTGAGGCCAATATCGTTACAATCTAATTAAAAGAAATTTTATACAAAACATACATGTGAAGACATTTGCACCACATTTTATGCCTGCTAAGCGCTGCTTTGTGTTTTGGATTTTTGCATCGCTGCGAAAATTTGCATTCCGGGCTATCGCCTTACATGTTCATTTTTGTTCGGGACAGCTATCAATGAAGACGATCAACGAAGACATAAAACAGAATACTTATCACAGAGCGTACCTTCTCTATGGGGAGGAGGAATATCTGAAGCATGCCTACCTGGATAAACTTTTAAAAGCGCTGAATCCGGATGGGGATACGATGAATTTTTCTCGCTTTTCCGGCAAAAACCAGAATGAGGGGGAGATTATTGATCTTGCGGAAACCATGCCTTTTTTTGCGGACCACAGGGTGATTGTCCTGGAAGATACGGGCATGTTTAAAAATAAGACGGATGCTTTGGCGGATTACATGGCGGAACTTCCGGATTACCTGATCCTGATCTGGTCTGAGAGTGAGGTGGATAAGCGGAGCCGCATGTATAAGGCACTTTCGAAGGCCGGATATGCGGCAGAGTTTAAGACGCAGACGGCAGAAAGCCTTGCCAGATGGGTTTTACAGGGACTGAAACAAGAAGGGAAGCAGATCACACAGAAAAACATGGACCTCTTTCTTTCTATGACAGGCAGCGATATGGGACAGATCCGCATGGAACTGGATAAACTGCTTTCTTATACGATTGGAAAGAAAGTGATCGAAGCGGGGGATATTGAGGCAATCTGCACCCGCCATATCGAAAATCAGATCTTTGATATGATCCGAGCGGTTTCTGCACATCAGCAGAAAAAAGCTCTGGCCATGTATTACGATCTTCTGGCTTTGCGGGAGCCCCCCATGCGCATCCTTTATCTTTTGGGGAGAGAATTTAGCATTCTGCGTAAGGTGAAGGAACTTACGGGAGAAGGCGCGGGCAGCGTTTCTATTGCTTCTTCGCTTGGACTGCGTCCCTTTGTTGTTAAAAACTATTTGAGTATGGTTGGAAACTATACTGCAGACCAGCTTCGGGCTGCTGTGGAAGATTTTGTTCAGACGGAGCAGGATGTAAAGACAGGAAAACTGGAAGACAAGCTGAGTGTGGAGCTGATGATCATCAAATACAGCAAGAAAGAAAGTTAACAAAAAAGCCGGCTGCATGACGGTACAGCCGGCTTCCTTTTTTTCTTTATGTCACTATTTATGCGATAGAGTTTACAGCTTTGGTCAGGCGGGAAACTTTTCTGGACGCATTGTTTTTGTGGTAAACGCCTTTGGTCTCGGCTTTATCGATCGTTGAGATCGCATCGAGCAGAGCAGCATTTGCAGCTTCTTTATCCTGAGCAGCCACAGCAGCTTCAACTTTTTTGATAGAAGTCTTCACTGCGGATTTGATAGATTTATTTCTGGCAGCTTTTGTTCTGTTTACCAGAATTCTCTTTTTTGCAGATTTAATGTTTGCCAAACTGTACACCTCCTGTTAGATTTTCTATTTGATCGGTGGAGAAGACACGGAAACCTCCGCCGAAACATACTCAGATATAATATGCCATTTCCTTCGGTTTGTCAATAAGTCTTTCGCTTATTTGTGAAGAAATTTATGGATTTTTGCGGCCATGTATCCTCTATTTCTGCTGGAAAGCAGCCATAAGAGAAGGTACGAGCTGTTTCTTTCTGGAGACCACATCCTGCAGCGTGACTCTGCCGGGTTCTGTCACTTCAACCTGGAAAGCTTCTTCTACCAGTTCTTTGACGTTTTTGCCATAGAAAAGAAGTTCTGTGGATTCTTTTAGGATATTGGTCAGCATGAAGAAGGCCATATCGATTCCTTTTTTATCTGCCTCTTCTGCCATTGTCTCCATAATCTCATCGCGGATATCTTCGAGACCGGTCGAATCCATAAGGTTGATCTGTCCGATACCAAGCGCGAGATCATCCAGACTGAATTTTTTGAAATCCTGATAGAAGATCTCCTGTCCGGATTTGGATTTCAGATTGCTGCCCGCATGGAACATTTCCGCTGCAAAGGCGTTGATATCTTTGATGCCGGCGATCTTTGCAAGATCGGCAGCGGCCGCTTTATCGACATCCGTGCAGGTCGGAGAGCGGAAGATCAGAGTATCTGAAATAATGGATGCAAATAGAATACCGGCTATGTTCGGCGGTATTTCGATATTGCGTTCTCCAAAGATCTGATAGATGATCGTGGCCGTGCATCCGACAGGCTGATTGCGGAAAAGGACAGGCTGAATGGTTTCGAGGGAGCCGAGGCGATGGTGGTCAAGGATCTCCAGAATCTCAGCTTCATTGATGTTTTCGGGTGCCTGGTCCACCTCGTTGTGGTCCACCAGAATCACCTGTTTTTTACGTGAGTTGATCAGGTTACGTCTGGAAATGGTTCCCAGGAATTTGCCCTTTTTATCGACAATAGGATAATCTCTGTGGCGGCTGTTTCGCATGATCTCTCTGGCAGAGTCGACCGTGTCGCTGGGACTGAAAATAAGCAGGTCTTTGCTTTTCATGAGAAAACGGATCGGGATCGCCTGATTGATCAGTCTGGCAATGGTATAGGTATCGTAGGGACTGCTGATCAGTACACAGTCTACGTCGGCGGCGAGCTTCTGGATCATTTTATTGATCTCCGCGCCCAGGCCGACAACAATGCAGCTAACTTCTTTTTCAAATGCAAAGAGCTGGTCCTCCGCACGGTTTCCCATAATGACCAGATCTTTTGGCTTAATAAAGGTCCCCATCTTATCCGGGTGGAAAGAACCGACAGTGACGCGGCCTTCGTTGAAGAACTTATCCGGATCTCCGACGATCACTTCGCCTGCAAGCGTCTCCGCGATGGCCCCATAAGTGGCGCCGGCACGGGAAAGCGTACTGCTGTCATGTATATCCATATAGGAACGAGCGATATCGTTTACTGTGATGAGACCAAGGAGCTCGCTGTTTTCCGAAGTGATAGGAAGTGTATAAATGTTTTCCCTGTCCATGATCTCCCATGCCTGTTTGATGGTGATATCACCACGGACGCCCTTCAGTTCGTGAATATCGATATCTCTGATCTGAGCGGCAACGTTTGGCATAAATCCGGGTCGGTCGATCCCGAATCGTTTGAGGACAAATTCGGTTTCTTCGTTGATGTGTCCGGCTCTTTTCGGTACAAATTTCCCTTTTCCTTTTTCAGCATCGCATTGATTTTTCAGGTATGCATATGCGATAGCAGAGCAGATCGAATCTGTATCCGGATTGCGATGCCCCGTTATATAAATTTTTTGGTTACCCTTCATTTTGATCTCCCTGTTTTGTTTAAACGGCATTTTCCTTATTATAACCTGCCCATTCTCCTTTCGCAAGCACGGCTGGGGAATCTACGCAAAAACCTTGACTTTACGCGTGTTTCGTAAGATAATTAGAAAAATGTGGGTGATAAAGTATGAGCAGTTTCATACACAAAAATCGTATTAAAAAACAAGATGCAAGGAGGCGTCCGAAGAGGGTCTCCTTAATTTTTACTGAGAAGATCGGGAAAATTCTGATTCCTGTACTCCTGATCCTTCCTATGCTTTTATGCGGATGTACAGGATCTGCTTCGGAGACAGCAACTTCTTATGCCTATGTCATGGATACACAAATGACTCAGCAATGGTACGGCGAGAAGGCAGAAGAGACCTGTCAGCAGATCGAAGCGGCCATGCAGGAACTAGAGGGTCAGATCTCCCTTTACCGGGAAGACAGTGAGATCTCGAAAATAAACGCGGCGGCCGGAAAAGAATATGTTCAGGTTTCCGATACGGTATACGATCTGATTAAAAGAACCAAAGAACTTTCGGAAGAATCCGGAGGTGTCTTCGATCTTACAATCGCCCCACTGTCCATTTTGTGGGATGTAACGGGGGAAAGCCCTAAAGTGCCTTCTGATCAGGAAATCGCGAAGGCACAGTCAAAAATAGATTATAGAAAAGTGCTTTTAAACGAGGAAGAAAGATCTGTGATGCTTGCGGAAGAGGGCATGATGCTGGATCTGGGCGGTTCCGCCAAAGGAATGGCAGCTGGGCTGATGCGGGACATTGCCGAGACCAACGGCTCGCAGGGCTATGTATCAATCGGCGGGAATGTCCTTGTGGTAGGAAAAAAGCCAAATGGAGACGATATCGAGGTCGGACTTCGGGATGTGCTCGGAGAGCAGAACGATTATTATGCCATCCTTCGGATGGATGGCTATACAATGGCAACATCGAGCGCATCGGACCGATATTTTGAGCAGGATGGTGTCCGGTATCATCACATTTTAGACCCCTTTACAGGATATCCGGGAGAGTCAGATCTCCTTTCGGTTGGTGTCGTTTCGGAGGACGGATTGCTGGCGGATACGCTGTCCACTACGATTTTCCTGAAAGGAAGCGAATGCCTTGCGGAATATATGAACCGGAATGACTGTATGGTCATTGCCGTTACTCAGGACAGAGAAGTGGTAGCATCCGAAAAATTGTGGGATATGCTTACTGTTACCGATACGCAGACCTATACATTTTTAAAGGATCAGTAGATTGATTAAATTTGCTGCTTAATTACTTTAATGATAAATTAATGATCAATTAAGTTGAAAAGAGGAGATGGAGGTGAGCTTTTTATTGAAACAGTTAAAAGGTGTTAAAGTGCCACACTGGAAAAACACGACACATGAAAAGCCGGTCCGCATGCCGATACCTGCAAAGGTGTCTATCCCGATGGCAATGCACATCGGAGCTCCATGCAAGATGGTCGTTGCTGTGGGTGATGAGGTCAAAGTCGGACAACCGATCGGTGAGCCGGCAGGTTTTGTGGGTGCGCCCATTCATTCATCGGTTTCCGGAAAAGTTACGGCAATGGAGAAGGTCCAGCTCTTCAACGGCAGATTTGATGCCGTTGTGATCGAGACGGACGGCCTGCAGAGCGTCTGGGAGGGCGTACAGCCGCCGGAGGTGACAGATACGGACAGCTTCCTTGCTGCAGTCCGCGCCAGCGGTCTGGTAGGACTTGGAGGCGCCGGATTCCCTGCAAGCGTAAAACTTACCGTCAGGGAGCCGGCAAAAGCGGAGTATCTGGTGATTAACGGAGCAGAGTGCGAACCCTTCCTTACATCAGACTTTACAACGATGGTCGATGATACCGAAAACATGATCACTGCGATTTCCGCAGTCTGCAAGTATGTCGGTATTCCGAATGTGATCATCGGAATTGAAAAAAACAAGCCCGAGGCCATCTCCTTGTTTGAGAAGAAAGCATCTGAGATCGGATACAACTTTCAGGTAAAGAGTCTTCCTGCAATGTACCCGCAGGGCGGTGAAAAAGTCCTGATCTACAACTGTACGGGAAGAGTGGTTCCGGCAGGAAAGCTTCCGCTGGATGTGGGTTGCATTGTGATGAATGTAACTTCTCTTGCGGTGCTTGGAAAATATTTAAAGACCGGCATGCCTCTGATCGAGAAATGTGTGACGATCGATGGCTCAGCTGTTAAGCATCCCGGCAAGGTGATCGCGCCGATTGGTGCCACCATTCGAGAGGCGGTCGAAGCACTCGGCGGATACAAATGCGAGCCGAAAAAGATCCTTATGGGCGGCCCGATGATGGGAATGGCTGTTCCGACGGATCAGTGCCCGGTGGTGAAAAACAATAATGGATTTGTATGCTTTGATGAAAAGGATGCTGTTCTGCCGGAGGCAACAGAGTGCATTAACTGCGGACGCTGCGTAGCAACCTGTCCTTTAAGTCTTATGCCAAACAGAATCGCCAGAGCTTACAAGATAAAAGACGTGGATCAGCTGAAAGAGCTGGATGTAACTACATGTATGGAGTGCGGATGCTGCTCCTTTGTATGTCCCGCAAAGAAGGACCTTGTAGGAACCAACAAGCTTTCAAAGGCACTCGTTACAGGACGTTGAGGAGGAAAATAAAATGGAAGAACAACAGATGATAGTCAATTTTGCTCCTCATATCCGTGCGAAATATTCAACATCCACGATCATGAGGGACGTTATTATCGCCCTGATCCCCGCTTTGATTGCAGCGGTGATCCATTACGGTCCGTATACACTTGCGGTTGTTGCGGTATGCGTTGCAGCAGCGGTCGTATCGGAATATGTAACGGAAAAGATCATGAAAAAGAAGAATACGATACGCGACTGCTCGGCGGTTGTAACAGGTATCATCCTGGCTTACTGTCTTCCGGCCGGCGTTCCGCTCTGGATGGCAGCATTCGGCGGCGCGATCGCGATCGTGATCGTGAAACAATTCTTCGGCGGGCTTGGCCAGAACTTTGCAAACCCGGCTGTAACGGCCAGAATTATCTTATTCCTTTCGTTTGCGTCAACTATGACCGATTGGACGACCGGATATCCGGATGTGATCGCCGGTCCCACACCACTGGCTACCGGAACTGCCACATATATGGATCTGTTTCTGGGGAATGTCGGCGGATGCCTTGGTGAGACCTGTAAACTTGCACTTCTCATCGGTTTTGTATATCTGCTTGTCAGAAAAGTGATCACATGGCATACACCTGTATGTTTCATAGCTACAGTATTTTTGCTCAGTGCTGCAGTGGGACAAGATCCTGTCTATGCTATCCTTTCAGGCGGTGTATTCCTGGGCGCGATCTTTATGGCAACAGATTATGTCACAACACCGTCAACCCGGCTCGGCCGTGCGATATTCGGCATCGGCTGCGGCGCGGTAACCGTACTGATCAGAGTATATGCCAACTATCCGGAAGGTGTTTCGTTTGCGATCCTGCTCATGAATATCCTTGCACCGCATATCGAGCGTCTGACCATGCCTAAATCGTTTGGAGGTGCAAAAAAGAAATGAAGAAAAACGGATTTGTAGCTCCTGTTGTTGTACTTACGGTCATATGTCTGGTAGTCTCGGGGCTGCTTGCATATGTAAATTCGATCACATCGCCTATTATTGTACAGGCTGCGGCTGAGGCAGAGGAGGAGGCCAAGTTAGAGGTGCTTCCGGATGCCGATTCCTTTACAACGATCGAAGATCTTTCAAATCTGCCGGATACCGTGGACTCCGTACATGTGGCAGATAACGGTGCGGGCATTGTTGTGATCTTAAGCGGAGCCGGATACGGCGGCACCATGCAGATCATTGTCGGGATCACTTCCGATGGAACTGTTTCGGGCACAAAGGTTCTGGAACATTCGGAAACGGCCGGCCTCGGCGCCAGAGTCGCAGGTGAGGATTTCAGGAACCAGTTTGTCGGTGTTGATTCCAATCTCGATGGTGTCAGCGTGATCAGTGGTTCTTCGATCTCGTCTAACTGTTTTATCAATCTTGTGAAAGATGCGTTTACCGTATTTGATTCTGTACAGGGAGGGGGGAATTGATCATGGCAGAAAATAAGAAAAGCAAATTGAGCATATTGACTGCGGGTATCATTAAAGAAAATCCCGTTCTCGTACTGATCCTTGGAACCTGTCCGACGCTTGCGGTTACCACCTCGGCGACAAACGGTGCCGGCATGGGACTTGCGGCTACGATCGTTCTGATCGGATCCAACCTGGTTATATCACTGCTGAAAAATATCATTCCGGATAAGGTAAGGATTCCCTGCTATATCGTGGTGATCGCCGGCTTTGTTACCATGATCCAGATGCTGTTACAGGCTTTTGTGCCATCATTGTATGATGCACTCGGCCTGTTCCTGCCGCTGATCGTTGTTAACTGTATCATTCTCGGACGCGCAGAGGCATTTGCGAGCAAGAATACGGTCATCGATTCGGTGCTTGATGCCATCGGAATGGGAATCGGCTTTACCTTTGCGCTTGTGTGCATGGGTATTATCCGTGAGCTGCTTGGATACGGAACACTTTTCGGGATTCAGATATTCCCGGAAGGCCTCCCAACCATCTCGATCATGGGGCTTGCACCGGGCGGATTCTTCGCATACGGCTGCATCATAGCTGCGATCAACAAGATCACCAAGGGAAGAGCTATTAAGAAGAAAGATTTCGATTGTGAGAACTGTGCCGGCGGCTGTGAAGGCTGCGCAGGCGCTGCGGAAGGAGGATGTGCAAAATGACAGGTTTTATCGCAATATTGATCACGTCTATCCTTGTCGAGAACTTTGTGCTTTCAAAATTCCTGGCGATCTGTTCGTTCTTAGGCGTTTCAAAGAATCTGAAATCCGCAATGAGCATGAGCATCGCGGTTATCTTCGTCATGCTCGTGGCAACAGCGGTCACATGGCCGATCTACTATTTCATTCTGCTGCCGAACGGACTCGATTTTTTGCAGACGATCGTCTTTATCCTGGTGATCGCTGCACTGGTACAGTTTGTTGAGATGTTCATTAAGAAATCATCTCCGTCTCTTTACAGCGCGCTTGGAATTTTCCTGCCGCTGATCACGACAAACTGTGCTGTTCTCGGTGTTGTCGTTCTGAACATCACTAAGGCCTATACTTTTGCTGAGTCAATGGTGAACTCTCTGGGCGCAGGTGTCGGCTATATGCTGGCAATGTTCCTGTTCAACGGAGTACGCAGCAAGGTGGATAATGCGGATGTCCCCAAATGCTTCAAGGGGGTTCCGATCACGCTGTGTGCTGCTTCACTGGTATCTCTTTCGTTTATGGGATTCACCGGTCTTGTTACCGGACTGTTTGGTTGATGAGAGGTGAGTGCATATGAATAGTATAATGATTGCGATTATTGTAGTAGCGCTCATTGGACTTGTCTGTGGCGTGATGCTCTCCGTGGCTTCCAAGATTATGGCTGTTCCGGTTGACGAGCGCTTTGAACCGGTAAGAAACTGTCTGCCTGGAGCTAACTGCGGTGCCTGCGGATATGCCGGCTGTGATTCTTATGCAAATGCCCTTCTTGAGGATCCGTCTATCGGAGCCAATAAGTGTGTTCCGGGTGGCGCGGATGCCGCAAAAGGCATTGCTGCGGTGCTTGGCATCGATGCCGGAGAGGTGATCCCCATGGTGGCCAATGTTGGCTGCGGTGGTGACTGCAACAAATCCGGAGATAAATATCTGTGGCAGGGGTCGGATTCCTGCAAGGGCGTAAAAATGATGTTCGGAGGAAAGAATATCTGCTCCTTCGGCTGCCTTGGATACGGAGACTGTGCGGATGTCTGCCCGCAGAAGGCGATCAGTATCATCGATGGGATTGCCCGGGTCGATATGCGGGAATGCATTGGCTGCGGATTGTGCTTTAAGACCTGTCCTATGGGAATCATCAAGATGATCCCCAAGGAGGCAAAGGTTTCCATAGAATGCAGCAACAAGACAAAGGGAAAACCTGCCATGAGTGTCTGCAAGGTCAGCTGTATTGGCTGTGGCAAGTGTGCTAAGAACTGCCCGGAAGGCGCGATCACAATGGTCGAAAATCTTCCGGTCATCGATTACGACAAGTGTATCGGTTGCAGAAAATGTGCCGAAGACTGTCCGCGTAAGTGCATTGAGATCGTACGCGGTGGCATTATCTGACACATTATCTGACAAAAAAATATGGAAGGGCTGCCGCATAAAAAGTTGCGGCAGCCTTTTATCATTTCCGGCAGATAAAGTCCGCGCTTGACGGAATTTCCCGTGTGGTTTAAGATGAAATGGATTATGGACTGAATTATCATGCGAGGAGAAAACACTTTGGCAGCAGATCAGAGCAAAATCAGAAATTTTTGTATCATTGCACATATAGACCACGGAAAATCTACCCTGGCGGACCGCATTATTGAGCGGACCGGTCTTCTGACACAGCGGGAGATGCAGGATCAGATCCTGGATAATATGGATCTGGAGCGGGAGCGCGGCATCACCATCAAGGCACAGGCTGTGCGGACTGTGTATAAAGCACAGGATGGAGAAGAGTACATCCTGAACCTGATCGATACGCCGGGTCACGTGGACTTCAATTACGAAGTTTCCAGAAGTCTGGCAGCCTGCGACGGTGCCCTGCTTGTTGTGGATGCGGCACAGGGAATCGAAGCACAGACGCTGGCCAATGTTTATCTGGCACTGGACCACGACCTGGAAGTTTTTCCGGTCATCAACAAGATCGATCTGCCCAGCGCAGAGCCTGAGCGCGTGATCGATGAGATCGAGGATGTGATCGGGATCGAAGCGCAGGACGCACCGCAGATCTCTGCGAAAACCGGTCTGAATGTAGACGCGGTTCTGGAAGAGATCGTCAACAAGATCCCTGCGCCGGAAGGAGACCCGGGGGCACCTCTGCAGGCCCTGATCTTTGATTCAGTTTATGATTCCTACAAAGGCGTTATCGTTTCCTGCCGTGTCCTGGAGGGCAGGGTTAAGCGCGGCGACCGCATCCTTATGATGGCCACCGGCGCAGTCGAAGAAGTCGTAGAAGTCGGCTATTTTGGCCCGGGTCAGATGATCCCCTGCGAAGAACTTTCAGCCGGCATGGTAGGTTATATTACAGCCAGCATCAAAAATGTGGCCAATACCCGCGTTGGAGATACGATCACAAATGCGGACCGGCCCTGCAGCGAAGCGCTGCCGGGTTACAAAAAGGTAAATCCCATGGTTTATTGCGGCATGTATCCTGCCGATGGATCCAAGTACGGCGATCTGCGGGATGCACTGGAAAAACTGCAGTTAAACGATGCTTCTCTTTTCTACGAGCCGGAAACTTCGGTCGCTTTGGGTTTTGGCTTTCGATGTGGATTTCTGGGTCTGCTGCATCTGGAGATCATACAGGAGCGTCTTGAGAGAGAATACGCGCTGGATCTGGTCACGACGGCACCCAGCGTTATCTATAAAGTGCATAAAACAGACGGTACGGTCATTGATCTGACCAATCCGACCAACATGCCGGATCCTTCGGAGATCGATTATATGGAAGAGCCTATTGTGAAGGCTGAGATCATGGTTACAACAGAATTTGTGGGCCCGATCATGCAGCTGTGTGAAGAGAGGCGAGGCCAGTACCAGGGCATGGAATATATGGAACAGACGCGTGCCATGCTGCATTATCATCTGCCTCTCAATGAGATCATTTACGATTTCTTTGATGCCTTAAAATCCAGATCCCGCGGCTATGCTTCTTTCGATTATGAGATGCTCGGTTACGAGCGGAGCGAGCTGGTCAAGCTGGACATTCTGGTCAACCGCGAGGAGGTCGATGCGCTTTCCTTTATTGTATTTGCAGGTTCGGCCTACGAGCGCGGCCGCAAGATGTGCGAAAAATTAAAAGAGGAGATTCCGCGTCAGCTTTTCGAGATCCCGATTCAGGCAGCGATCGGCTCCAAGATCATAGCAAGGGAGACGGTCAAGGCCCTGCGCAAGGATGTACTTGCCAAGTGTTACGGCGGCGATATCACCAGAAAGAAGAAACTGCTGGAGAAGCAGAAGGAAGGCAAGAAGCGTATGCGCCAGGTGGGCAATGTGGAGATTCCGCAGAAGGCCTTTATGAGCGTGCTGAAGCTCGACGATAAATGATGATGAACGACTGCGCAATGATCTATGTGCATATCCCTTTTTGTATCAGGAAATGCGCATACTGCGATTTTCTGAGCTTTTCTGCTCCGCACTCTGTAAAAGAGGCATACAGAAAAGCTCTTCTTGCCGAAATATCCGCACGAAAAGAAGAAGCGGGCGGGAAATATATCTCATCTGTATTCTTCGGGGGAGGAACGCCAACCGCTCTGCCACCTGCATGGCTGGCAGAATTTCTGGATGCCCTGAGAAAAAATTATATATTTGCAGACGATGCGGAGATCACGACGGAAGCTAACCCCGGAACGCTTTGCGCAGAGGGGCTGCGCCTTTTGAAAAATGCCGGCTTTAACAGGATCAGCATCGGTGTGCAGAGTCTGAACGATCGTGAGCTGAAGGACCTTGGACGGATCCATACCGCAGAAGAGGCGGAAACTGCGTATCATCTTGCGCGCGAAGCTGGTTTTACAAACATTAACCTGGATCTGATGTCCGGGATTCCGGGACAGACAAAAACTTCCTGGGAAGATACCCTGCACCGGGTCTGTCGTATGGGGCCGGAGCATATTTCGGCATATTCTCTGATCATAGAAGAAGGCACTCTTTTTTTTGAAAATCAGGAGTCGCTGGAACTGCCGGACGAAGACACGGAACGGGAGATGTATGAAAGCACACGAAAGATCCTTGCAGAATATGGTTTCACGCAATACGAAATATCCAATTATGCAAAAGCCGGCTTTGCCTGCAGGCACAATATCGGCTACTGGACGGGGGTGCCTTATATAGGAATGGGACTTCATGCATCTTCTTACGATGGCAGGGCAAGGTGGACCAATGCAGGGGAGATGAGGGTTTATCTGGACCATTATGCAGGCGGACAATTCGAAGCCTCTGAAGGAACGGATTTCAACAGACCGGCTCCGGGATCGGCGCTAAGATGTGAGGAGGAGATCCTCACAGAGGAAGATCTGATGGCGGAATTTATGATATTAGGGCTCCGCATGAACCGGGGGATCTCCGAAGCCGAATTCGCAGCCAGGTTCGGATGCAGTATATGCAGTCAATATGGGGACCGGATCCGGAAATATACCGGGCTGGGACTTTTGACTGAGATGGCAGGACGCCTTTTTCTGACTGAGAAGGGACGGTCCTTAAGCAATATCGTTATGGCGGATTTTCTGCCCTGAAACAGGAATTCCGAAAAAGAAAAGAGAAAAATCTGCCGGATGGCAATCTGTACCGGATCGATACGGATGGGAGATAGAAGATCAAATGAAAAAAAATCAGTTTATCCGCATTCGCGGAGCTGCTGAAAACAATTTAAAACAACTGAATGTGGATATCCCCAGAGATCAGTTTGTGGTTATGACAGGCCTTTCCGGATCCGGAAAGAGTTCCCTTGCTTTCGACACCATTTATGCAGAGGGGCAGCGCCGGTATATGGAGAGCCTTTCTTCTTATGCAAGACAGTTCCTGGGCCAGATGGAAAAGCCGCGGGTTGAGAGCATAGAAGGTTTGCCGCCGGCCATTTCCATCGATCAGAAGTCGACCAACAGAAACCCACGATCGACAGTGGGTACTGTCACGGAAATTTACGATTACCTGAGGCTTTTGTATGCCAGGATCGGCATTCCCCACTGTCCGCAGTGTGGAAGAGAGATCCGTAAACAGAGTGTGGATCAGATGGTGGACCGGATCATGGAAAATCCAGAACGCACCAGGCTGCAGCTGCTCTCTCCGGTCGTCCGTGGAAGAAAAGGCCGCCACGAAAAGGTGCTCGAGCAGGCAAAAAAAAGCGGCTTTGTCCGGGTGATCGTGGATGGCAATCTGTATGAACTCTCCGAAAAGATCGAACTGGAAAAAAATAACAAACATAATATAGAGATCGTAGTTGACCGCCTTGTTGTGAAGCCGGATATGGGGAAACGTCTGACCGATTCGCTGGAGACTGCGATGGAGCTTTCCGGTGGTCTTGTCATGGTGGATTATCTGAATGGAAATATCGAGATCTTCAGTCAGAATCTATCCTGCCCGGACTGCGGGATCAGTGTGGAGGAGATCGAGCCGAGAAGTTTTTCTTTTAATAATCCTTTCGGGGCCTGTCCGGAATGTACAGGACTTGGCTATAAAATGGAATTTTCTGAAGAACTGATGATCCCGGATCCATCTCTTTCCATCATGCAGGGTGCCATTGTAGTAAACGGCTGGCAGTCCTGCAATACGGCCGGAAGCTTTACAAAAGCCATGCTGGATGCCCTGGCAAAGGAGTATGGTTTTTCCCTGGATACCCCATTTGAGGATTATCCGCAGGAGATCCATGACCTGCTCATATACGGGACAAACAGTCATGTGGTCAAGGTGCACTATAAGGGACAGCGTGGGGAAGGTGTTTATGATGTGACTTTTGAAGGCCTGATCAAAAACGTTGAACGTCGTTATCGGGAAACCAGCGGCGAGGCGACCCGTCAGGAATATGAGTCTTTTATGCGGATCTCAGACTGTACGCTCTGCAAGGGGCAGCGTCTGAAAAAATCATCCCTGTCAGTCACCATCGACGATAAAAATATCTACCAAGTGACAATGCTTTCAGTTACAAATCTTTTGACCTGCCTGGATACGCTGAAACTCAGCAGTCAGCAGCAGCTGATCGGAGCCCAGATCTTAAAGGAGATCCGTGCCCGTGTGCAGTTTTTAAAGGATGTTGGTCTGGACTATCTGACACTTGCCAGAAATACCGGCAGTTTATCCGGCGGAGAAGCACAGAGGATCCGCCTCGCGACCCAGATCGGTTCCGGCCTTGTGGGAGTGGCATACATACTGGATGAACCCAGTATAGGTCTGCATCAGAGAGATAACGGCAAACTGCTTGCGTCCCTAAAACAGCTCAGGGATATGGGAAATACCCTGATCGTTGTAGAACATGATGAGGAGACCATGCGGGCAGCAGACTGTATCCTGGATATCGGACCGGGTGCCGGAGAGCATGGCGGGGCGCTTGTCGCGATGGGCAATGTCGAAGATATCATTGCCGCACCGACTTCTGTTACCGGAGATTACTTAAGCGGCAGAAAAAGGATCCCGGTGCCGGAAACCCGAAGAGAACCCACAGGTTGGTTGAAGGTGAAAGGTGCCAGAGAACATAATCTGAAAAATATCGATGTGGATATTCCACTTGGCATTTTCACCTGTGTGACAGGTGTCTCAGGTTCGGGGAAAAGTTCCCTGGTCAACGAGATCCTTTACAAACGTCTGGCCAGAGATCTGAACCGTGCACATACCATTCCGGGAAAACATGCGGGAATGGAGGGAGAAAAGCAGCTCGATAAAGTGATCGCGATCGACCAGTCGCCTATAGGACGTTCACCAAGATCCAATCCTGCAACTTACACCGGCGTGTTCGATATGATCCGGGATCTTTTCGCATCTACTGCGGATGCAAAGGCCCGGGGTTACAAAAAAGGCCGGTTTAGCTTCAATGTGAAGGGCGGACGATGCGAAGCCTGCGCCGGAGATGGGATCCTGAAGATCGAGATGCATTTTCTGCCGGATGTATATGTGCCCTGCGAAGTGTGCCAGGGAAAACGTTATAACAGAGAGACACTGGAAGTAAAATATAAGGGCAAAAGCATTTATGATGTCCTGGATATGACGGTCGAAGAGGCACTTACATTCTTTGCGCCGATCCCGTCGATCCAAAGAAAAATACAGACCTTGTATGATGTAGGACTTTCTTATATCCGGCTTGGTCAGCCATCCACGACTTTATCCGGAGGAGAGGCACAAAGGATCAAGCTGGCCACGGAATTATCCAGAAGGAGCACCGGAAAGACCATCTATATTCTGGATGAGCCGACCACCGGCCTGCATTTTGCAGATGTACACAAACTGGTGAACATTCTGCAGCGGCTCACGGAAGGCGGCAATACGGTGATCGTGATCGAACATAATCTGGATGTGATCAAGACAGCGGATTACCTGATCGATCTCGGACCCGAAGGCGGAGACGGCGGCGGCACGATCGTTGCCCACGGAACACCGGAAGAGGTTGCGAAAAATCCGGCATCCTATACAGGGGCGTATGTAGCAGAATACCTGAACGCGGCACAGACACTCCTCAAAAACTGATCCGGGGAGATGCGTGCGGCATAGGGGACGTAAAATCCGCATCATAGATACGAGAGAAAAGGGGAATATTTATGGCAGCAGTTACAGATATCGGAATCGATCTGGGCACCTCCAGTATTCTGATCTATCTAAAGGGGAAAGGCATTGTGCTGAAGGAGCCGGCACTGGTTGCTTACGATAAAGACGCAGATAAGGTGAAAGCCATCGGCGAGGAGGCTCGTCAGATGATCGGTCGTACGCCGGGCAATATCATGGCCATTCGTCCGCTCCGGAAGGGTGTCATCTCAGACTATCTGATCACAGAAAAAATGTTGAATTATTTTATCCAGAAAGGCATGGGACGGCGTGGCTTCCGCAAGCCGCGGATCGTGATCTGCCTGCCGAGCGGTGTCACAGATGTAGAAAAGCGCGCGGTCGAGGAAGCAACTTTTCAGGCGGGCGCCAGAGAAGTATATCTGATCAGTGAACCTATCGCTGCAGCTATCGGTGCCGGGATCGATATTACGCGGCCATGCGGCAATATGATCGTGGATATCGGCGGCGGTGTTACGGATATTGTAGTCATTTCCATGTGCGGCATTGTATCGAATGCCTCTCTGCAGGTTGCGGGGGATAATTTTGATGAGGCGATCATCCGCTATGTCCGCAAAAAACACAGTCTCTTTATCGGCGAGCAGACAGCGGAAGCTATCAAGAAAAAGATCGGGACGGCATATCCCCTGATCAATGTCAGTACCATGGAGATCCGGGGGAGAAATGTGATCACCGGTCTGCCTAAATCCATCGTGCTCAGTTCTGAGGAGATCAGAGAGGCTATGACTGAGCCGGTCAATGCCATTGTAGATGCCATCCACAGTGTGCTGGAGCGCACACCGCCGGAGCTTGCTGCGGATGTTTCCCAGCGCGGCATCGTCCTTACAGGAGGCGGCGCTCTGCTGCCCGGCCTGGAGGAGATCATTTCGGAACGGACCGGCATTAATACGATGACAGCAGAAAATCCTGCTGCTGCGGTTTCAATCGGCACAGGAAGGTATATGGAAGTGATGAGCGAATTCGAACGCAGATGATCATGGAGTTTTTGCATGGAGAAAATCGAAGGATATGTGGAGCATATCGTTTACAGAAATGAAGAAAACGGTTATACGGTCATGACACTCACCGGATCCGGTGATGAGACGGCCTGCGTCGGTATTTTTCAGGAGATCCATGAGGGAGAATATCTGGAGGCCGAGGGGGATGCGACAGTGCATCCCACCTACGGACTTCAGTTTAAGGTCTCTCGATATTCGATCAAGATCCCACAGAACGGACTTGCACTGGAGCGATATCTGGCCAGTGGAGCGGTCAAGGGGATCGGCGCAGCCCTTGCTGCCAGGATCGTCCGCAGGTTTGGAGAAGACACCATGCGGATCATGGAGGAAGAACCTGAGCGGTTGGCGGAGATCAAAGGTATCAGTATCAGAAAAGCAAGAGAGATCGGAGAACAGATGGCAGAGCAGACCCAGATGCGCAATGCCATGATCTTTCTTTCGCAATATGGCATTTCTCTGGCTCTGGGAATCAAGATCTATAACCGGTATCAGGAAGGCCTGTACCGGGTCCTGCAGGAAAATCCCTATAAACTGGCAGAAGATATCGAAGGCATCGGCTTTAAGATCGCAGATGAGATCGCGGCAAAGATCGGCATCAGTGTGGATTCGGAATATCGCATCCGCAGCGGACTTTACTATACGCTTTCGCTTGCGGAAGGACAGGGACATATGTATCTGCCTCGGATCGAACTGATCCGGCGGGCAGAAGAGCTTCTGGGCGCAGAGAGAGAAATGCTGGAAAAATATCTGATGGATATGGCGATCGACAGGAAGGTGATCCTGCAGGAGGGCGTGGACGAAGACCATACCAAGGTGTATGGAGCCAGAGCGTATTATCTCGAGAAAAATACGGCCCGCATGCTGCAGGAGCTGAATAATTCCACCTCAGAGAACGAGGAGGGGATACGCAGACAGATCCATACGATTGAGGCGGCTGACCGGATCGAACTGGATGAGATGCAGCGGCAGGCTGTGCTCGCAGCGGCATGTAACGGTCTGCTGATCCTGACCGGCGGTCCTGGAACGGGAAAGACAACCACGATCAATACTATGATCCGTTATTTTGAAAGTCAGGAGCTGGAGATCGCTCTTGCGGCGCCGACGGGACGCGCTGCCAAGCGGATGACAGAAGCCACAGGTCATGAGGCCTCTACGATCCACCGCCTGCTGGAGCTTTCCGGCGTCGTGGATGAGTCTTCTGCAAGCGTCCGGTTTGAGAAAAATGCAGAGAATCCGCTGGAGCAGGATATCATCATCATAGATGAAATGTCCATGGTGGATATTTATCTGATGCATGCCTTGCTTTCGGCCATAGTACCAGGAACTCGTGTCATCTTTGTGGGTGATGTGAATCAACTGCCCAGCGTGGGACCGGGCAGTGTACTAAAGGATATGATCCGCTCAGAAGAGATCCCGGTCGTACGGCTGAATCATATTTTCCGTCAGGCTCAGGAGAGCGATATTGTTGTGAATGCCCATAAGATCAATGCAGGCATTCCCATACGGATGGACAATCACAGCAGGGATTTCTTTTTCCTGAAAAGAGATGATGTCCGGGTTATCCAAAAGGTCGTGCTGACACTGATCTCTCAGAAACTGCCGGGATATGTGGAGGCATCGCCCCAGGAGATCCAGGTGCTGACGCCTATGCGCAAGGGACCGCTTGGCGTCGAGAATCTGAATGTGATCCTTCAGAAGTATCTGAACCCGCCTGCCCCTGCCAAGGAGGAGAAGGAATTCGGAAGCGGCCTGTTCCGTGTGGGGGACAAGGTCATGCAGATCCGCAACAACTACCAGATGGAATGGGAGATCCGCGGCAAATACGGGATTCCCGTCCAGAGAGGGCTTGGAGTTTTCAACGGCGATCTGGGCATCATTCGCGAGATCAATCATTTTGCCTCGACCCTTACCGTAGAATACGAGGAGGGTAAGATTGCAGAATACACGTTTAAACAGCTTGATGAGCTGGAACTGGCCTATGCGGTGACTATTCACAAAGCGCAGGGAAGTGAGTACCCTGCTGTAGTGATCCCGCTTCTCGGCGGTCCTAAGATGCTGATGACCAGAAATCTTTTGTATACAGCTGTGACCCGTGCCAGAAAATGTGTGGTCCTGACAGGAAGTGAAGAGACTTTCCGCCAGATGCAGGAAAACACTCTGGAGGAGCGGCGCTATACCTCGCTGGATCTTTATATGAAAGAGTTTGGTGCGGATGAAGCCATTGGAAGATAATTTTTTTGCAGACAGTGTTTCTGCATTTCTGAAGATTCGAAAGAACGTATAAAACGGTCGCGTTCCGGGAGAGAGATTGGAAAAGGAGAAACGATTGGAGAAGAAAAAAATCTCCGGCAATCCGCTCCGGATGCTCCCGGACCTCTTGTATCCCAGACGCTGCCCTGTGTGCGATGGGATCCTTGGCCGGAATGAAATTTATGTCTGCGGGCCCTGCCGGAAGAAAGTATCCTTCCTGCAGGGCCCTTTGTGTTTTCGTTGCGGCACACCGGTTTCGGAAGGACAGGAGTATTGCCACGTTTGCAGAAGTGAAACCTTCCATTTTGAAAGAGCACTTGCACCGTTTGCCTATCAGGGAGAGATGAAGGAATCCATGATGCGACTGAAATATAAGGGGCGGGCAGAGTATGCCCATTTTTACGGAAAGGCAATGGCTTTGTTTTTTCAGCGGCACATGCCTCTTTTTGAACCGGATGTTCTGATACCGGTGCCGATCCATCCCAGTCGCTACAGAAAAAGAGGATATAATCAGGCGGAATTGATCGCCCGTGAAGTCTCTTGCATGCTTTCTGTACCTGTCGATACCGGGATCCTTTATCGCAGGAAAAAGACCAAAGCACAGAAAGAACTGGGAAGACGGGCCCGCCTCCGCAATCTGAAGGATGCCTTTGGCGTAAAAGACAGATGCCCTTACCGAAGGGTTTTGCTGATCGACGATATCTTTACGACCGGAAGCACAATCGAACGGATCTCAGCGCTTCTTTTGGAAAACGGTGCATCAGAGATCGTTGCGCTCTGCGCGCAGAGGGTAGTCGTCACCCTGTAGGGGGTTGTATGGAATCGCATACATTTTACGGAAAATGTTCTAAAGATTGAAAAACACAGCCCTCTGTGGTACACTTATCCTGTATGAGTAGGTGCAGAAAGCACAGGAAAGGAGACTCGTTATGGTTGATGAAAAACGGCTTCGTGCGATGATCGATCTGGCGCGTTTCGAACAGATAGAAGGCAAAGAAGATCTGCGGATCTGTAATTTTTATAAAAGCGATTTTGTGACACTGGCTGTCATCAAGAACTTTTTTCTGATGACACTGGGCTACTTCATGGTGCTCGCAGCAATCGGCATCTTCTTTCTGGATTACCTGATGGACAATTTTAAATATATCAATACCAACAATCTGCTGATCCTTGTGGTTGGCGGTTATCTGGTGGTGCTTGGTGTCTATACGATCATAGAAATCATCATAGCGCTTGTCCGCTATTCCCGCGCGCTGGATGCGGTGGACGAATTCGACGATAAACTCAAGGATCTCGGCCTTGCTTACCAGGGTAAGACAAGAAAACCGCAGAAAACACAGGAAAAGAGGAATAAAAAATGACTGGATTACGGGAAAAACTGGAAGATTTTTATGCAAAATACGGCTCTTTCATCATGCCCGTACTGAAATTTGCGATATCCATGCTGGTGTTCGTGGGAATCAACAACTTTCTGGGTTATCTGGCATTTCTGAACAATCTGGTCGTGGTGATCATTCTTGCTGCGCTCTGCGCCATTCTTCCCTGGAACGGTATGGTCATCATAGGCATGGTCATGATCATCCTGCATTGTTTTGGCCTGAGTCTGCCGGTCGGCATGTTTGCTGTCATCCTGTATCTGATCATGGTTCTGTTCTACTTCAGGTTTGTATCCACAGATGCAGCAGCAATTCTGCTTACGCCCTTTGCATTTAAGTTCCATATTCCGGGTATGGTGCCTGTCACGCTTGGCATCGTACGCTCTCCGGCATCGGCAGTATCGGCTGCATTGGGTATCATTTCCTGGGAATTTCTTAAGATCGTCAACGATTCTGCATCTGCGATCGCATCCGCGGAGAGCAGTTCCGCTTTGGATGTTTTAAAGGGGATCCTTGATCAGATGATCAACGATCAGGAAATGTTTCTTCTGGTCATCGCATCGGCGGCCGTCATACTTGTCATGTGCCTGATCCGCACGGTATGTTCTGTATATTCCTGGCAGATCGCAGTCATTGCGGGCAGCCTTGTATACCTTGTCATCTGTTTCCTCGGCGCTACTTTCCTTGGCGTGGAGACGGATATTCTGTGGCTTGTAGTGGGGATCGCCATTCCCGCAGGTATATGGATCCTGCTTTCCTTTATCTTTTACGATGTTGATTTCGCATCTGCAGAGCGCCTGCAGTTTGAAGATGATGAATATTATTATTACGTAAAGGCTGTACCAAAGCGTCTTTCTCCTGAGAAGGTACGTCAGCTGGAGCGTGCTGCAGAGCAGGCTGATAAGAACCGTGCTGCGGAGGAATCGCAAAGAAGCCGGGAACAGGACGGCAATGCAGACATGACTTCCAATTCGAGTAGGCGTCAGGCGAATTCCGATTACAGACCGGCCGGCAGACGGCCGCAGGAGCGAAGAGGGATGGATGTCCGTTCCACTGCCTCCGGCAGCGGTGGTTCCGGTGTGCGCCTCAGTCAGACCCAGATCCTGAACCGGGATGAGATCCTGCGCCGGGCAGATCAGAATGCGCAGTCAAATCGGAACGCAGGGGCGGATCTGAATGCTCGAATAAATCCGAAGGAGCAAGGCACACCAAAAGAAAACCAGAACGAAAACATCGATCTGGAATTGAAACTGGAGGATACGCTGAATCATCTTTCATGAATTTGCAATAACAATAACCAAAACAAAAATAAGATTTTATTAATGCAATATGCAGAATGACAGGCAGCGATAAGTTGCACAGGATCAAAGAAAGGAGGTACACATAGTTTGGATGCGTTTGTGACATGGCTTCGTATCAATGTACTGGAGTGGATCGCTCCGCCAAAACATATAGAGATCATCGATATCGTGCAGATCTTTCTGATCGCTTATTTTGTGTATCACCTGATCCTGTGGGTGAAAAACACCAGAGCTTACGCACTCTTAAAAGGTATCATTTTTATATTGGCCTTTGTGGTGATCGCGATCATCCTGAGAATGGATGTCATCGTGTGGGTAATGAGCAATCTGAGCGTTGCGGCGATCACTGCCGTTGTTATTATTTTCCAGCCGGAGCTCCGGAAGGTTCTCGAACAGGTCGGACATAAAAACTTTTTCCAGTCTATATTCAAGGGCGTAAGAAGCGAGGATGACAACATACGTTTTTCGGACACAGTCATCAACGAGCTGGTCCATGCTTCTTTTGATATGGCAGAGGTGCATACCGGTGCATTGATCGTTCTGGAAAGAGATGTGATCCTTGACGAATACGAGAATACCGGAATCGAGGTGGATGGCAAGCTGACCAGTCAGCTGCTGATCAATATTTTTGAAAAAAACACACCACTTCATGACGGAGCGGTCATAGTCAGGAACGACAGGGTGGCTGCAGCAACCTGCTATCTGCCCCTTTCGGAAAATATGGACCTGAATAAGAGCCTGGGAACAAGGCATCGCGCGGGTATCGGAATCAGTGAGGTGACAGATTCGCTCACGATCATTGTTTCTGAAGAGACCGGCGGGGTTTCCTATGCGATCGAAGGGGGTCTTCATAAAGTGTTTACACCCAATGAACTGCGGGAGGAACTCCACAATATCCAGAAGATCCATAACAGCAACAACAGAATAAAGAGAAGGAGGCAGAAGAAAGCTGATGAGAAAGAAACTGCTTAGTTTTTTTACAAACAATCTGCCTCTTAAGATCATGTCTGTGCTGATCGCAATCGTTATCTGGTATGCGGTTGTCAACCTGAGCGATCCGGTTCAGACAAATTCTTATACCTGTACGGTGAACGTAGAGAATGAAAGCTACATAGCCAACGGTAAGCAGAGCTTTTATATCGAAAATGAATATAAGACGGTTACGGTTTATGTGAAGGACAACCTTTCTGTTCTGAACAACCTGCAAAATACATCTATCACTGTAACTGCCGATCTGACGCAGATCGTGGATCTGGAGCGGGAACCTGTCATGGTACCGCTTACTGCAACGATTCCGGGGGTCGATCAGGAAAATATAACCCTTTCCCGTACCACGATCCCGATTGTGATCGAGGATGTCGCCAGCCAGGAATTCCCGATCGTTGTGGATATGGGAATCACAACACCGGCAAGCGATTATGAGGTCGGAACGACAACACCGAGTCAGTCCAGCGTCACGATCAATGGTCCTGAATCAATCGTCAGCCAGATCGACAGTGTCATTGCCCAGATCGATGTGGCCGGCATGACAGAGAGCGGAGAGAAGACTGCTACGATCAAACTGCTGGATAAAGCGCAAAATACGATCTCTACCAGTACCATAGCGGACAATCTGACCTTTGACGGGGCCGGTACACTGGATGTTACTGTTGCAGTGGAACTCTGGAAAAAACATACGGGCGTCGGCTTCTCCGTCGGCTATTCCGGCACACCAAAAGCGGGTTATAAGGTGACCAATATCACAACGGTGCCCACGGATGTCAGTGTTGTAGGTAATACTGAGGATACGGAAATACTTGCCGGACAGAATGACATGATCACGATACCGGCGGACAGAGTTTCTGTTGAGGGTAAGGATTCAGATGTTGTCACAGAAGTCAAGATCAGCGATCTGCTGCCCGGTGATATGCGACTGGCCGAAAACAATAACGATACGATCATGGTCTATGTAACGATCATGCCTGAGGACAGCGAAGAGTATAAGGTCGATGTTGATCAGATCCAGACAGACAATATCGATCCGGATCTTACGGTTTCTTACGACCAGACAGAGCTGGTATTGCGTGTCGAGGGAACAGAAGACAGCCTCAAACAGCTCTCGGACAGCACTGTAAGCTGTACAATAGACTTGAAAGATTATAAGGCGGGAGATTATACCTCCGTGCCTGTGAAGGTTGTACTTCCGGATGGATGTACACTGCTTACGGATGCAACGATCAATATTCATTTAAAATCGTCGACATCCGGAGCCGATACAGGGAGCAGTCAGGAAAGTGCTGCCGACAGCGGAACCGCCGAAACGACCAACCTGAAGGCTGAAAGCATCGGGTCCTGAAGGAATCCCGGGGGATCTGGTCTGAGAAAGGGAGAAAAATATGCTCACGAAAACCTTGACAGTTGTTAACCCATCCGGGTTCCACCTGCGACCGGCAGGTGTTCTGTGCAACAAAGCAGGAATGTTTCACTGCCGAATTACATTTGCCCACGAAGGCGAAAGTACACAGGCCAATGCAAAAAGCGTATTAAGTGTTCTGGCTGCCTGTGTAAAGTGCGGGGATGTGATCACTTTGACCTGCGACGGAGAAGATGAGGAGGAAGCGATGGAAACGGTATCCGGGGCAATATTGTCCGGCCTTGGAGAAGAGTAGTTCCATTGCAAAAATATATGAAAAAGAAGAGAAGAATACTGCTTGGAATCGCAGCTGCGCTGATCATGCTCCTGGCATATCCGTTCAGTGTTATGGCAGATGTGGATTACTCGATCACTTATGGTGTGGATACGAATGCGGCGGAAGGATGGCCCCAGGCGGAGGATATAGCCGGTCAGGTCGGATGTGTGATCGATGTCGATACCGGTGCGGTTTTGTTTGGCAAGGGATGCACCGCTTCCCGTTACCCGGCAAGCATCACGAAGATCATGACGGCACTTCTTACACTGCAAAACTGCGACCTGAACGCGCAGGTGGCCATGGATGAGACTGCGGTTGCAGAAGCTTATTCCGGCAGTTCCAATATCATCCCCCAGGTAGGGGAAGTCTTTACAGTGGAGCAAATGCTGCAGATGCTGCTCATTAAATCCGCAAACGATGTAGCAACGGCTCTGGCTGTCTATCAGGCCGGATCGGTAGATGCCTTTGCGGAATTGATGAATCAGAAGGCTCTGGAACTTGGCTGCACAAGCACGCATTTTGCAAATGCCAATGGTCTGGAGAATGATGCGCATTACACCAGTGCATATGATATGTGCCTCATTACCAAAGCTGCGCTTCAGTACGATAAGTTCCGCGAGATCATCTCCATGCAGGATGTAACGATCCCGGCCACGAACCTGAGTGCAGCACGCTATTACGAGACGCATGTTGAGAATATCAAGACAGGCAGTGCATATTACAATCCGGATGTGATCGGCGGCAAGACAGGATATACGGATATTTCCCAGAGCACTCTGGTCCTTTGCGCACAGAGGGACGGAAGGACCCTGGTCGGCTGTATTATGGGGGATGACGGTGCGCAAATCTGTGCAGATATGAATGCCATTCTGAATTACGGTTTTGACAACTTTGAGAATATTGACGTGACTTACGGCTGCGAAACAATCTCCGGTCAGTATGCTACAGTCCCTAAAGGCCTTAAAACGGCAGATCTGGATGTGGCAGGCTCAGCGGATACCGATGGAAATATTGTTGTCAATTATATGTACAAGGGTGCGCAGCTTGGCACGATCGTCATGAGCGAGGACAATTACGCCAAACTTTCCGATCTTCGGGAAGAGGAAAAAGAAGCGGCCGACAAAGAACGGGAAGAGGAAAATAAAAAGATCACGACGGGAAGCACAAAGAGCGACGATGAGGAAGTGGATGTGGATACATCCGCTAAGTCTGAAGACGAAGATGAAGAAACAAAGACAAGTACATCATCGGTACCTACGGAGATCCTACATTATGTCATTTACGGAATGCTCGGTTTTATCGCATTGCTGATCATCCTGATTATAGTGGGGATCGCCCGCAACAGCAAACGTCGTAAGGAATATGAAAAACGGAGGAAGGAAGAGTGAAAGTACTTGTAACAGGCGTGAAAGGCCAGCTTGGCTATGACGTCATGAATGAACTGAAAAAAAGAGGCTATGAGGGAGTCGGTGTGGATGTAGAAGAAATGGACATTACCGATCCCGCAGCAGTAGATAAAGTGATCAAAGAGGCGGGCGTGGACAGCGTTGTACACTGCGCGGCCTGGACAGCGGTTGATGCTGCCGAAGATCACGAAGAGGTCTGCCGCAAGGTAAATGCCTATGGTACGGAAAATATCGCGAAAGTCTGCAAAGAGCTGGATATTCCCATGGTCTATTTAAGCACAGACTATGTATTTGACGGACAGGGAGAGCGCCCCTGGGAGCCGGACGATCCGGTCGTAAAACCGCTGAATGTTTACGGACAGACAAAATATGAGGGCGAAAAAGCCATTACTGATAATCTGGATAAGTACTTTATCGTAAGGATCGCCTGGGTGTTTGGCGTGAACGGCAAAAATTTCATCAAGACCATGCTGAATCTGGGTAAAACGCACGATACACTTACGGTTGTGTGCGATCAGATCGGTACGCCGACCTATACTTATGACCTTGCCAAACTGCTTGTGGATATGCTTGAGACAAAAGAGTATGGCTTCTACCATGCGACCAATGAAGGCGGATATATCTCATGGGCTGAGTTTGCGGAAGAGATCTTTAAACAGGCAGGCATGCATGTTACGGTAAAACCTGTGACCACCGCAGAATATGGTGCAAAAGCGGTACGTCCCTTCAACAGCCGTCTGGAGAAGAAAAAACTGACAGAGCATGGTTTTGCAAGACTTCCGGAATGGAAAGACGCGCTGTGCAGGTATCTGAAGGAGATTGAATATTGAGTGCGAAAGCAGTAGTTTTATCACCGCAGCAGAAAAGAAACAGAAGGATCTGCATCCTTCTGTTTCTTGCCGCTGTTTTTATATTTTATTCCCTGTGGGCAAGACTGCAGGCTTACAACGATCCGCCGGATGAGTCCATGCGTTTCGATGTGGTTTATTTTATCGCAAATCACGGCGCACTGCCGGACGGAAGGGATCCGGAGATCCGCAATGAGATGTGGGGAATCTCTTACGCATTTAACCCGATCCTCGCTTATATGATCATGGCGATCCCGGTAAAGATCGCAAGTTTCTTTACGGATTCCCTGTGGATTCTGGTTCTTTCGGCAAGATATGTGAACGTAGTCTTCGGTACTCTGACTGCATTTCTTACCGTGCTGATCGGAGAGAAGCTCTTTTCGGGAAAAGAAAAATATCTTTTTATCTCCATGGTGGTTTTTCTGCCGGAATTTATTTTTATTAACTCCTATGTCAATATAGATTCCATGGCGGTATTGGCCACTGCCCTGATCGTATATCTCTGGATCCGTGTGCTGGAATCCGGCTGGACATGGAAGATCTGTCTTGCAATGGGGGCATCTCTCTCCCTGTGTGCGCTTTCTTATTACAACGCATATGGATATATCCTCTGCAGTCTGATCTTCTTTATCATCACGATCATGTTTTGCAGAAGGGAAGGTGCTTCGGCACATTTTCTGATCACTCGTGCGGCTTTCATTATCCTGATCGTTGCGATCCTGGCCGGCTGGTGGTTTCTTCGGAATTATATGCTGTACGATGGTGATATTCTTGGCAGCAAAACCTCTACGGCTTATGCAGAGATGTATGCGATTGAGGAACTGAAGCCCTCCAACAGAGAAACACCACAGTCGGTGGGCGTATCGCTGCTTGGCATGCTTTTCGCAAACGGAAGCTGGAACCATAACTGGCTTGCAACGGTTGCCATGAGCTTTGTAGGAACCTTTGGCGCCATGACCATTCCCATTCCGGAGGTGATCTGGAAAAGCTATATCTTATATTATGCTTTGGCGGCAGTCGGGGTTCTCTGCAGTCTGCGGGTTCTGTTTTCTTTAAAACGCAGCAAGGTTGAGTACTCCCGGGAATTAAAGGCCGGCAGGCTGGTGGCCATCAATAAAAAGATCATCGTGGAGGACAGCTGCAGCATCCGTTCGGTATTCAACTGGACCATGCTGGCGGCGATGATCATTCCCATTGTCTTGCTGACTTACTATGCATATGCCTCGGACTATCAGGCACAGGGACGCTACCTGATGCCCATGCTCATACCTTTTATGTATTTTGTGACTTCCGGTATCAAAAAGATCGTGAGCACGATCATCAGAAATGAGAAAGCACAGTCTGTAGTTTATGTTGTTCTGACGGCAATTTTTGCGGTCACGGCGGTTTATGTATATGCCACGGTTTTGGTGCCCTATTATCTTGGATGAGAATACAGTTTACCTTTGCCCAATGTTGAATCCGGCCGGAAAGAAGTTGTCCCGGGATAACGATGTTCCGGATTCTGATCAAAGAAATAAAAACACAAAAAATAAGCATACGAGGCAATCACAGTGCCTTGCATGCTTATTTTTTTGTAACATTTTACACCCCGATTCACGCGATGCGTTTTCCTATCATTCCGGATATGCCGGTATTTGATTGCTGTAAACCACTTCCTGTCCATCAATGGAGGGAATGGTCATGCGCCTGTAAAATTCTTCAGTCACTTCATCGAGCTTTTTTCTTGATTCTTCATGCACATAATATAAAGCAACATAGGGATTTGGTCCATGTTCTTCGACGGTCTCTCCGTCCTTGTAAAAGATCCATGGCTTGTCGACAGCAGGATGTTCAGCCAGGGCTCGCGGAACAGACTGATCTTTGATCGTAAGTTCTCTGCCCTGAAAGTAAATGACAGCACCGTGGCAAAGCGGTTTTTGCGGATCGTGACGGATCAGCATCCTTTGAAGTGCGGGCCGATCGTACACGGAATTTAAGAGCAATTCTTCCATATTAAAACCGAAAACAGTATCTGTCAGTTCGTGCTCATATCCGAAGAAGCGGGCAGCGATCTCACAGACCTGGATCCCTTCTTCCGGTTTCCAGAAAAACTGCATGGAAAGCGCACCATCCATCTGTCCGGTCTTTTCGATGTAAGACTGCAGCAGTGCTGTAGCATCGTCCGCAACCCTGTCATAAAGCCGGGAAGGGTAAATGTTTCTGGTGCTGATGGGAATGCTGTTGGGATCGACGGCAGTTTTTTCGCGGTCGGCAATGCTGATCACATGTACCTTTCCCTCCAGCACCCATGTCATCATATTAAATTCAAATCCGTCGTTGTATTCTTCCAGAAGAATCTGTTTTCTGTCCGAGAAGGCAGCGGCTTTAGGTGCAAATTTCTTCAGCTCTTCTTCGTTATGGATCACATAAATTCCGCGGGAACCGTATTTATCCAGCGGCTTTGTAACCATGGGAAAATGCATGTCAGAGAACTTTGCGTCCGTCTGTTTGTCGTCCGTCTGTTTCGATTCAGAATGCACTTCCACAGATTCGTTCATCGCCGGGTAGAGAGTATGTTTCGGAGAGGGAAGCCCCAGCTTGGAGAGCAGTGCCCTTGTTGCAGATTTATCCCGGTACCAGTCCAGCTGGTCCGGCTTCAGGTAGCAGGGCAGCCCTGCACGGTCCGCGATCTTAACCATGCATTCCAGCAGCAGATCTGAAAAAGAGGTGATGATACCATCCACCTTTTTTTCTTTGCACAGATCTGCGATCGCCTGGATGTTGGTTACCGCAATGACATAGTTTTCGTCTGCAAAAGCGCGGGCCGGACCATCCGGGTAGCCGTCGCAGACGATGGTATAATAACCTCGTTCTTTCGACTTTTTTGTGAGGGAAATAAACTCCCCAAGACTTCCTAAGATCAGTAGACGATGCTGCATAGGGCATCCTCCTTTTGCTTTGTGTAAAATTAAAGGCATTTCTTTAAAATATCAACCACTTTTGCCATTTCCTCCCTGCCGTATCGTTGATCGCAGGGCAGAGGCAGGATATTGGCTGCCCAGTCGTATTCTGCCGATTCCGGTGCCGCATCGCGGACTACATTGGACCAATAGGTGGGCACAAAAATTTTTTCTGCAGCCATTTTTTTGCGGAGTGTCATGCCATCTTTATGATAATAAGGATAGCAGAAGGGGCCTTCCGGGACAATCCCGGAAAATGGATGGTCAGAGGGCAAAGCTTTTTTTAAATAAAGATAATTGTCCAGCCTGCGCTGTTTTACCGTTTCATAATCGATCCCCTTCAGCAGGTTCTGCGTCAGTTTTGACATTTTGCGTATCGGTGCCTGGTGATACGTTCCGGCATTGTCCAGCATTGCCTGATAATACTTGCCGGCATTTTCCTCGTAGCGGCCGAGTATATGGCTCATGCGCCCTGCGGAGAGATCCGCCGGGAGATTTGAAAACGCTTCCTGAAGCGACAGGTCCGTTGCAAGATAGGCTCCATCACTCACGCCGAAGTATTTGCGGACAGAATAGAGTGTGTCTACTCCGGAAAGGGGCTTCTGGAAAAAAGCATGCGTGTGGTCCACGATCACATTGCGGAATTGTTCCTGATAAGCAAGGATTGCCGCATCTGTCAGATGTCCGTAATAGCTGACCAGATAAACCGCTTCATCATCCGCACATTTGTGGTCCAGCAGAGGACTGGCGTTTTCATCCATGGAATACCAGTCGAGTTCGATGCCGGCAGCTGTGCAGGCTTCCGGCACGGAATCGCACAGAAAAACAGGGAGGTACAGTTTTCTGTACCCCCTGCATTTTGCAAGATAAGTAAGTGCAGTCCGCCCAAGATTTAAATGGTAAAGGCCTGGATAATATTCCCTGCCTGTCAATTCTTCCAGCTCAAAGTAGCCGCCGATCTCAGTCTTCATCGTCCACATCCTTCCGACGTACAACATAATGGGGCAGTTTCTTGGCTTCGTTCAGGATATTCATCAGATAATTTCCGATGATTCCTATGGATAAAAGTGTCAGTCCGAAGAAGGCCAGCATGACCAGCATCAGAGAAGTCCAGCCTTGAACGGAAGTACTGAAGATCAGATACCGGATAAAGAAAAACAGACCCATGATAAGAGCAACCACAAAACTGATAATGCCGATGTTGCGCACAAGGATCAGCGGAAAGGCCGTGTGGGCTGTGATATCGTAGATCAGATCGTGCAGCAGCCTTTTAAAAGTATATCCGCTGTGGCCGTAAGCTCTTGCTGCATGCTCCACAGGAACGTTGATGATTCTGTTCGAAGTCTGCACCAGCAGGTTGCCGATCTGCGGCTGATAGGTGTTGGTCTGTACGATCGCATCCACCAGAAATCTGCGCAGAAGACGGAAACTGGTGATCTGCAGGTTGGGATCTTTGCCCAGCATTTTGGAGGTTGCCCATACAGATACCTTTGTGCCCAGGCGACGGATCGGTCCGTGCTTTCTGCCTTCGTAGCTTGCAATGATAGCATCCACATCGTCCCGTTCGTTCATTACCTTGATCAGTTTGGGGATCTCCTCCGGCGGATGCTGGAGATCATCGTCCATGGTGATGACAAAATCCCCTTTCACGTGGGAGAAACCACAGAAAAGTGCCGGGTGCTGACCGAAATTCCTGGCCATCTGGATGATGCGCACCCGCTTGTCTGCAGCTCGCAGCTGCTGCATGACCTCATAGGACTTATCTTTGGAACCGTCGTCCACAAGGATCAGTTCGAAAGGCTGATGCAGCGTCTTGTCGAAAACGGCAGCCAGCCGCTCGTGTAATTCAATTAATGTATGTTCCGAGTTGTAGACAGGAACTACTACGGAATACAAAGGCATATAATGCCACCTCTTCTCTATGTTCTTATATATGTTAGCGGTTTATTTACAGGTTTTCCATGATTCCGCTTTTCTGGCATTAATCATATCATTTTCACTATTTCATTGCAAGCACGGCAGGAGAGTCCGGGCGGGAGAACAGAGATTTTAAAGCTTAAAAATGATATAGGAAAGGCATGGCATCATCAGGATATAAGCCCTTCACAATAGTCAACAATTTTCTCTGCCAGTTTCATAGCATCTTCTATATCTTCTCCTAAAGCGGTGAAATCGTCCTTATAACGGGACTCTGCCTCCCAGCTGTTAAGCGTGGAAGCGAGGATGCGTATCTCGTTTTCGAAGGGAAGCGTGACACCGATCGTTTTTAATTTGTTGATCTGGGCCCGGACATCGTGGTTTTCCACATAGTTTTCCCCGTTCATTTCTACAATAAACTTCAGCCCAAATTCGATACATTGCTGCAGATTATAGCAGCAATCATCTATGTAAGCATCGTCCAGGGAGACATTCCGGTAATCATTCTTTGCGTTAAACAGTTTCACTTTGGCACGAGCCAAAAGTTTGCTCATAACAGTTTTACTCCTTTCCGGATATTCTGATCAATCTGGGAACCCTTATCTATGCGGTCCAGCCACAGGATATCGGCATTGTAGCCGCAGGCTTCCTGTATGCATTCTGAAACTTCATTTTTTGCATCCGTGCTTATAAAATTTTTTTTCAAACTGATGGCAAGATCGATATCACTGTGCCTTCCGCAGCGTATGTTTATACTGCTGCCGAATAAAATTGCGCTGTCAATCCTGTCATCCTTTTTGAGCACTTGATAAATTGCCAGAATCGCGCGCTGTTTTAAAGGATAAACTCTGGAAATATCGAAATAATCCGTTTCTGCAATGATCGGAAAATGATAAATTTGATTTCTTGCGTCCTCCCAGGTCGTGGCAAGAACCGGACACTTTTTTTCGATGTCTTGTTCCTTCTCGCCGAGTGCGATTTCGTAAACCTGGTCGATCGAAATCTGCCAATATGCAGCCAAAGCAGCATATGTTTTGATACTGCATTCTGCCGGCTTTTTCTTCCCGGAGAGCAGTTCATACAGAGTTGTGTATGGAATCTTGCTGCCTTTTGCAACTTTATATGCACTTTCTTTTCGACTGTACAGAAAATCCTTAAGCATTGCTGATCTCTCCATTCCACCACACTTGAGCTGGCGCCTCTGATAGTGCAAATATATTTTTTCTATCATTATTCCGGTAGATATTATAACTGAATTCAGATATAACTGTCAACAGATATACTGATCTGATAATTTACGAGGATAGGCGAGGGTTCACTTAGACCTTGCACGCCCGCATCAAAGATGCTATAATCACTTGAAGTATGTCCTGCACATGCTTATTTTGCATGATAAAAACAGGCACAGTATGAAATCGCAAGAGGTGGAATCCAAACATGGAACCGAAAGAAACAAATGTAGCGGAAGCCGCAGCGGCCGAAGGTACAAAGAAATACAATCCAAGGGCAAAAGACTATATTCAGCTGCATCTTAACATCATGCTTTTTTCGCTGACCAGTCTTTTTTCCAAGCTGGCATCCAATCAGTATAAGGCAAACGGGATTCACAGCGGATTGCTGTATTTGTTCCTGTTTCTGATGGTTGCCAATTGCGGCGTTTACGCGCTTGCCTGGCAGCGGGTGATCAAGAAATTTGAACTGACGACAGCATATGCAAACAGGAGCGTTTATCTGATCTGGTCACAGGTCTGGGCGGTCATTATCCTGCATGAGAGTCTTACCGTGCAGAATATTATAGGAATCCTGATCGTACTGATCGGAGTATTGGTGGTGCAGAAGAATGGATAAAACATTTATGCTGATGATGCTGGGCGGCACTTTCTTCTCTGCTATATCCCAGATCTTACTAAAACAGAGTGCAAACCGGGAACATGCGTCTTTCTGGAAAGAATATCTGAACTGGCGTGTGATCCTGGCCTACGGTATGTTCTTTGGCGTGATGCTGCTGAACACATACTGTTATACAAAAGTAGATATGAAGTACGGACCGGTCATCGATACGGCAGTTTATATATTTGTGCTGCTGCTTTCCTGGCTGATCCTGAAAGAAAAGATCACAAAGGGAAAACTCATCGGAAACGCGATCATCATCGTGGGGATCCTGGTCTATACAGTTCCCTTTCCGATCGGATCATGAAGAAGCGACAGACTGATTAAGAGGAACAGATCATGAGAATTGACTTTAACAGACCGCCTTATGTCGGCGCAGAGCTGGAATATATCAGACAGGCGGCAGAAGAAAACCAGAAACTCTGCGGGGATGGTCCCTTTACAAAAAAATGTTCGGCGTGGATGAAGGAATGTCTGCATACAAAATATTCCCTTCTCACAACATCCTGCACACATGCGCTCGAGATGGCGGCCTATCTCTGCAATCTCGAGCCGGGAGATGAAGTCATCCTTCCCTCCTATACCTTTGTGTCGACGGCAGATGCATTTGTGCTACGCGGCGCAAAACTGGTATTTGTAGATATCCGTCCGGATACCATGAACATCGATGAGAAACTGATCGAGGCAGCGATCACGGATCGTACGAAGGTGATCGTCCCGGTCCATTATGCAGGTGTATCCTGCGAGATGGATACGATCATGGATATTGCCAGACGGCATAACCTTAAGGTGGTTGAGGACGCTGCACAGGGTGTGCATGCCACTTACAAGGGAAAAGCGCTGGGAACGATCGGAGATTTCGGCTGTTTCAGCTTCCATGAGACCAAGAATTATACCATGGGAGAGGGCGGTGCCCTTCTTTTCCAGGAAGATCGATATCTGGAAAAGGCGGAGATCCTTCGCGAAAAAGGGACAGACAGAAGCAAATTCTTCCGTGGACAGGTGGACAAATACACATGGGTGGATTTTGGGTCCTCTTACCTGCCCAGCGAGATGAATGCCGCATATCTTTATGCACAGCTCGAGGCGGCAGATCAGATCGACGCTAAGCGTATGGCCATCTGGAACCGTTACCACGAGGGCTTAAAACCGCTTGCGGATAAGGGACTGATCGAGCAGCCCTTTGTTCCGGAACATATCGTCCATAATGCACATATGTATTATATCAAGACAAAAGATCTTGAAGTGCGTACAGACCTGATCCGTTACCTGCGCGAGAAGGATATCTACAGTGTATTTCACTATATTCCGCTTCACTCCGCATCGGCGGGAAGAAAATTCGGACGCTTTTTCGGAGAAGATGTTTACACCACAAAAGAGAGCGAGCGGCTGATGCGTCTGCCTATGTATTATTCTCTTTCCATGGACGATGTAGATTATGTGATCGATATGATCCTTAAATATCCGGGCTTTTGCTAAAAACACGGATGCTGCGGGATGAAAAGGAGCTGCAATGGCCAGGGTTTCCCATTATCTAAAAAAGATCAGACCATATACGATAAAAAAAGGCCTCCGTTACCTGAAACACTATGGGGTGAAGGAGTTCTTCGTGCGCCTTTCGGAGCGTATGGAGCCGGAGGAAGTGCCTTACGGGCCGTGGTACGAACAGCACAAGGCATCTCCGGAGGAGCTTGCCCGGCAGAAAAAGAAAAAATGGAAATATGCGCCGCTGGTCAGTATTGCGGTGCCGGCTTATCATACTCCTGAGCGCTTTCTTAAGGAAATGATCGATTCCCTGCTTGCGCAGAGTTATGAGAATTTTGAACTCTGCCTGGTCAATGCCAGCCCGGAAGATGAGAATATGGTAAAGATCCTCCGGGAATATGCCGGAAAAGATAAAAGGATCCGCTGGCAGAATCTGGATGAAAATCTTGGCATTGCCGAGAATACCAATGCTGCTTTCGATATGGCACGCGGCGATTATATCGGGCTTCTGGACCACGATGATCTGCTCTCCCCCGATGCGCTTTATGAGGTCGTAAAGCGGATCAACGAAGAAGGAACGGATCTGATTTATACAGATGAAGACAAGGTAACCGGAGATCTTCTGGAACATTATCAGCCGCACATGAAGCCGGATTTCAATATTGATCTTTTACGGTCTAATAACTATATTACCCATTTTCTGGTCGTTAAGAAGACGGTAATTGACCATGTGGGAGGTCTGCGCAGCGAGTTCGACGGTGCGCAGGATTACGATTTTATCTTCAGATGTACCGAAGAGGCGGAGCACATCGTACACGTACCGCGTGTGCTTTATCACTGGAGAACGCATGAGGCCTCGACAGCCGACAACCCCGTCAGCAAACTGTATGCCTACACGGCAGGACAGCGGGCGATCGAGGGCAATCTGGAACGCAGTGGACAAAAGGCTATCGTAGAGCAGCGTCTTGATCACGGATTTTATAAGGTGACCTATCCGGTTCAGGGGGATCCGCTGGTATCTATCATCATACCAAATAAGGATCATACGGACATGCTGAAGCGCGTGCTGAAGTCCATTCGGGAAAAAAGTATTTATCAGAATTACGAGATCCTGATCGTTGAGAACAACAGCGAGGAAAAAGAAACCTTCGCATACTATAAGGAACTGATGGGCCGGGAGAAGATCCGTCTCCTGCGTTATAAGGGGAAAGGCGGCTTTAATTTCTCGGCGATCAATAACTTTGCTGCCGCCAGGGCAAAGGGAGAATATCTGCTTTTTCTGAACAATGATGTCGAGATCATCACCCCGGGCTGGATCGAAGGTCTGCTTGGCAACTGTCAGCGTCCTGAAGTGGGGATTGCCGGATGCAAACTGTATTATCCGGATCATACGATCCAGCATGCCGGTATTATCGTCGGGATCGGCGGGATCGCCGGACACGCCTTCCTGAATATGAAGGGGGACCGGACGGGTTATCTGCATAAGGCTTCTCTACAGATGGACTACAGTGCCGTTACTGCAGCAGCCATGATGATGAAACGCTCTGTTTTTGAGCAGATAGAAGGCTTTGAAGAAAAACTTTCCGTGGCCTTTAACGACGTGGATCTGTGTCTGCGGACTGTCCGGGCCGGATATCTGGTCGTTTACGATCCGGATGTGGAGTTGATCCACTACGAATCCAAATCCCGCGGAGCGGAGGATAGCAAAGAAAAAGTCCGTCGTTTCCAGGAAGAGATCGAGTTTATGCGGACCCGCTGGATCGATCTTCTGAAAAAAGGCGATCCATATTATAACCCAAATCTGACTTTATCCAAATGGAATTATTCCCTGCGGGCCAGATAAGCCGGATTGATCAAAGGAGAACTGTGTTTTGACTGAAACAGCCGTTATCATACCAAATTATAATGGGGAACAATACCTGCGGGAGTGTCTCGATGCTCTGGCGGGTCAGACCTCTAAGAATTTTTCCGTGCTGGTCGTGGATAATGGATCGACAGACGGCAGTCTCTCCCTTTTGCAGAATGAATATCCGCAGGTTTCTGTGCTGGCATTGCCGGAAAATACAGGCTTCTGCCATGCGATCAACGAAGGGACCAGGCAAACGGAGGCACCCTTTGTTGTTTACCTGAATAACGATACAGTGGTTTTTCCGGATTTTATCGAGGAGCTGACTGCTGCCATCAAACGCCATCCAAAAGCGTTTGCAGTGGGGGCAAAAATGCTGCAATACCGGGATCATAAAAAGATCGACAGCGCAGGCGTGCTTTACAGTGCCATGGGCTGGGCTTACGACCGGGGAAAGGACCGGGATGCTTCTCTTTATGAAAAAGAAGAAGAAGTATTTGCAGTCTGTGCCGGTGCGGCGATCTACAGAAGAAAATTTCTGCTTCGGACCGGCCTCTTAGACGAGGCACATTTCGCCTATCTGGAGGATCTGGATCTTTGCTACCGCGCAAGGATCATGGGGTTTGAGAACTGGTATGCACCAAAGGCAAAGGTTTATCATGTCGGGAGCGCTGCCAGCGGATCCCGCCATAATCCCTGGAAGGTAAAACTCTCTGCTCAGAATAATGTTTATGTGATCCACAAGAACATGACAAAAGGGCAGAAGATCATCAATGCCCCCTTCCTGGGAGCCGGTTTTCTGATCAAGAGCCTCTTTTTTACCGGGAAGGGTCTTGGAAGGGAATACTGGGAAGGCTTAAAGGCGGGAGCGGAATTGCCGAAACTGCCTGAAAATAAGAAAAAGATCGTGCCTGTGAAAAAGAATAATCAGGCAAATTACAGGAAGATAGAGAAGGAACTGCTGAAGAACATGTTCCTGAGAAGATGAGGAATACATGGCAAGAACATTAAAACGTCTGTTTTCGTTTCTGCTGGTTCTGCTGCTTGCCTCTGCTATCTGCATCCGGCCGGTTTGTGCGGAAGAAGTCACCGGACCGGAAGCTTTTCAGGGAATGAACTGGGAACTTGTCATGCTGGATCCGCTTCTGGCATCCGCAGGCAATGTTCAGTCAGTATGTGCCACAGAATATTATATTATCATGATCGAAAATACGGCAGATGATGCAACGCAGCCGGATACGGTATCTGCCTATTATCGTTACCCGTATGATGAAAACGGAAATGCTGTTGACCAGTACAGTCTGGCCAAACGTGTCACCATGGAAGACTGGGAACATGGAAACGGCATGACTTACAATCCGAATACCCATAAGATTTACGTCGCCCTTTACACCAGTACACATGGAGACGATGAGGGATGTCTTTATGTAATGAATCCCGATACCCTCACATATGAGTCGACGGTCCATGTTGTGGATGGCTACAATATCCTGGGTATTGAATATCTGGCAGACAGGGACCAGTACCTGATCCAGGGAAATGCGGACGGCGGATACAATTTTGCTATTCTTGACAACCAGTTTAATCTGGTCGAGGATCTGGGGCCGGCGGATTTATCTCCCGGTACCAATTCACAGGATATGTATGTGATCGGAGATTATATCATCAATTCTCCGCTTACAGTAAACTTAGGTATCGGCTCTTATGTGAATGTCTATTCCATGAGCGCCAATACCCTGCTTGTATCCGATCAAGTCAATCTTGATGGGATCTCTTATACCGGCTTTGAACCGGAATCCTTTACAGAGGTGGCTCCGGGCGTGCTGCTCATGGCAGCTACGATCATCATCGATGATATCCGTTATGCGGCTTTCTTTACCACAACGCTGTCCTGCTATTTTTCTGTAAATGGGGTTGCGGAAGATGCAAGTCTGTCACTTTGCTACACAGATGGCACGCCGGTTGAAGATCCGACGCATATTTTGCGGGGCACCAGTCTGCTTCTGAAGGATGCAAGCACGGATGAGAACAGGCAGCTTTACATTGACGGTGCATTGACGACTCTTTCTGAAAATGGTCTTTACGATGCCCTGACCGATATTCAGAGCGACCACACAATTTCCACCGGTGTAGCCGATACGACAGGGGATTCGATCGACCTGACGGAGGAGAATGCCTCCTGGAACGGCTCTCCATCGGATACAGATGAGGATTCGGCTCTTTCAGAGGAGAAGTCAGGCGGACTGCCGGCTCCGCTGATCGTCATCTTTGTTGTGGCGGCTTTTGCTGCATTCTGGATCTGGAATATGCGCCGCATCCGCATCGAGCGTGAGCGCAAGCGCAGGAGAGCCAGAAAACGACGCGAAGAGCTGCGCCGCAGGATGCAGGAACTGGATGATTTTGAAGATTGACCATGTAAATATATCGGGTTTGAAGTGCGGGGGTTGAAGCGTGAAATGTGAGATGCCGGATCCCATTGGAATACATACGAAAATCTGAGTATTTTGTGAACAAATTTGATTTAACTTGCCCTTTTTTGCTTTCTATGGTATGGTGCATAGATGGGAAAGGACTCCTAAGGTGAAGAACTGTGATCAGAGATAACCAGACACTGTTCAATCGTCTGCAGATCATTCTGGATGCGTTGGTGATCGTATTTTCCTACGTTCTGGCATGGCTGCTGCGATTTAAAACAACGATATTCGGAGAGGCGACACCGTCTCTGCCTATGGCATATTATATACTGGCCGACGCACTGATCGTGCCCTGTTTTCTGCTGCTTTATTATTTCTTCGGGCTGTATACGCCAAAGCGGGTGCAGGGCAGAAGGCTGGAGGCCTCCAACGTTCTGAAGGGCAACACGTTTGGCCTTCTTATCGTTATACTCGGGCTTTATCTCTTTCATCAGCAGCACTTTTCAAGAAGCATGCTCTTTATCTTTTATGTGATCAATGTTGTGCTGACCATTCTCTACCGCAATATTGTCAAAAACTTTCTGAGGAGCATCCGAAGAGAAGGACACAACCAGAAGCATATCCTGCTGGTGGGTTACAGCCGTGCATGTGAGGCCTATATAGACCGGATCATATCCAATCCGGAGTGGGGCTATGCGGTTCGCGGCATTTTAGACGATCATGTAGAGGCGGGCGTCACCTATAAAGGGGTCAAAGTCCTGGGAAAGATCGACAACCTGGATATCATTCTGCCCCAGAACCACCTGGATGAGATCGCCATAACGCTCGGTCTGAATGAGTATTACAGGCTGGAACGCATTGTATCCATGTGCGAGAAGTCCGGCGTCCATACGAAATTCATACCGGATTATATGAATATCATACCGACAAAACCCTATACAGAAGATCTTATGGGACTGCCAATCATCAATATCAGGTATGTACCCCTTAGCAATGGACTGAATGCGACTGTCAAACGCCTTATGGATATTGTTGGTTCGCTTTTGATGATCGTGCTTTTTTCGCCGGTCATGCTGGTAACGGCGATTGCAGTCAAGAAATCCTCACCGGGGCCGCTTATTTTCAAGCAGGTCCGCGTGGGGCTCCACAACCGGGAATTTGAAATGTACAAATTCCGCTCTATGGGAGTGCAGAAACCGGAGGAGGAAAAACAGGCCTGGACGGTCAAGGATGATCCCAGAGTCACAAATGTCGGCAAATTTATCCGCAAGACCAGTATCGACGAACTGCCCCAGCTTTTCAATGTGTTGAAAGGGGAGATGAGTCTTGTCGGACCGCGTCCGGAACGACCGCTGTTTGTGGAAAAATTCAGGGAAGAGATCCCTCGTTATATGGTAAAACACCAGGTCCGTCCCGGCATGACAGGTTGGGCACAGGTAAACGGCTTCCGCGGGGATACTTCGATCCGCAAACGAATCGACTGCGATCTGTATTATATAGAAAACTGGACTCTTGGACTGGATTTTAAGATCCTCTTTTTAACTGTGTTCAAGGGCTTTGTAAATAAAAATGCATATTAACAGGATCTTCGGCAGATCGTTCTGGCTGCCGGCGGTCATGCTGACACCAGAAACCTAAAAAACAAAAAACAAACAAAAAGGAAGATGTCATTATGTCAAACAACAGATACGGAAAAAGGAGACGAAACCGTAAAAAGAGAAAAACCCTCTTTGTGATTGAGATCGTACTTCTGGCTGTACTGGTAGTGGTACTTTTTGTGAGCATCTGGCTGACCAGAAAATTTTCTCTGATCAATCACACGGAACTGAATAAGGATAATCTTTATACCTCCAGCGAGGTGAACGGAACATCCTCTGTCGCAGGCGGCGATACGGAATCCTCCATGTCTGCGGAATCCGCTTCCGCCTATTCAGGATTCGAAGTGATCGCTCTGGTCGGTATCGATACGCGTGATGAGATGGATGGAGAGAACAGCGATACCATGATCCTGGCCTGCATCAACCACAACGAGAAGACCATCAAGCTGGTATCCATTTATCGTGATACCATGCTGAACTGCGGAAACGATTATTACGGCAACTCAGACTACTATTCCAAAGCCAACGCGGCTTACAATCTCGGTGGTCCGGAGCAGTTCCTGTCCATGATCAATCTGAATCTGGATCTGGACGTGACAGAATTTGCCACAGTCGGTTTTAATGCCCTGTCCGATACGATCGATCTGCTGGGCGGCATCGACGTCGATCTGACTTACGAAGAAGTGGTCCACTTAAATAACTATAACGTAGAAACATCTGCAGCGGTCGGTGTAGAGTATCAGGCACTCGAACTTCCGGATTCTTCGGAATTCTATGGTGCCATGACCCGTACTTACCATCTGTCCGGCAGCCAGGCAGTTTCTTATGCCCGTATCCGTTACACGGACGGCAACGATTTTCGCCGTGCGGCAAGACAGAGACTGGTCCTGCAGAAAGTTATGGATGGCATGAAGGCGGCCGGAATCGGAACGCTGAACAATATCCTGAATGCAGTCCTGCCGGAAGTTACAACGAATATCGACAATGCCAAGATCCTCTCTCTGGCAGGCACACTGATCTCTTATAATATCACAGATCAGACAGGGTTCCCGTTCTCACATATTGAGGATGTTGTAAACGATGAGGATGTCGTTGTTCCGGTCACGCTGGCTTACAATGTACAGCAGCTGCATGAGTGGATCCTTCCCGGTTCTGGATATTCACCTTCCGGAACCGTACAGGAGTACAGCAGCCGGATCACCGCACTTTCGGGCTATGGTGAGGAATCCATCACACTGGATGCAGAGAACGGAGAGATCCCGACCTGGGATTCCGACCTGAACGATCTGGCGATCCAGGAGCAGGCGGTCGGAAATTCTTCGGCAAGCGGATATTCTTCTGATGACAGTTCATCTTACAGCAGTGATTATTATGATGACAACTCGTATTATGAGGATGATTATTATTCAGACGAATATTATGATGACGCTGAAAATTATTAAAAAAGTAATTTCGAACGGACGAAAATCCGTCTCAAGAGTCTGAAGAAGAGTTCAAAAACGATATGAAAGATCTGACAGTAGATGTTCTGATCCCTGTCTATAAACCGGGCAAATCCCTGCGGACATTGCTGAAACGCCTTGCGGAGCAGGATTACCCGGTTCATCAGGTGATCATTATAAATACAGAACAACAATACTGGGATACTTCTCTGGAAAAGGAGTATCCTCTTTGTCGTGTAAGCCACATTTCTTCGGAAGCGTTTGACCATGGCGGTACCCGCTGTGCCATGGCAGACATGTCCGGAGCGGATCTTTTGCTCTTTATGACCCAGGATGCCATTCCGGCAGACCGGCATCTGGTCGGAAATCTGGCAAAGGCCTTTCAGGAACCGGGCGGACTGGTCCGGGCGGCCTATGCGCGGCAGCTTCCGCGAAAAGACTGCAAGGTCATAGAAAAATACACCAGAGCCTTTAATTATCCACCGGAGAGCCGCATCAAATGCAGGGCAGATCTGGAGATCATGGGGATCAAGGCCTTCTTCTGTTCGGATGTCTGTGCCATGTATGATAAAAAGACCTTTGACGAACGTGGCGGCTTTGTGAAGCATACCATCTTCAACGAGGATATGATCTATGCAGGAGGCCTCCTGCAGGATGGATATGAAGTTGCCTATGTGGCAGATGCCAGGGTCATTCATTCCCATAATTATACAAACAGACAGCAGTTTCAACGAAACTTCGATATGGCGGTGAGTCAGGCAGACCATCCGGAGGTTTTTGGAGGATATCCTTCCGAATCAGAGGGGATGCGGCTTGTAAAAGACACCGTAAAATATTTATGTAAGATCAAAAAGTATCATTTGATATTTGCCCTGGGCGGTCAGTGTGTAAGCAAATATGCGGGCTACCGGCTGGGAAAACACTACAGGAGGCTCCCGGATTGGATAATCAGGAAATGCACAATGAGTCCGAATTACTGGAAAAAGAGAATAAATCTGAAATCGAATCCGGAACCAAAGTAGAAACCGAATCCGGAAACGAGTCAGGGAAAGTCATAGATCTGGTCCTGGAAGAGGAAGCCGGAACTGAGAAGAAGGGTAGAAAACGATTCAGTAAAAAAAGAGTTCACCGGTTCAAGAGAAAAACAGACAAACCGGAAAAAGCAGATCCGGCAGAAACGGCGGATTCAATTGTAGTGGCAGATGATTTGGCATCGGATGCCGGGGAGAATGTAAAAACAAATATATTTTTTGCGTTTTTTCGGGTCTTGAAAGGTAAACTTGCTGCCGGCAAAGCCAAATCCCGTGCACAGAAGGCACTCCGAAAGGAAAAAGACGCTGCAAAAGATGCCGAGCGGGCAGCAAAGGGCACAAGCCGATGGAAGATCCTGCTTCTTAAGATCGGACGCAAAACAGTCCGGATCCTGAACAAGCTTTCCTTTGTATTGGTGGTGTTGGCACTGGCTGTCGCCTGCTGGATGTTCTTTGCCGTCAGATGGGCTGTTTCTAACTGGGGCGAACTCAGTATGTCAGAGCTTTTGTATCAGGTACAGACACTTTCCGGTACCGGCGGCGACATGATGCAATCCTTTATTGTGCGTACCATCCTGCCGGCTGCTCTGATCGGTTTTGCCCTGGCAGTGGTCCTGATCCTGTTCCGCCGGAAGCGGATCGTCCATATTCCGGCACGGATCGGTGCTTTCCTTCTGGCGATCATTCTTGGAATTACAGCAGTAAAGACTTTCTGGAATGAGATGGATGTGGACAGCTACATCACCAGTCAGAAAAGTTACGCGACATTTATTGACGAAAATTACGTGGATCCCAACAGTGTTAATCTGACTTTTCCGTCAGAAAAACGCAATCTGATCTATATTTATCTGGAGTCCATGGAAATGACTTTCTCAGATACCTCTGTCGGGGGCGATTTCACAGAAAATGTGATTCCGAATCTGACTGCGCTGGCACAGAAAAACGAGGACTTTTCGGGTAGTGACGATTCCGTACTGGACGGCGGAATCTCCCTTTACAATACCAACTGGACGATGGCGGCCATGTTTGCCCAGACTTCAGGCCTGCCATTAAGCATACCGATCTCTAATAACGATATGAGTACCCAGAGTACTTTCTTCCCGGGTGCTACCGTACTGGGAGATATTCTGGAAGATGAAGGATATAACCAGTATCTGCTGATTGGTTCAGATGCTGTTTTCGGCGGCAGAAAACTCTATTTCACCGAGCATGGCAACTATACCATGTATGATTACAATTACAGCCTGGAAAACGGTGAAATACCGGAAGATTATTTTGTATGGTGGGGTTACGAAGACGAAAAACTCTTCGAAAATGCCAAAAACCATTTAACCGAGATCGCAAATTCCGATGAGCCTTTTAACTTCACGATGCTAACAGTTGATACGCATTTTCCGAGCGGATATCCGTGCAGGCTCTGCGAAGATGAATTCGACAACCAGTATTCCAATGTTTATGCCTGCTCAGACCGTCAGGTGACGGAGTTTATCGAATGGGTACAGGAGCAGGACTGGTACGAGAATACCACGATCGTCATATCCGGCGATCACGAGACCATGGACAGCGACTACTCTGCACTGGTGGATGAAGATTATCAGCGTAAAGTATATTCGACAGTGATCAACGGTGCGGCTCAGACCGAAACCGACACTTACAGGGAATACAGCACATTCGATCTTTTCCCGACAACATTGGCAGCCATGGGCGTAGAGATTCCGGGCGACCGGCTTGGTCTGGGCACCAATCTGTATTCTTCGGAACAGACGCTGGTTGAGGAATACGGTGTAGATGGCGTAAACGATGGCCTTGCCTCCAAATCGGAGCTTATGAACAATCTGATCGCCGGTATCCAGACCGAATTTTCCACGATCTCTACAGGAGAGCTGGACGAATCGAGCGGTAAGCTGACATTGAAGGCGGAAAATATTTCCTGGACCGATGAAATGGATGACTTCTGCTTTACAGTGACCAATGATGAGACCGGGCAGCAGGAGACTTATTCTGCACCGGATCCTACAGACGGTTCCGCCACTGTGGTTGTGGACCTGCAGGATTTCCTGTACGAGCCGGGCTCCTATTCGGTGGAGGCTATTGTTACACAGGGTGTCAGATCCGGCGGAAAGCGTTATGTATCTATGGGTACGGCAAGCTTTACGATCACGGAGGCCCAGTCGCGCAAGATAGAGAAGCTGTATAGTGGCGAACCTTCTGTTTCCATGCGCATCAAACCGCACGAAGACGATGCGGGATTTAATGTGTCGATCTCAACAAGATTTATTGGAGATGATACCTTGAAATGCTATATCTGGAGCGAGAGTGACCAGAGCGATATGCATGTTTTCTATCCCATTGTAGGGCGGGATGGCAACGCACAGATCACCATCTGGCCGGAGACCTTCTCCAATGAACCAGGTGTATACAGCGTGCATCTATATTATGAGGACGAAGACGGAGAAGAAACATTTGTGACTGCGGACACCTGGGCGATCAATGCAGATGAGGTGGATCAAACCGAAAATGCATATAATTACGGAGAATAAAAGCAACAAATGATGACTGAAAACAGACTACATACATTTGTGATCTGCGCGTATAAAGAAAGTCCATACCTGGAGGAATGTATTCTTTCTTTAAAGGCGCAGACCCTGCAGACCGGGATCATCATGGTGACCTCTACACCAAATGCACATATCAGTGCACTCTCAGAAAAGTATGGGATTCCGCTTAGTGTCAATAAAGGCGAGGGTGGTATTGTCCAGGACTGGAATTTCGGCTATGCCATGTGCAGAACAAAATATATAACGATCGCGCATCAGGACGATATTTATTTGCCGGAATATGCAGAGCGGGCAGTTGCCATGCTGGAGGCTTCCAAAAAGCCACTGATCTTTTTTACGGATTATGCCGAGCTGCGCGATGGGATCCGGGTGGACAACAATCAGCTCCTGAAGGTGAAACGGCTGCTGCTTTCACCTTTAAAGGTGAGGGCTTTCAGGGGAAATAAATGGATCCGCAGGCGAAGCCTTTCTTTGGGCTGCGGAATCTGTTGTCCTTCGGTCACCTTTGCGGTGCGGAATCTTCCGGACCAGGTATTTACTGTCCAGTACAGATCTTGTGAGGACTGGCAGGCCTGGGAGCGGATCTCCCGGATCAAAGGAGAATTCCTGTATTGTCCGAAGATCCTTATGGCACATCGCATTCATGAGGAATCGGCGACCACCAATATCCTTCAGGATAATGGCAGGACGCAGGAAGATTACGAGATGTTCTGCAAATTCTGGCCAAAGTGGATCGCGAAGCTTCTGGTGAGATTTTATTCTAAAAGTGAGGAGTCCAATCAAATGGGCTGATGGGGTTACAGTTTGAAAAAGATCATTATCATTCCGGCCTATAATGAGAGTGAGAGCATTGAAAAAACAGTAGAAGAGATCAAAGCGGTTGCGCCGGGCTTTGATTATGTGGTGATCAATGACTGCTCAAAAGACAATACGGGGGAGATCTGCGAAAAAAACGGTTATAACTATATTTCGCATCCGATCAATCTGGGTATCGGCGGAGCTGTACAGACGGGATATCGTTATGCATACAGAAACGGCTATGATGTTGCGGTTCAGGTGGACGGCGACGGGCAGCACGATCCTGCTTTTCTGGAAAAAATGTTTGCCTATATGCAGGAGCAGGATGCAGATATGGTGATCGGCTCCCGTTTTATCGAAAAGCAGGGCTTCCAGTCTTCCGGCGCCAGAAGGATGGGCATTAAATACTTTACCGGACTGATCAGAATGCTGACTGGTGCAACGGTTACAGACCCAACGTCCGGTCTGAGAATGATCAATCGCAAAGTACTAAAAGATTTTGCGGCGGATTACCCGGCGGATTATCCGGAACCGGAAAGTGTCGTAACAATCCTGAAGAAAAAATATTCGGTGAAAGAGCTGCCTGTCATTATGCGGTCCAGAGCCGGAGGTGTTTCTTCTATTTCGATGAAAAAATCCGTTTATTATATGATCAAGGTTTCCCTGGCTATTCTGGTGGAACGTTTCCGGTAATCGATCACTCTCTTATAAAGGAATAGAAAATCATGGATATCAAAATACAGATTATCGTTGCGGTGTTGATCCTGCTGGCGATGCTTTATATTTTTCAAAAGATCAGAAAAAAGGAACTTGGTTTAAAATATGCTCTGGCATGGATCATCATGGGGATCGCGCTCCTGCTTTTTGATCTTTGCCCGCCCCTACTTGTGGGGCTTACATCACTTGTTGGTATTCAGCTGCCGATCAATATGCTCTTCTTTATCGGATTTTTGTTTTCTCTTACGGTATCCTTTGTATTGACGATCTCACAGTATCGTCTGGCAAACCGGCTAAAGGAGCTTACACAGGAAGTTGCCCTTTATCAGAAAAGAGAGCAGGAGAGAATGGAAAAACTGAATGGGCATGAAGCCGGGAATGCAACAGCGCGAGAGTCGTAACAGAGCGCTGACCGAAGCGAAGCGTAGACCGGAGCGATGCTTATTATCATAAAGAAGTGGTGTGCCAATGCATGCGTGTTTTACTAAGAAAGAGACTGTTTCATGGCAGATAATACAAATAAACCTGAGGAATCTATAGAGATCTCATTTTCTGAGGATACAAATGAAAAAGTGAATATTGACGATGCAAAAGAGTCTTCAGATGTTGTAGAACTGGTGATCTCAGTTGAGGATCCGGGTGATGAGCATAAGTTCGGTTTATTTGGGCCTGGTGGATTCAAGGAGGCGATCTTAACTTATCCCAAAAGAAGACGGGAGGAAAAAGCCCATGCCCGTGAGGCCAGGAAAAACATGGACCGGTCTCAGAAGATAAAACATACGCTTTATTATGTCCTTCTGGTCCTGCTGGTGGCTGTGGCTGCTGCAGCGATCTGCCTTGTTAGGATCGCATCCTTTGCCATGGATTCCTGGGCGAGTCTAAGCATTGAAGAAGTTATCTACCACTTAAAGACATCTCTCAGCGGGACCAATGCCAGTATGATCGCTGGATTTATTGTACATACTGTGGTTTTTACTGCAGTATTTGTCGCGATCGAGCTCTTGGTCCTTCATCTGATCCGGAACTTTAAAAAGATCCGCCTGCTGGTTGCCGCTGTCTGCCTTGTCATTTGCGGGATCTTATGTTACAACTCGGTCAGTACGCTGATGGTATCCTTGAATGTGGCTGAATATGTTGAGCAGCAACATACGGTTTCGACTTTTATAGATGAAAATTATGCAGATCCGAACGAGGTCGCATTGACCTTCCCGGAAGAAAAAAGAAATCTGATCTATATTTATATGGAATCTATGGAAGATACTTATTCAGACACAGCGAACGGGGGCGCCTTTGAAGAAAATCTGATTCCGGAATTGACAGAACTGTCTGAACAAAATGAAAACTTTTCCGGTGAAGAAGGACTCTTGAACGGTGGGATGCCGCTTTACGGAGCAACCTGGACAATGGGGGCACTTTTTGCGTCGAGCAGTGGCCTGCCTTTATCTATTCCCATTGATGGGAATGACATGAATACTCAGGAAAACTTTCTGCCGGGCGTTACGTCTTTAGGAGATCTTCTGGATCGGGAAGGATATAAGCAGGTATTTATGTGTGGATCTGACGGTGATTTTGCCGGTCGGGACCTCTATTATGAGGGACACGGAAATTATGATGTCATGGATTATACCTATTTCGATGACGAAGGTCTTTTGGGAGATGGGTATCCTGTTTTCTGGGGATTTGAAGACGAGACGCTCTATGACTTCGCAAAAGATGAGCTTCTCGAACTCGCCGAAGGAGAGGAACCCTTCAATTGTACGATCCTGACAGTAGACACCCATTTTGAAGACGGCTACATCTGCCGCCTGTGTGATGATACATACGATGACCAGTACGCCAACGTTATGGCCTGTGCCAGCAGACAGGTTTCTGAATTTATCTCCTGGATACAGGAGCAGGATTTCTATGAAAATACTACGATCGTTATCTCGGGTGATCACACGACCATGGATACAGATTTCTGCGAGGATGTCAGTGAAGATTACGAACGCAAGGTGGTAACCACCATCATCAATTCTCCGACTGAGAAGACATTGGATACCTACAGGGAATACAGCACCATGGACATGTTTCCGACCACGCTGGCTGCAATGGGGGTTGAAATTTCCGGAAATAAGCTGGCACTTGGAGTGAATCTGTATTCCGATGAACAGACTTTGCTTGAAAAATATGGATATGATGAAACACAGGCAGGACTGGAACAGAAATCTGAGTTAATGGATGAGCTGACCGCAGATGTTGTCAAACCTTCCGGAAGAATATCGGTTGGGGAAATCGATGGCAACTCCAAAACGGTTTCGGTTGATGTTACGGGGATTAAAGGCAATGGAATACACAGCATTTTGTATCAGGTGAACAATAAGGATAAAACCGGAACGGCAGATTCCTACGAGGTCGAACTGGAAGGAGACTCCTGTACGGCGCCTATTTCGCTGGAGGATTATTGGGAGGACAGTAACTGTTCCGTATCCGTATATGCTGTTTATGAAGACGGCAGGCAGGTAAGCCTTGGAACAAAGGTGATTGTTATAGATGAAACGGAATACGAGCAGGAACAGGCGGCAATAGAAGAGGAAAAAGCGGAAGCAGAGCTGATCCAGAATATCGATTTCACTGTAGACTCTTATGATCCGGAAATGGGCTACTTTACTGTGACGGCAGATGCTTTGAAAAATCTGGATTCTCAGACGAAAGAAGTCTTAAAACGGAATGTGGAAGGTATGGAAACAACCAATTCCGAAGAGACTTTGGAAGAAGGTTCCAAAGAAAATTCTGAAGATAATTCGGATGGATCAACCGATGGAAATGAGATGATTCAGCTGCAGCTTGCCGTCTGGACAGATGAGACACAGTCGGATATTAAATGGCTGGATATGGAAGCTACCGAGGAAGAGGGCGTTTATTCCTGCAAAGTTTATGCTTCGGATTTTGGCTATAAACAGGGCATCTATTATATCCATGTATATACAAAGAACGATGAGGGAGATAATCTGTTCGTTGCGGAACTGACAGGAAATGTTCCCTGAGTATTACTATATAACGGGATTTGTGCGATTGGCTGCAAAGATGGTTTTTGTGAAATCGTTATGAATAAGCAATATTGGGATTGTAATTAAAAAATTGCAATGCTATGATAGTTTTGAGAAGATGTGAATTGCAATCGATTTTTCAGGAGGAAAGACGTGAAGAGATTTAGTGCGTTGCTATTAAGTATCTGTATGGCGGCAACACTGGCAGTACCGGTCAGTGCGGAGCCTGTTTCTGAAAATACAGAAACACAGATTGCTGCAGATGTTCAAGCTGACGAAAAAACAGAAACAGACCAGACTGTTTCAGAAGATACTATGCAGATGGAAACTGTGGATTCTGACATTTCTGAGTCCAAAGTACAGACAGTGGAAGATTCCGTTTCGGAAACAATCGGTGGAACGGATTCGACCGATACATCTGCATCAGGTCAGGCATCTCTTGCCGCAGCTGTTGCGCTGGAAGATATTACTTATACGCTTAATGAGGCAGGAAATGGCGGTAAGATCACTGCCAAGTCCATATCTGTCGAAGGCGGCTACACCAACGTTGCTTTCCATATCTGGAGCGACGAAGGCGGCGAAGACGACGGGAAATGGATCGACGCGGTAAAAGACGGATCAGATGCTTCTGCCGATATCCTTTTAAAAGATTATAAGCATTTTGGTAACTTCCATGTTGAGGTTTATGTCGGACTTCCTTCCGGCGGTGCGGCTCTGGTTGGATCCAAGAGCGACCTTGAGATCAAAGATACCTATCTGGCTGAGGAGATCGATACCGATTATGATGAGACGACAGGCGATTTTAGTCTGACAGTAGAGAAAATTGAAAATACAGGGTACGCATCTGCAATCGCATTTTGTGTGACATCTCCCAAAGGAGCACACTGGTATGATGTGGAAAAGCAGGAGGATGGTACCTATCTTACAAAAGGCAATGCAGGTGACCTCGGCAATGCAGCCGGAACCTATACTGCTGAACTGTATGTAAAAGATGTTCAGAACCGCCTGTTTGTGATTGGAAGTGTTCCCTTTACATTTGAGGCACAGAAGCCGGAAGTGACAGCAGAACCGGTCACCGGTGGCTATACTGCAACGACCACTGGGCTGCTCCTAACATCAGGTATTCGGAATGTTGCGATCCAGACATATAGCGTCACAGGTGGAAAAGACGATGAGACCTGGCTGGATGCAAAACTCAATGGAACGGAAGCAGTCTGCAGCATAGATGCTTCTATTTATAAACATTACGGTGAAATCCAGATCAATGTTTATGTAGCAGACCCTTCCGGAAAAGCTTCTTTGGTGTGCAACACAAAAACCACATTGGTAGCACCGGAATTGCAAGGGGATATCACAGCATCCGCTGATGATTCTCTTGGAACCTTCAACGTAACAGCTCCCGGATTTACCAGTGAAGAGATGGTGAACAATGTAGCGGCTCAGATCGTAAATCCGAAAGGCGGAGAGAACTGGTTCGATATGGAACGTCAGGAAGACGGTTCTTATGTACTGGACGGCAGTCTTTCCAAATGTGGGGGATATACGGGAACCTATACTGCAAATGTTTATCTGAAAGATAAAAAAGGAGATGTTTCCAAGGTTGGAGATGTAACCTTTACCATTCAGGCAGTTGAGGCAAAAGTAACTGCAGAAGAGAGCGATGCCGCATATTTGGTAAAAGCGGTTCCCCTTCAGTCAGCTTCCGGCATTAAAAATGTTGCGATCAGAACCTATTCCAGTACAGGCGGGACAGACGATGAGAGATGGCTGGATGCTTCCTTAGATGGAACTGCAGCTTCCTGCACGGTACCCATGGTAGGATATAAGCATTACGGAGAGGTCGTCTTTGAAGTGTATGTGGCCGACCTGAACGGAAAAGTTACAAAGGCAGGCAGTACGACTGCTGACATGAAAGCTCCTGAAATAAATGGGAAAACTACTGTCGAGAAGGATGATATAGCAGGTAAATTTACGATCACGATTCCCGGGTTCATTAACGGAAATACACTGACTTCGGTTGCGGCGCAGGTAGTTAATCCGGCAGGAAATGAGACCTGGCTGGCCTTTGAAAAGCAGGTGGATGGTTCTTATATCTTGAATTCGGATATTGCCAAGTGTGGCAGCTATGTGGGCGCTTACACTGCCAATATATATGTAAAAGATGTACTGGGTATTGTTTCAAAAGTAGATACGGTCGATTTTTCGTTCAATGCGGGCGAAGTTACTGTAACAGCATCCGCTAATGAGAATGGTTTTGAAGTCATTGCCAAGGGAATCCTGCTTCCCGGTGGCGTAAGAAATGTTGCTTTGGAAACCTGGAGCGATGAAGGCGGGCAGGATGATGTAAAGTGGGTAGATATGCTGCTTAGCGGTACAACAGCTGATACTCAGGTCTATATGGCCGGTTTCAAACACTATGGACTCTTCCATGTAAGAGTTTACGCCGCTACCAATAGCGGACAGGTCATCCAGGTTGGAAATGAGGCTACAGTTGAAGTGGCGGGGCCCAAAGGCATTGACCTGGTACCGGAGAAAGATAATGCAGCAGGTACGTACAAGCTCACTGCAACGTTTGAAAATGCAGGCAGCATCAACAATGTAGCTGTTGCTGTTACGTCTCCCTCCGGATCGAATCAATGGTACGATATGGAACGCCAGGCAGACGGCTCCTATCTCTATAATGGCAGTATTTCTGCGTTCGATTATGCAATCGGAACATATTCGGCACATGTTTATGTAAAAGATATCCTTGGCGATGTTAAGGATATGCTGTCCACAGAAGTGGAATTTGGAGTGGATCCGGATCCGCTGAAATCCACTGTTTCTGAGATTACAAAAAATATAGAATATAAAGTGACGGTTGAGCCATTTACCTACCCAGGCGGATTTGTTAATCTGGCAATGAAAGTGTCCAATGATGAGGGTACTAAAGTTACAAAATGGTACGATGTCGTTCAAGATGAAACGGGCAATTACGTTGGAAGCTTCCCCATCAGTAAGTTTGGCGCTGAGGGCACATATACGATTGAGTTTTATGTAAAAAATAATGCCGGAAAAGCTGTTCTGATCGGTACAAACAATGAGCTGGATGTTGAGTGTAATGCAACAGCAAATGTGGAAGCTGCAGTGAATACAACCGAAACCGGAATCAATGTAAAGGTGACTGTCCAGGAAACTGACACACCAATCTCCGGTGTAAAGGTGGCTGCATGGACCAAAGAAGATAAAAGTGATCTTTACACATATGATGCCACATTGAACGAAGATGATACATATGACGCAGCGATTGATCCCACTAATCATAAAGGTGATATTGGCACATACAATATCGAGGCACAGGCAGTCTTTGCAAACAATGTTGTGGATGCCATGGGAAATGTTACTTGCGAGTTCAACCCCCAAAACTATGTTGTTGTATACAGTGAAGGGGTAATAAGACAAAGAACCATGAAAGCCTGGAATCTCGGTGAGACTGTATATAATGCTGCATTCTATGTATACAATGAGGCTGACGGCCAGGGCACAGGTGACCATTGGTATGCTGCGACAAAACAGGAGGATGGTTCCTGGATCGGCACTTTCCAGACATCCAATCATCTGCATGCCGGCACATATCGTTGTGTGGTTTATGTAAACAGGACCGGGGAGGAAGGTGCTTTCGAGGTTTGTAGTACAGAATTTACCATTTCTCAGGACGAATTTGCCAAAAATGGCTGGTTCTATGAGAATGGATACAAATTATATTATATGAATGATGTGCTGCAGACAGATGTATCATCTCTGGTGACGGGACCTTATTATATCAGAGTAAATCGTACTACCTGTACTGTCACTGTTTATGCAAAAGATAATGATACAGGTAAATATATTGTTCCTGTATGCAGATTTGCCTGCTCGGTAGGTCTGCCCGGTACCGAAACACCAACCGGAACTTATAAAACTTTGAACAAGATGAGGTGGGTTCCGCTTATGGGGCCGTCCTGGGGACAGTATGGTACACAGGTAATTGCTGCTTCTGGTATCTGGTTCCATTCGGTAGCCGGTACGACACAATCCATCTACAATGTGACGGCTGCAGAGTACAATCGTCTGGGAAGCCCTGCATCGCATGGCTGCATCCGACTGAATGTAAAAAATGCCAAATGGATTTATGATAATTGCTCAATAGGTACCACGGTTAATATCTATGATTCTTCCGATCCAGGTCCGTTTGGTCAGGGAGAGATCATAAGAATTCCGGAAGGCCAGACATGGGATCCGACGGATCCGGCGATCACAGGTTGATGTCGCGACAAAAGAAAATGAATAAAAATAAGATGTAAAAAGAGAGCAAGTGGCGTCTTTGCATGCTGTAAAGACGACATTTGCTTTCTGAGTAAAAAAGTAGAGCAAGGCGATGCGGTCGCCTTGCATGCTTGCTTTTAATGAAAGGGGAAAAAATGGGAAAAATTACAGTGGAAACATGCGAAATAGAAGGACTTAAGGTGATCACACCTACTGTTTTTGGCGACGCCAGAGGTTATTTTATGGAGACCTATAACTACAATGACTATAAAGCGGCGGGTATCGATCAGGAATTTGTTCAGGACAATCAGTCCAGTTCTTCTAAGGGCGTTCTGCGTGGCCTTCACTTCCAGATCAATCACCCTCAGGATAAGCTGGTCAGAGTAGTGGCCGGTGAGGTTTTCGATGTGGCAGTGGATCTGCGAGAGGGCTCAGAGACATTTGGGAAATGGTATGGTGTGCTGCTCTCTGCTGAGAATAAGAAACAGTTTTTTATACCAAAAAATTTTGCCCATGGATTTATTGTCCTTTCCGACAATGCTGAATTTGCTTATAAGTGTACAGATTTTTATCATCCGAACGATGAAGGTGGACTGTATTTTAGAGACCCGGAGATTGGAGTGGAGTGGCCGCTTCCGGAAGGAATGCGTTTTGAGGATCTGACCATTTCCGAGAAGGATCAGAATTGGAAAGGGCTTAGCGATTATATACAGAATAAAAAGGCTGCAAAATAAGAGCCTTGTGAATTCCGGTGGAGTATGAATTATAAGAGGTAAAACAATGAAGAAAGCCAGAAGAATGCTTGCATTTATGTTGGCCCTGTCTTTGACGGCTGTTTCCAGTCTGTCGGTTTGGGGAGAATCGACTGATACGGAAACTGCGGGAGAAGAAACGTACCAGGAAAATAGCGATGCAGGCAGTATTGAAAGTGCAGGATTCGAAAGTGACGAATTCGAAAGTGCTTCGGGTGCGACTGTGGAAGGGACATCTATTTCAATCGATTCCGGTAATGTGACAGAATTGGAAAGTCTGGACCCTGCAGATGCTTTGGAAGAACAGAGCCCGTCTGCCCTTCAATCAGTCCATGCGGATGGAAGCCTTACAGCTACACCCATAGAAGGAACAGAGGGAGACTGTAAAATCATACTTTCAGGCGTTTCCAATACGGCAAGCATCCACAATGTGGCTTTTGAAGTCTGGAGTTCAGTTGGCGGAAAAACAGCCGCAAAATGGTACGATGCACCGTTGCAGGATGACGGAAGTTTTGCAGGCATTGTTCCGGTATCTGATCAGAAAGCGTATGGAACGTATTATGTAAATTCGTATGCTGCATTGAATGATGGTGGTCTGGTTCAGCTCGCTTCAGGCCAATTTGATGTAGCTGCGCCGACGATCACGCCGGAAATCCTGTCAGGGGAAGATGGAAAATGCCGCCTTACTTTAGCGAATGTTTTGAATATTGATCTGATCAATAATGTGGCATTTCGGGTCTGGAGTGCAGAGAACGGAGCGGAGCATTGGTATGATGCACCGGCCGGTCAGGCAAACGATTTCGTCGCAGAGATTGCCCTTACGAATCACAATGCTTACGGAACTTATTATGTGGAAGCCTACATAAAGCTGAAGGACGGAACACTCTTGATGCCCAGCAACTGCAATTTTGAGGTTCCGACCCCGTCTATGTCTTCTCCTGTTGAAGTTACTCCATCTTCGGAAAAGGAAGGTACTTACCTGGTTTCCATGGAAGGGATCAGTGTGCCGGGCGGCATAAAAAGTCTGGCAGTTGAATTGGTCTCAAAAGACGGAAAAGCAATTGATAAGTGGGTGGATGCTTACCAATCCGGAGACGGGTATCGGGCAGCCTTTAAAAAGTCTGATTATAAATCCCAGAGCGGAAATTACACGGCCACCGTATTTGTTCTGGATCGGTTTGGACTTCTATGGAATCTGGGCAGCAAGGATTTTACGATTGAGGCTGCATCTTCAGGATCTTCGGCGAAATCCGAACCCAAAATAGAGCCGAAAAAAATATCCGGCGAGTCTGGCAGCTACGAGTTGATGCTGACCGGGCTGGATGAAAGTATTGATGTAAATAATGTTGCTTTTCAGGTGATATCGGAAGCTACAGGAGCAAGCCGCTGGTACGATGCGCCGCTTCAGGCAAATGACTCTTATGTGGGAAGCTTCAGCATAAAAGATTTCGGAAGCTATGGAACTTACTATGTAAATGCATATGTCAAGCAAAAAGATGGTACATTGATTATGCCCTGTACCGCTACTTTTGATGTGAAGACACCCACAATATCAAATATTTCCTGCAAAGCGACAGAGACCGATGGGACCTACCAGGTAAAGATTGAGGGCCTTGAATCCGAATGGGGCGTAAAAAGTCTTGCGATCCATCTGTTCTCCGAAAATGGTGTTGATAAATGGCTTGATGCTTATGCAGATGGCAGCGACTATGCTTGTACATTGAAACCGGCGGATTACAATAACCTTCTTGGAAATTATTCTGTAAAAGTATATTTGCTGGATGAATGCGGAATTCTTAGCAGCCCCGGAGACTCCTGCAATTTTACGATCGGTCTTTCTTACGATTCTTTTACTTCTGACGGGAGTACGATTGTTATGACAGGCCTTGCGAACGACAGCGCTATCAACAATATGGCTTTTCGTATTTATAGCGAAGTCGAAGCACAGAAAGATGTATGGTATGATGCCTGGAAACAGTCAGACGGAAGTTATTTATCCAAAATCAATCTGTCGGATTTCATATATGCGGGTAAATACAATGTGGATTGTTATGTTCGTTTGAAAAACGGTCAGCTGCTGAATTTGGGCAGTACGGATTTTGAACTGGAAGAAGCGGCAATCAGCAATCATGCTTATTACGTGGATCCGGATACCGGCGATTACACGATTATTATAAATGGCGTGGAAGCTTCGTATGGTATCAAAGGGGTCCATCTTGAAGTCTGGTGCAGAGATGATAGGAGCGATCTGGTTACTTATACGCCGAAATCCGGTACGACCGGTTATATTGTAAACGGTAATATATCCCTTCACAATTATGCAACAGGCAATTATCATATCAAAGTTGTAGTGACAGGAGAAAATGGTCTGATCACGGAATCTCTTCTGGAGAACATGGAGATCAGCTTCGATGGAGGAACTTTTATCGGGCCGGCTGTTTCAGAAAACGGGCTTGTCTATACAATCAGTTTTGAAAATGTACACATGCTGGATGCGGTAGATGCAATTGCAATCACAGTTTCCAACGAAGAGAATGGTGCAAATGATGAAAAATGGTACGATGTAACAAAAGATGGGAATACGCTGACATCCGATGTGATCATTACTCACCATCTCGGAAAAGGAAATTGCAATATTTCGCTCTATGTAAAGACAAAGGGCGGCGAATTGCTGATTATAAACACGGCATCTTTCAGCCTCCTGGGCTTACCGGAGAGCAGTGTATCGATCGATTCCGTCAATGGAAATACCGGAGAAATGGAGATCTCAGGAACACTTGTAGAAGTGCCTGCAAATATTTCTTCTGTGGCATTTGAAGTCTGGTGCGAAGATGCGGAAGGCAGCACGCACTGGTATGATGCATATCTGTCGACTGACGGTACCTACACTGCTACGGCGAATGCAAAAAACCATGCTTTTAAATTCGGCAATTACCATGTAGTCGGCTATTATAAAGACATCAGCGGAAATTTATATACCTTTGGCAGCGACGAAGCAGCGTTCGAAGCCGATAATCTGATCGTAGGAGAGCAGATCAGCAGTGCTGTTTATATGTTTACAATCTATGGTGCGAATGCGAACGGTGTCACCGCAGACACAGTATATTTTCCGACATGGAGTTTTGAGGATGATCAGGATGATCTTGTCTGGTACACCGGCGATTCAATCGGAGATGGATGCTTTACGGTAAAGATATACAGAAACAATCATAACCATGACGGGGATTACTATACCCATATATATGTTAGTGCCGGAGGCAGTGCTGTACAGATGGTAGGAATGAAGCAGTATCAGATGTATAGTCCGACCAGCTATGATTCCTATGCACAGTCTGTGATGCGAAAGATCATCTATGCGGTGGAAACCGGCGGTCAGGTGTACGGAAATGCCAGATATAATGACTTTACACAGGCATTTACCAATTCATCCAATGAGAAGGCAATCACCATAGGTGCAGGGCAGTGGTATGCAACAGAAGCCAAACGCCTGCTCAATCTGATCCGTGAATGGTATCCATCTACTTTTGCGGCTTATGATACCGCAGGTATCGCCTGGGATCTGGATAATCTGAGCTGGAGTACCTATGGCGGAGAAGGTGGAGTGGTCACCATTTATAAGGGGTCTGCAAAAGCAGTTGCTATTCAGAATATTATTAATACAGATGAAGGCCGTTCGGTTCAGGATTATCTGATCGATGAGCAGATGTCGCAATATATCTCCGAGGCAACCGCGCTGGGTGTGACGGATCTGAAGGCCCGGATGTTTCTTGCCAATGTGCGTCACCTGGGCGGTTACGGCCCGATGAAATGGGTGGTAGAATGTTGTATTTCAGATGGTCTCCCACTTACCATGGGAAATCTGTATACATCCATGAGAAATCATACGACTAACCCGAACGGTGTAGGCGCAGACCTTTATAATTCACGCCATGTAAAAGTCATGCAATGGCTGAATCAGTATATTTCATGATAATACAGACTAAGTGGCGCGAAGCAGCGCGTATTATCATGAAAAAAGTAATCGGGATCGAAAATTTTTATGATTTATACGAAAGTTTCAGATAAGCTGGCCGTAAAGAGTAGCAATATCGATCTGCTGCGCTTTGCGGCTGCTATCCTTGTTATCATTTCACATGCCCCTGTCCTTGGAGAAGGGGCAACAGATTTATGTTATCAGTGTACAGGCGGGCAATGTAATTTTGGCGGTCTTGCTGTTGCGGTATTTTTCTTTTTAAGCGGAATTTATGTCACAAATTCCATGTATAAATGTGACAGTATCAAAAGCTTTCTCTATAAAAGATGTAAACGGATATTCCCTCAGCTTTGGATCGTTGTTCTTTTGACGGTTCTGGTATTGGGACCAGTATTTACCACGCTTTCACCGAGTGCTTATCTAGGAAATAGCGGCACCTGGAAATATCTGCTGAATGGGATCCTTGTACCGGTTCACGAACTGCCCGGCGTTTTTGCCAACGCGCATAACACCGCTGTAAACGGGGCACTCTGGACACTTCCGGTTGAAGCAGCGGCATATATTGTCCTTGCACTGGTATGGTCTTTGGTCAGAATACTTACGAAAAACCAAAATGTCAAATTACAGACGATCTTTCATGGAGCCGGCACGCTGCTCTTAATTTGCGGGCTGGTATTTGTTCAGTATAAACTGCCGGACAACGAGATGCTGGTTTCTATCATTCGTCCGGTCATTCTTTTCTTTATCGGATCCTTATATGCAGATCTGAAGGAAAAGATCAGGATCAACTATCCAATCGGCATTCTTTTCCTGGCCCTGCTTTTGGCAGCGCTGAAAACACCTTTCTTTAATTATGCTTTGATCTTCTTTTTACCCTATGTGATCGTATCCCTGGTGATGGGTACAAAGCAGATTCCGGTGAAATGTGAACTTTTTGCAATCGCTTACGAGATGTATCTGATCGGTTTCCCAATCCAGCAGATCATAGCATGGTGCGCTGAATATGGCATGCCGGCATGGATGAATGCCTGCATCGCGATACCGATCGACATAGCCGGTGCGTTTGTTTTATACAAACTGACCGGTTTTCTAGAAAAAAGAGTCCAATAGAAGGATTAGAAAAGTTTTATGAAAAAAAGATTAAAAAATCGTTCTGCCATATCCGGAGGCGGTATGACCAAAAATATTTTATGGAATACCTTCGGCAGTATTTTTTACAGTGGCTGCCAGTGGCTGGTCACGGTCATTGTTGTTCATGTTTCTGCCTATGCAGATGCAGGATATCTCTCCCTGGCCATGACAATGAGCAGCAGCTTTTCAGCCATATCTCTTTTCAGTATGCGGAACTATCAGGTGTCGGATGTAAAGGGAGAGTATTCTTCCGGGCAATATATCAGCAGCCGTGTGTGGACCTGTCTGGGCGCATTTGTTTCCTGTGCGATTTTTGCGGCGATCGGCAGTTCTCCGGAGCAGATGCTGTGTGTAGATGCCTTTATGCTGATCCGCGTTGCAGAAGCACTCTCGGATGTTATGCATGGCGTGAACCAAAGCTATAACAGGTATGATTATATCGGTAAGTCTTATATCTTAAGAGGCCTGGCAACCGTTGTATTATTTACGGGCGTGCTGAAGCTGACGAACCGCCTGGCACTTACCCTATTTTGTGTTGCTGGCGTGAATCTGCTTCTTTCCCTGTTTTATGATTGCAGAAAGACAGAGAAGCTGGATCATTATAAGGTGAATGTAAAAGATAAGGCATTGGTCGTGCTCCTAAAACAGTGTGCGCCTCTGGTTATTTTTACATTCCTTCTGAGCCTGGAGAATCTTATCCCCAAAAATGTACTGGAATCCTTAAGCGGTGCCGAGGTACTGGGTATTTATTCTTCCATCGCGACACCGACACTTGTGGTACAGGTTTTTGCACAGGTTGTTTTTAATCCGTTTATTCCGAAGTTTTCAAAGACTTACTATGATGGAGAAGTTGGAAAATTCCGAGGACTGATGCGGAAAACTTATCTGTTACTTGTAGGCAGTTGCCTTGTGATACCGCTTTGCGCGATGGTGGTTGGACGGATTTTTCTGAAGATCCTTTTCGGGGAATATATCCTTCAGTACTACTACCTGTTTATGCCGATCATTTTTGTAACGCTCTGTACCGGCATTGTATGGATCCTTTCTGCAATTGTCATCATGCTGCGCAGGATCAAGGTGCTGCTGATCGGTATTCTGATCGATTTTGGTCTGCTTGCGGTACTGACAGCGCCCATGATCCGTCAGTTTGGATCCAACGGTGTCAGTCTGGTACAGCTTATATCGCTGCCAATCCTGATCGCTTTTATGATAGCGATCATTGAAATGACATCATGGAAAAGGCAAAAAGAATTGTCTCTGGGGAAAACAGATTGATAGATGTCTATAGCATCAGGTAATAAAAAAGGGGTTATGAAATGCATAAGAGTTTTGTAAGAAAGTTGTTGTCGGGGATTTTGGCGATAGGCATGGTCTTCTCCGCAGGCGTTGCAGATGCCGCGTCGGTATTTGCAGAGGACAAAATCGGAGAGATTGAATCTTCAGATCCGACAGATCCATCCGGAGCGGATATGGAAAGCGAAGATACCATATCTTCTGGTCTCACGGAGCAGTCCGAAGAAGCGCAGGCAAATGAAGTGGCTCTGGCAGATGCAGATGATGCAAATGCCGGCGAATCCGGTCTGTCCGGCCAAACGGAAGCGGATGAGGAAAAGATCGGGCAGTATGGAATCCGCATTTTGCAGACAGAAGGCGGCAGGATCACCCTGTCGGATCATATGAACTATACAGCGGATGCGGGAGAGACAGTTACCATATCTGTCAGCGCGGATGCGGGCTATGCCTTTTATGCCGATGCCGGAGATATCACGGTAATGACGACAGAAGTATATACTGCTCTGCCGCTTGCAGCATCTGACCAGGCAGATACATTCTCCTTTACCATGCCGGAGGATGATGTGACAATTTATTGTAACTTCTGGGATTCTGCTGTTTATTCGGAGGCGGATATTACGGAGCTGACCAGGGGCTCGATCGGCAGCACAATAACCGGTGTAGAAGAAAGCGATGCCTTGCTGACAGGTGGCGCTTCAAATGTCAGTGGTTTCAGCTTTTATGATAATTTCGGTGTTACCAGAGAAAATCTGGTATCTTATCTGGAAACAAATATGGATGTGTTCCTGGGCACACCCTATGCCAATATCGACCCGGTCTGGGGCGCTTCAGGCGGAGCCCAGTGTACAGGCTTTGTGTGGTGGGGCTTATATTATACCGCTACCAAAAACCAGAGCTGGATTCCCTGTTCAGATGTTATGTTGTCTTTTCCGGGCTGGACTGCCTATATGAACCATTTTGGCGGCGAGGCCGCCTTTCAGAGTGCAGGTGCGGTACTGGTATTTACTTCAAAATCTGCCATGTTGTCCTCCGGTGTGCTTGAAAAAGGTGATATCATCGAGACTTACGGCGGCAATTGTTTTGAACCGCATTTCGGCTATTTCTGGGGAGATACCCCCTATGAAGATAAATACTGGAGTTCTTCGGAATTTAATCTCGGCACGACCTATGCAGGCGGTGCAACCGGAAATAAGATCGGAACCATAGAAGGGGTTGGAAGCAGCCCGGATATTTATAAGGTCTTTAAGATCGATAGTTCATCTTATGATGCATCTGCGGGTGTTCCGGAACTGATCGATCAGATCGAAGCAGCTGCAGACGATGAAAATGGCACATTTACGCTTACGGTACCCGGCATCAGCTGTTCGGAGCCGATACGTGCGATTGCTTTTTGCGTTACAGCACCGAGCGGAAATCAGAAATGGCTGGATGCGAACCTGCAGGAAGATGGTTCCTACATTACAGAAGGGGACATTTCCATGCTGCAGAATCTCTCCGGCACCTATACCGTGGATCTGTATGTGAAAGATGCACGCAACAGGCTGACCAATCTGGACACTACCACCTTCGCGATCAGTCCAAGAGAATTCGAGGTGGATGTAGAACTGGAAGGAGATAGCTATGTAATGACGGCCGGTCCCCTGGCAGATGCTGCTGGATTTAACAACATTGCAGTGGAGACCCATTCCCAAGAAGGAAATGATGATGATTTAAGATGGCTGGATGCGCCAATCAGCGCATTGACAGCCACATGCCGGGTTCCGCTTTCGGGTTACAAGCATTATGGAACGGTTGAATTCAATATCTATGCCAAAGACGCATGCGGTAATCTTCACTTGCTGAAAACCATTACCAAAGAGCAAAAAGGACCTGTTCTGAAAGGAGCGGTTCAGGCTGAGATCCTTTCGGAAACTGGAGAATTTTCGGTATGGGTTGAAGGCTTTGAAAACGATGAAATGGTAAATAATCTTGCTGCGGAGATCATAGATCCTGCAGGGACTTCTCACTGGCTTGACATGCCGGAGCAGGAAGATGGTTCTTATTTGCTGGAGACCAATGTTTCAGGCTTAGGTGGATACAGCGGAACCTATATAGTCAAGGTTTATATGAAGGAGAGGACGGGAGATGTCTCTGTTTCCGGTTCTTCGGAGGCGTCACTAGATGCCTCTGAAGGGAAGGTTTCAGTCGAGGCTGTATCCGGCAGTTTTCAGGTGACGGCAGGACCTCTTGTGAATCCCTCCGGCGTACGCAACGTCGCTATTGAGACACACAGTCTTGCAGGAGGTCTGGACGATTCCGTCTGGCTGGATGCCGAATGGAATGATCTGTATGCGGTCTGTTCTGTACCGAAAGAACTTTATGCCCATTACGGCGAGGTAGAGATTAATGTCTATATGGCGGATGCAAAGGGAAAGGTAAGTTTGGTCGATAGCAAGCAGGAAACCGTAGAGGCACCTTCCTTTACAGGTGAGATCACAGTAAAGCCTGATGATGCAACCGGAACCTATACAGTAACGGTTCCCGGTATTGACAATGCTTCTCTGGTCCGTAATCTCGCGGTTCAGGTAACAAATCCTGTTGGAAATTCCGCCTGGTACGATATGCAGGAGGATCTGGGGGCCTATACATGTGAGTCTAATATTGCACTGCTTGGCTGTTACAGTGGAACCTATACAGTTAAAGTGTATATGTGTGATAAAAAGGGCGATGTCTCTGTGATTGGGAAAGCACAAACCTTCCAGTTTTCTGAACAGGAGCTGGAAACAAGTCTTACACCATCCGGAACAGGATATCAGGTGAAAACGGGGCCGCTGCAGAACCCGGACGGTATCCGCAATGTGGCAGTGGAAACACATTCGGTGGCAGGCGGTCTGGATGATTCCCGCTGGCTGGATGCTTCTTTGGACGGGGCCAGTGCTATATGTGAGATCTCCACTTTGGATTATAAACATTATGGTACCGTGGAATTTAATATTTATGTGGCATACAGGAACGGGCAGGTGAAATTGATCAAAACCGAAACAACTGACATCACTACACCGCAGGAAGTGGGAAAAGCAAGTTTTGATCCGAATGATGATGATGGTACTTTTCTCATTTCTATTTCCGGATTTCAAAATGAAAATTCTGTTGCCAGTGTTGCTGCACAGATCATCAATCCGATAGGTGGAGAATGCTGGCTGGCATTGGTGCGTCAGGACGATGACTCTTATGTATTGGATTCTGATATCGCAAAATGCGGCGGTTGTTCCGGTACTTATTTTGTTCAGCTTTATATGAAGGATCTGTTGGGAAAACTGACGATGCTGGATTCTTCTTTCCTTACCTTCAGCGCATCAGAGAGAACAGTTACTGCAGAGGAATCTCAGAAAGGTATCCGGATCGAAGCAAAAGGTGTCATCGATCCCGCAGGTATTCGAAATGTAGCTGCAAAGATCTGGACTGAGTCAGGAGGAGAAGATGATGTGATCTGGCTGGATGTTCCGCTGACCGGAAGCAAGGCTGCCTTGGAGACTGCTTTGTCCGGTTTGAAACATTATGGAACCTGCAAGATAGAGCTGTATGCTGCCCTTTTGAATGGTGAGATCGTTCTTCTTGGTCAGGACTCGATTGAGCTGAAAAAATATGAGGCGGGCGAATTGCAGATTGATTTTTCAAACATGACGACTGAATTTACAATTTCTACTGATTTTAATCATGCGGCTTCCATCTGTAATGTGGCAGCCCGTATCAAGGATGAGACAGGAATTGAGAAGTGGTTTGCAATGGACCCAAGCAGTGATGGTGTGTATAAACTTCATTCCGATACCAGCGAGTTTAGCTATAAGCTGGGAACATATCAGGTTGCTGTTTATGTCAGGGATATCTATGGAAGCCTGGAAATGGTCTGTTCAGATAATATGGTCTTTGACAGTGCGCATATACGAGAATCTCTTGGCATTGAATATGACGAAGATTCCTTTAATTATTTTGCCCTTGGCAACAGTCTGACTTTGCGTGGAACGATTGAGGGAGCTTGGTGGAATGAGTGCGGCATGGCGGCAAGCAGTGCAGAGAAGGACTTTTTCCATCAGGTAAGTGCCTATCTGGAAAACAATGTCGGAAAAGTAAACAGCTATGCATGCAATTTTTCTGATTGGGAGATGTGGCATGGAAACAGATCGGCTTTACTGCCCTATATAGATCCGTATTTAAGCGAGGATCTGGATCTTATAACGATTGAACTGGGCGAAAATGTTGCCTATCTACCCAATTATCAGGCGGATTTTACAAACCTAATTTCTTACATTCAGGAAAAATGTCCGAATGCCCAGATCATAGTGGTCAGCGATTTCTGGTATGTTGCAGGAAGGGATGAGATGGAAAAGGCTGCAGCAGAAAGCTGTGGAGCGGATTTTGCAGACATATCGGATATCAGGGATGTATCGTATTACTATTGTGGTCTGGGAACGACTGTTTATGATGCGGATGGCAATCCACATGTGGTCGAGGATGCGGATGTAGCACGTCATCCTAACGATGCCGGCATGAAATATATAGCCGATACCATCATTAGCAAAATCGCTCTGGAATCTGCCTGATCCTTCACAACTTTTTGGATAAGTGCTCACATATTTATCACATTTCTCTTGTAGGATGGAACCATGTTAAAGATAACCGGGTTCAATCCGGAATTGCAATAGAGAAAAAGAGGTATTTGTTATGAGTGAAGAATGGAACGAAAACATGAACATGAACCGGGAGGAGGGAGGCGATTCCTCATCCGCTTCCAATGAAGCACCGGTATCGGAAACACCGGTATCCGAAGCAGCGGTATCTGAAACAGCAGCCTCCGAAGCACCGGGAGAAAATCAGTCTGGTACAACTTACAGCTGGGTCAATCCCAAATTGCAGAACAACGAAAATGCGAATGCGCAGACGGAAAATACTCAGGCCGGATCTTGGCAGGATAGCTATCAGCATAGCAATTATCAACAAGATGCTTATCAACAGAGTGGTTACCGGCAGAATATGTATCAGCAGGACGGCTATCAGAACAGCAGTTATCAGCAGAATGCTTATCAGCAAAGTGGACAGAACGAATATCAGAACGATCAAAACCGCTACAGTTATTACCAGACTTCCGCACAGGATTATCGCAGTCAGGATGCTCCTTTCGATAAAGCTGCTGCAAAGGCAGAAAAAAAGCGCATGAAGAAAGAGAAGAAGGCCAAACAGGCAAAACAGCCCCGGCATCCGGCGGGTCCGGGGAGAAAATGGCTGGTTACGGTCTGCATGGCATTGGTCTTCGGACTGATCGCCGGAGGTGTGTTCTGCGCAGTGGCAGCGATCGGTGTCAAAAGCATGAATGGAGACAATAAGGGCCAAGGCATTTCCGAGACAAAGGTTGAGGCTTCTCAGTTTCAGGATTCGCAGAATGCGGCTTCAGGAGATGACGAGAACGGTGCAAGTACTGTATCCACAGATAACAGTTCAACTGTTACAGAGGTAGTAAACAACGTTATGCCTTCGGTGGTAACGATCACCTGTACAAGCGTCCAGGAAATGCAGAGCTTTTTCGGCGGAACACAGGAATATGAAGTGAAGGGCGCCGGAACAGGTGTGATCGTTGGAGAAAACGAGACAGAGCTGCTGATCGCGACCAATTATCACGTAGTGATGGATGCCAGCAGCCTTGCGGTAGGATTTGTAGATGAGCAGGCTGTTGAGGCTGCCGTAAAGGGAACGGATTCCGAAAACGATCTTGCGGTGGTAGCGGTAAAACTGGAGGATATCCCAGAGGAAACCAGAAGTGCGATCCGTATCGCGACGATCGGAAGCTCCGATGATCTGCAGCTTGGGGAAGATATCATTGCGATCGGCAATGCACTTGGTTATGGGCAGTCGGTGACAACAGGCTGTGTCAGCGCCTTTGACAGATCCCTGGATCTTACTTACACAAACGGCGAATCCTTTACCTCTTCTAATCTGATCCAGGTGGATGCACCGATCAACTCCGGCAACAGCGGCGGCGGCCTTTTTAACATGAAAGGTGAGCTGGTTGGAATCAACGAAGCAAAAGAGTCTGTTTCCTCTTCAGGTACTGTAGTAGACGGTATGGGCTTTGCCATTCCGATCTCTAAAGCAGAGCCGATCCTCGAGGAACTGATGAATCGTGAGACCAGGACAGTGGTAGATGAAAGCGATGCATGTTATCTTGGCGTTACCTGTGCAGATGTCACAGATGAGACAGCCCAGATGTACAATATGCCGGTTGGTGTATGCTTCACAAGTGTTGTGGAAGACAGCCCTGCGGAAGCAGCAGGCCTGAAAAAAGGAGATATCCTTACCTCTTTCGATGGCAATAAGATCACCAGTTACGAATCCCTGCAGGAGGTGCTGCAGTATTATGCAGCCGGGGAAACAGTGGATATTGTTGTGCAGAGAGCAGACAACGGTGAATACGAAGAGAACACGGTAACGATCACACTGGGATCTATGGATGATATGCCGGAGGAATATAAAACTTCGACACAATCTCAGAACAGTGACCAGGGTTACTATTCACAGCAAGGTAATCAGATGCCTTGACAAGAAATGAATGAAAAAGCTTCCGGGAGTTGGCCTGTAAGGGCTCTCCCGGAAGCTTAATTTTTTTGCTTTATTTTTTAAAAGACTCACTTGACGCATTGCGTTCCTTGACCTATCATAAAAGTAGTGAAGCGAGGATGTATAAAGATGGAAATTTTCAACGAAGTTAAGACACTCAGAACAAATATGGGTTTAAATCGCCGAGAATTTTGCGATTATTATGAAATTCCCTATCGTACAGTAGCAGATTGGGAAGCCGGCAAGAGGAAGATGCCGGATTATGTTTTACGTTTAATGAAATACAAAGCTGAAATTGAAAATATGTGCAAGCCTTAATGCGGGGAGGTGCTGTATGTTAAAACCGGGTACATCAAGAATGGTCATTTTTAAAGGGACTAAGGGAAGAAAAATATTTGACCAGATTGCAAATACAAAACCACAAAAAGTGGACCATGAAAAGAAAGCTATGGAACTGCAAAAAAAGCTTGAGAAACAGGGAGTAAAATTCTAATAATGGAAAAATTTAAATGTGAGCGTTTGTCTGCTGACATTTGCAATAAAGAGCGTATCCAATCCTTTCGATGTGAACGAAATATTAATCTTGAAGAATATTTGTTGGAAGAGGCTTGGGAAGAGGACGAGTCCGGACGAAATGCCATATATATCATATTAGATAAAAATCACGATGATGATGTGGTTATGTATTTTGGCCTGAAGTGTGGTATGATCAGCTGCCCTTTTGCAACTGATATATATAAATTGCTTGATGCGAACAATGATACATTATTATTTAATATGCCGGATGACAAACTTGAAGCATTGTTCTATATCAAAGAATTTATTGATAAAGCAGATAGAGAAAGCGAAATTAATAAGGTTGCGGAAACATTGTCAGGCATAGAATTATCACATTTTTGTGTCAACAGTCATTATAAGAGGCTAAGAAGAAATGAAGGTATCGATACTTCCGGTATGGGAGAGTATTTTTTCTATAAAGAAATATATCCGATTGTGGAACTGGTAAGAACATATATAGGCTGTAAATTTTTGTATTTATTTGCAGCAGATGGATCAGATACACAGTCCCTTGTAAGGTATTATGAGGATGTGCTGGGGTTTATGAATTTGAATGACTACGATAAAAGCTTGACTGACGATCGTGAGGTAGTACCAATCATGCCGTATTACGATTATCAGTGTAAATTTATGCTTATGCCGTTAAGTTAAAGGTCGATCAGTATCGATTCATAAAAAAGAAAAGCTTCCGGGAGTTGGCCTGTAAGGGTTCTCCTGGAAGCTTTTTTGGATAGTCAAAGCTATTTTTTGAGAATAAATCAATTCAGTTTCAGATCCCCTTCTTTGATCCAGCCGGCTTTACGTTCTAGATTACAAATGATAACGGATATGATCGCAGGCAATACAAAGCAGATCAGGATCAGGCCGATCCAGTCGAAAGCAGAGATCGCAGTTTTTGTGCCGGCTTCGATATCATTCAGCCAGCCTGTGTATACGCCAATCTGTCCAACCAGACCGCAGGTGCCCATACCGGAAGAAACCGGGGTTCCGTTCATTGTCAGTTTGAAGACACAGGTCGCAATTGGTCCGGTGATCGCCGATGCGATGATCGGCGGCAACCAGATCCGTGGATTTTTTACGATGTTAGGCATCTGCAGCATAGAGGTACCGATTCCCTGAGATACGAGTCCGCCAACACGGTTTTCGCGGAAGGACATGACTGCAAAGCCGATCATCTGTGCACAGCAGCCGGCAACAGCGGCTCCGCCGGCCAGACCGGTAAGACCAAGTGCCGCACAGATTGCAGCAGAAGAGATCGGTAGTGTAAGTGCTATACCAACCAATACCGAAACGACGATACCCATCAGGAAGGGCTGAAGTTCTGTTGCACTCATAATAACTTGTCCGAAGGCTGATGCAGCAGCCCCGATCGGTGCAGCAACAAGAACGGCAAGACCTATACCTGAGAGAATGGTGACGATCGGCGTTACAAGAATATCGACAGGTGTTTCTTTGGAGACCAGCTTACCGCATTCTGAAGCGATAATAGCAGTTACAAGTACAGCCAGAGGGCCGCCTGCGCCGCCGAGAAGATTGGTGGCATAGCCGACCGGTATCAGAGAAAAGAGAACCAGTGCAGGAGCCTTTAGTGCATAACCGATCGCACAGGCCATAGCAGGACCGACCATAGCGGAAGCAATGCCGCCTATGGTGTATCCCGTTTCGCCAATGGTCACGATAGTTGCGGCGAGAAAACCGACATGGCACTGGGTACCCAGTGTGTTTAATATAGTTCCGATCAGCAGAGTGCAGAAAAGTCCCTGTGCCATGGCACCGAGCGCATCCACACCGTAGCGGTGAACGGAGATCTCAATGTCTTTGCGTTTGAGAAATGCTTTAAATTTTTCCATAAGTAATACCTCGTATGAAAGAATGAAATGGGTGATGTCCTGTCAGAAAATAATTTACAAGGATTGCTGACAAGACACATGTCAAGACCATTATAATCAAAAGTTTTTAATTGTCAATGAATTTCTTTTGAAGGACCTGCAGGATTCAGCGGATTTCTGAAAAGTTACTTGTCGGATTGGTGGGAGTAGGGTAGAATATAATAGATTGACTATGTATTAGAAGGAGTAGTTTGTAATGTCTGACGATTTTGACTTGATTGAGGAAGACGAACTTGATCAAACTTTCGATAACGAAAATAACGAAGATAAAGAGCAAAAAGATTTTAAGCAAAGTGAGAATGTTGAGGACGATAAAAACGGCAGCAAAACGGATTTCTGCTTTTCCTGCCGACGTCCGGCAAGTGTATGCGGCAAACTGATCAGTTTCGGACAGGGGATCAATGTCTGTTCGGACTGCCTGCAGAAGGGGTTCGATATGATGCAGAATATGCCCGGTGGATACCAGGATCTGTTTCAGAATATGCTGCCGAATATCAGCATGATCGATCTGACCCAGTTAGGCAGAAATATACCGCCGCAGGATCATAGAAAAAAAACAAAAAAAGAGAAAGAAAAACAAAAAGAAAAGAAAAAACTGACTTTGAAAGATATTCCTGCGCCGCATAAGATCAAGGCGCAGCTGGATGAGTATGTCATCGGCCAGGAACATGCCAAAAAGGTTATGTCAGTAGCCGTATACAACCATTACAAGCGTGTTTTATCGGGACAAAAGGACGATATCGAGATCGAAAAATCCAATATGCTGATGCTGGGACCGACAGGCTCCGGAAAAACCTATCTGGTACAGACCTTAGCAAGATTGCTGGATGTTCCGCTGGCTATCACAGATGCTACATCTCTGACCGAGGCAGGTTATATAGGGGATGATATCGAAAGCGTTGTATCAAAGCTGCTCATGGCTGCAGATAACGATGTGGAAAGGGCGGAGCATGGTATTATTTTTGTCGACGAGATCGACAAGATCGCCAAGAAAAAGAATACCAACCAGCGGGATGTCTCCGGAGAAGCTGTCCAGCAGGGCATGCTTAAACTGCTGGAAGGAGCAGATGTAGAGGTGCCGGTTGGTGCCAACAGCAAAAATGCCATGGTTCCGCTGACTACGGTCAATACCAGAAATATTCTCTTTATCTGCGGCGGTGCATTTCCGGACCTTCCGGAGATCATCAAGGAAAGACTGAACAAGAAGTCTTCGATCGGTTTTCAGGCAGATCTGAAAGATAAGTACGATGCGGATAAAAACATTCTGCAAAAGGTTACGGTAGACGATCTTCGCAATTTTGGCATGATCCCGGAATTTCTTGGCAGGCTGCCGATCGTATTTTCGCTGGATGCATTAACAGAAGATATGCTGGTTCAGATCCTGAAAGAACCGAGAAATGCCATTATCAAACAGTATACCCGTCTTTTGGAACTGGACGAGGTAAAACTTACCTTCGATGACGGAGCCCTTCACGCCATTGCAAGAGCCGCAATGGAGAAAGATACCGGTGCGCGGGCGCTGCGCGCGATCATCGAAGAATTTATGCTGGATATTATGTATGAGATCCCCAAGGATGATAGTATCGGAGAGGTAGTCATTACGGAAGAATATGTAGAACATAGGGGCGGACCGCGGATCCTGTTAAGGGGTCAGAGCGTAATGCTGCCGGAATATGAATCGTAAGAGTTGGAATTTGGTAAATTCATAGATGACAGGAGGAAAAAATATGTCAAGTGCAAGTGAGGTTTTTAATTCGATCGGAAGAAATATCAGCAGTACAGCAGATAAGGTTGCCAAAAAAACAGATCAGTTTATTTCGGTTCAAAAGGTGAAATCCAGACAGAGCCGCCTGGAAGGACAGATTTCAGAGGATCTGAAGGCCATTGGAAAACTGGTTTATGGCGACTACAAAAACGGAATTTCTCTTGCTCCCGATATTGCAGAGATCTGTGATGATATTCGGGACAAGGTGGATCAGGTGAAAGAATGCAAAAACGAGATCGCAGAAATGAAGGGCGCTATAGAGTGTCCGGAATGCGGCGAAATGCTCCCGGGCGGTTCTAAATTCTGTATGCATTGCGGTGCAGCAATGGCAGCAGAAAATCCGGATAAAGATATCTTTGCTGAGACAGAGGATGTGGAAGAAAATGATGTCGATACAAGGGGTGCCGCAGATGAGGCAGATAACTAAACTCTGATAGGATTTGTTTGCTCAAAACACAAGAACCGGCTCGAAGATGGCAGAGGAGTGATCTGAAATGATATTTGTGCTGATTATTTTTGTGGTATTATCTGCAGATTTAATGATCAAAAAATATATGGAAAGCAAGCTGGCTCCGGGTGAGGAAAAACCGATCCTTCATGGCAGGGTGATCCTGCGGAAATATCACAATAAGGGTTTTTGTCTGGGAATCGGGAAAGAACAGCCACGGAAGGTCTTATGGGTATCCGGTGCGGTTATCTTATTGGTTCTGATCAATTTTATTGTTGAACTCTTCCGAAAAGGCCGGCACATCAAAAAGATCGGAATGGCACTTTTGTTGGGCGGCGCATTCTGCAATTGGTTTGACCGGCTGCACCAGGGGTACGTGACAGATTATTTCAGCATCAAGACAAAGATTAGAAAAATAAGGAAATTGGTTTTTAATCTATCAGATTTTTGTATATTGATCGGTACGCTTCTGTGCTTTTTTTCAGAGAAATAAAAAGTGAATTTGATGGGGAGAGAAATGGAAAGTAGGTTAAAAGACGATTCAATCATGAAAAAACAGCTTCTGATATTTATCCCAATAGCTGTTGTGCTGCTGATTGCCTGGAATACAGCCAGAGTCAGCTGTTTTTATATGCTTCTTATGCCGGATCGCCCGAGTTTATATTATTTTATGTCCGGTCTGACACTTTTGATCATTGCGCTGGCTTTTATTGCTGCATGGTTCCTTGTGCTGAAAAAAAGACGTGGAGAAGAAATAAAACTTGAGCGATTCTTTTTTATATGTGTTCTTACACTTGGCGTCTTTTACAGTATGATCTTAATTCCGACATGCGCACCGGATGAGCTGCAGCATTTTGCAAATGCATATTGCTGGTCAAATGTATTGCTTGGCCAGGAACCGGTAGATGAAAATGGCAATGTTTATATGCGGGAAGAGGACAGTATCTATTATAACCAATATACCTGCACGCCGGAACATTACTATATGATTTATGGCCAGATTTTTTCATCAGAGGAGAACGATGTTATCGTATCGTCAGATCAGACTACGACTGAATCTAGCTTTTTGCCTTATATACCACAGATTCTGGGTGTTACAATTGGCAGGCTGCTTCATCGAAGTTATGCGATGACAATCTATCTCGCCAGAATGCTAAATCTCTTATTTTTTGTGATTTGTGTATGTTTTGCCTTGCGGAAAATGCCGTTTGGGAAACCTGTACTATTTGTGATATCTGTGCTTCCGATGACATTGCATCTGAGCTCGTCTCTTTCATATGATTCCTTTGTTATGGGAATAGCAATGCTGTTTATTGCTTCTTGTATGGATGCGATTTTCGTAAAAGAAAAGGTAACATGGAAAGACATGGTGTTATTGACCGTGTTGCTTGGGTTGCTGGCACCATGTAAGATCATATATAGTTTTCTTGCCATTATGTTGTTCTTTATCCCGCGGGAGAAGTTTTCTTCCGGTGGTGCACGCCTTATTTCTGCGGTTGTTGTAGTGGCAGTCATGCTGATCTGTATATACCTGTTTTATTTTTCTTCCGTCTTTTCCTTTGCAGTAAATGATGGCAGTACCCTGGTATGGAATGGAGAGGCCGGATACGCTGTATCAGATTTGATTGCCGATCCTCTGAATACGCTGCAAATATTGTTCAATACCTTAAGGGTTAATTTTAGCTATTATTGGGAAATTATGATTGGCAGCCAGATGGCCGAGTTAAACATGAATGTAAGTCACATGTTTATATATGGATTGTCGGCATTGCTGTTTGGCGCGGCTTTACTGGATGAAAAGCGTGATCATTACTTTAAAAATTCTCACAGGATATGGATGATCATTATCTGTATAGTAGTTCTGTTTTTGGCAATGTTATCCATGCTGGTTGCATGGACGCCGATTTCCTATAACTATGTTACGGGAATGCAGGGACGTTATCTGTTGCCAACACTGCCGCTCTTGCTGCTTGCAATGAAAAACAACAAGATAAAGATCGGCAGAAATTATGAGTACGTAATCTACTCGGCAGCTGTTTTGATCAATGCCCTGATTTTATTACAGATTGCTACGATCGGCATAGTTGGAACTTATTTTTCTTGAGTTGAATAAATAAAATCAATGAATTACAGAAGGGGATTATGGATTTTATATTTATATGAAAAACCATAAAAAGCAAGATGAGAGACTGTTGGAAAAATAAAAAGAAAATTTGGCTTATCTTATTATTTGCAGCTGCATTTGTTGTGACCCTGTGTGTGTCATTATGTGTCAATTCGAATTTTGTCAGTGAAGCGAAATATTTTTTGAAGGCATCAGATTCCTATTGTGAATACAGTGGACAAGCACTTCTGCAAGCACAATCGTATGGATGCCGACGGTTGGAGGATAATCAATATATAGCCACAGAAGACGATCATTTCTTGATCCTTGGCATTGATCCGATCGATATCACTTTATTGACGATCGAACTTTCCGATCCGGCTGAGCAGGATATGAATTTTCAGCTTTACTATTCTGTTGATGGCTTGTCGTTTTCTGAAGAAAACTCTGTAATGGGATTGATCGAACAGGGACAGGAAACAATAACACTGGATCTGCACGTGAGAAATATATCCTCGCTTCGTCTGGATATTGGTAATCAGACAGGCGATATATTCGGACTTTCTGCGATCAAAATAAACGAAAACGTCGGAAGCGGTGCTTGGCGGGCACTACAAAACGTGGCCTGGGCAAAAGTATGCTTCTGGTGTCTGCTTTCCTTTTTCTGTATATGCTTTATATTGCTGCATTGGCTTTTCCCTGTCAGAAAACTTTATGAGCAGGTATACAGAAAAAGATGGTTGATCGCATTAGGCATATTGATCTTTCTGGTTGCTTTCAAGGCACATGGCGATTCAATCGGCATTTACAGCGATAATATACAGCCGGATTATGAGACTGACTACTCACAGCCGATTTTCGGAGAGACTAGGTCCATCAGATCGGATGAGTGGCTGGTTGAAGCACCGGCTATACTGGCCAGTACTTATGGTGAAAATACATTTGGTCAATATAATAATATTCTAAGAGGTACGGAAACAGTTAATGGTATTTTTGGTATCTCTTTAGATTATGGCACGCTTGGCAAGGGCATCTGGAAGTTTTCTTATGCGGTTCTGCCTGTAGAGTATGCATATAGCTTATGCTGGTATACACCGATTATTCTTGGCTTCATGTTGGCATTTGAATTGTTTATGATCATTGCCAGAAAAAGAAGATTGCTGGCACTGGCAGGGGCTTCGATGGTTGTATTATCCTCATTTGCCTTCTGGTGGGGGTTCCCCGGCCCATTATTGGGTATGATGGCTTCGGTTGTAAGCGCATATCATTTTATAGATAAAAAGAAATTGCGACAGCGTATTTTGCTGGCTGTCGGTTTTGCAATCTCCCTGGCATATTTTATATTGACATTTTATCCTGCATGGCAGGTACCGATGGGATATATAGCCCTGGTCATCGCGATCGCTGTTATTCATGATAAATGGAGTAATATCCGGGCTTTCACAAAAACAGATGTATTTCTGATCGTTCTGGCGATTGCATTTTCTGCTTCCATCGTATTGTGGTTTGTGATGAATAATATGGATTATTATCAGGCTATTTTGAATACCGTATATCCGGGTCACAATACAGTTACAGAAGGATCAGTCGGAGGCGGAATGACCTCCGGATTGTTTACCTATGCAGAAAGCTGGTTTTTCGGGTATGCACAAGCTGTAAATCCAAGTGAACTGGGAACCTTTTTTTCAATGTTTCCGATTCCTGTTGTTTTTGCAATTTACAATTTGTTCAGAAATAAAAAGAAAGATTGGCTTACATGTGGTCTGCTGATACTCAGTGCGCTCCTTGTTGTATATAATACCGTTGGACTTCCGTCAATGATTAGCCGAATCACTTTGCTGTCTTTCAGCGCACCGGCAAGATGTGTGCCGATCCTTGCATTAACGCAAGTATTCCTTTTGATTCGCACGCTTTCTCTTCCCAAAGAAGAATTGAAGAGGATGCCGGTATGGTGCGCGATCTTGATTAGTGTGGCTACGGCAGCTCTGGCAATCTGGGTTTTAAGAAGTACAGATGATTATTTGACCAGTCCGATGGCAGCGGTTTCTTTCTTTGTAATCGTTGTATTTGGAAGCTGGGTCATGGCAGGAAAGAATCTATTCTCACAAAATGTATTGGCTGTTGTATTGTCTGCCTTCTCATTGGTGGGAATTGCTGCAGTTCGACCGATAACATTAGGTTTAGATGCTATTTTTGCGAAACCGGCAGCTTCAGAGATTCAATCTATATGCGAGAAGGAGGATACACTATGGCTTGCTTATTCTACCGATGCGGGACTTATCGTATCCGGCTACACGGCAGCCTGTGGTGCCCCTACGATTAATTCTACCAATGTTTATCCCAATATGGAGCTCTGGGAAAAACTGGATCCGGAAGGTGAATATGAAGATGTTTATAACAGATATGCACATGTAGTGATCGATTTTACAACGGATGCAACAAGCTTTGAATTGTTTGACAAAGATGTTTTCTTTTTGCATCTTTCCTACAAGGATATTGAAAAAACAGGTGTGAATTACATCTTCGCTCTTGAAGAACTTACCAGTCAATCGCCAGATGTAAGCTTTGATCTGGCATATAGTGAAGATGGAACATATATCTATCATGTGATTTACAATTGATCATAGGATTTCACAAATCAACAGGCACAAATCAACAGCTAGATGAAAACTTGCTTTTTTGTATACACAATGATATAATGTCATGAACTATGGAATGATTCACTATGGAGGTATATATGAGAACCTATCTTGTAACCGGCGGTGCCGGGTTTATCGGATCAAATTACATACATTATATGTTTCAGAAATATGGCGACGATATCCGCATCATCAATGTAGATAAGCTGACGTATGCCGGCAATCTTGAAAACCTGAAAGATATTGCCGATAAAGAGAATTACACATTTGTCCGTGCCGATATCTGCGATGCGGAAAAGATCCATCAGATCTTTGCGGAAAACGATATTCAGAGAGTAGTGCATTTCGCGGCAGAGAGTCATGTGGACAGAAGTATCAAGGACCCCGGTGTTTTCGTGCAGACAAACGTTATGGGAACCCTGGTCATGCTCGATGCGGCAAAGACTGCCTGGGAACTGCCGGACGGCACTTTTAAGCCGGACCACAAATTCCTGCATGTTTCAACAGATGAGGTTTACGGATCCCTGGACGATGAGGGCGGTTATTTTTATGAGACAACACCCTATTCTCCGCACAGCCCCTATTCCGCAAGCAAGGCATCTTCGGATATGCTGGTAAAAGCTTATATGGATACCTATCATTTTCCGGCTAACATTACCAATTGCAGCAATAACTATGGTCCATACCAGTTTCCGGAAAAGCTGATCCCGCTTATGATCAACAACTGCCTGAACGGCAAAAGCCTGCCCATCTATGGAGACGGCCTGAACGTTCGTGACTGGCTCTATGTTGCGGATCATGCCAAAGGGATCGATATGGTTCAGGAACAGGGAAGATTGTTTGAAACCTACAATATCGGCGGCCACAACGAGAAACAGAATATTCAGATCGTTAAGCTGATCATCGAGACCTTGCAGGAACTTCTCCCGGATGGGGATCCCAGGAAAGAAAAGATTAGAGAAGAGCTGATCACTTATGTCGGAGACCGAAAAGGACACGACCGCCGCTATGCGATCGCACCCGATAAGATCAAGGCAGAGGTGGGCTGGTATCCGGAGACTATGTTTGCAGACGGGATCAAGCTTACGATCAAGTGGTATCTTGAGCATCTCGACTGGATGGAAAACATTGTCAGCGGAGATTATATGAAGTATTATGAAGATATGTACAAAAACAGATAATTTTTAAGGGAATAAAAGCAAAACAGCAGTGGGATCGGAACACTGCTTTTTTGCCGTATTGAGAAAAGGGAGTATTTATATTAATCAGGAGGAAAAAACAATGAAGGGAATCATTCTTGCAGGAGGATCAGGAACCAGACTTTATCCGCTTACCAAGGCGGTATCCAAGCAGATCATGCCGGTTTACGACAAACCGATGATCTATTATCCCCTTTCTACGCTTATGCTTGCGGGGATCCGGGAGATCCTTATTATCTCTACACCAAGAGATCTGCCGGTATTTCAGGAACTTTTAGGAAGCGGAGAACAGCTGGGACTGGAAATTTCTTATGCGATTCAGGAATCCCCGAGGGGACTGGCAGATGCCTTTATCATTGGAGAAAAATTTATCGGAAACGACCATGTTGCCCTGGTTCTCGGAGATAATATTTTCTATGGCCAGTATTTTACTAAAGTACTCGAGCGGGCTGCAAGCCAGGAGAAGGGTGCTACGATCTTTGGCTATTATGTAAGAAATCCCAAGGATTATGGCGTTGTTGAATTCGATGCAAACGGAATGGCGATCTCTCTGGAAGAGAAGCCGGAAAATCCCAAGTCCAACTATGCGGTTCCGGGTCTTTATTTCTACGATAACGATGTTATCGAGATCGCAAAAAATGTGAAGCCTTCTGCAAGAGGCGAGATTGAGATCACATCTGTCAACAACGAATACCTGCGCAGGGGCGATCTGCGCGTGGAGATCATGGGACGTGGATTTGCATGGCTGGATACCGGAAGTCACGATGCACTTCTGGACGCTGCAGATTTTGTGGCTGCTTTCCAGAAACGCCAGGGCCTCTATATCTCCTGTATTGAAGAGATCGCTTACAAGAAAGGTTTTATTTCCAGAGAAGAACTGGTCACACTGGCGCAGCCGCTGCTTAAGACTGGATATGGCCAGTATCTCATGGAAGTTGCGAACGGTTTATAATTGAGGTTGCATTGTGTCTAAGTATATTCAGAATTTTAAGAAATACAGACCCCTGCTGACAGAACTGGTCTCCAGGGATATTAAAAATAAATATCGCAGGTCTGTGCTTGGCGTTCTCTGGACTGTCCTGAATCCTTTGTTTATGATGGTCATTCTGGCGATCGTCTTCTCGAACCTGTTTAAATTCGATATAGAGAATTATCCGGTTTATATCCTGAGCGGGCAGGTCATTTACAATTTTTACAGTGAATCGACTACATCCGCCATGTCTTCGATCCTGGACAATGCGGCGCTCCTGAAGAAGGTATATATCCCCAAATACATGTTTGTATTTTCACGCCTTTTATCCAGTGTGATCAATGTACTGGCTTCTCACTGTGCACTGTTGATCGTGATGGTGGCAACCGGAGTTGATCTGAAATGGACGGTTGTGCTTTTCCCGATTCCATTGTTGCTGCAGTCCCTGTTCTGTCTTGGATTCGGTCTGGTTCTGGCAACGATCGCGGTCAAATTCAGGGATATCATGCATTTGTATGGCGTGTTTGTAACCGGCCTGATGTATATGACACCGGTCATTTATGCGCTGTCGCTGCTGCCGCACTGGCTCTATACAATAGTCCGCATCAATCCGATCACCAATTATCTGATGATGTACAGAGATGTTATGCTCAACGGCATTCTCATGGATCCGCTGCAGCTGCTAATCGGTCTTGCCGAGGGCATCGGAATGTTGGCGCTTGGTCTCTGGATCTTTGCAAGAAAGCAGGATACGTTTATTTTGAATATTTAAGGGGCATCAATGGGAAACGATCTTATGGTAAAGGTTGACCACGTTTCCATGCGGTTTAATCTGGCATCGGAAAAGGTGAACAGCCTGAAAGAATATTTTATCAAAACACTGAAAAGACAGATATCCTACAACGATTTCTGGGCCTTGAACGATGTGAGCTTTGAAGTCCATAAAGGGGAAGCACTGGGGCTGATCGGCCTGAACGGCAGCGGAAAGAGTACCATGCTGAAGGTAATCGCCGGTGTTCTTAAGCCGACTAAGGGTCAAGTCTCCGTTTATGGTGATATGGCACCGCTGATTGAGTTGGGTGCCGGTTTCGACTTCGATTTGACTGCCCGGGAAAATGTTTTTTTGAATGGGGCGATCCTTGGGCATTCCAGGGATGTGATGGAAAAATATTACAACGATATTGTGGAATTTTCCGAGCTGGCACCCTTTATGGATTCGCCGGTCAAGAATTTTTCTTCTGGTATGATCTCGCGTTTGGCCTTCGGCATTGCTACCATCGGTCAGCCGGATCTGCTTATCGTGGATGAGGTCCTCTCTGTCGGAGATTTCCGTTTCCAGCAGAAATGCGAGGATCGTATCAAGGCAATGCTGCAGGCGGGTACCACGCTTTTGTTTGTGTCTCATAGCATCGGACAGGTAAAGGATCTGTGCGATACGGTTGTCTGGCTTGAAAAAGGAAATATGCGTGCCTATGGTGATTCGCAGATTTACTGCGATCAGTATGAGCATGCTTGATGAGGAACAGATCAGATGAAAAAAAGGTTACCGGTCATCATCGGTGTGATAGTTACAGCTCTCTTTGCGATCCTGTACAGCTATTTTACGGATGTGACCCATAAGATATATGATAATAATGTAAATACAGCCAGTTATACAGCAATCGGCGTACTCCTTCCGGGAGAGACGATAGAGCAGACTTTTGTAAGCCAGGAAGATGTGATCGATGGCTTTATGATCAAGTGCAATACTTCCGGCAATTACGGAGATACGGCCGTGATCGTGCGTGTGTATGATGCGGAGACAAAAGAGCTCCTTTCAGAAACAAAAGAGAGCGGAAGCGTGATCAAAGCCAGAAAACTGCATAAGTTTAAGATGAATCCCATCTCCGGCTGCAAGGGAAGAGAACTGATACTGCAGGTGGAAGAAGAAGGAACAACGGAAGCAGATGGCATTATTCTGTATTTTCAGCCCGGTGAAGAAAATGCCGATGGTCTGGTGATCAAAGACAATCAGACGGCGGGAGTTTTTATCATGAAAACCGTGACGGATCGTTTTTCGGTTCAGACCTGCCTTGTGTTGCTGATTTCAGAATGGTTTATATGGGCTTTCCTCTGGGGACTCTACAAATTGTTCCAGTAGACAGGAAAGCTTGCTGAAATCCATTTTATTTATGGTTAGGAGTTATTGAAGTATGTCAAAGATCGTATTTTCTGTTGATTATGAAGGATTTGATACGGAAAATGAGGGTACTTGTATCTTGAGTGGATGGAGGGGTTCTGTAAAACCGGAACCAATCTATCTTAGTCTGGAGGTAGATGGGACACAGGTTCGGTTCGGAGCGGAATATTATTATGAACGCCCGGATATTTATCAGATTTGTAAAACGTTAAGTAAAGAAGATACAAAAATTGCTTTTGAAGTAAAGATATATCATATGAAACAGCTTTTAGGAAAGTCTCGGCAGTTTGTTTTGTATGCAACGCAGGGAACTGAAAGAGTCATCATCTGGAAACGCAGTGTTGAGGAACTGAAAAAGCTATACCGTAAGAGTACGATACGCTATGAGATTGATAAAGTTTGTCTGCGGCGTGTCGGTCTGCAGCTGGAAGGTTGGGTTCTTGACAAATTTCTGCATGATGAAATTTTTGTTGTAAATGAAAAAGGGCAACAGATTGATACAACGATCAAGCGGATATCCAGACCGGATGTCTGCAAAAAGAATAAAGTAAAAGATCGTTTTTATCCATGTGGATTTCATATGGAAGTTCCCATGGAAACGGTTCGTGCCTCAAAAAAAATAATCTTTTGTTTCAAAAATAAACTGGTATGTAAGAAGGTTCCTTTTGATGTGAAGGAGCTTCTGTATCAGAATTCACCAAAAGGCAGAAAAAAAGAGCTTCTCAGCAAAAAAAACAGAGAGTCAAACAAGGCGATTATCAAACACCATGGAAGAAAATTTTTTAAGGAATATGTAAAGGATTATATGGCCGGAGATATGGAAGAATATGATCTCTGGAGAACTTTTCATCTTCCGACAGCTCATGAATTGCAACTGCAGCGCATTCACAGCTTTTCCTATACGCCTCTGATCAGTATTGTAATCCCGCTTTATAATACGCCGGAAAAATATCTAAGGGAAATGCTGGATTCTATTCAGAATCAGACTTATATGAATTGGGAGTTGTGTCTGGCAGATGGCAGCAGTAATAGTCATGCCGAAACGATCATAAAAAATCATTACGTATCCGATTCGAGGGTTCATTATTGCCATCTGACAGAAAATAAAGGTATTTCTGGGAATACAAATGCAGCGGCTGAAATGGCAACGGGAGACTATATCATGCTCTGCGATCACGATGATCTTGTTGCGGAAGATGCTTTGTATGAGATCGTAAAGGCAATAAACGAAAATCCGGGGACGGATGTTGTTTATACCGATGAGGATCTGGTTGATGAGGATGGAACTTATTATTTTTCACCGAGATTCAAACCGGATTTTAATATGGATTTCCTTCGCAGCATCAATTATATCTGTCATATTTTTGTCGTGAAAAGAACTTTGTTCAACAATCTGGGTGGTTTTCGCTCTGAATATGATGGAGCACAGGATTATGATTTGATCCTGCGTTGTTGTGAGAGTACAGATAAGATTTGCCATATTCCTAAAGTACTTTATCATTGGCGTGCATTTGAAAATTCAACTGCCGGGAATCCGGAAAGTAAAAATTATGCGATCAATGCTTCTGTGAAAGCATTGGAGGATCATTATAGGCGAGTAGGATTGGATGCAAAGGTAGAATATACGGATATTTTTATCATGCTGCGCACCATCATGAAAGTTTCCGGTACACCAAAAGTATCCATTATTATCCTTTCAAAAGATCACACAGATGATCTGGACAAGTGCATCCGATCGATCGAGGAGAAAAGTACCTGGAAAAACTTTGAGATCATAGTGGTTGAAAATAACAGCGAACATCAGGCAACTTTTGATTATTATGAAAAGATACAGACGGAATTTTCAAATGTTAAGGTCGTTGTTTGGGAAGGTCCGTTTAATTATTCTGCTATCAATAATTATGGTGCGACATTTGCTTCTGGTGATTATTTCGTTTTATTAAATAATGATATCGAGGTGATCACACCAACATGGATGGAACAGATGCTTGGTTATTGTCAAAGGGAAGATGTTGGTGCCGTTGGTGCCAAGCTGTATTACCCGGATGATACGGTACAGCATGCAGGTGTTGTTGTAGGAGTGGGGGCATTTGCAGGCCATATCCTGACGAAATTTGATACAGAGGCTGTAGGCTATTTCGGGCGATTGAAGGCGATTCAGGATATCTCTGCCGTTACAGCAGCCTGCATTATGGTAAGCAAAGAGGTTTATCATGAAGTCAATGGACTGGATGAAAGCTTTGTTGTTGCTATGAATGATGTTGATTTCTGCCTGAGAATACGTGAAAAAGGTAAATTGATCGTGTTTAATCCCTGGGTTGAATTGTATCACTACGAATCAAAATCGCGCGGATATGAGGATACACCCGAGAAATATCAGAGATTCGTCAAAGAAGTGGGACGTTTCCGGGAGAGATGGAAAGATATTCTGGATGCAGGTGATCCCTATTACAATCCAAATCTTTCTCTTATGAAAGGGGATTGCTCCTGGCGAATGAAATTAGAGCATTTTGATATATTGAAAGATATAGAGGAAAGTAAGTAATGGCGCAGGAATTTATAGAAGTGAAACGTGATCGATTTCACCTTTTGAATCCCCGATATTATCTTTTGCAGGGAAATTTCCCGAAAGATTGTAAAATCATGGCTTATCTGGATCGTAAACGGGTTCCGGCAAAGCTGGAAGATTGGGAGAGCAGTACAGTCTGGGATCGGTTCAGTGAGCAGAATGTCGCAGGCGGGAAACCGGTTCTGGCAACGATTAAACTGCCGGAAGATCTGACCTGTTACAGTCGGCTTCGTGTGTATGCTGTGAAAGAAAAACACGGATCCCTTTGGTTTGAAACCGCTGTGAAATCCCTTCGAAAATATCAGGGAAAACCTTATTATTATATCGAGGAGGAAGCGCTTGATTCCGGTGTGTGCAAGATTCGAGGATGGGCTGCTTTTTCGGAACCACTCACCTTTCATGTGGAGGATACGGAAGGAAAAGAGATCCCTTTTACTGTTCAGCGCAGTGAAAGGGCCGATGTCGTGCAAATGTATAGCGAAGCACAGATTGATGAACGATGTGGTTTCTTTATTGAAATTCCGGATTGTCCGGGACATAAGATCACCTTGGTCATTCAGGGAAATACGGCAGAATCTGTTATTCCGATTAATGTTAGTGCCATAGCAAAGGTGTCGAAAAGAACCGGGAAACTTTTGAAAAAAGGAACACGTTATCTCAAAACGTATGGTCCGGTAAAACTTGGCCAAAAGATTGTCGGCAAAGTAATAAAAAGAGGTTACAGGCCGATCTCTTACAAAAAATGGCTTCCAAAACATCTGCCAACAGAACGGCAATTGGAACAACAGAGAATGACTGCTTTTACATGGGAGCCGAAAATCTCCATTGTGGTACCGCTATACAAAACACCTCGGACATATCTGGAAGAACTGATCCGTTCCGTTCAGGATCAGACCTACAGAAAATGGGAGCTTTGTCTGTCTGATGGAAGTGGGGTAGATTCTCCGCTGAAGGATTTTCTCGCGGAGGAAGCTGAAAAAGACAAACGGATTAAGATCCTTAATCACGATTCTGCCTTAAAAATTGTAGAGAATACAAACGCAGCGATAGCAGCAGCAACGGGCGATTTTATTGCCTTTGCAGATCATGATGACACGATTACACCGGATGCTCTTTTTGAGTGTGTGAAGGCTCTGAACCAGAATGCCAATATCGATATCCTCTATTCTGATGAGGATAAAATGTCAGCATCGGGCAGTGAATTTTTTGAGCCGCATATGAAGCCGGATTTCAATCTAGATCTGCTTCGTACAGTCAATTATATATGTCATCTGTTTGTGGTTCGAAAAAGTCTCCTGGATCAGATTGGTTTTATCAGACCTGAATTTGAGGGCGCGCAGGATTACGATCTGATTCTCAGATGCATCGAGGCGAGCCGAAATATTTATCATGTGCCAAGAGTTTTGTATCATTGGAGATGTCATGAGAATTCAACGTCTGAGAACCCGGAGAGTAAGCGATATGCATTTGATGCCGGAGAACGTGCGGTGCAGGCTCATTTTGACAGGCTCGGAATCCCTGCACTCGTCTACAAAGGAGAATTTCCGGGACTGTATAGAACCAGGTACCAATGGGATGAGAAACCTCTTGTTTCCATTTTGATCCCCAATAAGGATCATATTCAGGATTTGGAGCGCTGTATTCATTCCGTGGATGAACGATCTTCCTACAAGAACTATGAATATATTATTATAGAGAATAATTCTGAAAAGCAGGAGACCTTTGACTATTATAAAAAGCTGGAACTGAAAAATCCAAAAGTTCGAGTGGTTTATTATCAAGGTGGGTTCAATTTTTCGGAAATCAATAACTTTGGTGCCCGGTATGCAAGGGGAGATTACTTCCTACTGTTGAACAACGATACGGAAATGATCAATGAAGATTGTATACAGGAACTCTTGGGATATTGCATGCGGCCCGACGTCGGCGCTGTCGGCGCTCGTCTCTATTACGAAGATAATACGGTTCAGCATGCCGGTGTTGTAATTGGATTTGGCGGTATTGCAGGCCATTGTTTTGTGCAACAGCCCAGAGAGAACACAGGATATTGTCATAGAATTATCTGTGCTCAAAATTATAGTGCCGTCACAGCGGCTTGTATGATGGTAAAAAGGGAGGCTTTTGAGAAGGTTGACGGCCTTTCAACAGAGCTTGCTGTTGCCTTTAATGATATCGATTTTTGTATGAAACTTACGGAAGCAGGGTATCTGATCGTGTACAATCCCTATGCAGAACTTTATCATTATGAATCGAAATCCAGAGGGTTAGAAGATACACCGGAGAAAAAGGTTCGGTTCAACAGAGAGACAACACTATTTAATGATAAATGGCCTGATATTGTAAGAAATGGGGACCCATATTATAGTCCTAATTTGACATTGGAGAGTCAGGATTTTTCTTTGCGAAAATTTTAAATTTAATAAGTGATAAAACGAAAAAGGGCTGTCGATTTAAATCGACAGCCCTTTTGGAGTCTTTTGATACAACCGAAGTTATGATTTGAGTTCAGAAGTACAATGCGGGCAGCGTGTTGCCTCGATTGAAATCTCGCTTTTGCAATAAGGGCAGATTTTTGTGGTCGGAGCGGCGGGCTTTTCTTCCGGCTTTTTGTGCAGACCGTTGATCGCTTTGATCAGCAGGAAGATCACCAGAGCGATCAGAATAAAGTTGATAATGGCTGCTATGAAAGTACCAAGTGCCAATATAGGAGCTTCTTCGCCGCTTCCCATAACGATGTTCCACTGATCAAAGCTGATACCGCCGAAGATCAGGGAAATGATTGGCATGATAATGTCGTCTACCAAAGAGGTAACGATCGCCGTAAAGGCGGAACCGATGATGATGCCGACTGCCATGTCCATAACATTGCCGCGCGAGATGAATTCTTTGAATTCATTCATGAATTTCTTCATTTTTATGTCTCCTTCCTGATCTTTTGATCAGCATTTTCGAATATTATAGCATTTGCATGCAAAGAATACAATTGCTTCTCTGCAAATTCATTGGCAATTGCATTTTAAATTAAACCTTCCACATAACATCGGAGTAGTAGAAGACATGTACCATTCCGCTGAAGGCATCCCATGTATACCATCCATCCCTTACAGAAGAAGCGGGGTCGTGTACCAGATAACTGTCTGTATACTCATCATATGCACAGATGGTGATAAAATGTCCGCCTGTTGTCCAATATCCTGCGCCCATAAGAAGGATTCCGGTATGACCTGCCTTGATATAATTCTGCCATATCGTTATCGCAGAACTTGTTGTATTTCCATACAGGCTGGAGCTGTTTACGGCATGTCCGCCTGCACCGTATGCGTTCAGTGCAGCGGTAATACCGGACCAGTAGGTACCGCTGCCGTTGCTTGCATATCCGTTGGCAGTCATCCAAGACGCAACATTGATCGGGCTTACATTTACAATATTTGCGACAGCAGTAGGACCGCATGCGGAATTACAGAACTGTTCGCCGGCATAGATGGCATCGTATTCTCCCTGCTTAAAGTTTTGCAGGGAAACATACTTGGTTGTATGGAAGTGATACTCCTGGCCATTGTAATTATAGAAAGCATCCACATACAGATTGTCCGGCAATACATGGAGATACTTATTCAGATCAGCTACCCAGTTGCCGTTGCTTTGTTTTGTGCCAGCATAGGTATGTGAATCTGCAGAATGCGTAGTGTTGCTGACTGTAAAGTATACATTGGATACGGTGGAAGGTACGCCCTGAAGCAGCATACAATACGAGCCCCATACATCATCGTTTACGACCGACAGATATTGTGCCGGCTGGAAGGTGGCGCTGGTAGTGGTAATTTTCTTTTGGACGTTGTTATTCAATATTGCACTTACCTCGATCTGGTAAGTTCCTAAATGAGAATCGTGATTGGTAGGTTCAATCTTAACTGTGGCAGAACCATTCTCATCGACTTTGCCGTAATAGCAATACAGGTCACTCTGATCGGAACTGCACCAGGCAGTAACCATGATTTGTTTTGCTTCAGGCGAAGCACTTGTTATATTTGCCGTAACCTGAATGCCATCCTCAACGGTTGTTGCGGAAGCGGAAGCCTGCAGCTGACAGGATACGGTTATGTTATTATAAGATGTTAATAAGTAGACATCTCCGCTGGCAGCTCTGCCATAGAAATTGACAATATACTGACCTTCAAGTCCAAAATCGCTGATCGGCAAGATAAAGGAGTAGTCGCCGTCTTTATCCTCCGCCATATCATACCACTTTTCACCGGTAGGGATAGAAGCGGGATATACTTGTGCGGCGACATTGATCAGTCCGCCCGGATAATCGACATCATTCAGGGAAATGATATATTCGCTGTTTTGCTCCAGTGCATTAATGCTTACGGAAGGTTCTTCAAACGGAAAACTAAAATTGCCATTGGCTACCTTAGAAATCGTTTGGCTGGTATCTCTTATATAAATCTCAGCATAATAGATTCCTGTTTTGCTGCCCAGGTCTTTGATGCTTCCGGTAAAAGTATAGCTGCCGTCTGCCTGCCTGTACATGTTGTACCATTCTGTTGCATCGCCTGCATGCCATACAGCTGCCGCAACACTGCCTTCATTTGTATCTATGGAAACAGAACTGCCGGGATATACGGTAAGAGAGTAGGTGCCCTCTTCATAATCAGTCAGGATCTTAAGGTTATCATCTGATGTGTCGTCAGGCTCTGTCTGGACAGAACCCAGAAGGACCACATTTCCTGCAAGGGTTTTTACATAGACATCTATGACATAAGGCTCCTCGTGCAGGAATCCGGATTTGGAAGCAGTACAGCTGGCGGTGGTTCCGTCTAATTTGGCATCCAGCCATTTTATATCATCCTGTCCGCCTTCTACAGTCCAGATGGCAATGGCAACGTTGTTGACACCATCTTCGAGCATTACATTTTCTGCTTTTATATTGAAGCCGGATACGGTTTCGGTTGCTGTTACGGAAGTTTCCAGAGCAGGAAATTCAAGCGACTGGCTGTCGATCATATTCACGTCGCCGTTTTTGTATTTGACATAAATATTTGCGGTATAAGTTCCGCTGTAATTTCCGGAACTCTGGATATTTGCATTCAGAACATAGGAATTGTCCAGCTGCCGTCCAATATCCAGCCAGATATCGCCGCCTTTGGGATTCACGATCTGAGCCGCAAGATTGCTGATCTCGCTTTCGTTCTCAAACCCGGGCACCACGATCGTATAATCGCCTGTTTCCGGAACAGAGTGAACAGTGATCTTGCCGTAGGAATCGGGTTTTGAGATTTCAGTAGTCGTACTTGCCACAAGACGGGCAGTACCGTTCAGATCTGCAGCATAAACATTGATCGCAATTGTGCCGTAGTGTTTATAGCTCGACATGCTGATCTTGCAGGTGGCAACCGTGCCGTCGAGGGTGGCATCCAGCCATCTGGAATCGTCTCCGTTGCCGTCCACACTGTGTGTTTCGATGGCAACATTGCGAAGACCATTCTCATACTGAAGGGGGCCTGTAGTTACCGTACAGGTTCCGTTTTCGATATCGGAGGCCTCGGCCTCTGCTTCTGCGTAAGTGAAAGAGAAGTCTTTTGATCCCACCATGGAAACTTCTCCGGTAATATCTTTCACATAGATATTGGCAGTATAGGTGCCTGTATAGCCGCCGAGTTTCTGAATGTCGGAGTCCAGAACATAGAGACCGGAATCCTTATCTCGTGTTACATCAAGCCAGGATATGTTGCCGGCAGGGCTGATCACCTCAGCGGCCACATTGTTGACCATATTTTCATTATTAAAACCGGGGATAGATAATTCGTATTTGCCGCTCGCGTTATCAGAATCGATTGAGATCTCTCCTTTAAGGGAAGGCGCACTGCTGGATGATACTTTAGTGGCGAGCAAATAGACTTTACCGTTCAGGTCTGCAGCATATACATTCACCAGAACGGATCCATTGTGTTTGTAGCCCGTTGCGGAAATGGTACATGTGGCAGTGGTGCCATCCATTGTTGCATCCAGCCAGCGGTCATCGTCGGCGCCTCCGTAGACACTGTAGGTCTCAATCGCTACATTGCGGATCCCGTTCTCGCACAGGATGGGGCTGGCTGTAACCTTATAATCTGTACCGGAAGCGGAGATGTTTACATCGATATCTCCGGCCTCAGCTTTAAAGTCGGTCGAGGAAGGCATGGTCAGATTGTTCTGAACATCCCTGATATAAAGATCGGCATGATAAGTACCGCTGGTCTGATGGAAATCTGCAAGATTGATGACAGACTGATAAGAACCATCTGACTGGCGTACACCTTCTACCCAGGAAACCTGTCCGGTGGGAGAAGTGATGCAGAAAGCAGTTACCTGAATATTGCAGGCATTTTCCGGTGCAGGGAAGGAGAGGGTAACAGTCCCCGCATTATAATTCAAATCGGAAGTGATCTCTCCTGTCATGGCGGGGGCTTTTGCCTCGAAGGTGCCGCTGCCTACCAGAACAGCTCCACCCTGCGGAAGACCGGCATAGACAGCCACATTGATCGTTCCTAAATGCAGGTAGTCGCTCATTTTGATAAATGCGCCGGCAGTACTTCCGGAAGTGGGTGCATCGATCCACTTTTCGTCGTCATGCCCGCCTGATTCACTCCAGACGCAGAAGGCGATATTGGTGTAGCCGCCTTCTACATGAATATTATCTGCACTTACCTGGTAGCCGGAATCGCCGGGAACCGCGGTGATCTCTCCCATAGATGCATCTCCTGCAGATGAGAGGGAAGCAGAGGAGGTTTCTTCATCATTTAAAACTGAGGAATCCGATGCGGCTCCCTCGGAAGCAGAAGCTGTCTGAATTGTTTCGGCTTCAGAAAGGTCCACATTGTTTTCTGGTTCAGAGCCTTTAGAATTCTCTTCTGCCTGCCAGTCTGCGGACAGCGAATCGATCGACTCAGTCGATTCGGTCTGTGCAGAAGCAGCATAGTCCTCTGCCTGATCAGAAAGATTGGCAGCGCTGACCGATGTGATGAGCGTGAATGTCATACACATGCTCAAAAAAATTGTTGCTATTCGTCGTTTCAAAATATCAATCCCCTTGCTGTAATAAATTCAAACTCAAATAAAGTTTGTCTTTCTTATCATAACAGACAAGAAGAAAATACGCAATTGTTTTGCATTAATTTTGAAATAAAAATGCAATAAAAAGCAATGGAATGAAATACACGAAAATAATTTGTTAATGTCTTGAGGCGGTTCAGGACATAAAAACAGTAATTCGATAATTTCACTTTCTATCATCGTCGGAAAATGGTAAGATGAATGCATCACGAAACATCCTGTAGGAATGTGGAGGCATACTTTTATGAAAAAAATAAATGGAAATAAATTATGCAGCATGGTCTTGGCTGTTACCCTGATTTTGGGGTGCGCAGTGCCTGTATCAGCGGAAGCACAGGACAATTTGAATGGCAAGACGGAAAATACGCTGACGATAGAAGGGGAAAATACTTCAGAGGATCGACTTTCCGGAGAAGAAATTGTAAGCACAGAGCAGGACCTGAATGCAGCGGAAGAAGACGATTCAGATCAACTGTATGGGATGCAGGAAGAAGAAAAGGCAGCGGAACAAATGGCGGCATTGCAGGCTTCCGATGCGGATAATGAGATCGAAGCGCCGGATTCGGTACAGACCGGTGCCTTTTCGGTCGTCCCAAATGAAGATCAAAGCGGTTATGTCATTACCTTGAAAGATATTTATGTTCCGGATGGGTTTACCAATATCGCCTACAATGTGTGGAGTGAAACCGGCGGCCGGGACGATGATCAGTGGTTCGATGCGGTAAAAACAGACCGAACGGCTTCGCTGGATCTGAAGATGGCAAGTATGAAACACTTTGGGAATACCCATGTTGATGTATATGTGGGCCTGCCGCAGGGTGGGGCGCTTTGCGTATATTCAGGTACTTTTGAGGCAGATGAACCGGCACCTTCCGGTGAGCCGACCGGTGCTTACGATTCGTCTTCGGGAAATTTTACTTTGACTGTTCCGGGCTTTCAAATGTATGGAGAATTGAAAGCTGTGGCTTTTGCGGTGACATCCCCTTCCGGTCAAGTGAAGTGGTATGATGCCATCCGGCAGAGCGATGGCACTTATGTCACACAAAAGAGCCTGTCGGTTTTTGCAAATGCGCTCGGCACCTACAGGGCGGATCTGTATTATACAGATGTGCTGGGCCGGACAGTCATGAATGGGAGTACTTCTTTTTCTGTGGGGATGCCCGAGGTGGAGATCCTTCCGGAGAAAACGGACGATGGGATACGCATCACAACAAGTGGTGTTACGCTTCCGGGCGGTGTCAGAAATGTTGCGGTCTGCACCTGGAGTCTTGCAGGAGGCGGAGACGATACCAGATGGCTTGATTCCGCAACATCGGGCACGACCTCCATCTGCACGATCCCGCTTTCCGGTTACAAACACTACGGAACCGTACATGTGGATGTTTATGCCGCGACACTGAACGGTCAGGTGGTCTGCCTTGGCGGAACAGACTATGATGAGATAAAGGCCCCATCCCTTGTTGGGGAGATCACTGCGCAAGGCAGCAATACAGATGGTTCTTTTACCATAAAGGTTCCGGGATTCGATGACCTCTCGGCTGTTGCGGTTGTGGCAGCACAGATATTCAATCCTTCTGGAGTAGAGCAATGGACGGAGCTGGTTCGGCAGTCCGACGGTTCCTATGTCCTTACATCGAATATTACAGGCTACGGAAGCCTTATGGGAACCTACAAAGCGAATATCTGGGTAAAGGATTTTACAGGGAATGTCACCTGTGCAGGGGATGCCTCTTTTTCTGTCAATATGGGGGATGTAAAGATCACATCACAGAAAAACAGCACGGGATATTACGTGGAGGCGAAAAACCTTGCGGTTCCCGGCGGCTTGCGCAATGTGGCACTGGAAGTCTGGAGCAAGACAGGCGGCAAGGACGATGACACCTGGCTAGATGCTTCTTTGTCTGGTACAACAGCCGGTGCGCAGGTAAATCAGTCTCTTTTTAAACATTATGGAACCTGTTATGTGCAAGTTTACGCAGCCTCTCTTACCGGCAGGGTTTATATGCTTGGGGAAACAACCTTTGAGTTCGCGGGACCTGCCGGTACCAATCTGGATGTGAGCTTTGATAATACAGCCGGTACCTTTACCCTTACGGCTACTGTGGAGAATATAAGCGGTGCCCGGAATTTTGCCGCAGAGATTTGGGTCGGGTCAGATCGAAAATATGATAAATGGTATGATATGACTATAAAAGCGGACGGCACAGTTGTTTTTACAGGAAATATTGCCGATTTCGGCTATTATACCAGCGATTACAATGCCCATGTTTACGTGCGTGATATTTACGGAACTGTTACAGATATTCTGAATACAACCTTCAGCTTCCCTTTTGAACAGCCGGATACGTCGGTCCTGTCTATTTCTGACAATGTCAGTTATCTGGTGACCATGGGAGATATCCAATATCCGGGCGGTCTGTCTTCCGTGGCGATCGAGGTTTCCAACGATGAGGGAGTGAAAACAACCCGCTGGTGTGATCTTTTCGCTAATGGAGACGGAACCTGGTCCGGAGAAATCTCTTTAAATGTTTTTAAAAGTCTGGGAAGCTATACGATCTGTTTTTATGGCCGAGGCCGTGCAGGAGATGCATTCTATATCTGTACCAACAGTGATCTGTCGATCGACAGCAATGCACAGGTGAATCTTGCGGTCATGGGTTCGGGAACCTCTTCCTTTCGTTGTCTGGCTTCCGTTGCATCTACGGATACGGCAGTCCGCGGTATGCGTTTTACAGCATGGACGCAGGCAGATAAAAGTGATGTCTACACCTATACAGGATCCGCTAACAACGACGGAACTTATTATGTGGATATCGATCCTATGAATCATAAAGGCAATCTCGGAACCTACCATATCACTGCACAGGCGGTCTTTGAAAATGCCACGTCGAAGGATGCCGGAGAGACCACTTACGAATTTGAACAAAGCGATTATCTGGTCGCGGCAAAAACCGAGCTGGGTGTTCGGACGATCTATCTGAAAAATCCTCTGAAAAATTATGCTGCGGTCAGCTATGCGGTATGGAGCAACAGCGGCGATCAGGATGATATTAAATGGTACACTGCCACGAAAAACAGTGACGGCGACTGGCAGGCTACGGTGAATTATGCGGATTTTAAACACGCCGGCTTATATTGGGTTCATGTTTACGCAAAAGAGACTGTTTCTTCGACGGACCAGTGCATTATGGGCAGTAGCTTTCTCTTTAATGATTATGCCGAAGCCGATTCCTGGTGGGATAAGGACATTGCCCATGCCCTGGGAGCGATTAACGGTAAAGTGTACTCTAATTCTAAAGAAGCTTTTCTGGCCAATTACGCTGCAGGCTTCCGCTCCTTTGAACTGGATGCATTGCTGACTTCAGATGGCGAGATCGCATGCTATCATACATGGCAGACGGGTATACAGCCGGCTCTGCCATCCGGATATCAGCCGACCTTGGCAGAATTCCTGGCCAGTCCGATCTATGGAATCTACACGCCCATGACTTTTTCGGATGCATGTTATCTGCTCAACGAATATCAGGATGCCTGGATCGTACTGGATACCAAAGATTCCGATGCTGCGGGCATGCTGAAGATCATGACAAAGATGTATGAAACCGCAAAATCTCTGGGTCTTATGTCTGTAATGAACCGTGTGGTTTTATATCTCTACAGCGAAGATACGCTCAATACGGTAACAAGTGTATATGATTATAAAAATTATGTGCTGGCCCTGTATCAGATGGATGTTGTCTGGAAAGACAATCCGATCCTCTTTGCCCAGATGTGTGCATGGTGCGTGCAGAATAAGGTCACTGCAGTAGAGATGTATCATAACTATACAGATGCAACGATCCTGTCGATCGCCAAGCAATATGGATTAAATATCTATTTGCATACGATCGACAACAAGACCACGGCACAGAATTATCTGAATCAAGGGTATACGGGTGTTATTTCAAATACCATAAAACCGGGGC